>Ga0182738_1000273_pt1 | contig 78882 bp, 52 predicted proteins | sample eDN5th30CBELigMG_FD_128876 | JGI IMG/M metagenome (GOLD analysis project Ga0182738, IMG submission 128876) | Enriched Miracle-Growth compost microbial communities from Emeryville, California, USA - eDNA 5th pass 30_C BE-Lig MG (version 2)... ... | reverse complement strand
GTTCAACCAAAACAAAATGGCTCAATTGATGTCTTAAAGGGTCTCTACGAAGAAAAGAGAAAGAGTGGTGAGTTCCTCGCTGAGATTTTCGGTCTCTTATTGATTATCTCTGATAAAAGATCCACTTTTGAGAAGAACAACAATTCTGATCTTCCTGAGGTTACTTCTACTTCCTTGGCTGAATTTCTTAAGCAAAACCCCGACCTCAAGCTTGCCTAATTTAAATATAAAGTAAGAGTTATGCATATTGAGAAAATTTCAATCTGTCTATATCCTATTATTACTGCCTATTAAATTTATAAATGCATAAACTTTCCATGTTTTCAAAAATATAAAATTGAAGAAGTTATTGTCAACATAACAAAAAGATGAGTTTTTCAGAATCTTCGAAAAGATCTTGATCTTATCTAATTTTGCTTGAATTTTAATAAGAACTCACAGAAATTCTCAGGTTATGGTATTTAGAATTTCTATGATTTTTGCTAGAATTAATAATTTTGTCCTCTTGGAAGTAATGCTCTTATCTTCAGTTGTTTTTTTCGAAAAATACTTGGAATAAAGATCAAGAGAGAGCAGAGCTTCCAAAATATTTGACCCCAAGAACAACAAGACATTCACTTTTCACTCGTTCCCCTTTTTTCTGGAATAAAGAATAATTCTCTCTATCTATTTATTTCATAAATTCTATAGGCAAGATAATCTCAGAAAAGGATAAACTTTATTCCAAATTCTATTATTGATTATTTACAAAAAAACTCCACAATCTTCCCTTTCTCAAGATGGCTACTACAACATCGATTAAGCAAGTTAATCCTCAGATCTGGACTTTTACACAGCCTTTTTCGCGGAACGGTCTCGTGAAGATTGGTTTACGTGGGACTGTGATCAAGCTTCGGACCAATGATCTTTTTGTGATTAACCCAGTGAGCGCAGAACAAGATGGAGAAATCATCAAAAGAAAACTTGATGAGCTTGGAAAAGTTAGGTGGATTGCTTGTCCAGATCTTAAACATCACCTTTTTGCCAAGCAATACAAGGATTGGTTCCCAGATGCACAAGTGATTGGAATGGAAGGACTTCCTGAGAAAAAGAAAGATCTTCATTTTGATATCATCCACGGCCAAAATTTCCACACACAAAAATGGGGATTTGAAGATGAAATTGATAGTGCCTATTTCTCAGGATTTGTTAATAAAGATGTCGCGTACTTCCATCGCCCCACAAAAACATTGATTGTTGCTGATCTCCTTTTCAATTTACCTGCAAATGAGGCTTACAGTATGACCAACACATCTCCGAAATCTGGTCTTTTATCAAGATTTGCCAATAATGTCATGAATCCTTTCAGTAACTGGCACAGAGGATTTTTAAAACTCGCAGGTCTCAAAGATAAAAATGCCATGAAACAAGACGCTCAAAAAGTCTTAGGATGGGATTTCGATAAAATCCTTATGTGCCATGGAGATCCTATTGAAACTAACGCTAAAGAAGCTTGGAAAAGTGCTTATAGATCCTATTTATAAATTCATGTAAAATATTTTCTGTCAATTTGAAGGATGTTTTTAAAAGAGGTACTATATAAAGTTATATAATCATGAAAAAAATAATAAAAAACTTTTCATTTCACTGAGATTACAAGATGATGATATAGAGTGTTTATATAATAAAATCAAGAGAAATTGGTCAGAAAATTACGGTTTCTCTCAAAAAAAAGAAACACCAAAAATAGTTATACTTCTTCTGCTGTCATTCTGTCACTATCATTTTAATACCAAATTAGAGAACTTTTTCTGGAATTATCTTTATTTGGATAGTCGTAATCATCCGCGCTTATTATGTGGTGCATAGACATATGTCTAGGCATAAGCTCATACCAATTCCGTGTGTTCTATTTTAAAGGTTAGAACAAAAACCTCACTTGGATTTTCTCCACTTTTTACCTCTTTTAATTCTTTTTTGCCATATGTGTAGATTTGGAACAATATGTATATATCAATTGATAATTGTGTAATGCCACACATCACAAACTGAAGTGGTTGATTCTTCACAATAAAGTAAAGTGTCTTTGCAAGATCTCCAGTAAACCATGTCAAGATTAATCCCATACTAATGAAGGATTCATTATACTCACTCAAAAATTCAAAAGAGCAAACCTTAATCCATCAGTACTTTTATTCTTTCTATTTGCAAAAAGCTGTGGTAATGCCAAACAAGCCTTGAGGAAATCTGTTAACAAAAAATTCTATCTCTCAATCTACTTCAATCATAACTGAAACAGAACCGATTGTTTCAATGTAAAGGGTGCTGGAATACAGCATCAAAGTCAGCACAATAAAGAAAACAAAGCCCAAGCCAGAAAACTCAACTATGTTTTTTAAGCATTCCTTTGAAACATCAAGACTTACGATAAGATCTGAAATCATCCCAACGCCAGAAGTTGTCAATCTTGAACTCTGAAAATTTTATCAAAATCAAAATCTCAAAATGATTTTACTTTTAGTCATGTCAAATTTGTTTATGGGGAAAGACTTGGACTTGACTTTGATACATTCTCGCAAAAGTAAAAGCTAATTAGTAGATTAGTTGGTCACTCCAACGCTTTTTTAAATACTTGGACAATGATCATTACAATTGATTGGTACAACAGAGCATTATCGAATCCTTTGCAGAACCTTGGGAATTTATAACTCGCATTCAAATACACTTTTACCAAAACAAGATTCTTAGCAGATTTGAAAAGATTAGTATTGCGCAAACATCGATACTGAAGCTGCCCAACGATTCAGTTTCCTTCACGAGTTTGTATTGGAAGTAGTATCCACTGGTTGGCCCGAAAACAAAACCTACACTTTCAGCAAAAAGAGGTGTGAAAAGTTTGTACCAATTGAGACCAGAACATCAACAATTTCATAAACAGTGTCCATCCTTAATCAAGCGCTTTATTGCAGAGGATTAATCAATTAGCTAAATTCAGTGTCAAACTGATTTTATTTTGAGATTAATCGATTAATTTCCAATTTAGAAAAAACATAACGTCCCAAATTTGCCTTGCTTTTGAATTTAAATTCTTCGTTTCGCTGAATTTTCATTTGGGTGAATCGATGGGAAAGGGTAGGATTAGAAGGAGTCTGCCTGATTTTGCTAAAAATCTTAACGTCGAAACTCGCAACAAAGAATTTTGGTCCAAAATGAAAGATTTTGAATCACAAGAGATTTTTAATTATTCTTCCTTTGGTTACATAAGCTTTCATTATTCAAATCTTCATTCATTTATTTGTGATTTCTTAAAGTTATTTATTTCGATACAAATCCAGAAAATTGATTGTCTAAGGCAATTTCATTGGATTTTCATCATCGCAGTTGAGCTTCAAGTTATTTCTTTCTCTGTTATCGTGTGTAATTTCAACTCAAAAATTTGTAAGATTTTTTTCAAAAACTTTCTTGTTGATGGAATAAAGGTCGTTTCAATAGGGAAATAAATGATATGATCTATGGTTAATCTTGATGATTTTTTGAAAATTTTGGAATTTTACCTTGGTTTGGAAAATGAAAGGATTTTTTTTTTGTAAAAAATTTTCGCGAAAAATTTTTCCTCCAAACTGCAAGGTAAAAAATGTAAAAAATTCCCTCTCGAATTATTTCTGATCTGGAAAACAATCACTGAGTTGGATCTGATCAATCAAAACAAAATCATATTCAATTCAAAGGTGCTGGAGAATTTGATAACAAAATTCCAAAAAATTTTTCTGTTTGATCTGTGAAAAAATATAAAGGAAAAATTTCTTTCGTTTCCTGAAAAATAAAAAAAGATGTTTTGGAGTGTTTAGCCAAACATTTAGCTTGACTAACAAATTGCAAGTTTTTTCTCGAAATTTTTACTTAAAAATGGAAAAAAGTCTTCTCTTCTTTTGCGATTCTTTTCAAAAAAGGACTTGATAAGTCTCAAACGAAATAATTTGCAAAATAATACCCCTAAAAAGCTTTTTTCTTCAACTCTTTGTCTAAGAATTCTCTGGACTTCTGATATAAATAATCCCTTCAAAGCTTCCAAAAATATAAACATGAAAGAGTAATTCTAAATCCCTAAAAAGTTTCAGAATATGACATTTAATTCCAAGACTAATTTTGAGTTTAATTAAAAACAATAAATTTGGAGCCTTTCAATAAAGCAGTTCAATTTCTTCCTTTCAGAGACATTAAACCTCAATTGTTGATATTAATTTCAAAGAATTCGGGCTCTCTCTCACTGAATGAATTGAAATCTTTCCAATTTTCCAATCTAAACTGAATATACTCCAAAGAAAACAACCTCTCAGCATCTAAACGAATCAATTAAAATTGGAGGTTTGGATGTGACTTTTATTAATTGATTTTGGGCGGTCAGGTTCATAAGACCAAGTTTTCTTATGATGCTTTCATACTCCTTTCTCTGTCTATGTGCAACCAATACAAGTTAATACTTTCAAAAATCTCATTCAAATTATGCTAGCGGCAATATTATCATCTATTATCTTATCTCATAAATTGTCTCTCTATATCTCGAGTTTTTCAAAAAAAAAACCCCTGATAAAGATTGGCTTAATTTTTTATTACCAAAAATAAACATTTAAGAAGGATTTCACCCTCAAAGATGCAATATTTCAAGAAACACCATCGTCCAAGTAGTTACAGTAGCAAGGACACGAGTCCTCAGAAGCAGGCGAATAGTCTTCAATACGTTCAACAGGAAACTCCTCAAAGCGATACCATATCTCCAACTGATACAGCTGTACCAACAACAAAACCTCGGGGGAGAAATGCTTCCGAGGTCCCAATTACCACAAGGCCCTTCAATACCTCGATTGTTGTGTCTGATGAAAAATCATTAGATCAATCTCCTGAGGTTGACCTTGATAAGAAAATTCCGAATATCCAAGGTTTAAATAGACATAAAAGACCGAAAAGTACTTTTATGAAGACAAGTGATGTCAATTCACTGAGAAGAATCCCAACTGGACCAATGAAGGGAAAGTCTTTGTATGATTTGGGTCCTGATGAAACAGATCTATCAGAAAAGGACCTCGAAGACCATCCAAGAAACCCAATTACAAAAACAAACATCAATGAAAACTCCCTTCATGAAATAGGAAAGGAAAAAGAGCCCGCAAGTGAACGAGGAAATTTGATTTCTGAGAGAGGAGGCGAGCCAGAAAATCTAACAACAAGAAGCAGATATGGATACAACAAAACAGTTTTGTTGACGACACATGGGATGGAAACAGAAGCAGATGAATTTATCCCTGAAACAATAAGAATAGAAATCGCCAATGATGCTGCTGGAAACTCTGAAATCAACAAAATCAGAGAAAATCCCAAATTACAAGAACTGGACAAAAAATTCCAGGAACTTCAAGAAAAAGAAAATCTCAAACTGAAAAGAAAAAATCTCACTCCTCAAGTCACCCTTGACAACTATAAAATCAAAAAAGATTATTTCGCTTTCACCTCCTCCGAGACATACAAATTTAGCACCAAATTGATTGTGTATATTCTCTTTGTTTACATTCTGGGACCTCTCGCCCTACTTTTTGCTGGCAATGCTTACAAAAAAGAAATTATCAGATCAGTTCTCAATTTTGGTGTCCTTGGATGTATCCAGGGGATTGCCCAAGTATTGGTTCTCTACCATCTCATTGATGTGCCTATCCTCAATCGAATCAAGGAAGTAGAAGGGAAGAATAGGGGTCTCATCAATCCTAGTAGCTTTGTTGTTATAAATAAAACCAATATCCTTGGCATGATAGTCTTCAGCTGCGGGGTTCAAATCATTTCTGGACTAATCATTAAAGCTGCTGATATTACTGTCAATGGCAATTGCATACTGATTAGCAGTCTAATCACTGCAGCCATTAATGGTTTGTTGTGGTTTATATTCATCTGGAAAAAAAGTCCCAAAACTTTGAGAAATGAAAATAAAATTCTTGAAAAAGATCTCAATGAAATAGGGCAAATTAGAAAAGACTTTCTGAAGGATCTGAATAGTACAAGACAAAAGATTGAAGCGCAGGAATTCAATCAAAATACCTTCAAAGCTGCTGCAGGTGGTAATATGAATGCTGCATTCTTAGGTTTTACATCGAATGCTGTAAATAATGACAAGATGGATTTTAGAAAACTTCTTCACAAAGTCTATGACTTTTCTGCAGAATTCAAAAAGAAAAGGCTCGAGTCCTTCAAGGCTGTTACCATATTAATTCTTCCTTGGGCCCAATTAATCGCCATGATTAATATCATCAAGTTGATTGAAAACACTGAAACTATTGCTGTCAGTTTGGTCTACGTCTTTGTTCTCTTTGTTGTCGGCTCAGCTTTTGGCTTCATGGATGTATTTACTGCTCCAACTCAGCCAGTTTTAAACAAGATGAAGACAGTCAGCCTCATTGTGACCGCAGCAGCCTACAGATTCTTATTTGTGAACCTCTCTTCAAAAAATAAAATGATGGGAGCAGCCGTTATCAAACTTCTCTACAAGATTGTCATGCACTTTTTCGTTGTGTCTTGTGGTGAAAATGTCATGCAAAGGGTCAAGAAGCTCACAAAGAATAAACTCACATTTGACTTTTATGATTCAGTTCAAGATAAGGAAGCAAAGAGTATTAAATACCCTCTCTATTTCTTCCAAAAGTTTGCTTTCACTCAAGAAGTTGATTTCTTCTTTGCTATGACCTCTTTATTGCTCACTGGAAGTCCCAAGTACTGGTTTGGAGACGTTGAATTAACCTTTGGGCTCAAAATCGACAGCTATAATTTTTATGTTGGGCTTGTATTCATAGAAGTCCTTGTAAATGCAGTTTTTGGAGCAGCCTTTGTTCATTTAATCAATCGAATTCTCAAAAGTCGAATCAAATTGATCACTGTAGATCTCAAAAAAGAAGCTCTCAGAGCTTTATTCGAGACAAAATGGATTGTCATTTGCTTCAAAGGACTTTTCTTATATGTACTCCTTTTCATCTTTTTTAATCACATTTAGTGAAGTCTAGTTTCTCAAATATTCATTCATTAATTTATTCGTTTTCTGAATATTTTCATTCATATGATATTATACATTTTAGAATTAATTAAAAAAAAATTTCTCTCCCTTTTCAATATAAAACGTCTTTTTTTCTCCTTTTCAATATTTTCAATAAGATCATTATTAATTCAATTAAAACGACAATTCAAATTTTTTCTCCTCTGTTATGTCAGACACTTCAATCACAACCAAGGAAATATCTCCTGGAATCTTCCTTCATAAAAAACAAATCCAAAATCCTAATGACCCTGATATTGTCTACATCTTTGAAGTCGAAGTTGGCAGGCTCAACATACTTGATTTCACTGCTGATTTTTCAGGCTCTGAAAACGTCATTCTTGAAGGCCGATCGAATCTGATTTCTGTCACCACTATTGAACCTTTCCAACGTTCCCCAATCGCTAAACTCATCCTCAAAAAAGATTGGAAACTCAAAAGCAAATTCAAGTAGCAACTCTTCATGATGATGATGATAATAAAGTTACCCTTTAGATTTATCCCTAAAGCAACTCCTAAAGAAACACAAATCAAATATATTCAATCTGATCTTCTCAAAATCAGAAGTGACGTTGAAGCTGCTAGAACTCTTTTAACTAAACTTCCTATCCCTATCCTTCCCATGAATGATGTTTTTCAAATTCTTGCTGGTAATGGTCTCAGCTTCACTGATACTGATTTTGAACCTTGTGATGTAACTCATTGAACTCATCTCGAATCCCTCAAATTATTTTCAATTAGGATAGTGTTTATGGAACAATTATGGACCCAAACGCATTAGAGTCAGTAGTACATTGGAGAAGACCTGGAGATTTCATGGATGTATCATTTCATTTTATGAAAAGTTTCTAATTCTCAGGTGAACCCTCAACAAGGATTAAGAGAGCCAGCTGTTTTTTATGAATCAATTGAGCCAGTTGATATTAAACAAGGAAGTTTGGGTGACTGTTGGTTCATGTGCGCTTTAGCGTGCTTGGCAGAAAGACCCGCATTGGTTGAAAGACTTTTCATTACAAGAGAAGCCAACGCTCAAGGTATTTACAGAGTCAAACTTTGTAAAAATGGAGAATGGGTCATGGTGACTGTTGATGATTATTTCCCATGCTATCCAATGGCTGGTCCCATGTTCTCGAAAGCTCATGGCAATGAACTCTGGGTTTTACTTCTCGAAAAGGCATATGCTAAACTCCATGGATGTTATTATCTCTTAAGAGGAGGATTTGCTAATGAAGGATTAATTGATCTCACTGGCTGCCCTTCACAATCTTTCTATTTTGAAGTATTTCCTTTTGAGAGAATTAAATTCTGAAAAAAATTTAGGATGAGCATGTGACACAAATGATCAAGAATGGAAGCTTATGGGATTATCTGAAATATTCTGATGAAGAGGGCTATTTGATTTGTGCAAGTACACCTGGAGAAGATAGATGGACAGAGGAAGGAGAACCTTTAGATGAACTTGGAGGCCTCGTTCCAGGACATGCTTATTCTGTCATACAAGTGAAAGAGCATAAAAATACTAAACTCCTCAACTTGAGAAATCCTTGGGGCCATTTTGAGTGGAAAGGCGACTACTGTGATAATTCACCTTTATGGACAAAGGAGCTTAGGGATGAATTGAATCCTAATCTCGATGCTGAAGATGGAGCTTTCTGGATGTCTTACAAAGATTTCTTGACATACTTTAGATGTGTCAATATCTGTAAAGTCAGAAATTGGAATGAAGTGCGTATCAAAGGAAAGTTCATTCGTGTCCAAGACATTGATGATCCAAATATCGAAATTGTCTTATCCAAATGGTATTATTCTGTAATCTACACACATTCTACTTGCCTTTAATAACCCCAAAATCTAGATCGATTTACAAGAAAAGACCAAGGTTGTCATTGGTGTTCATCAAGAAGATGTGAGAATAGCAGGCGTTGCAGCTAGACGTCCATTCATTGACATTGGTTTGGATTGTTTCCAAAGTTCTTATCAAACTAATTTCATTGTAGGAGTGATAATATTAAAGAGAACATCAGATAATGGTGTCACATATGTGGATTCAAGAGATTTGTCATTTGATCGTCAAGTTGAGCTAGAAATTGATTTGGAGCCAGGAAGTTATATTATTTTGCCAAGAACAACTGGTTGTACACTTAGAAGACCAGCTGATGCCAGACCTGAGAATATAAAAATGCTTGAAAAGAATGGAAAATTAAATGAATTGGTTGAATCTACCATCATTGATATTTTCAGAAAATTCGATATGCTCTTGAATAGAGAATTGAGTTATATTGAATTCAAAGGCTTCTTTGAATGTCTCAACAAAAGCATTTCTGAAAAAGAATTTAAATCTCAAATCCTCGATAGATATACTTCATCAAATAGAGGTATCACGCAAAGAGGTTTCATCAATTTCTTTAAAGATGCTATCGTTCAAAATGGAGAGGTTGAGAAAATCTTATTCTTTTTATTTTAATCGTTTCTTTAGGAGAATATTTGGAAATGGTTTGAATTGCTCGGTTATGATAGAGATCTTTATTCTGTCAGATCCAGATGCTTTATTCTCACAATCCATAGTGAAAATGAAGTGAATGTAACAGTGAGAGATGCCATCCAAACCGACTTAGACACTAGAGCAAATATTCTTTTAATCCAAAAGTTTGGCGTTAATATGGAGGTTAAAAAGGGAATAAGAGCCTTCTACGTCTTCCACAAGTAAACTCTGATTCTTTGAATTTTTCAACTCAACAATCATCAATAGGGACGCACATGCCTATTCATACGGTGTAATTAATGATCAAACTATTCCAATTGAATGTACATTCGACTGTTCTAGCTCAATGAATATGCTTTTTAGTACTAAAACTCCAATCATTAAAAAGGTAATTTATTCATTGTGGCAAAAATAACTTTATTCTTCAAAAGAGAGTGGAACCAGGAGCATTAGAGTTTATGCTTCATGCAGAAGCTATCCCATCAGCATCAGACTTTACGAGAGCTACTCGTTGTTTATGGGTTCCCATTCATGAATAACAAAATTATTTTATTGTAAATTTTATATATTTTGATAAACATATTTTTTATATTTCCTTTGTCAAAACTACTTCGTCTCCCCTTACCCCATATTTGCTATTATAGTCACGAAAAAGAGTCGTTAGACTGATTATAGATATTTCTAGATAATTATCGAAAAAATTTGAAATCAGTTTCAATTTTTAACGAAATAATTTGTGATTGTATCTAGAAATTTCTAAAAGGCTGAAATTCAAAAAAAAACAAAGATTTGCCCTTTGCCAATATTTTTATCGGCTCCTCTGAGCCATTCACACCAAAGCCAAAATTCGCTCTCACTTCAGGGTAATTTGAATTTCACTTGTTTACCGTGAGGCTCAAAGTAATTATAAAAATTTCTGTTGATAGCGGTTAGGTACGTGGAAATCAATTTCTCTAAAATAATTTATTGATCCCAAAAATTAGAGTTGAGTCAACACTTCGTGTTCAATTTTACAAAGCTCAACCATGAGGACTCTTTCAGCCTCTCATTTCTCGCTTTTCTACTCTCACTTTAAATTTTCCCGCTTCTTGATAGCTTTCTTTTGAGGATCTCAAGATATCTTAATAAGTTTTTTTCAAATTTTTCAAGGCATCAGTACGCCTGTGTTAATTTTTAAATTTTAATATTTTTTAATTTTAGGGCTCTGAAACAGGATCCTTGAGGCGCCCATTTCGCCAAAATCATCTTCCTAACACTCCGAATTCAATAAAATGTTCACTCTTGCATCTTCAAGAGGTGTCTTGAAGAAATTCCAAACAATATCTTTCGACTTTTTAGTTCTTTTATAAATTATTTATTTGAATCATAGACAGATTTCCTTCTCATACACTGAGAGAGTTTACGAATTTCATTTCATCAATGATAATCTGTTCCAAAGGATCTTTCCAAACTCATTTTCAAAGGCTTTTATTCCCCTATGCAGAAATTTCTTTTCTTGAAATTTGAAAAATTGAGTCTCCTCATTGAAGAAGTGAAATTGGATGATCCTTTTTATGTCTTATTGATTTCAGATGGTTTAGAGATTTGGAAAATCTAAAACAAATTGAAAAGTTGTAACCTCTAGGAAATTTTATAATCACAATGCATTTTATATGAATCTCTTTCTCCTCATTCTTGATATATTTCAACACAGATATGAACTTTTCTCTCACAAAGATAAACTTTGAACTCATGAAAAAATTCAACATCAGCAGCCGTTGTTGGATTTTTTTATAAAATGAGAAATTCGAGAAATTTCTGTATTTTAACATAAGAACCCTTGAAGATGTCATTCTCGGAAGATATATCTTGAATGCATTTTTTTGAAAAAATTAAAGTCCATGTGATGTACTGTGACTGCTGATGTATACTTAAATTGGACAATTTAAGGCCTAAACATACTGAAATAACATTTTTGAAATCATCAAAGTTAGACACGATTAGTACCAAAAGAGAGAGGATCCAATTGTTGAAAGAAAGAGAAACGGAATTCAATTTTTTTTTGGTTTATTTCCTAAAAAATGATTATAATTTTTGGAAAGCAAAATCAGGATTTTCAAAAGAAAATTCTATAAAACCAGGACATTATATTGAACTGAAAGAGTTAAGATAACGTTTACTGAATTAATATCGGCAATGAGGTTATATAAATTATTTGCTTTAGAAGTTTCTAGTGTTGTTAAGGATTTTTTGCATTACGTTGAAATTTAATCATAATAGAACTATCTAGAAAATTTAATTTGCCCTATAAAAGTGTGCCAACACAATTATTTTTACAATTTTAATTTCACAAAAAATTATTTGAATTTTTAAAAAGTTTGCGATCAAATGTCTCAAGATACCTTCACTTTCAGTGCTGATATCCAACAACTGATGGGTCTCATCATTAACACCTTCTACTCCAACAAGGAAATCTTCTTAAGAGAACTCATCTCCAACGCTTCTGATGCCCTCGATAAAATCAGATACAAGTCCATCACCGGTCACCCCGTTGACAACGAACCCAACTTCAGAATCAGAATTATCCCCGACAAGACCAACAATACCCTTACCCTCGAAGATACTGGTATCGGTATGACCAAGCAAGAACTCGTCAACAACCTCGGTACCATCGCCAAGTCCGGTACCAAGGCTTTCATGGAAGCCCTCCAATCTGGTGCTGATATCTCCATGATTGGTCAATTCGGTGTCGGTTTCTACTCTGCTTTCTTGGTTGCTGACAAGATCACCGTCATCTCCAAGTCTGATGACGACGACAAGCAACACAAGTGGGAATCCACTGCTGGTGGTACTTTCACCGTCGTTGACGATGACACCAACCCTGATCAATTGACCAGAGGTACCAGAATCATCCTCCACATGAAGAGTGACAATCTTGACTTCCTTGAAGAAAAGACCATCAAGGACATCATCAAGAAGCACTCCGAATTCATCAGCTTCCCCATTGAACTCCAAGTCGAAAAGACTACTGAAAAGGAAGTCAGTGACGATGAAGATGAACCTGAAAAGAAGGACGAGAATAAGGAAGGCGAAGAAACTGAAATCAAGGAAGAAAAGGAAAAGAAGAAGAAGAAGGTTAAGGAAGTCACCACTGATTTCGAAGCTCTTAACAAGACCAAGCCCCTCTGGATGAGAAAGCCCGAAACCATCACCAAGGAAGAATACTCTGCTTTCTACAAGTCCCTCACCAACGATTGGGAAGACCATTTGGCCGTCAAGCACTTCTCCGTCGAAGGTCAACTCGAATTCAGAGCTATCCTCTTCGTCCCCAAGAGAGCTCCTTTCGATCTCTTTGAATCCAAGAAGAAGAAGAACAACATCAAGCTCTACGTCAGAAGAGTCTTCATCATGGACGACTGTGATGAATTGATCCCTGAATACTTGAGCTTCGTTAAGGGTGTTGTCGACTCCGAAGATCTCCCCTTGAACATCTCCAGAGAATTCTTGCAACAAAATAAGATCCTCAAGGTCATCAAGAAGAACATCGTCAAGAAGTGCATGGAACTCTTCCAAGAAATCGCTGAAAACAACGAAGACTACAAGAAGTTCTACGAACAATTCTCCAAGAACTTGAAGCTCGCCATCCACGAAGACACCACCAACCGAGCCAAGCTCGCTGATTTCCTCAGATACCACTCCAACAAGTCTGGTGACGAACAAATCTCCCTCAAGGAATACGTCAGCAGAATGAAGGAAGGCCAAAAGGACATCTACTTCATCACCGGTGAATCCAGAACCGCCGTTGCCAACTCTCCCTTCATTGAATCCCTCAAGAAGAGAGGTTACGAAGTCCTCTACATGATTGACCCCATCGATGAATACGTCATCCAACAATTGAAGGAATACGATGGTAAGAAGCTCAAGAACTGTACCAAGGAAGGTCTTGACCTTGATGATACTGAAGAAGAAAAGAAGAAATTCGAAGAACAAAAGGCTGCTTTCGAAGGCCTCTGCAAGCTCATCAAGGAAATCCTCGGTGATAAGGTTGAAAAGGTCGTCGTCTCCAACAGAATCTCCGATTCTCCTTGCGTCTTGGTCACCGGCGAATTCGGCTGGTCTGCCAACATGGAAAGAATCATGAAGGCTCAAGCTTTGAGGTAAACTAATCTTTCTCTCACTCCCTTTATTAACTCATTCTTTAGAGACTCCACCATGTCCTCTTACATGGCCTCCAAGAAGACTATGGAAATCAACCCCGACCACGCTATCATCAGCGACTTGAAGAAGAAGAGCGATGCCGATAAGAGCGACAAGACCGTTAAGGATTTGGTCTGGTTGTTGTTCGAAACTGCTCTCTTGACTTCCGGATTCTCCCTTGACGATCCCTCTCAATTCTCCAACAGAATCCACAGAATGATCAAGCTCGGTCTCTCCATTGAAGACGATAAGATCGAAGAAGAAGACCTCCCTCCTCTTGTTGTAAGATAAATCTTTTTCAACTTTTTTCCTAACTCTTTTTTAGAAGGATCAAGAAGGCGAAACCGCTGGATCCAAGATGGAAGAAGTCGATTAAACAATTTGCCCCTCCCTCATATTTAAATAGCTTTATATATTAAATGCTTTGTAATCCAATAGTTACATTCATCTAGTTTATATATAAATGTTAAGTGTGCTTTTATAGAAGGTATCAAAATATTGAGTCAGATTTCATATACAGTCCAAACTTTTGCAACATTAAACAAAAAAATTATTCTCTCTCCTTCTCTTCCTCTCGTCTCTCGAGTCTTGTTAATATTGTGATCATTAGTTGTTTTTTCTTTTCAAGACTTTTGCTTTAGAAATGTCTTTGTTAAAACACTGAATTCATAGCATAGCATAGCGTAGCGTATTTTGAGTTTTGAAACCAAAATATCTTTTTGAAAATTTGCGCGCAACTCTAGAAGTAAAAGCTCAACAAGCTTTCCTTATTTTTTCGCAAAAAATTCTGCCAACAAGAAACTCCCAATAAATGAAAACCCTCAAGAGTAATCAAGAGGTCTCTTTATATTGAAAGTAAAAAAATATCCCAGTTCAGTTCAATCATTGATAGTTTTCTCCAGTCAAAGAGAGAATACTGATTCTGTATGAGTTAGATATTGAATCAAATTACTCCTTTTTATGCTGACTTCAAAATTACAATTTTATCTCAAGAATTTCTTTTTCAAAAATACTTCAAGTATTTCGAAAGTGTTTTCAAACTAATTATCAAATTAGCAACTCCCTGCAAATAAATTCAGATCACCCTTAAAATTCGAAAATCCCGCCTTTTTTAGCATAGATTTCGAAAACACTCAATTGCTTCTTTTTTGAATTTCGATTGAATCATCCTGAGTCGAGTTTTTTTAATGAAAAATACCTTATTGATTCTTTTCCCTCTTAATTTATTTAAATGAGGACCAAGGAATAATATCTCCTCTGGAATATAATCAAAGAACTATTTTTTTAATTCAATTAAAAACAAATTGAAGAGTTTTTTCATCCCTAAGATATTGATTGAGGAAGAAGAAAAATTAATCAACTCATTTATTTATTAAAATTTTTTCAAAAAAAAAATATTTTTGAAATTAATTTTAATTTGAATGAATTAATCAATTTTGCAAATAAATTTGTTTTACGAAGTTTAATTTTTGCAAATTCATTAGAAAAAAAATTTTGCAACAAATAGTCTGTCGATAAAATCAAACACAAATACCACAACACCTTTGTTTATTGACTTTTGTAGCGTATCATTTCACAAGTTACTCTCACACCATCTGTGTTTCTATGAAGTCGATTTCTATTCATTTTGATATTATACTAGTACTCTCATAACCAAAAAATTTAATTCAACAGTGGATTCAAATTTAAAATTTCATTTCCCGGTCACTCTCAAGGCAGAATAGAAATTTTTTTTTAAAAACAAAACAAACAATCCAGTAAGGGAAGGGAAGTGAATTTTTAAGTTTTAAACGAATGAATGAATGAATGTGAAAACAAGTCAAATCAAATTTTATTTTTATATAATATGAACCAATATGATTTCTCAAAATTTGTATTTCTATAAACTATCAACTATCACAACTATATAAAATTTCTATGACACAGGTTAGTTAGTTACATACAAAACAACCTTAAACTCTATTATTCCATCTCGTCCAAAATTGCCTTCTCAATTTTATATGGATTAATAGTAATTGTCTTTGTAGTATCGGACGTTTTGTACACTCCGACCAATTTGTCGGCCAACTCAAACATATTGTTTCTCAAACTGATAATAATGAATTGTGCATTCTTTGTCTTTTCCTTGACGTAGTTACCGACAATAGCCACATTCTTATAATCCAAAGCAGCATCAATTTCATCCATAAAGTAAAGAGGAGTGGGCTTATAATAGTGCAAAGCAAACACCAAAGCCAATGAACTCAATGTCTTCTCACCTCCTGTCGGGAAATATTAGCAAAGTAAAAAACTCTCAAACATACCGGAAAGTTTTGACATGTGCTTCCAACTCTTCTTGGGTGGTCTAACTGAAAAGATAACACCTTCGTTGAAAGGATCCAAACTATCAATCAATTCAAGTTCGGCATCACCTCCCATTGTCAAAATCTAATTTAAATTTTTTTAGAACTCACTCGTTTCTCAATGTTTCTTACTTGGTAGGTTTCTTTAAGTTTGCTTCCAATCAAGTTGAAACCTCCCATAAACTCATCAAATCTCTTCTTTTTCAGAGTATCAATATTAGTCTTGAGAGTTTTAGCCAAGTTTCTAATATCTTCCAAATCCTTGAGTCTCTTCTTATGTTCAATATACTATTTAAAAGGCATTAATTAGCACATCTTCCAAATTTCTTCTTACTCTTTCTTTGTAGGCTTGGATGGAAGTGATATTGGGTTGCATTTCCTTGAGCTTTTCGGAAAGTTGAGCATGCTTAAGCTTGATATCTTGGAGGTATTTATTCATGGTTTCGACTTGAATCAAAGTCAATTCTTGGAAGACATCAACTGCATAGACGACTTCAGGGTCAAAGTTTACTTTAATTTTCTTCATCTTTGAGGGCTTGGATTCGCCTTCTTCTTGTCTTTGACCTCCATCTTCGCCTTCATCGCCTTCATCGTCATCTCTTCTAGGCTTTGGCTTGTTCAAATCATTGACATTGAATTGTTCAATTTCATCAATAACATCCATAAAGTCGTAGTTTCCAATAATATCTTGGTATCTCTTTCTGTTATTTGCAAGATTCTTTTGAGCATTATTATACTCATCCTTAGCTTTCCTATTGAAAAAATATTAGTTAAAATCATCACCCAAATAAAATAATCTACTTGAGTAACTTGTTCTTTTCTTCTCTTTCAGCGCTGATAGCGTCGATGGATGCTTTTAATTCACCCATAAGCTTTCTGATCTTTTCATTTTCTTTATCAAAGTCGGCAAAGTCTTTTTCCAATTGCTTCTTTTTCTCGTCGCAAGCCTTCATAAGTCCCAAAACCTTCATACCTTCTTCTTCCAAGTTGCTTTCTTCTTCCTTCAATTTCTCCAAAGCCTTCTTGATCTTCTCCAACTTTTCTTTCAAATCAAGTTGTTCTTTCTTGTTCTGATTCAAACTCTTGACGACACTCTTAACTTGAACTTCTTGCTTGGACACTTCAGCTTCAAGTTCTTCGTATTTCTTGGTCAAGTTGACCACCTTCTGTTGTTGATCCTTCAATTCCTTACCACCGATATCAGCAATTTCTTGATCAATCTTTTCGAGTTGCTTGTTGTACTCTTGAACAGTTTTGTTCACATCATCAAGAGCCTTGGTTTGAGCCTTGATTTGCTTCTCAAGATCTTCCAAATCTTTCTTGTCGCCGCTCTTATTTTCCAAAATCTTTCGCAAATCTTGGAGTTTTCTGCTCAATTCCTTGTATTCTTGGTTTCTATCTTCCAAATCCAACCTAATTCTGCTCTTTTCCTTCTCAGCTTGTACCTGATCGTTGGAAATTTCATGAATAGCCTTTTCAATCTCAAGCTTCTCCCTTCTGATCTCCTCAATTCTCTTGTTGAGGCCATGGGTCTTGGCAGCCAATTGGTTCATTTGCTCCTCAGAAACTTCTTCATTGAGTCTATGTCCCATGCCGCCTCTCTTGGGGTGACCACCACCGGACATAGTACCGGAGATATCAATCAATTGTCCGTCCAAAGTGACGACTCTGTATCTAACAGGTCCGTAAGCAATTTGAGTTGCAGTATCAATGTCTCTACAAACAAGAGTATCTCTTAATGCATAGTAGAAAGCGGGCTTATAGCTGTCATCCTTGAAGTTGATCAAATCAAACAATCTTTGAGAATTGGCAGGAGCTTGGAAACGTCTTTCCATATTTTCTCTCACCCAACTAATCTTGTCCAAAGCAATGAAGGTTGATCTACCAATTCTGTGAGCACGCAAATATTCGACACCTCTTTGAGCTTCCTCATAACGGTTGACCACAATGTTGTCGAGTTGAGGGCAGGCAGTTGAAACAGCGATATCGTACATCCCATCAATGGCTCCGAGGTCGCCCAATCTGCCGCAAATACCGTGCAATTGCTTGCTCTTTTGAGCCTTGAGCAATTCAGTGATGATTTGGTTACGAGCCCTAGCTTGGCCGGAATTGGATCTCATTTCTTCCAATCTTGAGTTGACTTCGTGAATCTCATTCATAGCTTCGCTTTCTTGGCCGTCCAACTCCTTCAATTCCTTGCGGCGTTCCTTGGTCATATCGCTCATCTTTTGGAGAGCTTCGTCGATTTGAGCGGAATATTGCTTAAATTCTTCCAACTCTTTGCCAACTTCCTCAGCTCTTCTTTCCACTTCTCCAATATCTTGCTCGGCACCTTCTCTCTTCTTCTTTAACAAAGAGTGTTCATTAGTCATTTCATCGAGTTTATTCTTGATTTCACCATATCTCTTGCTGTGAGGCTGGAGATCCTTATTGATCTTGTCCTTTTTCTTGGTCAAGTCTCTGGTGCTTTCGCTCAAGTCTTCTTCAATTTCTCTCAACTTCTTCTCTTCTTTTTCCTTATCCTTTTGAAGGTCTTTCAACTTCCTTTGCTTGCCTGGAAGTTCCTTTTCAATTTCAGCGGTAGTTTCAATTGTTTTGTGATATTCCTTTTCTAAATCTTCAAGACGTGACTTGGTTTTAACTTCATTTGCGAGTTGATGCTTCTTATCATTTTGCACCTTGGCATCTCTAGTATTCAATTCTTCGTATTTCTTTTGACCATCAGCCTTGGTTTTATTATTAGCCTCGATTTCCTTCTTAAGATCGTTGAAGGTCTTTAAGAATCCTTCATTTTCCTTGACTTTGTCCTTATGTTTCTTCTTCTCAGCCTTGAGCTTGGCATCGAGCTCTGTCACATCATTCTCGCACTTTGTCACTTCTTCATTTGCCTTGAATCTCTCAATTTGATACTGGATATTCATCAATTGATGAGATTGCTTCTCCTTCTTCACGAAATCAACAGCAATGTTCTTGGCATCATCAAGTTTCAACAAATCAGCTTCGGAGATCTTGACTCTTTCCATCTTTTCCTTTCTTTGGTCTCCAATCTTGTCGAGTTCCATCTCAGAGCTATCAATTTGTTCCTTGTACACATTTGACCCAATAATATCTTCCAAATATTCTAAAAGACCAGGATCATTGGGGTCATTAGTCTTGGGCTTCATCAAAGAAATTTGTTCGACCTCACCTTGAGAAAAATGTTTAGAAAATTCAAAAAATCAATCCTTACCTTGAAGAATCAAGAATCTGTTGTTGTCAAGGTCGATTCCCTTGGATTTGAGCAAGTTCATAACTTCAGTTTGAGTAGCTTCCTTTTGGTTGATTTCATACTTTGAGGTACCATTTTGGTTGACTGTTCTTTTCACAGAAAATTCACTATCTGGCACCAAATCATAATCTTCATCATTATCCTAAAATTTTAAGGGCTTTGAAAAATCAAATTCCTCTCTACCTTGTCCATGATCTCTCTGAAGGTGACTTGGACGCTGGCTTTGCTTAAATTTTGATGTTTGGCGGAGGTATGGATCAATTCGTTCAATTTGTTCAATCTCATCCATTTGGCTCTTTTACCAAACACAAACAGCATACTATCGATAAGGTTGGACTTTCCAGAACCGTTTGGTCCGACGATTGAAGTAAAGGACTAGAAAAATTATGAAGGCGGTTTCGAAAAATTCTTACCTTGTGGAAGGGACCAATCTCACGGACACCAACGTATGATTTGAAGTTCTCCAGGGTAATCTTGTGGATAATCAACCTGGTGTTATTTACAATTCTTTGGGTCTTGATCCTTTGCAAATATTTTGAATTGGAAAGACTTTCTCTGTCAATTGAATGAAAAACTTCGGGATCTTTATTTGGAGTCATAAATTCCTTGTGCTTTTCACTCTCAATCTCCATTGTTATTCCTTTAGGAGGGGTTTCAGTCATTTTTATTATTCAAACAAGTTTTGGCTTTCTACTGAAATGAGTAGCTTCTCAAGCTCTATTCTCTTTTGAGAAGTGGGAAATTTAAAATTATTACTATTTAAACAGAAAGTTACTTTTGACGCCTAATCGATTTTTAAAATTCAGATCTCATTCATTCTCAAAATGTACCAATCAGCAACTAATTACCGGATTTAGGATTCTCAATTTATTTACTCAACTATTTTCTCAATTTCAAATCTTTAACAGAGCACTTTTTTTTTAAAATATCATTTTCCCTCAAAAATCCCCAATCAAAATTTTCTCTCTCTTGTTCCTTGAAATTTCAATCGTCTCTCTTTCTCCCAATATTTTTCTTTTCATCTTTTTTGTAATTTACTACAATCTGAATAATTTTGACCCGTAATATCCAAAATTTCTCGACTCGCATGGGATATAATTCCAAGAATATGTCTCCCTGAACCTCCAAACCACTGCCATCTTTGATTCTTATCATTTATAAAACTATACTCTCGAGAGGATTCACATTTCAAGGAAACGCGATGTTGGAGCCATCTGGTGCTTTTTCAGGGGATTTATTACCAAAGTTTTTTCCCAGTGAATTTGGCTGAGACTCATATCTTCAAAAATTTTAACGACGATCATCTTCATTATTTTAAAAAGTCCTCTCTCTGTATTCTCATTCATCCCCACGAAACTCGTTGGTTCTTGAAATTAGACAGAAATTTTTTGGAGCATGAAACGATTGATAATTTTCGGTTTCACTAAAGTGAAATAAAACTTCATCTGATCATCGCGTTTTTTATATCATGCGTGCTTCAATATTTGCTCTTCTCTCGACGAGTCATTACGGGACGATAAAGAGTCGAGGATATTCGGAATCTTGATTTTCCTTTGAAACCTGCGGAAATGATTTTTGAAAAATTCTACGCCATGATTTTTTGGTTTCTCGTCTGAAATTGATGTTACCATAATATTTCGAAAACTAATTTTTTTTTTTGAGGAGTTGAAGATTAACCAACTCAAAATTTTTTTAATTCGAAAAAAGGGAATATTCTCACTACCTTTTTGCAAAATTATCAAAAGATTTATTCATCCCAAAATTCACCAAGCCTTCGTCTAGGCTTTACAATATGTCATTAAACAAAAACAAAGGAAGTTGAATTCTGGGAAAAGGTAATTTCTGATATGGAATTTGTGGGGGCTCTTGTCTTAAAAAAGCGCATCAAAAATTTTTTTTCATTTTTTCAAGTTTGACATGAAGTGGTATAAACCTTGTTTCATTCTGCAAAACGTGGATCCCTGAAAAAATATTTGAGATGAAAAATTTCTTGCTTTAACAAAGATTATGAAGTCGTGAGAGAAAAAAATTAGAAGTGATTTCCTGACAGGCTACTGCCTTTTCTTAGCAAGATTCTTTTCGAGATCAAATAACCTTGTCACAAAATCACAGAAATTTTTTTCGGAATCAGGTTTCAGGAAATTGGGGAGTCAGAAAACATTCATTCTCAAAAAATCCGTTTTTTTTAGATTTGTCTAAATTTTTTTTCTTGATTAACTTGCATAAAACTGTAGAAAAAATTTTTTGTTGAAAAAGATTCGGAAAAATAAATCTCTGGTTGTTAAGCTCCTTGTCTAAAAATTTGAAAGCGCAAAAAGTTCAACAAAAATTTATTCTTAGATTTGATTCAGATGAAATTTTAAGAAATAAATTCTCAAAGATGTCTTTTAAAAAATTCTCAAAAAAAAATTTTTCGAACATTTGAAATTCATCTAGAAAAAAATTCCATGTAAAATGTTTTCTTTTCTGAAGAAACATTTTCAGTCATCTGAAAGATTTCTCTTCATGAGTTCACATCTCCATCAGAGTTACTCCTTCGTGTCATTTCAGTTGTCAATACTCTGAAAGCCAAAAATATTAGAAAGAAAGAGTTTGACCTCGTAGAATTAAAAAAAGTATGAGACTCATCTCGAGCTGAATGATGAGAAAAAACGAAATATCAGTTCACAAAGTCAAAACCAAGGAAATTATAAGTCAAGGATCCGCTCCGTGATTATTTTCTTTCGAAGACAGTCTTTGTTAAATGTTATCTCTTTTCAATACGACTTGTTAAACAAGAATTTTCTTCCATTTTATTTCCTCGAAAAAATTTCAACTACTAAGGCCCTCTCTCGAATGATCCTATCTTCGGGAGTAGATTTGTTTTCTTCGAATTCGAGCGAGCCAGACGAAAAAATTTATTAAATTGAATCCTCAAAATTTTTATAGATTTTCTTTCGTTTTTGTTTATCAGATATTTTAACCTCCAAAAAAACCCTCTCCAGATAAATTCAAATAAAATGCTCTATTTACTTGGTCTTCAAAGATTAAGACAATTGTTTTGATCCAGTTGTCATATTTGGACCGTACCTTTCAATATTCTTTTCTTTCTCGCCTTGATGTTTTTCCCCCAGACATTCTCATGACAAATGCTATTCATAGAACCCCTCCAAAGCCGAATACTTCGCGTTGTTCTTTCAATTAACCATATCCCTTTTTTAGATTTGTTTTGACGAAAGGCCAAATTTATTTTTCAAAGATTAAACTGTCACTTCAGGATTTTATTTAAAAACCAACAGAAAATGTCAAAATTTAAAACTAAGTCCTCTGAGGCTTTCTGGTTGCAGCCTGGTTTCATGATTTTCATTAACCTTTCAAACACCTAAGATCCATCAACTGTCTAATTCTTCATTTTAAATACTAAATATATACTTTAGTGATAAAATTCATAGCTATCTTTTGCCGGGATAATTTCAGTTTAATTTTGCCATGTGCGCCCTTTGTGAATATCACTCAAGGAAAAGAATTCCGAACCCATATCCCTTTCAATCTTCTTTTTCATTTGTTGCCAGGCCTAAAACTGAATTTGGATCATTCAAGACTCTTCCTTCGAGAGAGATTAATTACGTTTAGGCAAAATTTCCCTACTTTAAATAGAAAAAATACATGGTTGAATTTTAAATAAAAACTGACTAGCGATATTTCGAATTAAACTAATCACCCAACTCCTCTCTTATACCAAACAACTTGATTTTTAATAATTACTTTTTCCGAAAAAAATGAGCAAACCACCAAATAATTTTGCTGCCTTTGAACTTACCGATGAAGAAAACAGCTTTACTCGGAGTACCAATTCAAAAGGATATCAAGGAAACCCAAAGGATACTTACTTGAGATGGATTGTTGTCCTTCTGGCCTCTTTCCTCGTCTTTGGTAATGACTACTGTTATGACTTGCCACAAGCCCTCGAAATCCCATTACAAGAAAAGTTTAATATTAATGAGGTCAAGTATAACCTTTTGTATACGGTTTATTCCCTCCCTAATATCATCCTTCCCTTTGTTGGGGGTTACATCCTTGATTATTTCGGAGTCAAAGTTGGTATCATCTTGTATAACTTGCTTATTATCACTGGCCAAAGTCTCTTCACACTTGGCTGCTACACTGGAAACTACAACCTTCTCATTATTGGTAGAAGTGTATTTGGAACTGGTGCTGAAAGCTTGAATGTCGCTCAAAGTATGATTGTCACCATGTGGTTCAAAGGCAAAGAACTCTCAACTGCTCTTGGAATTTCCCTTTGCATCTGCAGACTTGGAAGCAGTCTCAACAACTACCTTTCGCCTCTCTTCTTTGAACGCTTCCACAACATTGGACACGTCTCCTTTATCGGCTTGTTCTTTGTCGTCATATCCCTGCTTTGCGGCTTTGGTCTCATTCATATGGACGAAAAATACTTGAAAGATGAACAATACACTGTTGAGGAAAAAATTGAAATCAAGGACATTAAAAAACTCAAGAAAAACTTCTGGCTTTTGTATGCAAATGCCATCCTTTGCTTCATGTCTTTCTTCTCATTCCTAAATATTTCTAATAAATATATCCAAAAACGCTTCAATTTGTCTTCCACAGTGGCTGGTGGACTTCTCATTATCCCATACTCAGTTGCCGGAGTCTTGACTCCAATTCTCAGCTATCTCGTCGATAAAAAGGGCAAAAAAGCCACCCTGCTCATCCTCACTTGTTTCATCTTATCGTATAATCACTTCTCTCTTGCAGCTATTCCTGATAGTAATAATGGCAGTTATGCTGTCGTCTTGCCCCTTATACTGTTTGGAGTTTTCTTTGCTTTCTATACAGCATTGCTCATTCCATGCATCTCCATCATTGCTGATGAAAAAGTTCTTGGTACAGCAATGGGTATAATCTATTCAGGACAAAATACAGGATTGGCCCTTGGTCCACTTATTGTCGGAGGAATTTTGAGCGATGAATCCAAATTACTCTCTGAGTACCCCGAAATGTCAACCGTCCTTGGAATGACCTCCTTTATTGCAGCATGCTTTGCTATCGCAAATTGGTATTATGATAAACGCTTCAATAACGGTCAATTACAAAAAAGCATGAAGGAACTCGAATCTCCTACTCATAAAAATTCCTCTGAAGTCGAAGTTGGTGGTGTCTAACCACATTGCTCTTGCTCTCGTATATTTTCATTGTCTAAACAAGAGCTTAAAATTCTGCTTATTATCAAGCTGTATAAAACTTCTTTTTGTATTCATCATATTGTAGAAGTTTCTTAATCTAATCTCTAAAAAAACCTAAAAAACCCCAAGTCATTCATTTCGTATCTAGATAATAACTGAATATTTTTTTAAGAAATTAAGAATGGGAATTGCTTCAAAATCTGCTTTAGCCAGTCTGATTGTCTTATTTGGTGCATTTTTAGCATATTATTATCTTGCCAAAGACAATCTTCCGGTTCGTAAACCATCTGAAACCAAATCCAAGCAGTCATACAAATTTACCGATTCGAAACAAGCAAATCAGATCTTGAAATATCTAGATCTTCTTCAAGCCGTTGACGAATCATCAAATGAACACCTATTTGCACGCGGAGACTTCTATAGTCGACCTTTTTTAGGTTTGAAACAAGATGAGGAATATTGTGATAAGCATCGAGCCTATTTCACAAGAAATCCAAATTTCATCTTCAAAGAATTCAACTTCTTAACTGACTGGGGACATGATTCGCTCATGAGAAGCAAAGTTGCAGGTTTGATTGGAAATGATATCCAAAGATACATTGCTTTTGATATGCCGAGAGCAGACACTCGCGAATATGATATTGAGAAAAATATTAATGTCTATTATATCAACGGACCCCTTGACCTCTACCAACATATTGGCAAAACTTTTGCATGCCAAACTCAAATGTACAATCACATTCCCGGACAAGAAAACCTCATCAGAAAAGACTTGGTTTCAAGGTCCATCACCACTTATGCTGAAAAATACAAAGGCAAACCTCAATGCTTTAGTTATGATCGTTTCTTCCCTCAAACTTGGCACTTGCTTGATAAAACTCAATGTCTCGATTTCTTCAATATTTTCAACAGCCCTGAATATGCTGCCTTAAAAGCCGAAAGGAGAATAGTGTATATCCGAAAAAAGGGAGCTGCAGCTCATCGAGCTGAAGGCGTCCAGCCTGTAAATGAGGTTGAGGAGCAGGAACTCAGACAAATCTTTGGAAACGGAACCAAATGCGGCACTGCTTATGAAAACTATATCATCCAAAACTTTATTCACAATCCTCTCCTTTTGGATGGGCATAAGTTTGATTTTAGAATCTATATGCTGGTTGCTTCCAGCAATCCTCTCATGCTTTTCTATCATGATGGTTTCTTGAGGTTATCTCTCCATAAATACAATGTCTCTTCAGATGACAAGGACGTTTTGCTGACCAACACAGAACTTTCAAAAGATATTTGGACAGAAGCTGCAAAGGGAGGCCTGTTCAAAGGAATGAACGAAACCGAGCTCAGAGATTTCCAAATGTGGACATTCCCCCAATTACAAGCTTACCTTTTAAAAACAAACGTTATTACAGATCAAAATTGGCTTGATAATCACCTCCGACCCCAGTTCAAAAAAGCCATGATCCATCTCTTGAGAATGTCTCAACACTCCTTCCTCAAATGGAGTGGTGTTTATGAGTTACTCGGCCCCGATTTTATCCTGGATGAAAATTTGAATCTCTGGTTCTTGGAATGTAATACCAGTCCAAACCTTCAAGGAACCTCTGCAGCTAAAGAAAAGTTCCTGGTTGAAATGTTGACAGATCACTATGACATTATTATCAATATCTTGAGATCAAGAACAAAGAGAATAATCAATTTCGTCAACACCGTCATTGAAGATGCTAAAAAGTCGGAGTATCCTCTCGAAAAATATCTCAGTAGAAACTTTGCTATGCTCCGAAAAGAATTTATTGATGCTAGTCAAAATCGTTTTGAACCTGAATTCCAACCTCGTCAAAACAATACTTTTACTAAAATTATTGATGAAAATGAAGAAGGATTAAATAAATATGCTGGTTTCATCCCTCTTGAATGTTTCTAATAATCTAGATAAATTTAATATCAAATTCATTTGTATATAAATCTGAACTCAATCATCTTCATTTAGAACGAGAATATTTTAAAATCAGGTTCAAATATCAATATAAACATATAATTTTGCGTTTCTTATTGAAATTTGAATTGAGCGAAATTTGAAATTTTCATTATAAATAAAGCTAATCTTAAAATTTGAGAGAACTATGATTAAGATAAATTAATTAATTCAGTTCAGCATCGACAGGTACAGAAAGCTCAATTTTCAAGACCATACATTATTTTAAAATCAAAATCTTCCTTTCAATTGTCAACTTGATTTCAATAAACCAGCCCTCACCGTGTTTTGGTTTTTTCTCTAGAGAGAATCTTTCCGCAGGATCCTTCAAAAGTCGATTTATTACCTCGGGCATTGTGTTTTCTTTGTAGGCCGCAACAGTCTTAATTTATTCGGCAAATGCTAAAATTGATAAAAATGTCATCAATCAAAAGACGGAGATAAATTGTTCATTTGCAATTCAAACACCAGAGAATTCTTTCTCTTGAAAATATCCATAATTTCGATTCAAAAATTCCATCTTCGTGAAACATTCTGAAGAGCTCGAAGCCTATCGATACTGCCGTGGAACCCTTGAATCCAGAAGTTGCGAAAATTTATGGCAAGAAAATTCGAAATTTAATTGGATTGGTAGAAAGGACAAATTACTAACTTTACTTCCTCGAGAGGAGAATATATTTAAAATTTTTTCAATGCTTTTATTTATATTTAAAATCCCATCATTTAACTATCAGATAAACCTTGCTTGGTTTAGCACCTCAAAGTATTGTTCATTTTTTTAACCTCTCATCACTTTCTTCAAGATGATTAACGATTCTGATAAAGAGTTTACTCTCTCCAAGTTGAAATCCCTTCCTGAAAATAACGTAAGCTTCTGGACACATTCTCAATAGAAATAATCTTCTCATAGAAATGCTTTGATTGTCATAAAAAAAATCCTACTTGGTCATCTGTAAATCTAGGCATATTCTTATGCATGGACTGTGCTGGACATCATAGAGAATTCGGAGTTCAGCACTCCTTTGTTCGGTAAAAGTCAAAATTCATCTGAAAACTAACTCAATCTAGTTCTCTAGTTCTTGATTCTTGGAGTGAAAAACAACTATCATTCCTTGAACTTGGAGGCAATGCTAAAGCCTTTGATTATTTCAAAAGGCATGGCCTCAAAGAACCATATGACTATAAATCTGCCACTGTTCAAAACTATAAGAATGAATTAACAAAAAAGGTAAAGACTAGAACTCTAACTGATGAGGGACTAATCAGTTTTCTTTAGGTGGATGCTCACTTGAAGGAAGTCGGCACTATGAAGCCAATTGTCGTTAAGCACGCTTCAGTTCCAACAAATACTGGCAACTTGAATAAATCAGACGAAGAGACCGCTTTTACTCCAAAATCAGAGGGAACTTTCTTTGATACAGATATTACAGCTGAAAACACCACAGCTGGTCACAAAAACTCAAGTGTCAAGAAAAATCCAAAAGTCGAATTCTTTAAAAGGTTCATCTTTTTCCTTGGTGTCCCTAAAGTTCCTAGTAGTACGAAAAGTAATGCCTCTTCGCAAAAGGGAAGAATTTCCGCCAAAAGAATTAATGATATTGACGTTGGCTCTTTAACCCTTGACGATGAAAGCAATAGATTCTTCAATGACTATGTAAAAACCGCGCAATCAGTTAATGATCTGGATGCTCAACTCGGCATCAGAGAAGTCTGTACAAAAACAGGCTATCCTCATACAGGAACCCAAAGTCTTGATGATTTGGCTGTATTTGACCATCTTCATGATGCAAAAGCAATATCCTCTGATGTCTTCAAAGAAAATACAAAGTAAGGATTGTTTTTCCAACCTCTGACATTTTAAAAATAGTGCTCTCAACCAAGTTCCAGACCTTGGAAAATTTTCCAATGCAACTTCCATCTCAAGTTCTCAGCTTTATCCTCAAGAGAAAAACAAAGAAAAAGAAAAACCTAAAGATAACAAACCAAAAGAGAAAGAGAAAGAAAAGGAAAAAGAAAAAGAAAGGGAGAGAGAGAGAGAAAAGGAGAAAGAAAAGGAACGGGAAAGGGAAAGGGAAAAGGAAAAACAACGAGAGAGAGAAAGGGAAAGAGATAAAGAAAATGAGGAAAATGAAGATCCTGATGATCATGATTTTAAAGAAAGAAAAGCAAATCCTTCACGTGTCCTCAAAGGTAAGACTCTCGATTTATCATTTTTACAAATCTTTAAATAGCTGCAGAAAATGTCAAGGGATTTATTGGATCCATTGGTTCTTCAATAGGTGGAAATATTTCAGGTGTTGGTGGAACTGTAAATCTCTTGTTTTATGACCTCATTTTTAATCTACTATCTAGTTCAAAAAGAAAGTTGGCACAATGTTAGGTAGGAAACCAATCAAAGAAAATATTGAATAACTCGTATACGAACTTACTGTTTCATAGAAAGTATCAAAATTATTAATAGAGTATTTTGTTATACCTTTTGCATAAAATTTGTTGATACCTCCCATGTATCATCTTTATAATTATATCACAGACGAAATTCTGTCTCAGCAAAATATTTAATGTTAAAGATTTTCGATATTTTTCTGATTTATTGCAAAAGAAAATAATTATTTTTTCACAGCGGGAAACTAAATGAAGAATTTGATGCCAACTATTCTGAATCACTATGAGGGAAGGACCTCAAAGCAGGAAGAAGACACACCAGAGGAATCTCTTGCAAGAGCAAAAAATCAATATTTCAATCTCTATTCCAAAGATTTAGTAATATTTCTCCCTCTCTTTTCTAATTGATTTGATCTTAAGCATTGAAAACGTGTATAAAATTGTCGCGAGCAATCGCGAGAAATACCTCAAAACATCCAACTTCAAGTCAGTCATTCATTGGAGTGTTTACTTAAACCATCATAAATAGGTTCTCAGGATTTACTGATGAAGAAAAAGATAAATTTGAAGCTGAAACATTGTATTTGATTCTTAGTACCAACTATTGAGTTTGCTAGGACTTCATTGGGCATCATTGAAAAAAGTTTGTCAGAATTACAAACCATGTTGGATGCTAAAGGAAACAAACTTGAATGTCAAAATAAAAGGTACATTTTAGAATTTTTTCTAACCACACTAACCTTCTTCTGTTTTCAAGTGACTATGCACATAAAAAAGTTGCGATTTCTTGCCTTTTTAAAAAGCTCAACAACTTGTATTCATATTTCAAAAAACTGAAAAGTGTTAGAGGTCAACAAATGAAATTCAGAAATGAGTAAGAAAACAGAAAATTTTCAATGAGAAAATCATTTCCAAACTAGACTGACCCAAGGAAAGAAAGATTTGAATGCTGCACAAAGAGTTTCTGTCGATAGAGAATATTTAGAAAGCACCCTAGCCGAAGAGGATAAGAGAGAACTTAGAAGAGAAGGAATGCTTCTCTTGCGAAATTATGAGACTAATATTCAAGATGTACAAGATACTCAAAAGGAAATGATAAAAATTTCTGAATTAATGAATCAATTTAGCACAAAAGTATGTGAGCAAGATATGATGACAAGCCAAAGTAAATTATCTTCCCCTCTTTTCAAATTCTCACAATGGTAAACTAGTTTTGGAGGATGCTGTTGCGAGTTTCGATTTCCTACATGAAGGTAATAAAAATCTCAATCAAGCTGCAGAATATGCAAAAAGTACTGGCGTTATCTGGTCTGTCTATTTTATGACTCTTGCTATCGTTTTGTTAATATTTGATTGGATCAACTAAATAAATTATGTATTATTTTTCCATTATGTTCGTTTGATCATCATTCAAACCATTCTCAGAGAGTTTCTTTCTTTAGTTGTTTTTCAAAGTACGTACGTATGTATGGATTATTGTGAATTCAGAATTATTTCAATTAAACAACGACGATAATAATATCAACTTTTTATAAGCATTCTTTAGGAATGAGATTGGCATATCTAGCAGGACCTTCATAATTTTCATCGATAATTTTGGTGAAGCCATTTTCAGGTCCAGGAGTGAATTCAGGTTCGAAGCGATTTTTAGAAAGTGTCTTGAATTTTCCTCTAAAGTTTTCCAAGTTCTTGTTAATATATTTATCCCAAGACAAGTTGGAAGCTTTGATTTCAAGAGTCAACTCATTCACAAAATTCATGACTCTCTTCATTCTTGAGCGGAGCAATCCATAAATGATCTCGTAGTGATCCTTCAACATTTTTACCAAAAATCTCTCTTTTTCAACTGAAGTTCCTTTCAACATGGGACTTGTGTTACATTCCAAGAACCACAAATTCAATTTGTCATCAAGGATGAAATCAGCTCCAAACAATTCGTAAATAGAACTTCTCTGTAAAAATGTGTGTTGACTCATTCTCAACAAGTGCACCATTGCTCTCTTAAATTGGAGTCTCAAATGATTGTCGAGCCAGTTCTCATCAGTAATCACCTTAGTCTTCAACAAGTGATCTCTCAACATGGGGAAAGTCCACATCTGGAAATCTCTCAATTGTGTTTCGTTCATGCCCTTAAACAGTCCGCCCTTTGAAACTTCCTCAAAAATCTTTTTGGAAAGCTCTGTGTTTGTAAGAAGCACGCCCTTATCGTTAGACTTGACATCATACTCATGCAAAGATAATCTCAAGAAGCCATCATGGTAAAACAGAATCAAAGGATTCGTTGAAGCAACAACCATGTAGATTCTGAAATCAAATTTATTTCCTCCCAATAATAATGGGTTGTGGATAAAGTTTTGCATAATCAAATTCATCTTCTTTTGGCCGCAAAGTGTTCCGTTCTGGAAATCCTTACGCAAAGTCTTTTCTTCAGCATCATTCAAAGGGTCAACGCCCTCAGCCCTATGTGCACCAAATCCCTTCTTCTTTATATAAACAATTGTCCTTTCTTCCTTCAGTTTAAAGTATTCTGGGCTGTTGAAAACTTTGAAAAACTCCCGACATTGGGTCTCATTGTCCAATAACCAGGTCTTTGGGAAAAACCTGTCAAAAGTAAAACACTGGGGTCTGTTTTTGTATTTATCAGCATAGTTTACAATTGATTCTGCAACCATGTCCTTCCTATTCAACCCTCCGTGACCTGGAATGTGGTTGTAAATTTGAGAGAGGCAAGCAAAGCTCTTCCCAATATGCTGATAAATGTGCATAGGGCCATTTATAAAGAATGAGTTTACATTTGGCTTAATGTTGAACAGATAACTAGTATTGTACTTTGAAGGAATACTTGCACTAATATTTGGGTGAATATCATTTCCCACCACTTGAGCAACCTTTCCTCTCAGCAAGGCGGACTTTGGCCAGTCTGTCATAAAGTTTATTTGATTAAAAATGAATTCTGGGTTCTCTGCAAAATAAGCGCGATGTTTGTCGCAATAGTCAGGGTCATGTATTAAGCTCATAAATGGTGTAGTAAACTTGTTTCCAGGCTTCAACATGTTGTCGTAGTATTTCACATCAACTGGCTCAAAAACGTCCAGCTTCTTCAGTATGTGATAAGCGAGCAATGGATCATGAAATTTATACTCGCTCTCTGGAACACTATTCGCCAAAATTGCTTCTGGATTTAGAGTCTCCTGATCATTCCGGAATATCAAAAAGATTAATGTCACAAAGTTCAAGGCTAACAAACTTGTGAACAAAGTTCTCAGCTGAATCATCTTTTTCCAAATTTGTTTTTTAACTTTTAATATTACTCTGTCAGAGTTTTAAATAAATTATCCTTTCGCTCGATTATAACTACTAAAATGTGGCGGGATTTTCTCTCCTCCTTTTTTATTTCTTAATTCTTTTTCTCAGAGGTTGGATTTGAACGAAAGGGAAAAAATATGACCAAAGTCATTAATTTCCAGTGAACAATTTGTCTTTCTTTGACTTTTATTTAAACAGTCACAATCTAAGATTATACATTTATTTTCATACATGCTCGTCATAAAAATACATTTTATTCATAAAATACATTCCTAAAATTTTATATTTTCGGCTTGAGATAAAAGATCTTTGACTGGGACAGATTCTTCGTCAGAGTCACTACCTTCTGCATTATTCGCTTCAAGTTCTTGCTGTTCAAGTTGAGCCTCAATACCTTCTTTCTTCTTATTCCAATACCCTCTTGTAGTCTGATTCTGAGTTCGGTTATATTTGTAATTCACCGGCGTTTCTGAAGCGTCCAGAATATCAAGATCAAGAGCCCTTTTTTCTATATCTTTGGAGTCAAAGTTATTTATATCAATAAATTCTTCTTCAATTGTGAAAGGGTTGAAATGTAAGGTCATAAATTTATCTATTGATTCAATTTTTCCAAATTTCTTCTCTAAACTTTGCTCTTCTTCTTCTTCATTGTTTTTTGCTTTTGATGTTTTCTCATGGGAAAAATTTTCTGAAAGTTCTTTTTTGGAGCTTTTACCTGAGCTTTCTGCTAATTGTTTAGAACTTTCAAGATTGTCACTTTCGAGAACTTTGTGATTTTTGAGCAAATGTGAAGTCTCCTCATCATTTTTGCCCAATTTCACAGCATTTGAGCTCTCCTCTCCTCTGTCCAAGTCTCTGCTCAATGAATTTTCATATTGGAAATTGGCATTATTCCCTGTTTTGACAGAAATTCCACCCTCTCCTCCTCCTTCTTCTTCTTCTTGAAAAGCTTCACTCATTTTATGTCCAAAATTTGTTTTTTAAAAAATAATTAAAATTTCAGACTCCAAAAGAATATTCATCAGAAAATACCAAACTAAGTTTTGAATTCTTCTCTCTTTTGGTGTTGAAATCTGAATCCTGACAGAAGCACAGCATGATTGTGCTTGTTGAACACCAGTCACAAATAATCATTTCTTTTTTCTTTCCAAAGCTTCTCTTCAGTTCTCTTGACAAGAAAAGTCTATCTTCTCATATGTTTGAAATGCAGTTGACTATCGGATGAAGTTTCGAAAAAATGTCATTCTTTGTGAAAGTTTCTCAAAGAGAGCAGAAAGATTGGAGACCCAGACAGAACCTCACCCATAATGCAACCAATTAGAATTTTTTCTGTTCCGCAAAATTTGAGGAGAAAAAAATTCATCTTTGACATTTTTTTGGAAAAAAGTAGACTTAAAAAAATCAAGTTTGGTCTCAAACTCATTCATTCAACAAAATATTTGAAATCAAGAGAAACAAGGTTCAGTCACTGAGGATGCTTTGAGGAAAAAAAATCTCGTCTCAAAAAGTACATCTTCATTCTCAATTTAAAACTCCTAAAAAGAAAAATATTTTAAAACAAAAGAAAATCAAAAAAATTTTCCACTGACTTGGATTCCAAGGTTCTCTCAACATCATGAAAATTCCATACAGAAAGCTTCGACTGAATCATCTAGAAATTTTTATTAGGGGAAAAGTTTTTCCTTCTAGTAAAAAACTCCTGATTAAAAAAGTCCTCTAAAAAAAATTAAATATTGAAAAAATAAATGGCTTATTCTGAAGACCCAGCTATCCTTGTTACAGGCTCTTATGATCATACCTTGAGATTCTGGGATGCTTTCAAAGAGGAGAGTGTCAAGCATATTGAGTATGGCTCAGACGTAAATCTCAACTCGCTTCAGAAATAATTCTAAATAATTTAGCATATCGTCAATAGAATTGAAGTCTCACCAGATAAGGCATACCTTGGAGCAGCATGCACTTATAATATAAAATTATATGACCCTTCTAAGCAAAGTGATGTGATAGTATTGATAATGAATTTTTCAAAGATCTAAAATGACAGATCTATGATGGTTTTTCGAATAATGTGACAACGATTGGCTTCCAAAAGGATTGTAAGTGGATTTATGCATCGTCAGAAGATGGGAGTATAAGAATTTGCGATTTGAGAACTCAAGGATTCCAAAGAACTTATGCAAACAAAGAAGCAATGAATTGCGTTGTTTTGCATCCAAATGAAGTAAATACCCTGAATTTTATAAACTAACTTCTCTGAAGGGTGACTTGATAGCTGGTGATCAACAAGGTATTCTTCAAATATTCTCGTCTTTTTTAAAGAATGAAATCCAGGAAATATCAAAATTTTCGATCTTGCTGCAGATAAAATGAGAGCAAAAATCGTAAACATATTGAGTTATTCTCATGATAATCTAACTTTTCATAGTCACCTGCTCCTGATATCGGATTAAGGTAAATCATCAATTATCCTCAAACTTTCAACTCAAAATCTAACCAGATCTGTTTCTATTGCTTTGAATGGTTTTTATCTTGTTGGTGCTGATTCTGCAGGTTACTGCCATGTTTGGACACTTAGAAATGGAGATGTTTGTGAATAGTTTTATTTTTTATTAATTTTCTTAAAGGAATTGGTTCCCTTCCAAAAATTCGCAGCTCATGAAGACTATATTCTCAAATGTCTCATTAGTCCCGATGTCCAGTTTTTAGCAACATGTTCAGCAGATAAAACTGTCAAAATTTGGAGTTTGAACGAAGAAAAAGGATATGAATTGCACAAAACACTCTATGGTTATTTCATTCCATTTTTATTGTCTCAATTGTTAGGACATCATAAATGGGTCTGGGATTGTGCTTTCAGTTGTGATTCTCAACTTTTGGTCACTTGCTCAACTGATTGTGTTGCTAAAATTTGGAGTCTTGAAAATGGTGAAGTCATCAGAAACTTTACTGGACACACTAGAGGTTCCCTTTTTCTGAGTTATTCAAGATCTAATTATTTTTGTAGGTATTAACTGTGTTGCTCTTAATGATCGTTCTCAATAACTAATATTATTATACTATTTTTATTGATTATATTTGCAATATGATGTAATGAGTAAATCTTGCGTATCTCAATGGCATAATCTATCTCTCTCTCCTCTACAATTTGTCTCTATCCTCTCCTACGATTCTAAAAGAAAGAAAGTTTTTTTTTCCGTAAGAACAAAAAGTTTGTGATTGAGTTGTATTACACAGACAGATGAGTATTCTTAGTTTGAATAAAACATAATTCCTTCTAAGCAGCTTTTTGAACACTTGTTGCTTTGTGTCTTGACTCGAGGAGGGCAAGGGTAGATTGACACAAGTCTCGTTGATTTTCATTCTCAGTTTTTATATGGTCTAAGAATTTTGTAAAGTAAAAATAGTCAAGAGCTTTGTCCACATTTATGTCTCTCAAAATCGTGATAAAATCTTCCAATAGTTTATCATCTTTGACCTTGAGAGCAATGAACCACTTTGACACCAAAAGGGCATCTTTTGCGTCCTTATTTCTCTTCAATAAGAGCATCACTCTTGGCAACAAATAGTTCATCAATAAATCATCTGAGCCTTCTTTGAAGCCTGGGTTGAGCAAATGTGCAGTTTTTATTCTCAAGTGAGTAAACCTGATGAGTGCTGGCAGTTCCAATGAGTTTACCTTTTCTCTGATGTAGTCTTCTATTCTCTTGAGCATTTTTTCAGACTCGAAAAACTTGGCATAGTCGATCAGAGACCAACTTTCCGCAATTTCATGGTCATTCATGTCATTAAAAAATTTGTCAAAATAACTCTTGTAAGTTTCTTCAAGCTGAGTTCTCATTTCATTGCTGATCTCAATATTATTCAACAAAAGGTAAATTCGGGTAAACTCGGCAGGGTACATATTCAAATAGTTCGAGTTTGTTGTCTGAATAAGCTCGGTGATAAAGACCTCTGGAATTTCGGCATTCAAGATCTTCATGTACTCAATAACCGAAGCTATTTGCTTTGAAGACAAACCGTCTTGTGTTAAATATTCTTTTAAAGTTTCAGTGGCTTTTGATAAAATCTTTTCTAAATCATGACGCTTCTGTCCTCCCTCTGGAATAGAAGGTTTCTTTTCATGAACTGGTGTTCCATAGATAGCAGACATGATCTCGGCCTTTGGATCACCAGTAGTTTTTGCAGTATTGCTTTCTCTGAATTGAGATTCTTGTTTTTGGATGATCATCAAGCTCAGTAATTTCAACAGGCCATCTGGGTTCAAGGCTGAGGTGTCTCTATGAAATCGAGAATACAAATGATACATAATCTCATCAAATTGGATATCTGTCAGTCTTTTGGAGATAATGAGGTAATATGAGGCTTCGATAATCTGTGGAGCTGAGAATTCTTTTACTTTTTGAACCAGATAGTTTTGCATCGTTCTAACAAACTTGGTAGAACCTTTATGCAATCTTGTAAAAGACTTTAAGAGATCAACAAACTGCTGAGAGTTTATTTTGCCCAAAATTTTTATTGTTTTATGCTCCACCATCAAAATGAATTTTTCTGAGGTCTCTCTTGGAACATAGGACAAGTATTTGACTGCCTGAACAAAATCTTCCTCAGTGATGGCATGAATATGCCTCAATATACTCTTTTCGAATTTCAAATATAGATTATCATCCTGATATTTGTGTAAGGCAAAAACCTTGAGGGCTTGAACTGCTTTATTAATTGGCATGTGATCAATTTGGTTCACCAAAAGCTTATGCACTTCCTGCAATTGACTCAGATTATATCGATAACCTTCTCCTGAAGGGAACGCTTCAGTTATATTTGCTTCTTGATTATCTGTTGGTTTCTCAACTCCCAAAGGAACCTGTTTTGAGCAAAAAGTATTGAAGTAAACTGGAGCTATCATTCTCTTGCTAAACATCATTCGAGGAGCATCCTTCCTGAATGCCAAAAACAATGTCTTGAACATCAAAAACTGTCTCGATTATTTTGGAAATTAGTAAAAAATAATATTAATTAATACGCGCGCTTCAAATTTTATATCCATAAAAAGAAGTAAGTATCTTGAAAATTTTTTTAGTGCCGAAATTTCTCATCTCATTTTATAATTCTCTCATCTCTCATCACTCATCAACTTCAAGCTTTTTAGCACTTCACTTTTAATGTAAAATATTTCAAACAAAATCAACAAAAAGTAAAAGTAACAGTTATGAAATTAATCAGTTTTTTTCATAGTAAATAAAATTCTCAACTAGCCTCACTTTAACCCACTTAATCAAGACTCTACCCAAACTTGGACTGCAAAATAATCAAAGGAACATATTCCCAATGAGTGAATGCATAAAATTGATCTTTCTTAAAGAAAAAGTTGTTTTCTAAAAAGAGAAAAAAATAAGTTTTATTAATTTTTAAGTAATACCTTGTCACACTTCAGTTTTATTATCTAATATCAAGAAAAAGTTTTGCTTTTTTTTCCAACAAGAAGAAGTCGAAAGTACACCGAGAAAAGAAATGAATCGAAATGACTACCAAAACGGAGGACCAGAGTATAGTGATATAGATGCAGAACCAGTTGTGGGAACTGTTGTTAAAGATGTGGACAGTACCATTTTTAGCTTGAGAGACAATATGCGGAAAGGTGGTCCTGAAGGATACATGAGCAAACAAGGATACCTTAAAAATAAGAGTGATTCGGATCATAAAAACCTTGGCAAAAGCTTTCAGGATGACCTTGAGAGACATACAAATTCTCAAAACTACACTTCGGCATTTCAAGTTGAAAAAAGCAATCAGCTCCCCGCAGATGATGATCTTGGCACTCCACCCAGAGTCGGAGGACATGAGCAAAATGGCTACGATTTCACGCTCCATACAACAGCGAAAGACCAAAATACACGCAGAAAAGGCACGGGTGATGCTCTGGAATCAGGCTCAAAGGTGATAAAAGACTTTAATCCCCCAACTGAGATGAGGGAGCCATCTGAAGATGGTGTTGGTGATGATGAGCCAACCTTCCCCATTATCCTCAATAAGCGTGAACTTCTCAAAGATCAAAACAGATCACATGAAAACAGATTCGTGAGTCAAGAGCCTGACGACGACGAAGACCCCAATGACGATGGTGCTGAAGGTGGAGACGTTCCTGAGCGCGGTGAACCAGAAGAGCAAGATGAGTTAGAGGAATTAGAAGAGCAAGAAGAACAGTACGAGGACGAAGAAGATGATAGAAGAAGCGTTGAGCAAAAAGCTATCATCAACAAGAACAATTCGAAACTGAAAACCAAAGTCCAGCCAAAGAAACCCCAAATTAGTCTCAATGCAATTAAAAATACCAGGGCAACCAATCTTCCCAACCAAAAAATTCAAGAAAAGAAAAAAAGCATAAGTATAACGTCTAAATCGCCAAGGAATAATGAAAATGAAAATAACAAGTCAGACATTGATGGGATCTTGAAACAACTAGCTGCATTTTTGGCAAATAATACACAAGGAAAAGGTGCTGCTGCTACATCAAATATGACTTCAGGCCAAATCGATAAAAAAATCAAAAAGCTCGGCAAAAATCCAATCAAAACCTTGCCCCCCAAAAAGCTGTTGGATAATGAAAATGAGTCCAAACCCAAAGTTCAGAAACCTAAAACTGAAAAGCCCACAAGACCATCCAAGGTACTTTTCCCAGTTTTCGTAATCCTCATGATTTACAATAGAAAGGAGGTGCTCTCCCAAATCTCGGGATCAGATATGCTTATGGCGACCAGAACGCTCCCAAAAATAAATCATACACAATCACTGAGAAAATCAGGGCCAATTCTCGACCAAAATATATGGATGCTGTCAGGAATCCTACCCAAACCCCTTCTCCTGTTCATAGAATCACACCAAATGCCAATTTAGCCGACCTTCAGAAAAAGCAAGCTGCTTTTGACTTGTCAAAACCTCGAACTGCTACTAATGCACAAAGAGGTTTTAGTCAGGACAATAAACGAGCAAATGAGACCAATGGAGGTAGAGCAGAACGAAGCAAGCGTATAAGTTCAAATCTCTTGAGACCAACACCAAATCCGACAAGAACTTTTATAAAGCCATCGATAAGAGTAGAGGCCGTCGTCAGAAAAAGTCAAGACCAAGGAAACCTTTCTGCTCGTTCATCAAAGTCAGATTTACATGCTCAGCAAACCTCAATCACACCCAAGAAATTAAACACAAATAGGAGTGCACGCGGCAGTGGCAAAAAAGATATCCCTCAATTTGATAACAACCATCTTGTCAGAGCCTTGTATAGAGTAGATAGAGCAGTCTCAAAAAGATCCTTAAGGTAATCATTCCCATACTGTTGGAATTCTAATCAAATATTTAGCGCAAGGTCAGATGGTCATCCTGACAAAAGAAGATCTCCTTCAGTGACTGATAGCACTCTTCTACATGATGAAATGAGGGATGGAGTTGCTCTTCGTACAGAGAATAATGATGCACTTCGATCTCGCCCTAATTATTTCCAAAACTCAGCGGGGCCAACAGATGAAGACCGAAACCACACTTCAATTGATGCCAAAAAACAGGAAGTTCCGACAACTGTTCATCATATTCAACAACAAAGAAATAGTCTCTTCACTCCAAACCGTTCCAGAAGCAATTTCACCAGAAATGACTCCTTCATCTCCCCATCTCAAAGAGACTCTTCTGCAAGAAGAAATAAACAATCCATAGATAGATTTGCAAAAGATTGGGAACAATATAAAAGAAAAGTTGAAAGAGGTGTCATCTCACAAAATAGACCTCAAATCGAATTTATAAGTAATCAACCACAACATTCCCACTACAGTACAAAAGGTGCTGGTGGATTTGATAGAGTAAATTGAGAAAAAAATTTTTTATTCATTATTTTTAGAGTGCACGCTTTTCATCAGTAACAACACGATCAGGGCACCCTGGACCTGGTCGATACCATTTCGTTGACTCGAGCCTTAAAGGGTATTCTTTTGGCAAAGAAAAAAGAGCAGATATGACAAGTCTCTATGTTGTTCAGGATGTCAACAAAATGTTTGACCCTATCCGCATGCCTCATTAATTTTTTCATTTCTTTTCAAACCATTTTTTTTTTGTAAAAATAAAATAATTTCCTCGATTCAATTGATTTTTTGTTTCTTTCATTTTGTAAAACGTTCGTTTATATTTATTTTTCCATCATTAATTAACTCAACTGTATCTCCTTTCCACGTGTCTTACTGAAATTCACCACCACGTGTTACTTGAAATTTATAAACACCTAATTTTATCACACATGTCGAAAAAATTTTTGGACACAAGATGAAAATTCAAAAATCCGAACTTCACTCATCTTGATATTGTATGTCTTTATTCAGAAAATTTTTACCGCGAATATTAATACTTAATCGAGATATTATTATTAGATTTTTCAGACTAAAGTCTTGCTAAGATTCAATTAATAATTTATATTGACACGTCTTAATTGATTGTACAAGGGAGCAAATATGGAGATAGTCCAACAATACACTGACCAAATCAAAGCTATGAAGTTCAGAAAAGTAAACTTTCTTCCCAACTTTGCAGTCAATCATCCTCTTTTTAGCTTATTCAACAAGGTCTGAACTTGGCATTAATTGTTGTTTCAGCTTTTATGATCTGGAAATCCTTGATGGTTATTACTCACTCAGAAAGTCCAGTCGTTGTCGTCTTGAGTGGGAGTATGGAACCTGCTTACTACAGAGGAGATATCTTGTTTTTAACCTTTTATGAAAAAGACCCAGTTATTCCTGGTGATGTTGTTGTATTCAACCTCCATGGACAAGATATTCCGATTGTGCATAGAGTAATCATCAGTCAAGAAAGGTAATAAATAATTCCTGTTCCTTTTGACTTATCTTTCAGGGGCGATGGAGAATATTATATCCTTACCAAGGGTGACAATAATCCTGTTGATGATAGAGCCTTATATAACGCTGGGCAATACTGGCTTCATAAAAGCGATTTAATGGGAAAAATTAGAGGGTAACCAGAATTCTTTCTTCAAAAATAATATCTAACTCCATCTCTAGATATGTCCCATATGTTGGCATGGTCACCATCTTATTAAATGATTATCCTTTATTAAAATGGATCCTTTTGGGATTAATGAGTCTCTTCGTCATCATTGCTAAAGATCCTCAAAGTTAATTTTGATGTTGATATTTGTATAGTTTTTTTTTTAATTGATTCTGTCCTCGTAATGTGCCTATCATAAATACAAATGTCTCATTTTTGTATTTTTCAGGATATATAAAAAAACTATACAGAACACAACAAAAATCCTTTTCCCTAAATCACTGATCCGGAGGTAAAAACTTGAATTTAAAATTTGGTGATGGGAGAATTTAAAAAATTTAAGTACCTAAAAATTTCAAAAGTTATTACGTTTAATTGCCAGAATTGTTAGCAATGGAAGAAGATGAAAATTCTAGAGATATCGACTTTGCTGTTCTTCCTCAAACAAGGTAAGAGATCCTCTTCTTTACTTCCTATTCACCCTCCCCAACTAGAGAGAAGAAGGAAAGTTTGTTGGTCGAAAAGTTCCAGCAAGCAATTGCAAGTTTAGCGCAAAGAAATTATCAGGAAGGAATCAAGTCCTTAAAGGAGCTTTTGGGGAATCAAATTGTTGCTGAGGAACTCCATGAGCTTCGTTACCAGTGTGTCTACAATCTCGCCGTGGTTTACGAAGAATTGAAGTCACTCAGAGACGCGTTCATTTACTATTACAAGTGTGTTTCTATGAAGGAGAATGACTTTAATATTTGGCTTAAACTCTCCAATTATTGTCTCAGATTGCACTACTTTGAACAAGCCGAGCATTGTTACCAGAATTGCGTGAAATACATCCCCACCGCATTCTATGAAAATATGATTTATGAGAAAATGGTCTTTACTTCTTTTCTGTCAAAGAACTACTCAGCTGCTCAACAAAGAATTGATTATTTGCTCTCTAAAAACTACAAAACGCCGGAACTCATCCTTTTGAGAGGAATTGTCGCCAGAGAAAAAGGGTTTGTTTCATCTCGAGCTTCAATAATCTTATCTCCATTTTTCTAGAAACCAAAGTGAGTATGAGAAATATAAAAAGGAAGCATTACAGCTTGACCCAGAGATCAACGAATCAAAATTAACTGTTACTCAAATTTTGAATAGCGAACCAGAGGTCTTGCCTCCTCTCAACCCCACTGCAAAAGAAGTTGAACCAGAAAAAGAGCATATTAAAGAAATCACAATCACCATCGATAAATATAGTTGGGAAATCTTTTTGAAAAAACTCAAAAATATCCTTAAAACATGCTACATTCTATCCGAAGATCTCACCATGTCCAAAAAACTCAAAAAGAACAACCCCCTCAAATCCATCATGTCTGGTGAAGCTGAAGAATATCAAACTATCATGTCAAGCCTCTTTAGAATCGTAAGCTATTGAATTTATTTCAATTTTTCCTAAATCCTCAAAGAAAGATAAAAAAGAAAAGGAAAAAGGAAAACATTTGAAAGTTCCATCGCCAAAGCTGGATAGTTGCATGTCTCCAGGAAGCCAGGATGAGAAAGATGACGGTGACCAAGAAATCACCATGGCCGACAAGAAGGATGATGCTCCTAATGACTTTATATTGAACGAAGAATCCAATTCTCAACCAAAACCATTTATTATTCTCAGAGACGATAAAAAGAAAAAGAGAAAATCAATCCATAAAGAAAGGGAAGAGCCAAAAGAAGAGATTACTGGTAATAGAAGGGAGAAGACAAGTGCGAGAATCCAAAATCTTAAAACACAGCAGCTTTACTCCAACATTTCTCTTGAGTATATTCTTTCCAACTTCACTTTCAAAAACGACTTGAAATTTGATGATTTGATCGAAATGTACAAGGATGACTTCCTTGACTTTAACAATATCAAATCTGATGAAGACATTCTCAGCTTGCATCCCCCCGTCAGAATGGTTGAGGAATATGATGGTCTCAACAGCATGCTCATGTGCTTTTCTCAAGATCAAAAGGCAGGAAGCAACGATACCGACCGCATGAAAGAGAGGCTTACCAAGGCCTCTAACAACGACTTCTTGCAGTTCTTGAAAGAAAACCACAATAAAAAATTTGCCAATGTTATTCTTTTCGCTCAAGCAGTCTTGAGGCATTTCCTTGAAAACAAAAAGAGAGATCTCCCTCGCGACCTTGAGGAGATTCCCTTCTTCATTGAAGCCAAAGATTCTCTCAGATTCTGCCCTTCTTACCATCTCACTGACTACAAGAAAAAAATGATTATCAAAATCTATCTCTATTGCCATCATTTTTGCGAAAATCTCATCACAGACTATCATAGTAAAATCACCTTGTTTGAGATCCTGGTTGACTACTACTATTTCAAAACTTCTTCAACTGTCAAAGAATCCGAAATGGAAAAGCATAATCAAATCATGAAGAGACTCAGAGCCGCTCTCTCCAACCTCTCTCAATCTCTTTTATTCAATAAACTCGAGTTTACACTTGACGAACTTGACGAGGCCCAGTCTTCTTTGCTCAAGGTTAGAAGCATCCTGGCTTTTGCCAAATTCTTCTTGACAGAAGACTTTAAGTGCAGCACTTCAGCCAAAAGATGTTTGCAACTACTGGGCCAAGAACTCGAAAGCTTGGACCGTTGGATGAATCTCAATACCCAAATGATCACAAACAACATTTATGTCAACATGTTTTGGATGAAGGACAAACTCTTGATGTCTGACCATTTGGAGGCTTTGGAAGACAAAATCAAGCAAAATGACCTCAAGGAAAGCGTGTTTGTCCAACAGCAAGAGGATAATCTCGAAAAGCACGATACTGAGGAAAAGTCCGCTTTCTTGGAAGGCCTCTTCAAGATCTTTGAAGACAAAGTTAAGATCTCCCTTGATAGTGCGGTTGAAAACCATTACAAAAAACTTTACCAAAAAATCTCTGCTCTCAAACTCAACGACTTTGTCTTGTACCTTGATAAGCTTTTCAGAGTCCTGCTTGAACTCATGTGGCAGTCAAATGAAAATGAGGATAGTAGAAAAGTCCTTGTCCATGCTTATCACCAGTTGAAAATCAAGGAACTACTCGGAGTTTATCAGGTTCACCTTGAAAAGCCAAAGAGACTCAAAAAGCTGATTGACAAAGACGAAAACTTTACCTTCCGTCTCGCAAATATTGCCAACTACCTTTACAGAATGATCGTTATTAACTACGTCATTGATTATATGCTCGATTTTGATCTTTTCTTGTCCCTCTTTGTGAAAACCGGCCATATCTTGGTCAAGAAACTTGGAAGTAAAGAGCCTGTCGTCTCCCAAGTTCGCTTCTTCAGACTCTTCCACTGGCTCATCCACTTGGTTCCAAGCGACAAGGCCAGTAGATACCACACAGAATTAGTCAAAAACTCTGATCGACAAGATACCACTCTGAAAGGACTCAACTGGCTGAAGGAACAATATGGGTCCTATTCTGCTGAGGAGGATAAAAAGAAGGACGATAGCGATGATGAAGAGGTTGATATCAAAGAGCTCATTGAAGAAGAAATTCGAGATATCTTTGCCTGCTGGTATGGCATCGGAGCTCCCTCGGATAAAGAAAACAAAGACAAGGAAAATCAGCAAAAAGTCAAAAACTTCAAAGATGTTGTCATCTTCTTTAAATTCCTTGAGTACTTCTACCCAGAGAATCTCGCTGATCCCACCTCCAGGTTCAAGGTCGTCATTTCCAGAGTCTTGATCGATATTTATGACTACCTCAAAGATAATCAAAAAGAGTGGTGGGATCTCTGCACAGGTTTCAAAACTGTCAAGCAAAGGTTTGATAAAAAGCTCGACGGTGGGAATGGTGGTGAGGGTGATGCTGTTCGATCCGCACTCGAACAACCAGAGAATATTGAGATTGAAATTCCTCCCGAGTTAGAAACTCACACTGACGCAGAACCTGAACAGCCAAGACCTGAAACTCAAATCGAACAAGAGGAATCTCATTCTGCTGCTGCCCATCCTGATGAAATTACTGGTACTCATACCGAAGCCAACGATACCTTCGGTATGTCTCAAGAATTCCAGCCAGTGCCAAATGCTCAAACCATGGAAGTCGAACAACAACTTTTAACCCAATACATTCAAGAAGACAAGATGGAGGAGGATGAAACTGAGGAAACCCTTATTGATTTAAACACCGATAACTGCTTCTGTGACAAAAAGGACTGCTTCAATATTAAGCATCTCAAGAGTAGAGATGTTAAACAGACCTTCTCTCAAATCTTTTTCTTTATCGGCAAAGCTCTCGACGATACCAAGCCCGCAACTGAAGGCAGCGATCCTGTCAAGCAAAGGAAAATTCTTTTGCGTATCGAAAAAATGTACTCAATCTCCGCCTCCTTCTTCCCTCAGGATCTATACATGTGCAACGCCTTGGCCTCAACCCTCCTTGAGCAATATATCTTGTACTCTGATCAACTCGTATATGATAAGGTTTATGAAAAGTTTACCGAGTTTGAGGATTGCATACGCAAGGCTCGAAATCTCTTGGCATCCTTGATTGAGAAATATGACAATCACAACTTTACCATCTTCTTCAAGGATATCAAAGCCGAAGATGTCTACGCCAAAATTCTCTCCAACTTCAAGAGCACCAAACTTCTTCAACTCTTTGAGCACAAATTCAAATTGCATGTCGCTCTCTTGCCTTCAGAGCTCGGATTCAGAGAAAGAGAAAAGGCTCAAATTGACCTTCTCAAACAAGAGCTCAAAAATCTCCCCATCAATCCTGCTTATGCCAAGGACTTTTATCTTTCTGGAACAATGATCCTCTCCAGTGTTCCAAAACTCTGCTCATTCAAAGAACACCAAAGCCTTGTCACAAACCTTCTTCAGCTTTATGAGATGTTTGAGAGCTCGCTTTCTGGAACTATCGCAACTCAGTTTGATAAAAATCTCCTCCCCTTGTATGAACTCGAAACTGAAACTCACCTCTTTGTCATGCTCTACAAAATTTTCAAACGCTACCTCCGCATCATTAAATACTTATATAATGACACTTGCTCCGCCAAAATCCAACAGCAAATCGGCAACCTGCCAAATGGTTTCAACACCCTTGACAAAGTGCGAAAATACATTCTGAATGACTTTAACGAATTCATCAGTTTCCTTGAAAAAGAAAAAACCATCAAATTCCAACTTCGAAGAATGATGATTGATGGCAAAACCTCTGTTGATAAGGCAGCAGTTGTTGATGAAAACAATTCCAATAGAGTCCCATTGGACATGGCGGCCAATGAAGAAAACAATGAACTGGCCAATGTCAGCGGGTTCTTGGCAAACTATGTCTCTCAAATTCCCACCGACGAGGAAATCGAGCACCAGTCCAAGCAAGTCTTCCAGGAAATCAACGAGTGCGCCTTAAATTGCCTTGAAGAAGAAAGAGAGCTTCCTAATGTCACTGAGGTCATCAAATCAACTGAAGAGTTCATTGTTGGTATTGCCAAAAAACTCAGAGAAATCAGCTTAAAGAAGGAAACCAAAAAATTCAGAGGAGCCACATTCCATACTAAGTGCCACTTATCCTCAGCTAGAATCTTCGAAGAATACTTTGCTGATAACAAAAAGGCTCAGGAAATCATCCTCCAACTGCTCACTGGTAAATGCAATGAAGTCGTTGAGCTTTATAAGTATGAAAAGGATTCTATCCTCTCCTTGGTTTACAGCAGAGACTTGTTCTTCCTCAGAAACAAACATAAAATCATCAAAGCTTATGTCAGGTTGAGCTACAAACATTCCACCAAAGAAAGCTATGAAAAATGCAAATTCCTTAGTAAAAAGGCCTCTGGACTCATTCTCATTCCTGACAAGGACAAAAAGAATGAAAAGGTCAATCTTGTCTACCAAAAACTTTACGAACTTACCAATGCATATATTTTAAGCTACCTCGAAAATAATGTCAACAGTATTGACTCTGAACCTTCCGCTTCAAAGGAGACTATGCAAGAAGAAAACCATGACGCCCAAACCGCCTGGGTTGATATTATCAGTGAAAATTATAAAACTGACCTCAAATTCATCTATGAAATGATTGGAACTAATATTAGATCCAGAAACGTCGCTCCCATTATCAAGAAAAATGAAGAACTCTACAACAAACTTGCCCATGTTGTCACAATCTATTATGAAAAAATCGCTGCTAAATATAACATTGAGGTTGATTTTCAATTTTATCTTAATTTTCTAAAACAATATTTTAGGTGAGTCAAGAAAAAAGATTTGAAGCTGCTTTGGTCTTTTTTGATCAAGCTTTCAAAAAGAAAAGACCAACCAAAAAGGAAACTACCAAAAAAGATGAAGATCCCAAGAAAGATGAGGATTCTAAAAAGGATGAAGACATAATTAAAGATGATGATGCCGCCGCTGCTAAAAATGACGAAGATCCTGCTAATGAGGATTCTTAGGTAATTTTTGTTTCACATCATTATAAATACTTTTATGAATAATAAGCTGTTGTTAAGTATATATTTTATAATATTTTGAGTTGAGTTTGAGTTAATACTAACCTATCAATAAAGGATTAAAATCTAAAATTAATCAATTTATCCCTTTCTTTGCGAAATTTTCAAATCAAAATAGTATCAAATTTTATTTCTACAACAACCACACTTATAAACATGTGCATTTATTTAAATTAAATAAACATACAATATGAACGACGCCAATACTCTTTCTTTAAACTATTCCTCAATAAAATATAAACTACCACCAGATATCAATAATACAATAGAGTTCGCTTCAGAAAAAAGACATCCAAAGCCTCTTTATAAGGCAGAAAGAAAAATTTCTGGTTTGTCCTATTCAACCTTCTTTTTCTTGAGGATTTGTTCAAATTCAGAGTTCAATTTTTCGAGGGATCTTTGTTTTAGAGTTTGTCTGGATCTATCAGCGTTGACATTTTCCAGTTCTTCAATTTTTAGATTCTCCTGATTTGAATTTTTTCGGTCATTCTGGTTGAGAGAACTTTCTAATTGGACGAGATCGTTTCGAGTCTTGGTCAACAAAGTCTCCAGAGAAAATAGCTGCTGAAACAGGAAAGTCATTCGCTTCTCTGTATCTTGCATGTCATTGCTCGACAGTTTCTGAGCCAAATCGTTCAAACTAGCCATTGACCCGTATTGAGTGCTAGCAGCTGGAGTACTCACCACAGTAATCTCTGGGCTTATTCTCTCATTGTGAGTCATAAACTCTGGATTATTCTTTGTATGCTTCTCGCTTGAACCCTCAGAGTCGTGGTTCGGTGAAAGCTTATTTGATATTGCGAATGGATTCCCGCCAATAATAGGATTGTTGTACAATGAAAATGCGTTTGCAGATGGACCCTTGTTTGGTGAAGAGCTCAATCCACTTCCTCCTCCGATTTTTCCACCAAGTGGTTGGTTTTTCAATGAAAACCCTTTTGTATGAGAAGGAGTTGGAGTTAATATCGTCGTCCCTCTAATATTTGGCCCTGAATCCTTTGGAGGAACATTTGTTGATCCAAACGAGGCAATACCTGGAAGTAGACTTGTTTTATTCTTGGTGTTGTCAGGAGCTTCTTGGGCTTTGGGTTTTACGACTGTTTTGAATGCGTCAGCAAGATCCTTGATATTGTTTTGGCAGTAGTTCAAAATCCTGGCTTGCATGTCTTCAAGATGACTTACATCATCCAAAATTCTATGGGACTCAAATTCTTTCGACAGAAAATCGTCATTTATACTGCCATTTAGCGATATTAAAAATTCTTCAAAAGCCAAATCACTTTCTTCCATTTCAGGATTCATTGGTTTGAAATTCATTTCTTGAACAACATTTGACTCGATATTCTTTTTACTTTTCTTTCCTTTAGCCTTCTCTGCACTTGCGTTTACTGCTTGTTCGCTCTTTTTAGTTGACAATTTTGCCTTGATTTCACTTGCTAATGGCCTCGACTCCCTTGCCAAATTTTCAATCCTGGATTCTTCCTGTTCTGGAACTGGTTGTGTCTTATCGTACAACAATTTATACAATGCAGTCGGGTTTTGCCCTGAAACCGAAAGATCGTCCTGCTCCTTGGCTTCCACCTCCATCTTGCCTTCAGCTTCTTCTTTATTCGACTGAGAATCCTTGATTTCCTCCTTCTCTTTCTTCTTATCTGCTGCTAATTTCCTCAAAGTCGAGTAAAATCTATTCTTAATGGCGTTTTCAGTTCTTCCAGGGATAAACTTTGCAATCTTGCTCCACGAGGACCCATGCTTCTGGTAAAGTTCAAATATCAGCTCGTCTTCTTCTTTGGTCCAATTCCCCTTTTTCACATCTGGATTCAGATTATTGAACCAGCGCTCTCTGCACTGTTTTCCACTTCTTCCCTTGATAAAGTTCGAGCACTGAGCCCACTTCGTGGGCCCTTCCTTTTTCACCCACAGCATCAACTTTTGATCTTCGTCGGCCGTCCATGGGCCCTTGACGAGGCCTGGCTTCAGAATTTTAGTCCATCGATGCAAACACTGGATCGATGTTCGGCCTGGAATATTTTGACTGATCTTCCTCCACTGTTTCTCTCCATATAACGGCACAAACTTGCGCAAAAGCTCATCTTCTTCAGGAGTCCATTTTCCAATCTTCTTTCCTTGCTCATTTTCGTTCAAGTCATCGAGCCCGAGTTGATCCTGACTCAGAGAGCCTGGGTTGGACTCTGAATGAACCTCCCTGCTTTCGTCTAAAGAACCTTCCTTGCTATTTGGAGCGAGCATTATTATACGTTAATGGTGTTTAAGTCGTTATACGGGGCGTTTAACTAGCTATTTACGAATTAAGCAAAAAATAATTAAGCAAACAAATTTAATTTTAGCACAAGCGCTGTTTGTCACCCATGAATTTAAAAAGTCTAATTAATGCTTATAGGTATTTATGTCTTTTGCAAACTGTTTCTGAAATTCTAGAATTTTTCTCTTTTTTGGAAATATCGAAACCAAGTCAATTTTTGTATTTTTCTTCTCCGCCTCTTGATTCAATTTTATTTTCTTTGGGTCGCTATTTGCAAATAAAACAAAGAAAAAAATTATTCAAATTCTAAACTTGCTGCTTTTTTTTTTTTATGTATTTTTTCTCTCCTATGAAACGGAGGAACATTAAAACCAAGTTTTTTCTTACTTGATTTGTTCGATTTACTCTCGATAAATGATTAATGACCATCCTCGTGGCAAAACGAAATTTGACCTTCAAATTATCCAAATCAATTTTCCCGGTGATTTTTAATTTTTTTCTGAAAATTTTGGATAAAGAAAAGAGTTTAGAACCAGACAGAGAGGAATCCATTCTTAGATCAATAAAAATCCTTGAAATCCAATCATTTAGCTTCAAATTGGGTTCTTAGAATTTCTTTGAAAGAGAAGTTTTTTTTTATGATTTCTTCTTTCTCCATTTTCCCAAATTACATAAAAATTTTTATTCAATTCTGATATTTTCACTGGAGCGAGCCCTAAACCCATAGGTAAGAAGGAGAATCTTGGAGTTGTCTCGAAATTTTACGTAATTTCACAGTCCGTAGAAAATTTTTTGAAATTTGGTATTCAGGAGAAAAATCCCAAAAATTTTTAGTTGAAGAAAAGTTCCGCACTTCGGAGTTTTGAATCTAAATTCCTCGTTGATCAGCAAAATCGATTTTCCTTCTTTAATTTAAATTTGAATCAAGCACCAAAGTAGCCCCTAAAAAATTAAATAGCAAATTTTATTCGTGCTTTTTTTTTTGCTTCTTATCCAAGTGGAGAGTTTATCAAAAAAAATTTTAACGAAATTGTTCTGTGATGTTTTGTATTTTTTTAGGATTTAGAGTAGCACCAAAAAATTTTAGCAAAATTTTATACTGTATTGAAGTTTGAGACCTTCTTATCAGCATCCTTGAGGATAAAAGAAAAGTCTAAGCAACTTTTTACAATCATTTTTAAAGCTTTGTGAATTTGGGAATAAATGAAAAAAAAAATTCATCTGGAAAAAATAGTTTGAATTTATCCTCAGAAATTTTTTTTCAACTTTTTTTGGAACCTTTCTTTAAGAGTCTTTTTTTGGCTTTGCCAGATTGTTTTGTCTTGAAGTTTTTCAAATCCTCAAAAATTGATAAAAGCAGAGCTTTGGTCACACTACCACCAAAATAAATTTTAGGATTTTTTATTGCTGGTTGTTGAAGCGATTCAATTTTTTTCCAAATTGCAAGAAAAAATAAAAGTTCAACAGAACTGGGAATTTTCCTTTAACAATTCATCTATTTGTTCATTGAATAAGTCAAATAATTTTTCAAAAAAATTTCCTCAAAAAAATTTTTTATTTTTCTCAAAAAAGGAAAATCAGCAATTTGTTGACCTTGAAATGCAAGAAAATTCTGAAAATGGGGATTAGCCATTTGAACTATTTAAAGGATCGAAATTCCCATCACCGATCAGAACAATCTTTTTACCTAGAAAAAATTCCCCACTGATTCAAGGAAAAAATCAATATAGTTTGATATTGAGGACAGTAGATATTCCCGATCATCAATGACTGTTTTTTAGCCTCCCGAGAAAGCCAATTCATCTCTATTTTGCTTGAGAGAGCAAAAAAGGAAAAATATTTTTTGTTTAGTTCATTTTCCGCTCACTTTTAACCTAAATTTTATTACAAGATATTGACAGACAGGCATACATACTAGGATACGGATTCATTAGTACTCTTTTCGAACTATGAAGCAATTGAATAACCTCACTCATTATCACAACAATAACAAACGCTCCTTCTATACATTCAATAAATCTATACCCCCATCATGAACTTATTCTTTCTTGGCATCAGCCCTTTTTAATGCGCGAATTTCTTGGATATACTTTAAGGTGAGTTGATCTTCATAATGATGCTTATAAAAGTATCTTCGGTAGAAGGCGAGCAGAAACAAATTTATTGATGGAATGCCAAAAAGGAAAAGTCTTTTCAGATACTTGTTGACCTTTGGGAGATCTTTAACATGAGCACTTGTGGCTTGCTTGTATTTATATGCTGCGTAACCAACTGGGACTGTCAAGAGTGCGGAAATCAGCTCCAACCTAAATGTTCCTCTGTAGTAATTGAAATATGTTTGCTCATCTGGTTCCAACTTTTCAAACTTTCTTTTTGTGTCGATGATTCTAAAGATTTCGCTCTCGTAAGGTCCTTGCCATGAAATGACTGTTTCGGAGAAAGAGTCGGCTATTGAGTTGAAATAGTCAAGAAACTTGTTCAAGACATTTTCTTCACTTTTTGGAGACTCTGAAACTGGTGAAGATATTTGCTGAGAATCTTTATTTTGATCGGCCATTTCGCAAGTTAATTAATAAATACCAATTTATCATTAAAAAATAGAATATTAACAAACACAACAATAACTTGCCATACTCACTCAGAATGAAAAACTATTCAAAAAAACTTTAATACGTAAATGAAATTCATTATGATGTAAAAATGCAGAAAACAGATCAAGCTAAGGTTTATCCAAATATTCCTCTGAAGGAAACTTCTTTATCAGCAGCGGCCTTTCTTCTTTCTTGAGCAAATCCAGGCTTCAAATAATTTGGTACATTTCCGATCGCAGATGGTATATTGTAGAATCCTGGGCCTGGCTCATCGTTGACCTTAGCGAGTGGGACTCTTCTTGCCTTTCCGATCCTAAAATTGTATGAGCCTTTTTCAAGAAAAATTTGCTTACTTGGCTTTATGCCCGCCTCCAATATTTCCTCTCACATCATATTGTCCTGGGCCTGGAGCACCAGCTTTTTTGTATAAAGGAGGTCTTTCGCTTGTACCAATGCTTTAAAAATTGTCAATTGACTCAATAATATAAACTCTTACATTGCTCCGTTATTTTTTTCCATAATGCCGCCTTCAAAAGGATCATATTCACCAGGTCCTGGCATAACTTCTGAAACCTTCTTGGGTTGTGGTTTCACTCCCATTGAAAACTTGAGAAATTGTTAGTTGATGTTCACTTGAATCTTCTCAATACCTTGAATGTGTTTCCAGTTTCACCAGCAATCTTGTATTGTCCTGGACCAGGATTCTTTTGACTATCATACAATGGAGGTCTTGTACTGGTACCGATTCTATGGAAAAATCAATCAATCAAATAAAAAATCTTTTCGAATTTACCTTGCTCCTTTACTGGAAAGTTGGGTGGGTCTCTCATATTGTCCAGGTCCGGGAACATCCGCACTTCCCATTGCAAGGTTCGTTCTTTCTGCTTGGCCAATTCTAACAAATATTTAGAACCAATTTATTCCTCCTAAATCCTCTCTAATATCTGCACTGTACTGTACACCCATTTTTATTGCCTAACTCGTATCCCTAATATAACTAATTCCTATTTGAAATGTCTCCTTCTTTCCTTTTGTCATCAAACCAAACCAACAAAATTCAGCTTCTCAAAGTGACCAATTTATCGTCATCATCAGCAAGAGTTCCAAGTTCTTTGCCTTTTTCAAAGCTATTCTCTCGTTTCATCAAGTGAACGAGATCATCAAATTTTTTCAGTCCTCAGCAGCAGCAAATATCAAGAAGACTCAGAGCTCCATGAGAATTCTTGATTATGTCATGGAGATTATATGTCCAGGAGTGAGAGTTTTTGTAATTTTATGCCTTCAGTAAGTCTTCAAGGTCACACAGTTTTTGAGATTCTCCAATCTCAAGAAGCTAACATCGGTATTCTATTTTTCAAGCTTCTTTTGTGAGCCCTTGCTTGCCTCAGTGAACCTTGGTTGAATAAAGAGAAATAGTAGTTTTAGAATTGAAACTTCCTTTCTTTCAACAACCCAGCTCTCTTTATTGAGAAAATCCACAGCAAACTTATTTTTCAAGAACTTCACAGTTGGTATTCTTTTCTTTCCAAAGGAGAAAAACTGATGTAGCATCGCATAAGTTTCTTCTATTTACTGGGTTTGTTGACTGCTGAGGTTTTATAATTTATATGCATAAAATCAATTATTTTTTTAGTTGCAAGTTTAGCCTTTGAAGCTTAATTAATGTAACTTTCTTCACAATTAAACTCTCAATTCGAGGAAAAATTTGTTGGGAAGTCAGGTTTTTCTTCTTTGATATCAAACCTTCTTTTGCTCTCTCTGGGACCACTAGACGTTGAAACTCGCTATTCTTCCTTAATTTCTTGAAAAATACTCACACATTTGACTTTTTCTTTCATCAAAAATCATATTTTTATCATTCAGAAAGCTGAATTCCATTCACCTTTTTCATGAAATAAACTTTGATGGTTCACTTCGCTTAGTTTTTCCTCTTCAAAACTTGACTTTCTGAAATTTTATAAACTTTGGGACTGAGGATTTTTTTGAACAAAATGTTGACAGATTTGAGGAGAAAAAAACTTTCGTCAAGTTTTACCTCAAAATAAAACAATTCACTAAAACATGAAAAATTTGATCTTGAAGTCAACCAAGAAAACAGAAAAAACTAATTTTGAAAAAAAAAACAAGGAAAATATTTTGATCTAACTGAATCCTGAATAATTTCGTGATCTTCGACACAGAGACAGATAGATGGCAATTAAAAGGCATTACGAAAAGAAAAGAAAAAAGGTTTTGAAAAAATTCGTTCAAAAAATTTCACGAGCGAAAGGAAGGATTTCATGTTTTGGGTAATTAAATTTATTGTCCGAGAAATTTGCTCTCATTTCAGATATCTGAAAATCAATAAAAATCTTAAAAAGTAACTCGAACCCAATTATGCAACAAACTTCCTCTACAAACAAACGTTATTTCAAAATCGTACCTCTTTACTTTCCTCTCTTTCAATTTTTGAAAGGAAACTGACAAAATACTCCTTTTGCCCTATTTAAAAGAAATGGTGCCTAAATATCACGGTTGGATGCAAGATCCTGAGATACTTGGTACTTCGAACCATAATATCTCAATTTAGCACTCTTAGAACTCACTGCCAGTGAACCTTTAACACTTGAAGAAGAATATGAAAATCAAATCTCCTGGCTTGCTGATAAGACAAGTTTGCAATTTATCAATAATGATTTGTTAATCTATCAAATAGAATATACCTTTATTGTTTTCCTTAAACAAGAAGACAAAAAGTATCTTGATGAAGGGCTTACCTCTGATTTATGTAAAGGAGGTATTTCTTAAATTTGTATTGAAATTGAAAGATTATAGGAAAAATGGTCGGAGATGTTAATTTCTTTATGCATCCATACCTAGAAGATAATGAAGCTGAAATTGATGTATTATTTTCTCCAAAATCTTATTTTATTGGTTAGATTATGATTGCTGAGCATGATGCTCGTAGAGGAGGAATTGCAACTCAAGCCGTGAAAGCCATGATTAATTTTGGAGTCAAAGAATATAAAAAGGAAAAAGTTCTTGCAAAAATCAAACAAGAGAATATTCCCTCAATCAATCTTTTTGAGAAACTTGGATTTAAAAAAGTAAACGATTTATCTCGGTTTGAAATATGCTAACAAGATTTAGTTCAAGGAGTTGCCTGCTTTCGGTGAAGTTCATTATGAGTTGGATATTGATCCAGAAATTATTAAAAATGGCCAAAATATTTTTCCAGAACTAAATGAAAAGACCGAAGAACTCATCCTCAACGAAGAATAACTTTATTTGATAAAAAAATTGTTGTAAATCTTCACATAAAAAATCTTCATTTCCTTCGTTGACTTGAAAATTTAATCAGATTTGATCCATATATTCAAAAAACCTTTGAAACTTAAATTCAGTTTGCGGACAAATCAAAATTTAAATTGTGCGAAAATAATACATGAATCAAGAAGACGGTCCTTCAAATGATGATATTACTACATTCATCTTAAGGGAGTATGAAGCTGAAATACGCCATTTGCTCTCAGCTCAAGCCCAAAATTTTTACTACGATTTCCCAATCAAGTACAACGCTGTTCTAATGAATATCTCATCATTCATGAATTATAGCTTGCTCCTTTTTGCTCATGACTTTCCAAGTTTACTCCAAAAGTTTTATAGGGCTCCTTTGGAATTGGTCGATCAACTTCAAAGCTGTGTCATAGATGCACAAAAAGTTTACTGTTCTAAAGAAAGGTATCTATCTATTTATCCATTGAGATTATCGATTTCTAACTCTTCTCCCCAGTGATGATGATGTGGAAGATCTTCAAAGAGCAGGATTTAGCGTTAAAGAGTATATTAGTATTCCTCTTGAGTCCATTCCCTTATTTCCGGATATCTATCGACAATCTATCAGTCTTTTGGAAGTCAGAGATTTAGATAGAATGGTAGTCATTAACGCAACGGTCATCAGAGTTGCCAACCGTAAATCTCTCGAAAAAGCAAAGACGTTTCAATGTTCATCCTGTGGTTTTCAAGTGAGAGGTTTTGCTGATTATGTCAATATGAATAAAATACAAATCCCTCCACGCTGTACAAATCGAGTTGTCAAACAGAAAAAGTCGAACCCAATCTTTGAAGCATTCAACCAGCTGAGGAAAAAGAATAATAACAACAATAATAGACAAAATAATTTCAACCAAAACAACTTCAACCAAAATAATAACAGCAATCCTGACAGTTCGAAAAAAATGTACGAAGATGAATGTGGATGCTCACGTTTTGACCCAATCCCAGACTCCCAAGAATTCATTGATTATCAAGAAATCAAATTGCAAGAGTCATTTAGAAAAATTAAACCTGGCAATATCCCTCGTACTATCTGGGTCATCCTCGAAGTAAATCCGCAAAAGAAACTAAATTATCTCATCTATTTTACAAAGGGAAATTTGGTTGATAGGTGCAGTCCTGGTGACGATATAAGGGTTTCAGGCACCCTTATTCGAAGATGGAAAAAAGTGCAAACAGGATCTAGACCTGATGTTACCTGGTCCATCCTTGCAAATGATATAGCTGTTCAAAATAAAGAAAGAGGTAAAATTTTTCATAATTCTTCGGGTTAGGAATTTAATTCTCTCAGAGGCACCAAGTATAGGAAAAGCATCAGCATCAATGTCTCTTTCTTTATCAGCAAGTCATTTTGAAGAGCAGTTTGAATTGTTTTGGTTTGAAACAAGAACTCTCGAATTTGAAATAGATTCAAGGAATCGTTTCATCACCAGTGTTTGCTCCCAAATTTTCGAAAGATATGAAATCAAACTCGCTTTATTACTTTGCTTAATTGGAGGTGTTGCTCTCCAACAAGATGGAACAAAAATCAGAGGTCTTTGTCATATGCTACTTGTTGGTGAACCAGGTCTTCTTTTGATAAAAGAGAAATTAATTGTATTTACCTTCCTCTAGGAACTGGTAAATCCCAACTTTTGCGTTATGCAAGCAACTTGTCCTCAAGATCAGTTTTTACAAACGGTATAGGCTCAACTGCGGCTGGTTTAACTGTCTCCTGTATTAAAGAAGCTGGTGAATGGATGTTTGAAGTACTTTGAACCTAAAGGATTCCCACGCTAAAACAATTTCTCATAGGCAGGAGCATTAGTACTTGCTGATATGGGAGTTTGTTGTGTTGATGAGTTCAATCTACTCCAGAAAAGTGATTTGGTCTCCGTCCATGAAGCGATGGAGCAGCAAACTATCAGTGTTTCGAAAGCAGGTTTAACCTCAACAGCCTACTCAAGAGCCACAATCATAGCTTCATGTAATCCAATATCACCTGGCCAAAAGTACGATTCAGATCTGAATTTGGTCCAGAATACAGGCCTTGCTACTCCTCTATTGAGTAGATTCGATCTCATCTTTGTCGTTGTTGATGAAATTGAGCAAGAAAAAGATCTGAAAAATTGTGATTTCATTTTAGGCAAGGTATATCTTTTTGGAAACATCATGAAATAATGGGGTGGGATTTTAGTTTTACAGAGAAGTTCCAGACAAAACTGATGGTCCAAGAAAAGATGAAATTGAATGGGATACCGATTCACTTAGAGTACTTTTTTGAACCACTTCCAAGATTAACTCGATAGGAATATATTCAATATGTGCAGCAAAAATTCGATCCAATAATTTCACCTGAAGCAGAGCAAGTTCTCCAGTCATACTACAAATATTGCAGAGTTAAAGATATTCATGGTATTTCTCTCCCTCCCAATATCTAACTTTTCCCTCAAAATAGGAAGATCAACAATCAGATTACTTGAAAGTCTCATCAGATTGTGCCAAGCTCACACCAGGTTAATGTTTAGAGATAGAGGAGAACTTTTTGATGCTGTAGCCATCATCATCTTGATGGAAAGTGCTTTCCACACTGGTCTATTACCAAATGTAAATCTTCAAGAACTTATCATCATCAAAGACGTCGAACAATACAAGTAATTTTTTTGGAAAATCCCTCCGTGTTATTTATTTTCCCATAGGGAAGTTGAAAAAATGATTTTAAAAAGATTGGATATTATCCCTTAAAATAACCAATTTTTTACTCATCTATCTATGTATCAAAATTTCTGTAAACCTGTATTTATTTAAAAATTGACTGTTCAAAAACTCATGTCTCCGAAAAATTCAACACATTGTAATTTAAAAATAAATTTTTGGCACACTTTTAATTCCTCCAGAAAACCAAGCCTAAATCATACATGGAAGAAGAAGAAGAAAATTTCAAGAGATCTATTCCACTGAGCGACGTTTATCGCGAATCTGCATTAAGGAAGAATATTGAATCCATTCTAAGAACAGTGTCGAAAAAAAGAAGAGATGATAAAGTCCAAACTTTTTTGGGAAAACTCAGATTGGTTACAGAGCTAAAGTTCAAGGCTTATGTGGAAGATTTGAAGCATGAATTCAACATTGAGCAAAAAGACTTGGACTTTGAATGCTTTCTTTGCCATGATAAACATAAAGACTTTACAAATTTGCTCATTCATTGGATTTATCATCACAGACAATTTTTGTTCAAGCTCTATCTGACCGAAACCATTGATAAAACCTATATTGTAGAAGGACATGTTCAAAAGAAGTTTAACCACATCAAAAAGAAAAATACGCAAGAAAAGCATTCGGAATATTTTTTACAAAATGCAGAGGGTCTCTATGATAAAATTAAAAGAAGACTTCAAAAAACTTTTGCAAAGGAAGTTATTGCATGGAATTGTAGAAAAAAATTGAACCACAAACCCATTTTTGCTGATGATGACTCTGATGAAGAAGAAGAAAAACCAAGCTATACACAAGAAGATATCAAACAGCAATTAAAAGGAAGAACTTTTTATCACACCAAACAAATGTTTAGAAAGGTCTCTGAAGACTCTTTATTCAAAGAAAGTGAGGAAGAAATTTCAGACAGCGACATCATCCAAGCGGAAGAAGAAGCTATAGATGCATATGATGATATTGAAGATGAAGACAAGAAATTCTTCAAACTCTGGAACCGCTATGTCCACGAACAAGATGACATTAGGAACGACAAAAAAAATATGATTGCTTTCACAAGCAATGATTATATTCAATTCGTCGTCAATTTTGTCAGAAAAAATCAAGCTATCATCCAAAAAGAAAATCTGAGAAATAGTCTTGTCATGCATCTCACCACATTGCATATCTATGGCTTACTAACCAAAGATGAAATCATTAGGGCCTTACTCGAATATGAAACAAAACATTAATTTTTCTATTGTACTTCTTTTGTACTTATTGTCTCTTTAAAAAGTTTTTGTTGTATTTATCTGTTAAATTATACATTAAAAAAAAATATTGCAAATACAGACAGCCCACCATCACCCTAAAATAAATGTCATCGTTAGACTTTAAATTTATAAAGAATAAGCCGTATAAGGTGAGTTTAGCGTATGGGAAATATCAGGCATTCTGGCAGAGGATGGCAACTCCAACAACGGCATCGTCATATCTGGCTGAATTATTGAGTAAAGTTATGCATTTGGAAATCGGCAAGAAGCCTTTGAAACAAGATGATGTCGTTGAACTTGAGATGATTGCGACCATGTACGGACTTGCATTGAACCATCAGATCGGAGATCTCCAGGGTATAAAACTCAAAAGTGACGATATTTCAAAAAAAGCTGAACCAATTCATCAAAAAGTTTTTTCCAATATAAAAATGCTTATCGAGCAGAAGGATATCATTTCTTCGATTGTAAGCCAGTGTTGCTTTGCTAGAGAAATGAATGAAGATGGCAAGCTTACTCTTGATCCATTTGCGTATTTCGAAACAATCAGGAAACACGCTGATCACACCAATTTCTTCTACAAGGCTCTCAGGACCAAAGAACTTGAGATTCTTGATACAGGAGAGTTCAGCTTTACTTATGAATATTTGGTCAAGTATATGAGCAAAAATAAAAGACAAATCACACCTGAGCTTATTCGAGGCGTCAGCCAGGCAGCAAAAGCTATCAAAATGAGTCTCCGGGAGTCTCCCGAATCAGCTCAAATCGGCGCCTGTGCCGTCACCCATCTTGTCCGGCAAATCATTACTTTCTATCCAACAAATGAAATCGAAATTTTAAAGGAGTTTGCAGCAAGCATCGAAACCTTTAGGAAATGGCCACTTCCAGTTGGAATTATGGCAGACACTTGTTTTAAAATTATTATGAACGAAATGAGGTCCCCTGGAGCCATGTATAGAGATTATGTTCGCGAGAATTTCCCTCTTGTTGATTTCTTGCTCAATGATAACGGAGATTTCGATGAAACTCTCTCTCACATTGTCTATTGCTTTGCAGAGGAATCACTTGAGGTCGAAGATATCCTCAATTACAACAGCTACAACCTGGAAACCGAAACGAAATTAGACCCTCATCATCTCAGATCTCTCATCATTTCTTACATTCTAGCGACAACGACTGACGATTCAAAAACCCTGATCACAGAGGTTATTTCGGGGCTAAATGTTCAGGAAGTCTTTATTATTTACACCAGAATGCTGCATGTCCTTGAGAAAGCAAGCGAACTAGACAATATCACTGAGTGCAAAAACGTTCAAAAAACCACCTTCACCGAGCTTCTCAAGGAAATGAAAAAAGATGACCAAGCTCTCAATAAAGCCAGTATCAATAAAGTTTTTAAGGACAACCCTTCTCTCCTCGCTCCGATCCCAGTTGCAAATCTGCGCCTCCTTGAAAGACCTGGTGAAAAAGGAAAAGAGTCTTATCACAAAAAAACCCTAAGTAGTACTTTCGATAGAAGATCAACTGTGCAGGAACAACTGGCCCATGTTGACAAACTGAGCTCCTTTGTCCTGAAAATCCTCGCTATCCTCGAAGCGAGCAAAAAGCCAGAAATGCCATTGCATGAAGGACCAGTCAAATTCATGGTCATGGGTGGCGAAGCAGAAATCTTTAATTTCGTCCAAGAGTTGCTCAAAGCTTACGACAGTCGTCCTCAGCTCTTTAGAAGAGTAGACCTCCGTTTGTATCTCGTGCCTACAAGTCACTCTCCCATTACCCAATACCTTGCAGCACACGATTACTGGTATCAACGTTACATCTATATTCCATTCTTGCACAGTCCAATCCTCCCCAAAATGGAGTACACCCAAAGAAATCAGACAGATATGATTAGCAAATCGATAAGTGATATTAGCACAAGTGATAAAAGAACAGTTTTCCCTGCCTTGATGAAAGAAAATCTGTTGCAAACATTTGTTCGCGAAGCCAACTTTAAATTCTGTCCTGTCGTTTACCAAGCAAAATGCTACTCTGGCTACTATGAGGACACCAAGGAAATTAAACCAGACAAAATCATCTACTTTTTCCAATATATTGATATTGGCGCTGGCGTCATGAGATTCAAGCAGCGTCTCGAAAAGAAACTCCCTCCCGAGACTCCCTTCTACGAGCTCGAAGGGAACAAACTCATCAAAAAGTTCTTCCTCGACCTCAAAATCAAAGCAGAGTATTCTGAAATGTCTGGTTACACTCACAAGAGTGACGAAGTCGTCATCAGAAGCATTCATGATTTATCTATCAACAACGTCCCAAGAGAGTACATTCGATCTGCATTGCCCTTCCCAACATCAGGTTGGCTTGAAGTGTCTTACCTCGACTTTGAAAACTTCAAATACGAAGACAACGCCATGAAGGATAAAGACAAGTTCAAAAAGTTGAAAGCTGACCATATTAATGCTGCTTTCTCTGCTCTCTATACAAACATCCACGTAAAAAAAATCAGCATCTGGACCAATGATCGTGAACAGGCCTTTGACCTAGTTATTGATGGTCAATTAACTGATCATTATCGTAGAGTCGATATTTCCCCCGTCAAAATATTGAATCATCCCACCGGCCCTTATTTCACTCTCCCCTTCTCTACCTTCTTCCCCATTCAAATGTAATCTTTGAGACTTGAAGTTTATTTTAGATTAGAGATACAAAATCAAACAGAATACATATATAAACATACATACTATTTTTTTACAATAAATAAAAAATTCCACACTCGGTGATTGATTTGAAAAAATTCTTTTCTTATTCCTTTTGCACTTGAATACTGACAGAAGAATTTGTTCTGATATTGGTGCTTTCACAAGTTCCCTTGATAATTAATTCATTGTAAATTCCCACGAATACCTCATTTTCATCTTCTTGGATGATATCGTCAATCAATTTTACTGTCGAAGTCTTTATATTGAAAGTCACACCACAAAATAATTGTTGAAGCTTTAATGCTAATTTCACAGATTTCTCAATACTTGCTCCCATGCCATAAATAAAAATATGTCTCTCACTATTTTTGAATCATATCCGGAAATCAATAAACTATGAAAGTATTTACCCGCCATTAAACAGCTTGACTGCTCTTTTAAGATAAACAGAAAATCTCTTGTCCCTTGTAATATATATTTCATTAGATTTTGCTGGTCTATGATAAGCCTTTCTCTTCTTTACAATCTTTTCTTTGAGATATGATTAGATCTTGGAGAGAGAGACTTATTACTTGTTTCGAGCAAGATGTTTGAAGCTTTTGTTGTTGTTTCCTCCATTCTTATCTAATTTAATCACTCTAAATTTTGGTATGTGCCAGAAATAAAAGATTTTCAGATTTAATTTTTCAGGATTGACAATTATTGACTTCCACTCAAATATACAAATGATGAATATATGAAAATATTTAGAATAATCAATCATATCAATAACATAATAAATATTATTTTCTTTGTAAAATGACACACCAATTGGCATGATCATAGAAGCTTTCTTGAATTTCAACTTCTGGAACTTCACTGACCAAGTCTTCTAATTCTCCACGCTTAAACATATGGTAATACCTCTTGTAAACAAGAGTCTTCTTTCCTTCATTCAATTGGAAGTCTTCTTCTTCTCCTCCTTCCACAGGTTGCTTTTCATCGGTTTTCTTTTCTTCTTGATCCTCTTTGCCATCTTTATCGCTCAAATTCTCTTGGGGATCTTTTTGCGACCCTTCACCGACACTGCTGCCATCCTTTTTACCAAGTAAAGTGTTGATCTTTTCTTCGTCCTCGAATTTGAATTGTAAATGCCAAGGAACTAACACATCTTGTTGAGTAAACTTTCTACCATCTTGTTCAAATGCCCAAACATAAATCAAAATCTTTCCTCCTTTTCTTGTTATTCTTGCCAACTCTTTAATTGCTTGAATTCTCAACTTTCTACGGATATTTAGAAATAAAATTTTTCAGCCAAAATCTTACGGGTTTGAGAAATGGTGGATAACGGCAATAGAGATAGCAACGTCAACGGCACCGTCTCTGAAGGGGAGTCTTAAACTGTCAGCGGAAAAGACTTGCCAGGATTCATTTCTTTCTTTACAAATCTTCATAAAGTTCTCACTTCTATCTGTTCCAATGGTATAAAGATTCTCTTCATTTACAGTCAAATATTTTCCATTCCCGCAACCAACATCAGCGACAATGCTGCCAAAAGGAAGCTCAGTCAAGAATTTGGCGATTTTGGGCCATGCTTTATATCTGGTTGAACTGAAATGGGGAGCAATTTTCTCATAAGTTTTGTAAACGTATTTCTTTTCCCAATTTGATAATTGCGTTTTATCCTCAGATTCTTTCACTTCTTCAGTGTATCCCATATCTTCAATAGCCTCAGCGTCTTCATTTCCTTCTTCAGCCTTGTCTTTCTTTTTATATTCTTCGAATGCTGGCAAGGGAGCGGTGCTTTGGGAATCACAAAACAATGGCCATTTGCAAGTGCAAGGAGTGTACTTGACTTTTCTGTAGGTCAAGGAAATTCTTCTTCTTCTGAAAAAGAGTTTGCCATCAACTCTGTCAAGCTTTCTTGAGGCGATTGAGTGATAGAAGGCAAATCTAGCCTCGGCAGTAAACACTGCAAGACTTCTCTGGGGCAAAAAGATGTGCTTGGTTTGGCCTTTTTCATTCTTGAACGACATGACGGCGCCACTGCCAAGACTCAAGGAAACCAAACACTCTTCAAAGGGAGAATGAGTGTCAACGTGAGGAGGGATACCCTGACCAGGGAAGTAATCATTAATTGTCAATTGATCAAAATCAAGCTTGTTGTGAGTCTGTCCGACTTCGTTGACACGAGCAGTCAATCCTTCAGCAAAGTCAGGAAGAGGCCCAATATATTTATGCTTATCAACAGTGTTTGCGCCGTAAATAAACTCATATCCATAGTGTTGAACTCTTCTTTGTGCTAAGGGATTCCATTTTCTCTTATCAGTCTCTTGTATAATTGTTTGCTCTTCTTCGGGAGTCACAAAATCAGGGATGATAATAAGTCCAGGAAGGTCGTTTGTGGTGGTACCATTAGGGATGTCAGTTTGCTTTTGTCTATTGAGCTGATTGATGCCCAAAGTTGTATAGAAGAAAAAGACGTTTCTGACCTTCTTTCCAAAGTTGATTTCACAAGAGTTGGCAACAATATTCTCAGGTACTTTGGTTGCTTGTTTGATAAGGGCTTCAGCCTGTTCGACACTCTCAAACTCAATCAAACCATAGCATATTCCGGGGAAAATGTGCAAGGTATTTTGCCCAAAAGGCTTCAAGTATTCGAACATTCCATTAAAATCATCTTCATCTCCTAATCAACGCAAAAAGTAAGAAACTTGTCTCTTGAAAGTCAAACTCACCTGATCCAAAATGAATGAATAAAAGATTCTTCTTGGGTTCTTGCGAAACCATATCGGCAAATTTCTTTTCTTCAATTTTGCACAAAACCTAAAACAAAAAGTCAGCTTTCATACCAAAACCAATGAGTACTTTGATGCCTTGAGCAAGCTTCTTGTGCATTTTAAAGCTGTTGGCGGTAACACCTTTCTTTGAAATGCTCTTGATTCTATTTTCCTCTTCCTTAAGCATCAATTGATCTTCAGGGTCGAGCACGTATTCTTCCTTTTGTGTGTTTTCTGTCTGTGTGGGATCCATTTTGCGTATTGAGGTTTTATTTAGACTGCTATTATATATCTTTGGGAGATAGAAATATGATTTCGCACCCTTTCTAAATGATGGGAAATAACTCTTAAATATTAAATGACTTGTTGTATTCACAAATTTGATAAATTCCATTTATTTTTACCATAAATCAGCCTTTCATTTAAATCCTTAATTATCTCATCAGAAACTTTCTTTAATTTTCTTTTTTCTGTTTCCTTTTATGAGTATTGAACAAGAAACAGGGAGAGAGCGAAAAAACCCCAAAAAAAATAAATGAGAGAAAATTCTAACTTCGGAAGTTCGTTCCAATTCTTTCTACTCAAGAGAATGGAATCAACCCCTTTTTCCCAAGAGATGGGTTCTTCTCATAAATAGCTTTAGTTAAAAAAAAATGATTTTTGCAATTTTAACAGACTCTTGAAACCTTGATATTTGGTGTATTCTTTTAAAAAGATGATTTGTTCTTTTTCTTTCTTTTAGAAACAAACTTTTTTTTTCAAGAAAAAGAAATTCAATTTTCACAAAAAAATTATAGATATATATAGAAATATTTTTTTAGCAAAATCTGCATTTCTTTAGAGATTTTCAGTGAAAGATGTGAAAGGAAACTAGAAATAAATACTCACAAATATTTCAACACAAGGAGAGAAAATTCTCTCTGGGGAAAAAATCTCAAAAGATGTTTTCTGGTTAGAAATAATATTCATGATTTCTCCAGCTGAAAAAGTTCCGTTCCCACTTTCCGAAACAATAAACAAACAATCAAACAAAATTACTAAATTACAATTAATTCATTTTAAGGAGAAAAAATTTTGAATTTCAAGATTTTGTTTTTTGAAATTTAATTGGCTTAATCTGGATTTTCAAATTTGAAATTTCAGAGAGTTCCTAATTTCGGATTATGTCTGCCCCCATTCAAGGGATCACATCATTCATCTACAGTATTTATTTTTCTCTCCTCTTCAAAAGGTCCAACACAAAAGAATAATTCGAGAGATTCAAACTGTAAAACATTTTTCTCAATTTCCTTCATTCGAAAATAAAAAATAATTGTCACGATTTTTCAACCTCTAAATAATATATTTGCAGCCCAAGTGACGCCTGATCTCCCTCCTAACAGAATTCCAGTTTGCTCTCTCAGTTGGTAATTTTCGTTTTTTGTGGACAAATTATTTTTAAAAAACCTCAAATTTTAGGCAAGAATTTTGAGAGGGAGAGAAAGCCAGCAATTTACAAAGAAAACTCTGAAAAATATCAGTTAATGAGCACAATGACAAAAAACCCTCATCAAATTTTTCCTTTATTTCAAACGAACGTTTTTTGGCATTTTTTATCATGAACTTTGTTAAAATTATAATTTCTTTATCGTACTTTCTAGAACGAAAAATTTACTTTTTCTTCGAAAAATTCAAAATCCAAGACAAAGTAGGCAAGCTTAAAACACCTCTTTCTTCACATTTTTTTTCCATTTTTCAATCAATTTTCTTTCATCTCATTTACATAAAATCCGTAAATATCCCCAATATCAACAACAACCTCTTTATTCTGTCCAATCTACTGGTTAATCAAACTAAAAATAATCTAGGCCTTTAAAGCCTTGAAATTTTAGGGGACTCTTGGTAACCCCTCTTTTCTGATCAGTCTCCTGACTTTTGTCTATCTATCCTAAAGAGGCCAAAATCTTCTAGAACAATCTTTTGTTGTGTGAACTTTCCTCTGGATATATTTTCATTTCTGCCTTTATTAAAAAAGTGCCTCATCTATATCATTTGGTTTAGGAAAAACTGCAGGTTGCGGTTATAAAAGAAGTGGATAAAATCAAATTCAAAATATACAAAAATCAAAGTGCCGACCAAAAAATTTAAAAGACCCAGCCCAAATTATTGACTACTAAATTGAGCCTTATCGGATATTTTAAGACAAGCACAATTTAAATATCAAATCAAAGCGCAATTATAATTAATCTTATAATTTTTGTTTTTCTCAGATAAAATTATTCTGGAAAGTTCAAAATTACCAAATTTCACTTTGTTAATCTAATGTCAAATCAGGTTAGTATTATTTTTCAACCTTATTCATATCCTTCTATATCTATCTCGTGCCCACCCGACTAACTCTCTCATAGACTCATAATTATAAACCCGAGAGCGGTAATATCGAATTATTCCAAATCGAGCTAACTAAAGCTCAACTCAAAGCCCTTTCTTCTATGCTACCTAAGGGTTTTGCTTTGGAAGCACCAAAGAAGCATAATAAAAAGGAGATTGAGCACCCCACCACGAAAAAGTTCTTTACCAACGTAATTTTTTCACATCGATTCAATTCCTAAACATTTTAAAGGAAGGTCATCTCCTCACAAAGAAACCCTCAAAACCTGCAGATCACACTAACGAAAATATTCTCATAAATAAACACGCCCTCAGAGACCCCAACAAGAGAAAATTAAGTCATTTCGAAATGAAATACCCCGACTTTGAGCCTATTCCCACTACTAGCTCTAAATCATCAAAGTCAAATAATGACGCCATCCGAAAATGCCATAACCTCTTGCAGAAACTCAAAAAGCACCCATCTGCAGGACCTTTCCTTTACCCTGTTGATGTTGTTGGCCTTGGACTCACAGACTACTATGATATAGTGCATGAACCTATGGATTTGAGCACTGTCGAGCATAACCTTAAAACCAATCAGTATCCTTCAGTTGCCCAATTTGCCGCAGACATTAGAAAGATCTGGAACAATGCTTTTCTCTACAACCTCCAAGGCACCCAGATTCATCATATGACCATGGAAATGAGCGCATACTTTGAAAAACTCTTTAGGGACATTGAGAATCTCACTTTCAATGATACCGTTAGAGATCTCGAAAAGAAGGTCGAGATGCTCTCAAAACAAATCACTGAACTCCACCAAAAGGGTCTTACCAGTGCTTCCGATCACCCAAAGATGGTTCGCTCAGTCGGGTCCAAAGCAAACAAAAATGCCAAAACGATGGAAAAGCCTCTCACTTCTCAAGAAAAGAGAATTCTTGGAGAAAATATAAAAAATCTCCCACCAGAACACCTCAGAGGCGTTTGGGATATTGTCAGTCAAAGGTTGAACAAAGGAAATAACCAAGAAGAAATCGTCTTTGATATTGAAAGCCTCCCAGTCAAAGTTGCCAGAGAACTTGACAGATTTGTCAAAAACAAAATGAGTCTCGTTAACCGATCCAAAAACAAAAATAAAGCCAAAGAACTCACCATCCCCAGAGCAATCATCCACCCAAGCTCTTCCAATCAAAAGCAACTTCAAGTACTAGCGAATTCTTTTAAATTAATTCTAATCTTTTAACAGGAGGATTACCATCATCATCACCATCATCATCAAGTGATAAGAACAGAAGATGATTTACCAACCCATCATCACTCAATGATTGGAAGCGATGAAAGAATGGAACTTGGAAATAATTTAAACAAACAGGATGATGCTTCATCAAACTCAAGCGAATCTTCTTTCATTTCAGGTAACTATCGATTTTCAATATTCTTTCTTAACGATATTGCTTAGATTCTGACAGTGATGGAGAAGATAACGCCAAAGCTAAAAAAGACAATGTCAGGGTAGCTTTTTAGGATCTAGCATATTTTTTAATAATCATAGAATGCCAAATCTCTGCAAACCCAACAAGAGATTGCAAATTTTCTAGCAGGAGGCCATGGGTCTATGCTAAACTCTTTCATTGTAAAATAAATAAATAAATCGATGCTATCTCTAAGAGCTAAAAATTCGAGTTAGCAGCTAGTGAAACAATTACATGCCCACCATTGGCAAACTTTTTGTTAAAGATCTGTACTTTTATATCTATCTATCTGTCATATCTGTCCGTTGCCTCCTCAAAATTCTATGTCACATAGAAAAACAAAACTTATCGAGTAAATATTGAAATCTAAACCATCTCTCTTCATTTCCATCATTCGTTTTTCATTTTCTTTCTATCCATCCTGAAGAAATTAGACATAAGAGAGACTCTCCCGACCTCAAAGAGGCTATCTGGATTCTCAGATTATTCTAGAACAGAGAAATTCAAAGATCAACGATCAAGCAAAATTCAGTTGATTTAGAGACGAGTAGAATCAATCCTTTGAAGGACAATTTGTCTCTTTTCTTCTGTGAGAAGGAAGATTCTTTACTGGAAATTAACACATTTAAAATCTGGAGGATTAAAGTGATTTTTACACAAGAATTTCGCACGATTTGTTTGTGTCTTTTAACAAAACCCCTTTCATTGCAAATGCCCAAAGAAATATTTCTCTACAGAAATTAAAAATTCATTTAGTCAGTCAAGATTTCCTCGTCCTTCCTTATCAATTCTGATTCGGAAAATCCCTTCAAACAAAAATATAAAAGAAGAGTATTTCCTGAGACAAACCGAGTCAGCCTGCTGGAAACCCCTTAACTTCGTAAGAAATCCTTCTTAAAAAACAAAAGAGTCTTGAATGTATAAACTTCTCAGTATTTCTGGTGTTTCTATATTATATTAATTACTTTGATTGCCAAAAATTAATTTTTCAGAAAAATAAAATGTTTAAGAAAGTTGTTGATTGGGTAAAGAGCTTCTTTTGGTCCAAGGAAATTGAAATAAGTATAGTTGGCCTTCAGAATGCTGGTAAAACAACCTTTGTGAACACACTCTCCACTGGCAAATTCCAAGAAGATACGATACCCACCATTGGGTTCAACCATAGAACTATAAAAAAGGGCGGGGTCAGCATAAAGATGTGGGATTTGGGAGGTCAGCCCAGATTCAGAGAAAGTTGGGAAAAATACTGCAGAACAGCTGATGTTATCATCTATATTGTTGACGCCGCAGATTTAGGCTCCATCGATATCTCAAAAACACAACTCCATCAATTATTGAGCTGGCCAAGCCTAAGTGGAATTCCTCTCCTTGTTTTAGGAAATAAAAACGACATCAACGGAGCTCTTGGAGAAGAAGAACTTGTCAAAGTTATGGAATTGGAAAAACTTAAAGATAGAAGAGTTGCTTGCTATAGCGTTTCCTCCAAAAATTCCGTCAACATCGATGCTACCTTAAAATGGCTCTCTTCCGTTGAATCAAGATCCAAAAAAGCTTCAAAGGATTAAATTGAATAAATTTTTTTGCGCTGGTCTCTAGAATTCATGTTTGTAAAAAAATCATTATGTAATTAAATCTAACTTTAAACACCATGATTGAGCTACCTGGAAAAAATTGTCTTCACATCTTTATATATTCCATTCACTCAAAACAAGTCGACTGAACTCTCAAAACAAACTTTTTTCTCTATATTTTTAAAATCTAGAATTAGGTTTATTCCGAAATAATAAAACCAATTCAGGATACTATTCAATTTTTTCAATCATAAACAGCAAAATTATTCTAAAAATAAATTAATCAACAAAACCAAGATACTTTTCAAAACACCCTCTTTAAATAGGAATGAAATCATTTTATAAATTATAATAATTCTAACTCAACAAGAAAGGTTAGTCGAAATGCTCAATTTTACTCAACCACATGAGATATTTAGACTTACAGTTACAAGTGCAATCAAATTATTGAAAGAAGATCATCTTCATACTCCGAATACATGGCAAACAATTGTTGATGATGTTGTCCAACAACTTGATCTCAACAAAGATAGGCTCTACCTCTACAAAGAGGATCTTGAAAATCTCACAACACTTCTTCTCCTGAGGACAACAACAAGATTAGGCTATATTAAGCAGCCTGAATTCTACAAGCCAGCTCGAAAAATACTCCAGAGAGTGCGTGATCTGGGCCTTTCCAGAGCTCTGGTCGATGGCATCAATGAGTTCCTTCTCACACCTGAAACCTGGTTTAGAGCCAACCAAGAACAAGATCGTGAGCTCCTAACATACCAACTTCAAGCCTTTGAAGCCATTTTGCAAAAAGAAAAGAGCAAATTCTGTCAAAACTTTCAAGTTGAGGTTCCGCCGACTCTAATGTTGCCAATTCCAAAAGACCTTGAGAATCCTCCTCCTCCTGCTATTGGTGAGACAAGAAGTGAGATGCCTCAAGTTGCACCAAAAGAAGAAGTTACCTTGGATCTGGTAAAAGCAGAAAAAGGATATTCATTATGCATTCTCAATATTCAAGGAGATTTTCGTAAAAAATCAAACTTCTGTTTATCTAATCAGTTTTATCTCTAGTTCTTGTGGATAAAGCGGCTGAAAATATTTTTGAAAAGAATCAAGAAGAGTTGTTACAACTGAATGTTTTTGAACTCATGATTCCTTTTTCAGTTTGCTACCTTCAAAAAAAATTTCAGGGACTTCCTTTGGATGGGCAGAAAAGAACCTTCAGTTACACAATTTACTCGAAAAATGCGTTAAAAAGACTCAAAATGACGCTCGATAGTCTCGAAAAGAAAGACCAAACTGAAAAAAAGAGAAAGAAAGCCAGCAAAGCTCAAGATTTTGAAGACTCAGTCAATTTTGACAGTGAAAACAGCCTGTATTACAAATACCTGCAAACACTCACTTCTGATGCCACTTTGATGAATCTCAAACTGCAGAATATTCAAGAATTTCGCAGTTTTATAGGCGCTGCTAAAGTTAAAGTCAGAGAAGATCATCCAATTTTTAAATCAAATGAATCAGAAAACAATATCAGTGCTCCAGTCATCTTGCTTATCACAAGAAAAGCTTATCATATCCAAAAGCTTAAATACTCTCTAATGCAAGAACATGATCAGAATATCTCTAATATGGAAATCAAATCTAAACGAACACTTAGTAAGATGCAGCAAAAATTATTTCAAAAGAATGTCAACTTTGGAAATCGACATAATCTCAATCACTAATAACAAAAAGCTTTATTTTATTTTTTATTCCTTATAGTGAAGTTCGATAAAATTTGAATAACTTCAATTCACTTTCATAATAAATATTAAATCTTTGAATACTAATTCATGATCAATAGAAAAATCATAATCTCCTCTTTCGATCTGAAATTTGAAATTTTGGCACAGCTTGACGCAATAAATGCAAGAATCCAAAAAATGTTTAAAATGATTTTTTTCTTTGAATTATTTTTTATTTATCCATTCAGTAAAATTTTTTCGAAAAAAAAAATTTTATGAGAGATCAAATCAGACAATGATGAAAATTCTATTTTCTACAGCGATCAGAAATATTCTAAATTGATTATTGAAAAGGAAAATGAATGCCTGCATTGCTTGATTTCAGAAAATAAACTATGTTGTCTTAGGTTTTTCATTGAAGATAAAATAAACATTTGAGAACAATTTTCAAGTTTTTGGGTAACTCAGACCTGTTTAGCTTTCCTCTTTTTACAAGTCATTTTCCTTGCTTAAAAACGAAAAAAGAATGCGCAGAAAATTCTTTCAAGCACTATCAACGGGAAAGAGTGGAAGCTTGCTTACCTTAGAAGAAAAAAAAAAAGATTCATATTTATCAAAGAGTTTGTTAAATTAAACAGTTATATAAACTTTGGAAAAAAATATTCCAGGCGGTAATTTTTTATGGACACTTCATTAAGGATACGAGAAGCATGACTGGACGACAAAACTCGAAATATATCACAAAATTAGAGCAGTGCAGTAATAAACATTGGAAGAAGCAAGTCAAGTAGAAAGAATTAATTATGCAGTTTGAGTTGCAGCTTTTCCTCCTTTGGAAGTTTCCTCTCCATCATCATCATCTTCGTTTTGTTCTTCTTGAGCCTTTTCCTTTTTCTCTTGCTCATCGAGCTTTTTATTTTCCAAGTAAGCCTTGAAGTTGGATTTGGGAGCAAAAGGTCTCTCACCAAGAATACTAACAATGGCGTTCAAGTCAAGTGTTTCCTTCTCCAAAAGTCCAGCTGATAACCTGTTGTGAAAATGGTTTTAAAAACTTCTTCTAACAATAAAAATATACTTTTCAATTTCGGTTCTATGCTTTCTGACCAATTCTCTAGTCTTCACAGTGCATTCATCAATAATTCTCTTGATTTCCCGATCAATTTCCTATTGAAAAATTTAATTTCACCATGAATCGAAACTCTCTTACTCTAGCAGTTTCATCACTGTGAGATCTGTAATATTGATCATCTCCGAATCCAATAAAACCGATTTTATCGCTCATACCGAATTTTGTAATCATAGCATTAGCAATATCATATGCCTTCTTCAAATCATCATATGCACCAGTTGTAACTCTTCCGAAAAAGAGTTCTTCAGAGCATCTTCCTCCCAAAATACAGCAAATTCTGTCAAGAAGTTCTTCCTTGGTTTCCAAAGAACTTTCATTTGGTAAATATTGAGCGAAACCCAATGATCCCTTTGATCTTGGAATAATTGTCAACTACAAAGAAAGATTATGAGCTTCTTCAAAACGATATGTTAAATTATTACTTTAAGAAGGGGAGCACCACCTTCCAAGAACCAACTGACAACAGCGTGACCAGACTCGTGATAAGCAACGGTTCTTCTTTCTTCGGGGGAAACCATCTTTTTCTTTTCCAAACCGCCAATAACTCTTTCAGCTGCAGATTCAAATTCTTCGCTTGAGACAAATTTCTTGTTCTTTCTAGCGGCTAAAATAGCAGCTTCATTACACAAATTGGCGATATCAGCTCCACTAAATCCTGGAGTCAATGTTGCCAATCTCTTTGCGTATTCTTCAGTGGTCTTGCTGGGATCGAGCTTGATGGGCTTCAAGTGGACCATAAAGATCTCTTTTCTTCCTTCAATATCAGGCAATGTGATTTCAATTGATCTATCCAATCTTCCGGGTCTTGTCAAAGCAGGATCAAGTAATTCCTTTCTGTTTGTGGCTGATTTAGAATTTAATAAAAATTGCTCTTCAGTTTTAATGTTACCTGCCATGACAACGACATTTGTATCAGTGCCGAAACCATCCATTTCAACCAACAATTGATTCAATGTATTATCTCTTTCATCATTACCGCCAAGTTTAGCTAAAATTTGTTAACTTCTTATATTCTACAAAATCGTTGATTACATTCTCTCTTACGACCAACAGCATCGATTTCATCGATAAAGATGATTGAAGGAGCATTTTCCTTTGCTTTTTTGAACAAGTCTCTAACTCTGGAAGCACCAACACCAACAAACATTTCGACGAAATCGGAACCAGAGATGTACAAGAAAGGAACACCAGCTTCACCGGCAGCAGCCTTGGCAAGCAAGGTTTTACCGGTACCTGGAGGGCCGTTTAAAAGAGCTCCTCTGGGGATTTTAGCACCAATTTCCTTGAATCTCTTTGGTTTCTTGAGGAATTCAACGAATTCCATAATCTCAACTTTAGCTTCATCAAGACCAGCAACGTCCTTGAATTTGGTCTTGATTTTATTATCAAGCCCGTAAATCTTGACTTGAGATTTACCGACGTTGAAGATATCGCTTCCACCGCCTTTTCCCATGGAGCCCAAACCAGATTTGAGTTGTCTGGTCAAGAAATACAAAAGTCCCACGGTTGTTGCCAAATAGAAGAAACTAATCACTCTATCGATTATCTTGTTGGTATCTGCTCTATAGTCGAATTCGATAGGAACCAATCTTTCAGGACTCTTTCCTCTTTCGAGTTGAAGTCTCTCAATATTCTCCAAGAAATGGTCAACATTACCCAAAACAAGAACTTTTTGGCCTTCTGGAACAACATCAATCACAGCAACAGTTTTTGCGATTCCTGAGTCGCTGACTCTACGAATTGTAATATTGTTGATCTTCTCGGTCTCAAGGTAGTTTCTGATAAAGTCCTAATCATTGGTGTTATAATTTGAGTTCAACTCTCACAATCTTACTGTGTATGAGATGCTATTTTGATCATTGTAGTATTCCATGATAGCTTGTCCTCCGATAAAACCAACCAAAGTCAAGAGAAGGATATGGTGGAATTGCAACTTGGGAGGCTTCTTGGGATCAAAGGTTTTGCCATCTTTATCTTTGAAGTTGAACCAATTAAAAGAAAAGAGGGATTCAGATTTCTTATTCTTCTTTTCATTTTCTTCACTTTCAATATACTCTTCTTCTTCTTTCTGCTTTTTCTCGTCTTCTCTTTCCTTTTCTTTTTCTTGCTTATTCTCTGTTTTCTCCTCTACCCTATTATTTTTGGCTTCAGCCTCAACTTCCTTTTTTTTAGATGATTGATCTAGAGAAAGATTTTAGAGTTGCGTCCAACTAAAAAGCATTACTCTCTTCAGGGTCAATTCTCTGAATCTTTGGGGATTCTTTTTCATCTGAAGCTTGTCTTTCTCTTCTCTTGAATTTCTCAAAGCCTAGAATCCGATTTAATACGACAAATTCAATGAACTTGCTTGCTCACCTTTTGGAGGTTCATTCTCAGAGAACAGTCTCACAGGAACACGATATAAACTGCTTTGGACAAACTTTAAATGGTTATTGTAGATCAAGGAGCTAGAAGCTGCTTGTCCAGCGAACTTAGCAACACGTCGTAGCATTTGTATTTCTCTCTTTTTAAAGAAAAATTATTAGTTTGTTTCGAATCGAATACTCTGATAAAAACATTTGGATTTTTATTTGCTCCTCAATTAAACATATCCGCATTTAATTAATTCTTTTCAGTATACTGATTTACACATTTTTCACAAGGGATTTTTGTTGTGTTTGTGTCGTCTCTTTCTTTCCTTAAATCAAAAAATATTCAGGATAATTTCTCGAAAATTTATTTTGGAAAGGGAAAACAACATCGTCTTTTTGCTGCTGCTGTTCCTTTTCTTCTTTGAAAGAATCTCGAGAAAAGGAATATTTTCATTTTCCTCCTATCTAGAAAAATAATAAAAGCCAAGTGGGTCTATTGCCTTTCTTCGATATTTTAAGATGGGTCTTTAAGTTGAGGCAGGCCAGGAGAATTTAAAATTAGGATCTGTTTACATCTGAGATGCTCGCTTACTCGATTCAATTTTTGAGGCGACCAAAAAGATACAATAAAAGTGTAAATTCTACATTTTCTCGAAAAACCATAATCTTGGCTTTCTCAGTTTGCCAAAAAATTTCCTTCATCTCTAAAAGTTTCAATGAGCTTTTTCATTTTCATCTCACGGATATATTTCTCAAAATCGTGTTTTGACGAAAAAAATCATTTTATACACTGAAAGAGACAGTTTTTTTGGAGGGGCTTTTTTTTCTCAAGAGTTTTTAGGCAGAAAACCCTATATAGGATACATTATAAAGTTGTTGAAGGCAACAGTAACAAAAATATAACTAATCGTTCATATTAGTTTATTCATGTCAAAATTAATAAGTTTGAGAATTTTTCTTAGACTAGTGTTTTTCCGTTTCCTGATTTTCGGGATTGTGCTTAAGGAGGTAGTTGGCAACATATTCGATGGGATTTGCGGGTCTATCAAGTTTAAGCACCGAGTTTAGCTCGATTTTTACCTTTCTTTAGCTAATTCAGCAAGAGCTTGAAGAAGAATGGGAACGACAGTTTGATCAAGATAAGCTCTGATGGGTAAAGATTGTAAAGCGGCTTGATTTTGCTTTCCTTGCTACATGGGGATTAGATCTCGAGGACAAGGAGATTGTTTACCTCTTGTTTGTCAGACATTTTAAAATCGCTTATGAAAAAATATTATTTAATAATTCTTTCTTTTGATTCTCTTAGATCATAATTACGAAACTCATAATTAATAATGTAACTGCGAAATCAAGAGGGCTAAGTCCTATCCCACTTTTGCTCAAGAGGTTGAAATCGAGTCAGGGGTGGACTGTACTGTACTGATTCTCTCTCTTGATTAGAACTTTCGAATCAATCTTTGGACGCAATTTTTTTAAAACAAAAAATCCTTTCTATTTTTTATTCCTTTCCTCAAAAAATCTTCACTCGTTCCTTCTTCCAAAGCACTCCATTCTCCGCATCATTTTTCGCTCTCTCACTCCCCAAAATTATTTTTTCAAAAAGAAACATCAAAAAAAAAAATCTTATAAAATTGCAATAAGATAACTGTTAATTCAAGTATAGCCTAAGAAATGTCGAAAACGGGTAAACTCAAGCCAGGTGAGAAACCAGCTAAAAAGGATGCCAAGGAACTTGAGGCCCAGAGGCTGGCAGAAGAAGCTAGACTCTTGGAAGAGCAGCGTTTGAGGGAAGCTGAGGAAGCACGTCGTCGTGAGATTGTCACTCTTCCAACCGGACTTACTCTTTATTTGAATGAATATTGCATACAAGAAGCCTGGAAGCATCCCAAGCCCAAGGAATTCCTTACAGAATTTGTGAACAGAGTTTTCAAAGATAAGGACCTGATTGATAATTTTGAAAATATTGAAATCTCCATCATTGCTGAATATCATTTATACAACCTTATTTTCGCAAAAGAGGAACTAGAACTCGATGACAAAAAAACTACTGTCTTGTTGAATCTCTTGTGGTTCCTCTTGATGAATAACAACCCATTCTATGAAAAAAGATACGATTTGAGACAATATGATACCGAAACGAAAGAAAAGTTGTTCCAGCAAAAAACAGTTGAATCTGATCTCGCTGAGTTCAGAAAAGTGTTGATGAATCATTGCATAGACAACCCTCCCACTCAAACTTTGTATTTTGGTCCTGGTGAAGTCAAAAGAATCCTTGAATATGCAAAGAATGGTTATTTCATGCATTTCTCATTGCACAAATATATTTTGCTCAACAAACAAAAGGATGAGGAAATTAAAATCACCGTCTATGTTGATAAGCCTCTTCCCATCAAGCCTTTAGCTCAAGGTCTCTACATGGGTAAAGAGAAACATGAAATTAAAGAAGATGCAGAAGATGAATTGGTAATTTTTCTTACTTGGATTTATGCCTAATTATCATTTTTTCAACAGAGAAAGGAAGCTGAAGAAATTAAGAAGAGAGAAGAGGAAGAAAGAATAAGACTTGAAGAAGAAGCCAGAATCCGTAGAGAAGAAGAAGAGAATAGATTAGATCCCAAGACACTTCATATTATTCAAGCCAAACTCAAAGAAACTGAAGAAATGTTGCAAAAACAATTACAAGAAAGAGAAAAAATGCTTAATGATAAACTCGATGCTCTCAATCCCAAAAAGAAGAAGTAGTCTGAGCAGCAGATTAATATTTATCTTCCTTCTTGCTAAATGTATGTGAATTTTGGATATTATGCTCATGATTTTTTGGCAATTACTTATTGATTAATGCATAAGAAACCTTAATTTACTTCAATATTAAAATTGATATAACAACTCACATTCATTTGGATTTCCAATCAAAGATTTTTTTATATTACATTTAAAAAACAACAATAACTATTATATATTCTTCGAATAATAAATAAATCAATGACAAATAAATTCTATTCTATGCACGAGATAAACTTTTATTCCATATCTTCTTCAAAATCT
>Ga0182738_1000272_pt1 | contig 78886 bp, 95 predicted proteins | sample eDN5th30CBELigMG_FD_128876 | JGI IMG/M metagenome (GOLD analysis project Ga0182738, IMG submission 128876) | Enriched Miracle-Growth compost microbial communities from Emeryville, California, USA - eDNA 5th pass 30_C BE-Lig MG (version 2)... ... | reverse complement strand
AGACCCGGGGGTTAGCGAGGCTCGACGGAGGAGAGCCGAAGCTGGACCGCCGCATCAGACCCGGGGGTTAGCGAGGCTCGACGGAGGAGAGCCGAAGCTGGACCGCCGCATCAGACCCGGGGGGGAGGCTCGACGGAGGAGAGCCGAAGCTGGACCGCCGCATCAAACCCGGGGGTTAGCTCACAGATTCCACTGCGCCAGCCGCAGACCGGTGTTGCGCGACAGCATCACCACGTGGGTGACCAAGCCGCGGTAGACATCCCAGTAGACGCCGCCGTCGACGGTGGAGCCCGCGGGAGCGTTGGTGAGCACCGCGTCCAGGGTGGTCGGGTCGTCGGTGTGCTTGGACACGTAGGCGTCACCGCCGGGCGTGACGCCGTCGAAGGTGACCGAGGCCGCCATAATGTAGGGGTTGGGCACCGAGATCGGGTGGACGGTCACGTTCGCCCGCCACGGACCGCCCTGGTTGCGCCAGCGGGGCGTGCCGTTGGCGCCCCAGCCCGGCGGGATCTCACTGGGCACCACGTCGTGCACCGTGACATCGGCGACGATCGGACCGAATGCCTCATCGTGGTAGGAGATGCGCAGCGTGTCGCCGAGGCGACCGATCGGCGCTTCCGCGGTGGTCGTCGGGGTGGCGTTCCCGGCGGCCGGCGCTACCAGGGCTGCCAACGCGGTGACGACGGAAGTGACCAGGGCCAGAATCCAGCGATGCATCATGTCCTCTTCGTTTGCTTCTGGGCATGATGGCACATCGGCATCGCGGGTGCAGCAGCCTTGGCCCGCTACGTCCGCAGATGGTTGGTTTCGGCGATCAGTTCGTGGTTTCCGAACGGGGGGCAGCCAGGTTCTCGGTGATCGCCTCCAGCGCGCGAGCCAGATCGGCTTCGGCCCGCTCCCGGTTGACTCCGGCGCGATGCAGGGGGCCGCTGCCCTCCTCGGCTTCCAGCAGCGCCAGCAGCAGGTGCTCGGTGCCGATGTAGTTGTGGCCGAGGCGAAGTGCGGTGCGGAAGGTCAGCTCCAGCGCTTTGCGTGCTGGGCCGCTGAACGGGATCAGGGCGGGCGGCTCCGCGTCGCCAGGCTCGAGGGCGACGGCGGCAGCAACGGCTTTCGGGTCGACCTGCTGCGCGGTGAGCAACGCGGTGGCCAGCGCGCCGGGATCGTTCAGTAATCCCAGGACCAGATGATCGGGGGTGATCTCGGCGTTGCGTGCCCGGTGGGCGGCGTTCTGGGCCGTCACCACAGCATTGCGCGCCCGCGGGGTGAACCGGGCGAAGCCCTGCTCGGGATTGAGCGTGGCGGCCTCAGGACGCGGAACGAACTTCTTCTGCGCCGCCTGCTTGGTGACGCCCATGCACTTACCGATATCGGTCCACGACGCTCCTGATCGGCGCGCCTGGTCGACGAAGTGCCCGATCAGATGGTCGGCGACCTCACCGAGGTGCTCGGCGGCCAGCACGGCATCGGTCAACTGTTCCAGGGGGTTGTCGTGCACGCCGGTGATGGCGTTGATCAGGTCGTCAAGACGGACGGACTGCGTGAGCGGGATGGAATCGGCCATGTCGTCAACCCTAGGTTGACGACATGGGGAGCGTCAACCGTTAGTTGACGCTGGGGAACGGTGTGGCGCGGCTGGGCGAGGGAAACAGCCATTCCCCGAAGCCGTCGGCGAACCCAGACGATGGGGCATATCTGACTTTCGCTGGGCTGACACCGGCCGGCAGGGCGAACACCACGCAGCCGGTCGCGGCCCCGCCAGGGGCGATGTGGAACATGCCGGCGTCGAAGTTCGTGCACTCGCCGACATCCTTGAGATTCGGCGCATAGCGCTGCCCGTCGGAACCGAACGCCCAGACGTTGGTGTTGATGTCGCCGTTCACGGTTGCGGTTCCCGGGTTCGCGATCGTGAACTGTGTCGCGAAATAGGTGATGCCCGGGTCGCTCGGACCAGGCGTGACGGTCGCGGGGTTGATCACCTTGTCCAAAGTGACGGTGACGGTGCTGCCGTCGGCTCGGGTGAGGTTCAGGGTGTCGCCGGTGTGCCCGGCGGGTTTCGGGGTGGCCAGGCTCACTCCGTCAGAGGTGTCGGCCGCGGGTGGCGCACTCGTCGAGTCGGTGTGGCCCGAACATGCCGCTGACATGGCGGCGGCCACGGCGAATACCGACAGGGCGGCGATGGGTCGATTCATGGAGCCACCTTTCGCAATTCCCCCTAGTGCATTGTTAACGATTGTGGTGCTTACCGGCTGGTGACCTCGGCCCGACCCCGGGATTCGGGCTCGATCTCCGCAAATGCGGCTTTAGGGTGTGATCTTCGGTACAGCTGGCCTGTAGGCGCAGCTAATGGGGGTTTTGATCAGTCGCGGCTTCGCCGGAATGGTGCTCAAGGCGAACAAGGCCTAGTGCTCCGAAACGGAAAACCCCTGTCATCACGCGGTGGCGGCAGGGGTTTTCGCAGTGTCGAGTATGGTGCGCGGTACTGGGATTGAATTTGCGATTTTCGACGGTTCTCGATCTGGCGTCTGACCAGTGCAGAAAGGCTCTGAGCTGGCGACACGTCGAACAGTACCGCGTGATTTACGCGGAGGCAAGCGGAGCCATGTGTAAGGTATTGGGCACGGAAACGGGCACGATTGGGCACGAAATAACCAGTACCGAGAACTCAGGAGACGGCTGTGGCACAGCGAGCACGACGCCAGTTCGCCAGCATCCGACAGTTGCCGTCGAAGCGTTGGCAGGTTCGCTACACCGGCCCCGATGGGGAACGCCACAAAGCGCCCAAGACGTTTCAGTACAAGGCCGACGCCGACGCATTCGTGGAAGCGATGCGCAAAGCGATCTACCGCGAGTCGTGGACCGATGACAGCGGGCCCGAGCAGATCCGGTTCGCCGACTACGCCCAGCAGTGGATCAAGGGCCGTCAGGTGGCTGGCAGGCCGATCAAGACCCGCACCCGCGAGCACTACCAGACGATCCTCGATGACCACCTAATCCCGGCGTTCGGTGACCGCCTGGTGTCGACCATCAAGCCCAAGGATGTGCGCGCCTGGTATGCCGACACCCTCGCAGACCGGCCCACCCTGCGGAGCCACGTTTACAGCTTGCTCCGCACGATCCTGAACACCGCCGTGGCCGACGAGTTGATCGACAGCAACCCGGCCCGCATCGTCGGAGCGGGCAGCGCGAAGCGGGTACACAAGATCAAGCCGGCATCCGTCGAGCAGCTCGCAGTCCTGACCAACGCCATGCCCGAGCAGCTGCGGCTGATGGTCACGCTGGCGAGCTGGTGCGCACTGCGCTTCGGCGAGACCATCGAACTACGCCGCCGGGACATCGACCTGACCGCCGAGGTCATCCACGTTGAGCGGGCCGCGATCCGCAGCCGGGGTGGCGGCGAGTTCGAGATCACCACGCCGAAGTCCGAAGCCGGTGCGCGTGACGTTGCGATCCCGCCGCATATCCTCCCGGCCATCGAGGACCACCTGGAGCGGTTCGTGGGCTCCAAGCCCGACGCGCTGCTGTTCCCGTCGAAGTCCGGCGGTCACCTGCAGCCGTCGACCGTGCAGCGGCACTGGTACAAGGCGCGCGCCTCTGCTGACCGGCCGGACCTACGCTGGCACGACCTGCGGCACAGTGGTGCGGTGCTGGCCGCAGCGACCGGCGCCACCCTGGCCGAACTCATGGCGCGGCTTGGGCATTCGACGCCGCAGGCCGCAATGAGATACCAGCATGCCGCCGCCGGCCGGGATCGCGAGATAGCGGCACTACTGTCGAAGATCGCCGCAAACGGGGGAGCGTGATGGACATCGAATCCGCTGACGACGGGACCACGCCGGCGCGCTGGCTGGTGGTGTGCGACTGCGCTGGCGAACCGGCCGAGCTGATTACGGTGATTGACGACTACCGTCGATTTACGTGGTTCGATGGCTCGCCGCACCCGTTCGTGGAAATCGAGGGCATCGGCCCATATCCGCAAGTCGTCGCCGAACGGACGTCCTTCCTGACCCACCGCAACAGCAATCGCCGCGGCCCGAGCGATGCGACGACCACGGTGCAGCACGCGCCGTGCGGGCTGGCAACCCAGCTCAACCCCGGCAAGATTGGCGAACTGCTCGACGGCATCGCCGCGTGGCGGGCTGACACGCCGACGCTGTTGCAAACGCGAATGTTTCCGGCCAGGCCGTCGAAAGACGCGGAACTTGTTGCAACACGGTGTATTTCACTGAAACAGCTGTGTGACTTTAATGCGCGTATGCGCCGCGGCACGACACGTCCACGCCGTAAGTTGCCGCAATAACGCGGACGCTTCCCGTAGTATCAGCCTCGTCGCCCCCGTGGGATGTCCCGGCTCAGGCGCATCAGTTCTTGATGCGCAAAGGAGCCAGCCGTGGCCCACGTTCCCAAATCAGCACCGACGCAAGCGCGTAGCGGCCCCAATCAGACCGAACGTCGCGGTCGCCGTTACGCAAGCCCGCAGCAGGCCGCCGAATATCTCGGCGTAACCGACCGCACCATTAGGCAGATGATCGCGGACGGCCGACTCACGGGCTACCGCGCCAGCGCCCGTCTCGTGCGGGTCGACTTGAACGAAGTCGACGCTGCTATGCGCCCATTCGGTGGCGCCGCATGACCATCGAACCGACCGGGGGTCCGCCCCGAAAAGAAGTCGGCGGCCTCGATGTCGCCATCAAAGCCGCCGCTCCCGCTACCGGCAACAGTACCCGAATCCACCGCGCCGAGGATGGTTTCGCCACGCCGAGCGCCGAGGACCGGGCCGTTGCGCAGGCGATAGCCGTACTGCGGGAACACGGTTACGGAATCGCGTGTCGGTGCCTCGATTGCAATAGGCCCATAACGGCAGCGGCATCGTTGGCGCGGATGCGCGGACGGCGCTGTGCCGAGCGGGCGGGGGTGACGGCATGACCGACTCCCAGCAGGTGAGTTTCTGGTCCGTTCACACATGGGTCCAGCGCTACCTCGACACCGTGGACGACTACCCGATGCCCGGAACACCGGCATGGTGCTTGTTGCCTGATGACAGTCGCGCGAAGTGGGCCGGCCTGCTCGATTTCGCCCAGCACCATGCACTTCGGGTGGAGACCGCCCAGGAGCAGCGCGGCACGGCGTCACGCGACGTTGCCGCTGCGGCTGACTGGCCCCAGGTTGCTCGCGAGCTGTTGCAGCTCGACGGTTTCCGGCGGGCGCATCCGTGGTCTCGGCATAGGGCGGTGAGCAATGACTGAGCTTGATCGCAGCGACGAACTGCTCGAGATGTACGCCCGCGATGCCTTGCCTGGTGCCGCACTGCTCGATGACACGCTGAGTACGTTCACCCGGTACGTGGTGTTCCCGGACGAGCACGCTGCAGTCGGCACGGTGTTGTGGGTAGCTGGCACTCATGCGGTCCCGGCGTTCCAGCACGCGCCGCGGCTGGTCGCAAACAGTCCAGAGAAGCGTTGCGGTAAAAGTCGATTGCTCGATGTCATTGCCGGAACCTGTCATAGCCCGCTGATGTCGGTGAACGCGACTGTGGCGGCCATCTATCGCAGCATTGGCGACAAGCATCCGCCGACGCTGCTGGTTGATGAGGCCGACACGTTGTTTGGGTCGAAGAAGGTGGCCGAGCAGAACGAGGACTTGCGCGCGTTGCTCAATGCCGGACACCAGCGGGGCCGGCCAGCTCTGCGGTGCGTCGGGCCGGCCCAGGTGCCGACCGAGTTCCCGACATTCGCAATGGCCGCACTGGCGGGTATCGGGCAGATGCCGGACACCATCACTGACCGGGCGGTCAACATCACGTTGCGGCGCCGCAAGCCCGACGAGAAGGTGGCGCAGTTCCGCAGCCGGCGTGATGGCCCGATTCTGGCCGACCTGCGCGACCGGCTCGCCGCATGGTGCGCCACCCAACTCGACACTCTGGCCGATGCCGAACCAGAGATGCCGGTGGAGGACCGTGCTGCGGACACCTGGGAGCCGTTGATCGCGATTGCCGACGCGGCTGGCGGTCGGTGGCCGGAGCTGGCCCGCACTGCCTGTGCGGTGCTGGTCGCCCGTGCCGATGGCGAAGATGAGGACCGGTCGCTGGGCGTGCGGCTGCTGACTGACATCCGTGACGTGTTCAGTGAGCGCGGGGTGGCGTTCCTGGCGTCGGCTGACCTTGTTGCGGAACTCCGCAAAGTGGATGAGTCGCCATGGGACGGGTTCGACCTCAATCCCAGCAAACTCGCTTACCGGCTACGTGAGTACAAGGTGAAGCCCGGTCACAACACCGAGAAAACGGCGCGCGGTTACCGCCTGGAAGACCTAGCAGACGTGTTTTCGCGCTACCTCCGTCCGAAGCCGTCCGGTACGTCCGAAAGCCGATATGACCAGCAGCAATGTCGGGACGGCCTGGAAACGCCGGACGGCTCTACCCGTCCGGCGGACACTCTGCCCGTCCGAGATAAAACTACCCGTCCCACCGAAATGGCAGGTCAACGCATGTTTGGGACAGGCTGGACGGGTTCGGACGGGGGGACGGACGAAAGTGGCTCGGAAACACTGGGATTCACCCCACCGACCGGCCCCGACCGCTGCCAAGAATGCGGATGGCACACGCCGACTCAGGGCCACCGGGACGGCTGCCAGCAAACCGCCGAGGTGAGCTAGTGAGCGCCCCGTGGGTCGACCTGGTCGCCCGAATCCTGGCCGATGTCCCGCGCCTGCCTGGCCGTGCCGCCTGTCGTGAGCACGTCTCGGTGTTCGACTTGGCGGCCGATGGTCACCGTGAAGCCGCCGAGGAGGCGGTGGCGGTCTGCGAATCGTGCCCGGTGATCGACGCGTGCCGATCGTGGATCACCGCCGCGCGGCGACCGCCACCCGGCGTCACGGCAGGCAAGTACACGCCCACCAAGAGCCAACGAAAGGCAGAAAAATGACTGACCCCAACCCCATCGACTACCTGAAGTACTGCGCCGCCGAGGCGAAGGCGCGGCTCGAATACGTCATCGACCAGCTCGGACAAGTAGATGGCGAATACCCGCTGACCGAGGATGAGACCGCGGCCCTGCTGTCCATCACCGAGGACGTGACGCGCACGGTTATCGAATCCGCCGCCGTGTTCTGCCGCGACGGCCGCGACATGGACACCTATGCCGATGGCCGGCCGGTGCGGACTCAGCTGGAAACAGAACAGGGCGTTGTATTCGAGTACCGCTGGCATCCGCAACCCGACCACCGCGACAACCAGCCGCACGAGATATACACCGCCAAGGGCCGCGACAGCCGCCGCCGCACGGTATTCGTCGCAGCGCCCGGAGTCCTCGACTGCGTTGCCGCCGGCCCCGACCTCAAGGCGGTGAAGTAATGACCGACACCGCTCTGACCGCCCGCTGCCCGACGTGCCACGCACCGCCGGGGGAACCATGCCATCGCGGTATTCCGACGCCGCACAGGGCACGTCAGGACCGCGCGCGGTCCCTTGAAATCGCCACCACTCGAAAGGAATACCGATGACCCCCGAAGCAGCCGAGGAAATCGACGCCGCCCGTGATGCGCTCGCCCTGGTAGACGCCGCCCTCGACGGCAACAATGCCGCCGCGCAATTCATCGTCAGCAATTACACCGACAGCGCCGGTGTGTTACTCCGCGAATTACTCAGCATCACCGAAGTGTTCGCCCGTCGTATCGGCGAACTCACCGAGACCGACCCCCACGAAATCACCCGGCAATTGCGTGACGCCGTCGCCGCGACCGAAGGAGAGATCAAGTGAGTGACGCCGACACCACCACCGCCGAGGCCGAGGTGGCCGACACCCCGACGACCGAGGTTCAGGCTGAACCTGAGTCCGACGAGCGGGAGCCGGACCCTGCGGCGGACGACGCCGACGCGGCAGAACCGACCGCCGATGACGCGCAAGAGTTTTCCCGCACCTACGTGGAAAAGCTCCGCCGGGAATCGGCCGGATACCGCGAGCGCGCCACTACCGCCGAGGCCGCGGTCGCCGCACTACAGCAGCAGCACGCCGAACGGCTCATCGACGCCGCCGGGGTGAAGCCGGCAGCGGTGTTCGCGGTGACGGAACTGGCCGACCTTCTCGCCGAGGACGGCACCGTAGACGCCGAGAAGGTCACCGCCGCGATCACCCGCGCCCGCCAGGAACTCGGCGTCACCGGCCGCCCGCAGCCCCTTCTGCCGCGGGGTGGACTGACCAGCGGAACCGGCGCACCGCAATCCACACCGAATCGCTGGCAATCGGCATTCGCGCCCCCTGAGAGGTAGAATCCCTCTAAGCCTTCGCCCGGAGCGGAGCGAATCGGATGCGGCCCGGAGCCGCGCCATCACTCACTTTGATGATGTGCGCGCTTCCGGGCCGCACCCGTTTCCCCAGGAGGTAACTCGATGGCAACCATCGACACCACCACCGCCGCGTATCCGTGGCGGCCAGATGTACAAGCATTCGCGCCGGCCGATGTCGTCCCGAACGCCCTGATTCTGCAATGCGCCAACGTTGTCGGCACCGTCCAAGGCGACCAGCCGTCACTGCGCGTCGCCTACATCGATGACGCCGACGCCACGTTCGTCGGCGAAGGTGACACCATCTCCGACAGCCCGCCCGACTTGAGCGAAGTCGTCGTCCACACCGGCAAGATTTCGCAACTGGTGAAGGTGACCGACGAGCAGTTCAGCCAGGAAGGCACCGCGCGCGAGCTGGCCACCAGCGTCGCCCGCAGCATCGTCTACAAGGCCGATGAGGCGTTCATCGCCCAGGTCGCGCCCACCCCGCCCGCCGTCACCCCACCCGCTGGCCTACTCAACCTGGCCGGCACCATCGACGGCGGCGAACTGGCGACCGACCTCGACACCCTGGCCGACCTGATCGCCGAACTGCAAGGCAACCTGGCTAACCCGAGTGCCATCGTGCTCGACCCCAAGGGCTGGTCGGAACTGCGCAAACTAAAGCTGGGCACCGACTTCAGCGCTTCACTGCTCGGCGCCGGCACCGACGACGCGCAGCCCCGGCTGCTCGGCATCCCGGTCATCGTCAACCGCCACGTCACCCCGTACTCCGGTCTGGTGATCGACCGCAACGCCATCGCGGCCGCGGTCGGCCAGGTGCGGATCGCCAACTCGTACGACCGGTACTTCGACTCCGACTCGGTTGCCGTGAGGGCGACGTGGCGCATCGGCTGGAACCTGGTACGGCCCGAGCGCGTCGGCACGTTCACCATCGCCGCCAGCGACGACGGCGGCAGCTAAGGACCGGTCCGGTCGTCGGAAGTAACGCCGATACCGCCCGCCGGCCGGACCTCAATCACCACCGGCTTGGTCGCCCAACTCCTCGACCAGCCGGTGACGCCGACCCCCGGCTAGTGAGGGCTGAGGGGTTGTGGCGGAAGTCGGCCCGGCGCCCTGTCCGTCAGCCAGGGCGTCGGGCCGCACTCATGCATAACTATGCAGTCGGGACGGTCGGGCGACGCACCGCCAGCCGGCCGCGAGCCACCCGATAACGCTCTGACCTGCGGCGATGGGTGGGGGAGTGACCCCGGCCGCAGGGTCAAGCGCCACTCCATTGGCGTTAATAGAGGGAGCGGTCTTTTTTTTTCGCAAATCATGCATGGGTATGCAGGCGCTATTTGACCCGAGGGGTACCCCCTACCCCCCGGTGACACACACGGATGCCTAAGCCACGATCGGCGGACTGGTGGCCACCAGGGTCACCCCGCCACCCCCGTTGGTTGTCGGTGGTCGCGCGTACCGTCCCGTCCCATGCCTGAAGATGAATCTGCCCCGGCTGACCTGTCGTGGTTCTACAGTCTCGACGCCCTGGAAGATCAGGTGTCGCTGCTCCGCGATCCCCATCAGGTGCTGCCCATGCCGCTGGCCAAACGGGTCATGGGCAACCCAGGGATCTTCTCTGCGAGGTGGGTGCACGGCGATGAACCGACGCAGTGGCACCTGACCACGGGGGCCGCCGAGAAGCTCGCCGAGATTCGCGCCCGCCTTGACCAGTGGTGGCCGGGTCTCTCGGCCGACGACCGGGCCTACATCATCGAGAACCGTAACGGTGAGTTCGACGTGGATGGGTACGCGAGCCTGATCCATGACGCCGGCCTGGGCTCGTCGGTTGAAGGCTCGCTGGCGGGAGTGGTGTCCGACGCCAAGGCGAAGCGGTTTCGCCTGCCGCAGATGATCCAGGTCTACGTCGAGATGAAGGCGACGGAGTAGGCGTCGCACGGCCCCGCCGTCCGCAGTGCGTCCGCAGTAGTTTCAGCGCACCCCGTTTGCTGCCAACGTCGCCAACACTGCTGAGCTGCATGGATGGCGTAGCGCAAGCAGTATCAACGTTGCCAAACTCCCAGAAACGGGTTCGCGGTCCACTCGCCGCAGCAGCTCTTGCCGCAGTTCGGCCGGGTCATCGGGGTTGTCGACGGCCATCACGCACCGCCCTTCACGACGGTGAGCTTCGGCTTGCCCACGAACTGCTGTGGTTTGACGCCTGCCACCCGCATCAGGCTCAGCAGGGCTTGGAGCATTTCAGGCGTCCAGCTCTTGAACGGCATGGCGTCCAGGTGGTCTCTGACCTCACAGCGCAGCCTGTGCAGATTCCTGTCCATCTCCCCCTTGTCGCTCATCGCAGCACCTCCGCGGTGTCGGCGGCTTCCAGCAGGTAGTCCGCCAGTTCGCGGGCGCCTGCCGGGGTGAGGCGGACCAGGTGGCCATAGTCGTTGATCTCGACGTACCTGCGGCGTCCGACGCGGTTGATCTCGACGTCGGGAAGGTCGCCCGCGTGCTGGGCTTCGACGATGTCGAGTGCCCGACGCAGCGGAGAGTCGTCGGCGAGTCCTGCTCGGCAGCCACGCGCATGCCTGCCGATGCCACCGCAGCAGGTGCGGGTGGTCGAGTCGACGGGGATGGTGGCGGCGATCAACTGGTCGAGGTCCGGGTCGGGGATTCCGTCGCCTTGGGTGACGTGACTGCTGTCGACGGGGTGGGTGGTGGTCATGGTGTGCCCTTTCGGTGGCAGACCGTGAGCCCGTCATTTTCCGAATTGGGCACGTTATGGGCACGTGGCCCGAGTCGTGACCCTAAAACCGCAGGTCAAACATGGTGCGCGGTACTGGGATTGAACCAGCGACCTCTTCCGTGTCAGGGAAGCGCTCTCCCGCTGAGCTAACCGCGCTTAGAGCCTTGGGACGGAGGTGGAGACGGGAATCGAACCCGTGTGCACGGCTTTGCAGGCCGTTGCCTCACCACTCGGCCACTCCACCGCAAGGGGTTGATGCCACTTGACACCCTCGAGCGGATGACGGGATTCGAACCCGCGACCCTCACCTTGGCAAGGTGATGCGCTACCAACTGCGCTACATCCGCGTGCCTCGGGCGAGATCGTCGCCCGGTGCGATGCAGAACATTAGCGGACACATGTGAGACAACACAACTCTGCATGTCAGAGCGGCGAGTCGCCCAAAGAGGGCCTGCGCATTGATGCTTGGCGGGTTCGGCGTGCTAGTGTTCGTCCTCGTTCATCCGGTCTCGTAGCTCAGGGGGAGAGCGTCCGCCTCACACGCGGAAGGTCGCTGGTTCGATCCCAGCCGGGACCACAACTAAAGATGCAGGTCAGCAAGGGTTTTTAGCCAAGCTACACAAAAAATGGGCTATCCATGGGCTATGCCTGACTAGGGCAAACCCTTTGCTGGCCTGCACAATCCACACCACCGCCCCCGCGATGCCCCCGGCGTGTTTCCGCCTACCAATAAGGCTCAACAGGTAGCCCTTAGGGACCAACGCGGGTAAGTTCGTTGGCAGCGGTTCAGCCCACCGCAATCGGCCCGACGTGAGCGCCGAATACTGCTCGGAGTATTCAAGTCACGTAAGTAATGCCAGAGGCAAAGGTCATCCCTCGTAAGTGCGTTGGCTATTCAATTTGTCAACCGCAACTGAGGGTTCTAGATGACTGAAAAACATTGGCTATCTACTGTAGAAGCTGCGAAATACATTGGCGTCTCGAAAAATACACTGCGTAAGTATGTCGTCAAGGGTCTAGTGCCAGCGCACAAGTTCGGTCAACGACTCCTAAAGTTTGACCCCGCTGAACTAGACGACGCTGTAAGGGCAATGCGACGATGACGGAAAATATTGAGGCCGTGCGGGCTGTGGTCAGCGCTGCTGATGACGTGCTCACAGCTCTAAAAGAGTTGGGGCAAGCGGAAAATCGTCTAAGTCAAAGTCTCGCAAAAGGGGTAGACAAAACCAAGGTTGTTGCAGTCTCCGGTCTGACAAGTCAGGCCATGACTGAGCTACCACCTGATCTATGGGAAACGGTTTTAGCGGGCCTAGAGAAATACGCTAAAACCATGACCGCGCTAGATGTAGTTTTGAGTCAATAAAGCTTGTCGGTGCCCGGTGATAAGGTCAAAATATGAGATATCTGTTCGGTTCAATGTTGTTGTTCGCCTACGTGTCTGGCATAGGTGTAGCCCAAGCTGACCCAAGTGACCGCAGTTATTGCCGCACGTACAGCTCCCAGTACAACCCGCAAGCTTGCTATAACGACTGGTGGTATTGGAGTCAGGTTCACAAACCGGGGCACACATGTAGCAATCCGGTCACCTACGATAGGAATGTCTGCGAATGAAAAAGTTACTCTTGCTCAGTGCGGCAATCGCTTTCGCGCCTAGTGCCTATGCTGACCCGCCGCCGTCACCGTTTGACCCGCACGTACCAAACGTGAGTGTTCGTAACTGTCCGGGCGGAAACGGTGGGTTCATCTTCGGGTTCTGCGATGGCGAACGTTACCCGGATGGCTCGTACTGGCATCAGGTTTTCACCGCCGGAAATTTTTCGCCCATCAGCTACGACTGCGTAATCGAGGGCGGCGCACCTGCACCACCCGGCGGCTGTGACGGTGCAGTCAAGGCACCGGCAGAACCGGCAGAGTAGTAACCGACCGAACCAATCTGCTTGGAAGTGCCACGGTTGAATCATCTGAGCAGATTGATTCGTTCGGATTACTCTTTAATCCGAATCGCGTTGTGAAACATGCTGAAATCGAGGCGAACAGGGTTCTCGAATACCTTGCCGCCCACATCGCTGTACGTGACTTGTCCCGACGCTACGGCGGCGTCTTTTAGCTCACGCAACCCTACTTGCGGCAGAAGCTTACGCACTGTTTCGTACTCTGAACGGCTGACGACGGAATCCCATACAGTGCGCCATTCTTGGCCCGGTGCAAGCACAACGATTTTTGACGGTAAGTACACCGAACCGATTCCGTCGGTTGCATCAGTTTCAGATATACGCTCCAACGGTTCGATATCGGGAATGATGTCATAGGCTGAAGTTTGCCCAAAGTTCTTGATTACCAAGTCAACAAACTGTGACTTGACTTGATTGAAATCTGCGAAAACTACGACGTTGGGCTGTGCCACCTCTTCGCGTGTCCTACGAGCTTCGATTACTTGGGCGGCGGCGAACCATGCCGCACCGCCAGCGATGACGACAGTCACCCACTGGGCTATCGCTGACCATGCATCAGCATGGACAGATGTAACGGCCTCGATTAATCCGCACGCGCAGGAAGTCATCCCTTCAATCTGCCAGATTGAATCGCCTAACCGCGCTCAACACACCGCACCGCCGGTGTGACGCGACCGGCTGGAATGCCCGCATTGCCACCTGTACGGCCCACAGGCCGATGACTACCGCCGTCCGGTGCCATTGCATGGCCGGTAACCGCGAAAGCGTTCTCTAGAGAACGGTTCACAGGTCAAAGAGGCCAGATTGTCGCCATGGGCGGGTAAAATCGGAACCTATGGCGGCCGAACCGGAGACGTTCAAAGATGTTGAAATACGCGAACTTTCGCGCATGAACAACAGTGATCTTGGAGTGCCACGATTCAAGTTGCACACTAACCAGGGTGATTTTCAAACAGAGATCGATGCTGCGATTAATTTTGGGATTCAGAACCTAACTAAGCCTGACGACGCTGAAAATTTCGTGATCGGCAACCCTGGTCGCACGGTTAACCTGGTTGGCAGGGGCAGAGAAGGTATCTTTAGGATTCAAAAGTTGGACTGATGTCCAACCGCCGCAACGATTTTGAGCGGCGACGCTTCAGATTTCGCCGAAGCGCCTTTATCTGTGCGCGCTCACGGGACCGACGCAACGAATCGACGTGAGCAAGGTAGAGCTTGCTAGCAGCTGTTTTGATTACCGGCCACTGACGTTCTAGCTCTGCGGACCACTGCGCCAACGTTTCCGCCGGAATGTCGGCGTAGACCAGGTAATCACCCTCATGTTTGTCCGTCAGGCTGTCTACGTACTCGATATCCATCGGGCCATCTTCGGTCCACCGGTTCCTAGCAGTCGCCCATGGCCCGCCGTAGGAAACAAACGCATCATCGTCACGGTAGCGCGCCTCATCGGCTTCTACTTCAGCTTCACTGACCGCTACCCGCCCGCCGTTGCGGTAGCGAAAACGTCGCACCGGGCGGTGTTGTACGTAGGTCATGCCGGGGTCAAGATTTACGTTGCCGACAATTCCGCCGCGCATCATCGTTGCTACAACGTGGCCCGCCTCATGAATCGCAACATCTAGCAGACGTTGACCCTCTTTAACGTCTACCACGGCAAGACACTAACGGGAATATCGTAGTTGGTTGAAAGCTGTTCGACCACAGCATGTCTCGCGTAGATTCTTTCAGCGGTATAGCTGGCACACTGCATGGAACGGATACGCGGCATATCCCGATCAATTGCCAGAGGTCCGGTGACGGTGCCAAAGCTGGCGGCAACTTCGTACCACCGATAGTCACGAATCATTGCGACCATGTTCTGAATCGCATCCTCGCCGGGCACAAAATAGGCATTTGGCAACACGCCGTTACGTGGCAGCTCTAGAGGGTACGGCGATAGCGGGGATACCAATTTGCCGCTTTTGATTCGATACCAGCGCCAACCGTGCGTGATGCTTTCAACGTCTATCATGGACCGATCAACTTGTCACATGGTGGCGATTTAGGGCGGTAATCGTCTGGGTCGCTGTAGTTTTCGGGCAATCCAAACTCGCTCGGCTGACGCGAGCGTTCAAACGCCACGCCGATCTCTACATCCATGTTGTGACCGGGCTGGATGCCTGTAGCCATCGTTTCAATCCTTTTGTCTGCGAACGTACTTGAACGTACTTTTTCGCCGCTGGACGGGGTCTTTAGATGGCGATCTCTGGCGTGACGTAGTTGCCGCTTGCCTTGATCTGCATCACGCAAGCCGCGCCACGGTGCCTAGTTCCTACTCCAATGGTCCGAGACCAGAACGACTCAACAAGTGGGTAACCGGGCGTCTTACCCGGAATCGACCGCAGAGCGTGGTAGGCCGCGTTTGTGTGCTGGCGTACCGAAACCACGTTGCCGTCGGAATTCGCGCCATCCGTGGCAACCACTGCGAAATAATCGTTAGGAATGTAGTGGGTGCGGATGATCCACAGAGGGCCGTAGCTACCATCGATGCGCAAACCGTTGATTTCCGCCGGTGCGACCTCACCAACGATATTGTCAGGCTGCAAGTATGCCGGAGCACCCTTTGATGGAATGAAATCATGGTGCGCAACAACGCTATTGACCTCTTGGCCGGCTTTAAACGTTGCGACCTCATCAGCCAACGCGGGTGGCATGAACGCCAAAAGACGTGACGTTGCCTCAACACCGTAACCGTGCTCTGTAACGTGATTCATCGCGGTTTCGAGGTCGCCGGGGTCAATTGCAGCGTTTCCACTCACTAGGTAGTGAGAGTGACTGTCAGTGAATGTATTTCCCGCGAACGGTGGCGGGGTCAAACCATCAGTGCCCGTCCACAACCCGTAGCAGTTGTGGTTGAACTCATTGTGTTCAATTGTCGGGTCGAACAGCCTGCGCAGGATCAAACCGTTGGTCAGCTTGTTATCTGCCGCAAGGGCATAGTTGGTGACTGCGCGGACCTGTTCAGCTGTCGAGTCCCGTAGAAACTTCCAGCTAAATCGGCCAGCTTTGTCGTAGTCCTCTAGCGTGTTGCCGAGCAAGAGCGCGTTACCAGGCGACCGAATCGACGTGGGCTCACCGAATTCGCTTGCAATCTCGAAACTCTCGTCCTGCATAGCCTGCGGCACAGCGTCGGCCGCATTGACAGTCAATCGTGACAGCAACGACCCGATGGCTGACCGTTCCGCGTTCCAAATCGACAGCGCGTCTTGAACCTCTTGCCATAAAACATTGAGGTCTACGCCGTCGGCGGTTACATGGACTAGAAGGTCGCCCTCAGTGTTGAAACCGCCCTCAGCGCCGAACGGCAAGATTTCAGGCCACGAATATTGTTGACTAGTAAGCATTCTCAAAACCTTTCGCGAAAGCTAACGGAAAAACCGTCTAACCCCCGCGAACTCTGAAAGGTAGTCGAAATTTAGTTCGCGGGGGGACGGCGGTTCTCGCTCGCTGTCGCGGCGGGTTGACCTGGCGGATATGTCTTACGCGGCTGGCTACGCTGCGCCTATCCCTAGTGTGCCGCGAAGTCATGTCGCCGTCAACAGCAAATGGTCAAGACACGCCGGTAACCTGTTGCGCACCAATACAGTTCGGCATACCCTCAAGGTGAGTCGTTGCAATTTGGCTCAGTCAAGGCCGCATCCGTTCTCAAAAAGAACCGAGATTTAGGCCGTAAACCCTTGAAAGAGTGAGGATTAATCATGTCCAAGGCTGCATTGCCGACTTTGGTACCTGACACGAAAAAAGTGCTTGACCGTGATGAAGCGGCAAAATATTTGACTGACAGAGGCATCCGTACGTCGCGACACGGCATCTTGCGTCTACGGGATAAGGGTCTAGAGCCGATTCCGTTTGAAAAGACCGCCGGTAAAGCCTACTGGCGTCGTTCTGACCTTGACGCATGGATCGATTCGCTGTGACCGCGCATGGTTCGATTGCCGGTTCAGATGACCACCACGACAAGGAACACCGAAAGATCGAACTATCACAGCAGATGAAGAACTCCGTTCATCTAGCTGCACCGTCCAACTTTCAGGCGATCAATCGGGCATACGCAGAGCTAGGGATAGCGGTTGTGATGCCCGATGAATGGCCGGTCATTGAGCAGATGTCAGAGACGGTTGCCTCAAGTTCACTGATACAAACCCGCCACCATGACGCTAGGCGACTTGCAGGATCAACCGTCGATATGTTCCGGCAATACGTGCGCGAGTCCGGCGAGACTCTGTACGGCGATGACGATCACGAAAGCAACGGCATATACGTTCTGTTCGGTTTCGACCCAAAAGTATTGTTTGCCATCAATGAACGTCGAACGGTTGAAAGCCTTGCACGCAAGTATCTTTCGAGTCGATACACCGACTGCGATGTCGGCGCTTCGATCCGTTGCCAAACATCCCAAGCGGATCGGATCATCTCTGTCTACTACGGCGAATTTGTCTGCCTCTACAAGTGCTGCGCAATCTGCCTAGCTTGGTTCGATGACCCTGAGCGCCACTACGACGAAAGTATTAACTTCGCCTTGCCCGATTGGGATTCAGACCATGTTGCTACCTGACACCAACGGTTTGAGCGTCTTTGGTGCTGCCCTGGTCTACGCCGATGCAGGCATACCCATTGTTCCCTTTGATCCAAAGGAGGGCAACGGTAAGAAGTGCGGTAATTTGGTGGGAACCAAGGCGATTCGCGAGCTGCTAGGGCTAGTTGACGGCTCTTTGTGGTACGACTATGCCACCACAGACAAACGAACCCTAAAGCGGTGGGCTAAGGCTTTGTGCGGTTTTGAAGCCATCGCTACGAGTCCAGGCCGATTCAACACGTGCGTTCTAGATATCGATAGACCTGCACTGTTCCCACACCGCTACCGCGATGAGGCCAAGTCAACAGCGCACGTTCTAACGCGGGGTAAGCGGCGAGGTCACTACTTTTTCGCCCTGCCGCCAGAGTTACCGGCAATCGGCAATCCTGCGTTTGAGTGGGGAGAGATTCGGTGTCTCGGTGGTGGCCTTGTTTTACCGCCGTACCCGAACGACTCTCGACATGTCGCCAGGGCTGGAAACCTCGCGGTTTTACCTACTGGTGTGTATCGCGGGGGCGGTGTGGTCGGTCCATCAGTTGATCTAGAGAAATTTTGCGCCAAGTACAAAAACATGAAGTACCCCGGCAAGCTCAGGGGTCTGGTTGGGCTTCATACCTATCATCTGAATCGAACGAACCCACATGAGGCGATGCTCAAGGCTTTGAAAGCTGGGATGTCTGAGGCCGTGATCGGTTTCGTACCGGCTAGAGATGTCCTCAAGACGTTGAGGCCCTTGTGGACTCGTAGTTCAGCCGAATTTCATTCTCTCGCGGTTTGGTGCGCCACAGCGGCGATGAACGCAGAAACCGACGACATCGAAGCGTGCTCACGTAGGTCTAAGGGCACGGACTCGCGACTGTACCGCGACAAGTTCAACTGAACAGAAGAATAGCCCTAGCGCCAGACCGGGAAATCGAACGCTAGGGCTATCAACTAAGGAGATAGGCCGATGGTAGCACCAGACCCCAAGAGCGACAAGAGCATTTGGAATAGCGATGATCCCGAAAGCTCTTGGCTACCAGTCGATATGCGGTCTGCCATGGCCGCCGGTGAAGTTCTGCCGGATATCGGGTATCGAGTTGACGGTGCGCCGTTGCTCTATCTCGGTAGAGTCCACTGGTTTTTCGGCACGTTTGAATCTGGCAAAACGTTCGCCGCTCTGTACTTCGTAGCCCAAGAGCTGAACGCCGGTCAAAACGTGTTGTATATCGACTTTGAAGATGATGCTCGCGGAATCGGCTGGCGCTTAGCACAACTCGGTGTCGCGTTAGATGTCATCCATGATCCGAGTCGGTTTACCTACGTTCGGCCCGATGAGCCTATAAATCTTGACTTTGATCCTGTTCTAGACCGTTCGTACTCGCTTGCCGTGATTGATGGCGTAACCGAAAGTATTGCGCTAGAGGGCTTTAAAGACAGTCTTGCGCCTGATGTCGCAGCTTGGCAGTCTCGACTACCTCGCAAGGTTGCAGACCGTACCGGGGCGGCAACCATCTGTTTGGATCACGTTCCCAAAGATACCGACAATCACGCGATGCCGAGCGGTTCGCAGCACAAAATGAGCGGCCTCAACGGAGCGGCCTACAGGTTCGTTTGCACCGAAAAGATCGGCAAGGGCAAGGTTGGCAAGATCGACATTCGCGTCCACAAAGATCGCTCCGGCGGTGTTCGTGGCCCTCTTGGCGTTAACTACAGCGCGAAGGATCAAAGCGCTTTGGTGGGTCGCTTTGTCCTAGATGCTCGCGATCCTGCTAACTATGTTGCCAGCATTGAAGTTCCCGACACTGTGGTGACAGTGAGCGCAAAGACGGGTCGACCTATCAAACCTGACCGTTTGAACTTTTGCAAAGAACGGCTATGCGAACACATCACGTCGGCAACGTTGCCCGATGGTAAGCGCAGTGGCCGTGCGATCACTGAGGCGATGGCCGATGTTAAGTACCTGAAAACTGCTGTTGGTCAGTTGGTTTGGCGTGATGCGCTGAAAGAGTTGATTGACGACTATTACGTCTACGTGGTAGATGGCCCACGAAACAGCAAGTTGCACTACGTATCTCAGATGTTCATTGCAGGTAGCGAAGATAGCGAGGATAAGCGGGTGAAGCGTAAGCGCCAAGCCGAAAGGGCGACAGCCACCAAAATCCTCGCCAACGTCAACGCCGAAATTTCGCAAATTGAAGGTTTGGAGTAATCAATGGTGCGAACGGATTTCAGCGTGATGGGTGTGTTGAGCGTGTCAGAATCACACTCGATCACGGTCGATCCGGTGAGTGTGATCGAGTGTGTTGAGTGTGTCACCAGCACCGTAGGTGCGGAACACACTCACACCCATCACACTCGAATAATCCGAAACACACACGTTCTCGGCGTCGGCGGAGCTGACACACTGACATTGAAAATAGATGTAGGTAAATAGGTTGATAATCAACAGGATTGATTGAAAGGGTTGAAAAAATGGGGCTGATACCAGTACCGGATACAAACGGGGCTTTTTCGGGTAACGATGACGCCAACGATAGCCTGACGGAGATGGGTATTGCGCTATGGGCAATCGTTCAACGTCTAGACCTGTTGATTGGGCGGTTAGACAAATGATTGTTTCAGTGACCTACCGGGAAGACGGTAGACGTACGTTGACGGTTGATTGCCAGCGGTGCAGTTGTGGGCATGATATTGATTGGCCGGCTGGCGTTAGACAGTTTGAATTAATATGTGGGACAACGGTTGTCGTACCTAGTTGGTGCTTCGGCTTGCGGAGCTACGGGAACCACAAGGTTAAGGTTGGTGGGTGAAATGAGCACGTGGGAAGAGTACGCAAAATCATCGGTTGATGAGAATGCGCAAAGAGCACGTGCCGAGTACAAGCGGCGGCGAACGATAGCGATCAAGAAACTTCGCCAAGCTGGCTTGAGTGAGCAGGAAATACAAGATGCACTAGCAGAGATTCGACAAGAGCTAGGTATTACTGGCAGTGAAGCAAAGGCGCGTGATTCTGTCGCTAACTTACCTGCCGTAATTGATTCGGCAGACAGGGGGAGAGCTGCGCGAGACAAGAGTAGGCAACACTCACCGAAACCGAATCGAAACGATCTCAACAGATCAAACAACGAAGAAAATGTTGCCGAGCACAACGCGAAGCTAGCCAATAATCCCGAAAGACAGTGTGTCGGAACGAATCAGCTAGGCGAGCGGTGCCGCAATTGGGCGATACCGGGCGGTCGCGTCTGTAAATTTCATGGCGGTGCTACGCGTCATGTTGTAGACAAGGCACGTATCCGCGTTCAGATGGCATCAGATCGATTGATGGGCAAGCTGATTGAGATGGCCTTTGATGACACTAGACCGTCATCTGTTCAACTTGAGGCGATCAAAGACTCATTGAATCGTGCTGGTCTGAAACCACGTGAACAGGTAGAAGTTGGACCGCTGACAGCGTTTGAAACCGTCTTTGATGACATCGTGAGCGAACGACCGGGAAGCTTTGGCGGCGTGGATGATTCAGACTATTTGGCTACTGCTGGTCAAAATGACCAAATTGATTGCGGCCTACCTGACCAGCCCGAACACCGCCCCGGTGGTGAGCGTGTGCGCGCCGAGCAGCCGGTGACCGGTGGCGATTACGACCGCCCACGCGGGCCACAGACGCGCGAACAGCACGGGCCGGATAGAAACTACCGGGACGGATACCACGTGACCGGCGATGACGCGATCCGCATGGCGAACGCGGCCAACGCCGAGATTGGCGCACTGCGCGCACTGCCGCCCGGTCGGTCAGGCTGCTAGGCAATGGCCGCTGTACGGCCCTCTGGCGCACGTTCACGGTATGGCCGGTGTCGGTGGTGCGGCCAGATTCGCTAAACGGCTACGCGGCCCGGTGAACAGGCCCGATAGCCCGTGCATAGCCCGCCAGAGGGCAAATAGCGATGATTAGATGGCCTGACCTGCATTGATGCCGTTTGTTCCGACTGGTATCCGACCAGTCGACCTACGAAAGTCCCTGTTTTTCAAGGGCTTTCACCACTTCGGCCTCTGTTGAATCATCGGGTAGTTCGGGCACCTTTGCAAGGGCCGACAGAGCATCAGCGATTTCTACGTCACGGCCCGAAACCTCACCTTGGTAGCGCAGCGATGCCGTAGACGTGCTGTGGCCTAGCCGCTTCATTGTTTCGGGCAAGTTGGCAACGCGGGCGGTCTGGTGGCCTGCAAAATGGCGCATGTCGTGAATCCTCATCCCGTTCACGCCAGCGTCAGCGCAAGCCGAACGGAACGCATCACGAACAACTTTCTCGACAACATGGCAACCGCCACGAACGGGAACGAACAGCCGCCCCTCATCGCCCGGTTCGGCGTAGGTGTCTAGGTGGTGTTGTATGTCATCCCGAATATGCGGCGGCACAATGGATTCACGCTTTTCATTCGTCTTGGTTGTCCCGACCTGACAGAACGGGATACCTTGAGCCGCTGCTTGGTTCTTTGTGATGTGTGGCGCGTTGCGGTGAATCTCGATGACCTCGCAACCCTCGCTGATGTCTTTGCGCCGTAGTTCGACCATCTCGGAAAATCGCACGCCGCACCATGCCGAGATGAGTATGTACGCTTTGAACTTCGGTTCGATCTTCTCTGCCATGATGGCAAGCTCGGCAATCGTAGGCACCACAGCCTTACGGCTTGTTTTCGCCGATGCCGCCCCTGCGATCATGCAAGGGTTGCGGTCTAGTAATTCGTCTGACACCGCAGTCTTACAGATCGCATGTAGCAATTGGTAAGCGTGCGAACGCATTACAGGTTTGTCTGTCAGGGTAGTCGAATACCAGTTACGAACCGTTGCCGCGTTCAACTGACGGATAGGGATTACGCCTAACTTTGGCGTGATGTTTCGGTCCAGTAGTCCGCTGTAGTGGGCGACAGTCTTGGGCTTGAGGTTGCGCTGTTTGATCCACTGCTTGCCGTACTGCTCAACCGTCTTGTCCTGGTCGAACATGGCGGCGATAGTCAGCTCACGGATTTTTGGGCTGACCCACTGTGACCTGTCTTGTTCCATCAGGCGACGTTCTTGGGCTAACCACTCTTCGGCGTGCATTTTCTGCTCAAACGTGTGCGGTGCGAAATGACGCTGATTGTCTGGCCCGATGTATGACGCCTGATGACGACCACTAGGCCGTTTGCGTATCCATCCCCACCCACGATGACCCTCTTTACCTGACATCGAATCTTTCCCTTGTGCTGTATCGTCTCGATTAAAAACAGCCGGAAAACGCGATAACCAGGTGTGTTTGCTAGACCGGGCTATCCACGGGCTGTCCAGGACAGTATACCGTTGGTTCGCGGTGTGTCGTATTGGTTCATCGGAGCACCGGAAAGATACAGGGGCACTATGGAATACGCTGGTCAGAATGTATTTTGCATCCAGCCGGACGCCTGTTTCGATCCCAGCCGGGACCACAAGAGAGCCGCCTGGAACCAGGTGGCTTTTCTCGTTTTTGGGGCCAGCCAGACTGTCCGGCAGTGCGAGGATGAGACCGTGTCAACGACGGTGCCCCGCCCGGAGGTGCGGGCAGTGTCGGATTTGCTGGCCCGTGCTCGACCGGGGCCTTCAGCATTGGTGATCGAGGGCGAAGCCGGCATCGGTAAGACCACGCTGATGCTGAGCGCCGCGGACGTGGCTCGCACTCAAGGATTCGTGGTGTTGTCGGCGCATGGGTCTGCAGCCGAAGTCGATTATGCCTTCGCTGCGGTCGCTGACCTGCTCAACGGGATCGACCAAGCGGTGCTGGGGGAACTGCCCGGCCCGCAGCGCCTTGCGCTGGACAGGGCACGACACGAACTGGCCCCGGCTGAGCCGGACACCGACGAACGGGCCGTCGCCGCGGCGTTCTGCGCGGCTGTCGAGCGCCTCAGTGCGAGATCGCCGGTGTTGCTGGCAGTCGACGACGCGCAGTGGCTTGACCCGTCGAGTCGAGCGGTACTCGGTTTTACCGCCCGGCGCCTCTCGAAAGACGTTGGGCTTCTTGTCACGGTCCGCGCCGCTCAATCCCATCTCGCTGATTTGGCGCAGTGGTTGACCTTTCGCAACCCCGCGATCGCTACACGTGTCCGGATGGGCCCATTGAACGTCGAGGGCGTGCACGACCTCGTCGCCACACGGTGGGACCGCACGCTGCCCCGGCCGGCGCTCAACCGGGTCCACCGCATCTCGGGCGGCAATCCGATGTTCGCGCTCGAATTGGCCCGAGCCGAGCTGGATGCACCCGGCGCCGCGGCCGATCTGCCGGACAGTCTGGCTGCGCTGGTGAGCAGTCGCCTGAAACGTCTGGGCGACGACGCGTTTGCGGTCCTGCTGGCCGCGGCCTGCTCTGCATCGCCGACCACCGAGGAGCTGAGTCGGGTCACCACGCTGTCGTCCCAGCGTGTGGTGGAGTCGATCGAAGCCTGCGAGAAGCTTGGCGTGGCCACCCTGGATGGCCACCACGTCCGATTCGCCCACCCGCTGTACGTCAATGGCGTGGTCGCCAGCGCTTCTGCGACGCGCCGTCGCGCCACGCACCGAGCCTTGGCCGGCGTCGTCGAGGACCGCACCGTACGAGCGCGTCATCTGGCGTTGGCGGCGTCGACGAGCGACGCGGCCACCCTGGCTGAGCTGGACGCGGCTGCCGACGCTTTGGCGGCGCGTGGTGCGCTGGCCGCCGCTGCCGAGTTGATCGACTTGGCACTGGACCGCGGTGGTGATAGCCCGCCGCGACGAATTCGCGCCGCGGAACTGCACTTTCGCTCGGGGTCGATAGCGCCGGCGCGATCGCATCTGCAGTGCGTACTCACCGATCAGCCGCCCGGGGCATTGCGCGCCTTGGCGTTGGCGCACCTGGGCGCGGTGAAGGCCTATGACGACGACTTGCCTGGCGCCATCGAAGCGCTGTCGGCGGCTGCCGATGAGGCTGCTGACGTCCCGGTGCTCAGACTGGTGTGTTTGTTGCGGCTGTCGCTGGCGCTGGCGATCGCTGACCGGATGAGCGCGACGATCGAACATGCTCAGCGCGCGGCGGCGCTGGCCAAGGAGCTCGACGCGCCCGGGCTCCGCAGCCAGGCCTTGGCGATTTGGGTGACAGCGACGTTCATTTGGGGTGGTGGCGTCGACCGTGGTGCGCTGCAGCTGGCCGTGCAGCTCGAGGACCCTCGCAGCGGCGCCACCACGTTTCTGCGGGCTCGAGCCGTACAAGCGGTGATCTCGGCGTACATCGGCGACCTTGAGACCGCTGACACCCAGATTCAGGCGGTTCGCCACGACATGACCGTCGACGGCAGCGAAGTCGATCTCGTCTGGGTGGACAATCGGGTTGCGGCGGTAGCGATCTGGGCGGGTCGTTACGAGGCGGCGGGCCGTGCCGCGCACGCGGCTGTGCAGCGAGCTGAACAACTCGGTGGGCGGCTTTCCTGTGCCACGGCATGGACCAAACGAGCCGCCGTTGCGGCATTTCACGGGCGCGCCACCGACGCTCGCGCCGACGCCCGTGCCGCGATTGCGGCGGCCCGTGCCGTGGGCGCGCGTCGCCAGGTCAAAGAGCCGTCCAGAGTGCTTGCCTTCCTGGAGGTATCGCTCGGTGACTACGTTGCCGCGCTGGCCGTGCTACGGCCACTACTGGATGAGTTCGATCCCCCTCACGAGCTGGAGATCGAGGGCGGGGAGCATCTTCCCGATGCCATCGAAGCGCTCAGTGCGCTCGATCAGCTCGAGGAGGCCGAAAAGCTGGTCGATGCGCTTGAGGCGCACGGCGCTGACCGCGACCGGCCCTGGATGATGGCTGTCGGGGCCCGTGGGCGTGCCACGGTGCTGGCCGCTCGTGCCGACCTCTCCGCGGCGCTTGGTGCCCTAGAGCGCGCGATGGAGCACCACCAGCGGCTTTCAATGCCCTTCGAGCAAGCGCGCACCCAGCTCCTGTTGGGCCAAGTGCAGCGTCGTCGGCGCCAACGGGCGAGTGCGGCCACGAGTCTGGCTGCCGCGCTGAGCGCTTCTGAGGCGCTCGGTACGCCACTGTGGGCCGAGCGGGCACGGCGGGAGTTGGCTCGACTGAGTGGCGCCCGCGGCGATGGCCGGCGACTGACTCCCGCCGAAAGGCGCACCGCCGTTCTTGCGGCTCGCGGCATGTCCAATCGTGAGATCGCCGTCGAACTGTTTCTGGCCGAAAAGACCATCGAGAGCACGCTGTCGAGTGTGTACCGCAAACTCGGCATCCGCACCCGGGCCAGACTGGCAGCGGCGCTGAAGGCGAACGAGGACTGACGGGTGTGACGTGGTCGCCACATCGGGCCCGATCCGACGTAGGCTGCCACGATGACCATGCCGACTGGGGTTCCCAAGTCATTGCGTGTTGGCGCTATGATATTGCGAAGCAATGATTTTCAGCGCAGATGGTCGTTGAGGCACCGTCGGTACCGAACAGGCGCGAGCGCCAATCATCAAGCAAGGAAACAGTGTCCACATCGTCAGGGTGAAACCCGGGACGTAGGTACACCGCCGCGTCGCGCAGAAATCCGCGGAAGAAAGGACCGCGGTACAGCTCGGCGATACCCCGCAACGCCCGCCGCGGTTGCCGTCGTGCCGCAGGGTCACGGGCCAGCGAGACGACCAGCCCGAGCGCGATGAGTGGAACCGTGGCGGCGATCACTACCGCCATTGCCATGATCCGGACCGCCTCGGAGCCGCCGACGGCGCGATAGAGGTCAAAGGCCACCGACTTGTGCTCAAGTTCTTCCACCGCATGCCAATTCAGCAGATTCCATACCTCGGGCGTCCCCGGTATGGCCTGGATCTCGTCGGTGGAGAGGATGCGCTCCGCCAGGACTGCGGTGTAGTGCTCCAGTGCCGCGGTCTGGGCCAGGTGCACCATTGCCGGGGTGCGTTCCTCGGCGCGAATTCGCCAGCGGTGCACGGTATCGGAATCCTGCCAGCGGATCGGATAACCCCTCTCTGCGAGCACCGCGTTGAGCCGGCGGTGCTCCTGGCCATGGGTGGACTCCTGGCCGATGAACCCCGCCACCTGCTTTTTCAGCACCGGGTCGGTGATGCGATCGGCAAAGCGGCGCACCGAGCGAATAAAGGATTCCTCGCCCGCCGGAAAGCCGCCGGACAAGGCGGCCAGGAAGTGACTGAGCACCATGTCGTCGTCGGCGAAATACTTGCCGGAGCCGTCGCTGTTGTCGAAGCCGTCTTCGAAACGGAAACGGATCCGCCGAGTCTTCGGATAATTCGGGGCCGAGCGTGGTCGCCGTTGGCGTGTCATGAGGCAGAGCGTAGCCAGTTTCGCGAGTTAGCCTCATGGGCCGAAGGACCGCCTCGGCCACCTGGCCGTCGGCCAGGAGGCTGGGGGCGACTCCGCCGAGTTCAGGCCATCTCGGGCACATTCAGATGGGCGATCGCCAAATCGAATTCAGCGACTTCGAGCACCTCTGCGCCGGCGTCGTTGACGGCCCGGGCCCAGATCGCCTGCTCGCTGCTGCGACTGGCCACCAATGCCGCTCGGTCGTCGAAGCTGACCGACGACACCGCGCGTCCCGAATGCCGATCCACCAACAAAGTGGTGCTGCAGAACCCGTGCAGATCCTCCAACTCCGGCATCAGCGCCAGCTTGTAGGTGTCGATCATCCGCTCGCAGCCCGCCGGGTCGGTCCGCAGCCAGGTGACACGTACACCCGCGTGCCGCCGAGACCGGTGATCACGGCGCACCGCGGCGATCTCCCAGCGGGTGATCTCGGCAGTGGCGTGGAAGATTTCCGCGGCACGGTCGCACATCTGCTGAGCGCCGGGCTCGCTTGCTCGCAAGGTGTCCTCATCCAGCCAGGACGAGGTGACGATGCACCGGCCGGCGTCGCGGTCCACCAGCATGGACATCCCCGCACAGCCGTCCATATCGGCCAGGGCCGGCATCACTATGCCGCGGACGTGGGTGATCCCCTCATCGAGAAAGGACGGATGGGCGTGAATGGTGGTTGCGCGCGCGAACATAGGGGCCTCCGGGTGATCGGGGCGACGCCCCGGCGGCGCCGCCGGTCCCTTCCACCATGCTCTCGCTTCGGTGCCGGGACAACCCTTAGTCGCCCCCCAATTCGCTGGCTATTCGGTGACGGGGTCCGGCTGGGCTCGATGTTGGGCATCCAGTTCCGCGATCTGGGCACCGACGCGGCCCTTCAACGCGAGGGCGGCGATCAGCCCGGCGAGCAGCGCGATCAGCAGCGCCACCCAGGAGAACCGCGACAGCCAGTGTTCGGCCGCGACCCCGGCGTAATACACCAGAGCGGTGGTTCCACCGGCCCAGAAAATCGCGCCCGTCACATTCGCGATCAGAAAGTGCGGATAATGCATCTTCAAGGCCCCAGCCAGCGGACCGGCCAGGATGCGCAGCAGCGCCACGAATCGACCGAAGAACACCGCACTGGCCCCCCACCGGCCGAAGGACCGTTCGGCGAAGGCGACGTGGCCGGGACCGAAGTGATTCGGAAATCGACGGCCCAGGCGGTCGAAGAGCGGCATACCGAACCGCCGGCCGATGGAATAGCCGATCGAGTCACCGATCACCGCGCCGATCACTGCCGCCACCGCAACGCCGATCGGGTCGACCGCCAACTCGTGCCGCGATGACAACAGTGCGGCACCGACCAGCATGAGCTCACCCGGCAATGGGACGCCCAGGCTCTCTATCCCGATAACCCCGCCGACGAGCAGATAGACCAGGACGGGCGGGATCGAATACAGCAGGACATCGACCGACATGGGCCAAGCATGCCCGACGTTGCCCAGGAAAGCCCGTCACGACCGTCGGCGGCCGGCCATGCGTCACCTAGTAGCGTTGCCCAGGCGTTGCGATCGAATCGAGGAGCGGCAGTGGAATTCAACCTCGCCCAAGTGTTCTCGGCAGTGGCGGCGGCCATTGGTGACCGGGACTGCATCGTCTTCGGCGACCGGCGATTCAGCTATCAGCAGATTGAGGACCGGTCCCACCGGCTGGCGCGGGCACTGCACGAGCGCGGCCTGGGCGCGCGCCGCGAGCGATCCGAGCTGGCCCCCGACGAATCCGGCCAGAGCCACCTCGCGCTGTACTTGGCCAACGGCAACGAATATCTGGAAGGCATGCTCGGCGCCTACAACGCCCGGGTCGCGCCGTTCAACGTCAACTACCGCTACGTCGCCGACGAACTGGTCTACTTGCTGACCAACGCCTCCGCCGAGGCGATCATGTACCACGCCCGGTATGCCCCCACGCTGGCCGAAGCGCTGCGGCAGGCCGGTGACCGGCTGCCCAAGATGCCGCTGATCCACGTCGACGACGACTCCGGCAATGCGCCGCTGCCCGGTGCGGTCCGATACGAGGAGCTGCTGGCCGCCACCTCCGCCGAACCGTTGGGTCTGGCGCTGTCCCCGGACGACCTGTATCTGCTCTACACCGGCGGCACCACCGGCATGCCCAAAGGCGTGCTGTGGCGTCAGCACGACATCTTCATCAACGCGATGGGCGGCCGTGAGTTCGGCACCGGCGCCGTGCCCACCACGTTGGAGGAGATCGTCGAACGCACCCGAACGGCGGCGGCCGCCGGCTCGATGACGGTGGCGCCGTTGATGCACGGCGCAGCCCAGTGGGCCGCCTTCATCACGCTGCTCGGCGGGCGGCCGTTCGTGATGTCGGCGACCACCGACCGCTTCGATCCGGTCGGGACCTGGGAACTGGCGGCCAAAGAGCGGGTCATCTCGCTCTCGATCGTCGGCGATGCCTTCGCGCGCCCGCTGGCGGACGCACTGGAGGCCGGCGGCGCCACGCTGGCAGACGCGCTGTCGGGACTGTTCGTGTTGGCCAGCGGCGGCGCGCCGCTCACCGTGCCGATCAAGCAACGGATCTTGGATCTGCTCCCGCAGCTGTCGATCCTCGATGCCGGCGGCTCCTCGGAGACCGGCGCGCAGATGGGACAGACCACCAGTCGCGCTCAGGCCTCCACCGGCCGCTTCACCCCGAACCCGGGTGCGGTCGTGGTCAGTGCGGACATGACCCGCATTCTGCAGCCCGGCGACGACGAGATCGGCTGGCTGGCACAGCAGGGATATGTGCCGCTGGGCTACCTCGGCGACCCGGAGAAGTCCGCCCGGACCTTCCCGGTCATCGAGGGCATCCGGCATTCGGTCCCCGGCGACCGGGCCCGTTGGGACGTCGACGGCGGCATCGAGCTGCTGGGCCGAGACTCGGTGACGATCAACTCCGGCGGCGAGAAGATCTTCGCCGAGGAGGTCGAAGCCGCGATCGCTCATCATCCCGCCGTCTATGACGTCGTAGTGGTGGGCCGGCCCAGCGAGCGATGGGGCAACGAGGTCGTCGCGGTGGTCCAGTTAGCGCAGGGCGCCGACGCCGGGGCGCAGGACATCGTCAGCGAAGCCGCCAACTACATCGCGCGCTACAAGCTGCCCAAAGACGTGGTGTTCTGCGCCCAGGTGCAGCGCTCGCCGTCGGGCAAGGCCGACTACCGCTGGGCCAAAGAACAGGCGCTCGCCGCACAACGGGTCTGAACGGCGGGCCGCTCAGCCGAACTGCGGCTTGCGCTTCTCCCGGATCGCGGCCAGGCCCTCATGCACGTCGGGACCGGAGAACCCGAGAAACTCCAGCCCCAACGCGGTCTCGAAGGCCGGCGCGAACTGCCGATACCAATAGTTGAGGCTGTGTTTGGTGAAGCGGATCGCGTCTTGGGCGCCGTGCGCCAGGTCATCGGCGATGCGGGTCGCGGTGGCCAGCACCTCGTCGTCGTTGACGCACTTGGAGACCAAGCCGATCCGCTCGGCCTCCTCGCCGTGCAGCGTCTCGCAGGTCAGCAGGTAGTACTTGGCCTTGGCCATGCCCACCAGCAGCGGCCAGCAGATCGCCGCGTGATCCCCGGCGGCAACCCCGAGCTTGGTGTGACCGTCGATCAACCGAGCGGTGCGCCCAGCCACCGAGATGTCCGAGAGCAGCGCCACCACCAGGCCAGCGCCGACGGCAGGCCCATTGATCGCGGAGATCACCGGCTTGGAGAAGTTCACCATGTTCAGCACCAGATCGCGGGCCTCGCGCAGCACCTGCATCCGTCCGGCGTGATCGTCGACGATCTTCTCGATCAGCTCAAAGCTGCCGCCGGCGGAGAATGCCTTGCCCGCACCGCGCACCAGCACCGCTCGCACGTCGTCGTCGCGGTCGATCACCGGCCACACGTCGGCGAGATCGCGGTGCATCTGCGGGCCCACCGAGTTCAGCCCCGGCGCGTCGAGCACCAGCTCCAGCACGCCGTTGTCGCCGGGCTCGAATCGAAGACTCGGGAAGTCGGCGGAGGCACGGTAACGGGCGGCGTCAGTCATCATTCGTTTCTACTCGACCGCCCCGCGCCGCGGCACTGCGGCCTTGCGCTGTCGCGCGGGGGAACCGCCACGCCGCGAACTGTCTATCTGTGTGAATCCTCAACGAGCACAATGGTTCTAGGGCCGGCGAGGCGACCGCTGCGGGGCAGCGCCGAGGCGCTGCATTCGGCCCCCTAGATTTAGGTTTGCCTTTCTAGTTTCTACAAAATCCCTTGTGTAAACTCTCTGCCCATGGCATATGTGATCGGGAAGCCGTGCGTTGACGTGATGGATCGGGCCTGCGTGGAGGAGTGCCCGGTTGACTGCATCTACGAAGGCGGTCGAGCCCTGTACATCCACCCGGATGAGTGTGTGGACTGCGGAGCCTGCGAGCCGGTGTGCCCGGTCGAGGCCATCTACTACGAAGATGACCTCCCGGACGAGCTCCAACCGCACCTGGCCGACAACGCGGAGTTCTTTACCGAGGCCCTGCCCGGGCGCGATGAGGCGCTCGGCTCACCCGGCGGCGCCGCCAAGATCGGCCCGTTGGGCATCGACACCCCGCTGGTGGCCAGTTACCCACCCCAGGGGGAGTGAGCGACATCGCCAAGCCGCCTGTACCACCTGGAGGACGTCGCCTCGACGTTCTGCGGCTGGTACAGGCCGCCGACGAACCGCTGAGCATTGCCCAGATCGCCGACGAGCTGGGGGTGCACCCGAACACGGTGCGTTTTCACCTGGACACCCTGGTTGAAGAAGGCCGCGTCGAGCACACCGAACCCGATCACAAGGGACGCGGACGACCGGCGCTGATGTTTCGGGCCATCCGGCAGATGGACCGGGGCGGAACCCGCCGGTTCCGGCTGCTCGCCGAGATCCTCACCATCGGGCTGGCCGCCGACGCCGATCCCAGCGGCAAAGCACTGGCTGCCGGTCGGGCGTGGGGGCACCGGCTGCGGCCGCTGCACCAACCGTCCGGGCCCGTCGATGCCGAGGAATCCACCGACCATCTGCTCGAGATGCTCGATGAGCTGGGCTTCGAACCCGAACGCCTGGAACCCGATGCCACCGGCGACGAGCAACTCGGGCTGCGGCACTGCCCGTTCCTGGAGCTCGCCGAAACCTCCACCCAAGTGGTCTGCCCCATCCACCTGGGACTGATGCAGGGAGCCCTGGAGGCATGGGACTCGCCGATGACCGTCGACCGACTTGATCCGTTCGCCAAGCCCGATCTGTGCGTGGCGCACCTGAAGTCGGGGACCCTGAACGGAGTCCCGGTCGACCCGTCCCCCCCCACCGCGGTGCGCGCGGACGGGACCCCCGGGTGAGCGCCGGCGCCTCGGTTGCGATCGCCGCGACATTCGTCTGGCTGGGGATGGTGACCGCGATTTCGTTCATGGAGGCGCCGCTGAAGTTTCGGGCGCCCAACGCGACCATCCCGATCTGCCTCGGCATCGGCCGGTTGGTCTTTCGGGCCCTCAACTCCGCCGAATTCCTGCTGGCCGTCGTTATCGCGGTCACCTTCACGATCGAGCGGCCGACGGTCGGCATCGCTGTCACCTACGCGGTCGCCCTGGCGATGCTGGCGGCTCAGGTGCTCGCGGTGCGTCCGGCCCTGGGCCGACGCGCTGACCAGGTGCTGTCCGGACTCGAAGCGCCCCGCTCGCGGGCGCACTACGCCTATGTCGCACTGGAGCTGATCAAGGTCGCCGCGCTGGTGCCGTTGGGCATCCTGCTGTTGTCTCGCTGAACCGTCCCACCGAGTGTGAAGGAGTACCGATGGAATCGACCTCGCTGAATGTGCTGGCCGACGAGAAGCTCGCCGAGGCCACCCAGCATCACAGCGGTCGGGCGGCCCACACCGTCTACGGCGGTTCGGTGCATCACCTGCGCCAGACCCTGGTCGCACTGCAGGCCGGCCAGTCGCTGGCCGAGCATGACAGCCCGGGGGAGTCGACCCTGCAGGTGCTGCGCGGCCGGGTGCGGCTGACGGCCGGCGACGACAGCTGGGAGGGGGCAGCCGGCGACCTCGTCACGCTGCCGCGCACCCGCCACGCGCTGGAGTCGCTGGAAGATTCCGTGGTGCTGCTGACCGTCGCCAAGAGCGCCTCGCACTGAGCGCGCCGCTGAGCACACCCTGGTCGCAGGGGGCCGGTCTGCGGTTGCCCATCCTCAATGCCCCGATGGGCGGGGTGGCCGGTGGCCGGTTGGCCGCCGCCGTCAGCGCCGCGGGCGGGCTGGGCATGATCGGGATGGGCAGCACCGCCACGGCGGCGTCGCTGGCCACCGAGTTGGCCGCGCTCGGAACCGGATCCAGGTTCGGGATCGGTTTGGTGGACTGGGTGATCCGCGATCAGCCGGACCTGCTCGACGCCGCACTGGCTGCCCGCCCGACGCTGCTCTCGGTCAGTTTCGGAGCCGATCTGTCCTGGGTGCAGCGCGCCCACGCGGCCGGGATCCTGGCTGCGACTCAGGTCTATGACGCCGACAGTGCCCGACGTGCCCAAGACGCCGGGCTGGACGTGCTGGTGGCGCGCGGTGCCGAGGGCGGCGGCCACGGGGAGATCCGGCTGGCCACCCTGCCGCTGCTCGACGCCGTCCTGGACACCGTCGAGGTTCCGGTGCTGGCCGCGGGCGGGATCTGCGGGCCGCGCAGCCTGGCTGCCGTATTGGCCGCCGGTGCGGCGGGGGCGTGGCTGGGCACGGTCTTCTCGGCGTGCCCCGAGGCCCTGACCGGCGAGGCTGCCCGCCGCACCCTGATCGCGGCCGCCGGCACCGACACGATCACCACCCGCGTCTTCGACGTGGGGCAGCGGCTGGACTGGCCGGCGCGGTTCCCGTCACGAGTGCTGCGCAACGAGTTCACCGGCCGCTGGATCGGCCGCGAGGATGACCTGGCCGGCGACCGGGAGGCGGGCGCGGAACTGGCCGCCGGGATCGCCGCCGACGATCAGCGCATCGCCCCGGTCGACGCGGGTCAGGGCGTGGGCATGCTCACCGACAGCCGCTCAGCGGCAGTGGTCCTCGACGAGTTGTGCACCGGGGCGCAGCGCCTGCTGGCGCGCTGGAGCTGACCCGCGGGCGTCACACCGCACGCAGATAGCGTTTGGCGATCGTGCGCTGCGCCAACCGCCCGATCGGACCGGCTGCCTTGATCCACCAGGTGGTGGGCCGGGAGAACGCCCGCACCTGCGCGTACACCATCTCATCGGCCGGTTCGTAGCGCACCGAGAACAGCTCCTCACCGGATTCCGGATGCCCGGCCAGCGTGCCGTAGGCGAAGCCGCGCCGGTCGGGCTCGTTCACGACGTAGACCACCCGGCACGGCGCGTTCAGCATGCCCAGCCGTACTCGCGCCACCGCGTCCACCGTGGCGATGTCGCTGTCGGCGTGCACCCGCACACCCAGCCCAGCGCCGCGCAACATGCCCCAGCGCAGCACGGCGTCGCCGGCCTCCTCGAAACGCCGGCGCCCCTTACCGATCGGCGCGGTCAAGTCGAGGTGGTGATACCCGGCGGGCAGCGCCCCGGCGGTGGCGCCCACTTCGGCATAGGTGAGCGGTAACCCACGCAGCGTGCTCAAGTCCACGGCCCCACCTTGCCATTGCGGGAGCGCCGCCGGCACCCCAATTGCCGGAACGTTAAATAGGGGGGTGAGTGCCCCACACGCCGGCGGCGGCTTCAACCCGCCCGAACCCACCGACAAGGGCGGGCCGGACTACGGCCGGTTCCTGGAGACCATGCGCGCCCTGCAGGACCACGCCCGCGCCGCCGACGCCCCCGCCGAGGTGATCAGCCGCGCCGCAGACACACTGGAAGAGGTGTGCGCGCTGCTGGCCCCCTACGACACCGACGAATGGTCGTCGCCGTCTGGGCGCCGGCTGGACCTGCCGATGCGCGGCAACTTGCTGCCGGTGCCGATGAAGCTCAAGAAAGACGAGGACGGGCGGCTGAGCGGCTGGGCCCGGTTCCGGCGCTTTCATCTGGGCCGCAACGGTGCGGCGCACGGCGGGGCTATCGGGCTGCTGTTCGACTCGGTGCTGGGAACCGCGTCCTGGGTGTTGACCGGCGGGCCGTACCAGCGCACCGCCTACCTGCACCTCAACTACCGCCAAATCGTCCCGATCGATAAGGAGTTGCAGGTCGAGGCGTGGGTGAGCCGGACGGAGGGCCGCAAGATCTACGTCGAGACCAGGCTGCGCGACGGCGACACCGTACTGACCGATGGAGAGGCATTGTTCGTGGTGCTCAAACCCGGCCAACCATGACGCCGGTGTACTCGCGAACGGTTGGCCAGCAGTGCCCCGATAGCATGGTCGCGGACGTTTCTAGCCCCTAGCACCCCCTTGGAGACCACGTCATGACCGCGCCCGCCATCCCCGCCCCGGCAAGCCCGATCCGGGTGGCTGCCGGGACAACCGCGGCCGCGGCGGTACGCGCGGCGGGCCTGCCCGACCGGGGAGCCCCGGATGCCATTGTGGTGGTGCGCGACGCGCAGGGCCGCCTGCGCGATCTGAGCTGGATTCCCGAGGTCGACGCCGAGGTAACGCCGGTGGCCGCCGACACCGACGACGGCCGCAGCGTGATCCGGCACTCGTGCGCCCACGTGCTGGCCCAAGCGGTCCAAGACCTGTTCCCGGCCGCCAAACTCGGCATCGGCCCGCCGATCATCGACGGCTTCTACTACGACTTCGACGTGCCCGAGGCGTTCACTCCCGAGGATCTGGCCAAGCTGGAGAAGCGGATGCGCGCCATCATCAAGGATGGGCAGCTGTTCTCTCGGCGGGTCTATGAGTCCAAGGACGCCGCTCGCGCCGAGCTGGCGGGCGAGCCCTACAAGCTGGAGCTGGTGGACGATAAGTCCGGCGACAGCGACATCATGGAGGTCGGGGGCGACGAACTCACCGCCTACGACAACCTCAACCCCCGTACCCGGGAACGGGTTTGGGGCGACCTGTGCCGCGGGCCGCACATCCCGACCACCCGTTTCATCCCGGCGTTCAAGCTCACCCGGTCCTCGGCCGCCTACTGGCGCGGCGACCAGAACAACGCCAGCCTGCAGCGCGTCTACGGCACCGCATGGGAATCGCAGGAGGCGCTGGACAAGCACCTCGAGCTGATCGAGGAGGCACTGCGTCGCGATCACCGCAAACTCGGCGTCGAGCTGGATCTGTTCAGCTTTCCCGACGAAATCGGTTCGGGACTACCAGTTTTCCACCCCAAGGGCGGAATCATCCGCCGGGAGCTGGAGGAGTACTCGCGGCGCAAGCACATCGAGGCCGGCTACCAGTTCGTCAACACCCCGCACATCACCAAGTCCGAACTCTACGAGACCTCCGGACACCTGGAGTGGTACCGCGAGGGCATGTACCCCGCGATGCACATCGACGCGGAGTTCGCCGAGGACGGCACCCTGCGCAAGCCCGGCCAGGACTACTACCTCAAGCCGATGAACTGCCCCATGCACCACCTGATCTTCCGGTCGCGTGGCCGCTCTTACCGGGAACTTCCGTTGCGGCTCTTCGAGTTCGGCAGCGTCTACCGCTACGAGCGTTCCGGCGTGGTGCACGGGCTGACCCGGGTGCGCGGGATGACCCAGGACGACGCGCACATCTACTGCACCCGCGAAAGCATGCGCGACGAGCTGACCTCGCTGCTGCGTTTCGTGCTCGACCTGTTGGCCGACTACGGCCTGGACGACTACTTCCTGGAACTGTCCACCAAGGACCCGGAGAAATACGTCGGCTCCGACGAGGTGTGGGAGGAGGCGACCGACACGCTGCGCGAGGTCGCCGAGGCGTCCGGGCTGACCCTGGTGCCCGACCCGGGTGGCGCGGCGTTCTACGGGCCGAAGATCTCGGTGCAGGTCAAGGACGCGCTCGGCCGCAGCTGGCAGATGTCGACCATCCAGCTCGACTTCAACATGCCCGACCGCTTCGAGCTGGAGTACACCTCCTCTGATGGGACGCGCCAGCGACCCGTGCTCATTCACCGGGCGCTGTTCGGTTCCATCGAGCGCTTTTTCGGTGTGCTGACCGAGCACTACGCCGGTGCCTTCCCGGCCTGGCTGGCGCCGGTCCAGGTGGTCGGCATCCCGGTCGCCGACCAGCACGTGGCCTACCTGGACGATCTCGGCGCGCAACTGCGCCGGCACGGCGTGCGGGTCGAGGTGGACGCCAGTGACGACCGGATGCCGAAGAAGATCGTGAACCACACCAACCAGAAGGTGCCGTTCATGCTGCTGGCCGGCGACCGCGATGTCGAGGCGGGCGCCGTCAGCTTCCGGTTCGCCGACCGCACCCAGATCAACGGGGTGCCTCGCGACGAGGCGGTGGCGGCCATCGCCGGCTGGATCGCCGCACGCGCCAACACCGTGCCGACCGCGGAGGCGCTCGCGGCGATCCTCGAGTCGGGCCCCGAAGCGAGTGAGGTGCCGTGAGCAGCGACCAGGCCGGCGAGGGGGCGATCGTCGACACCGGCGCCGGTGATCCCGACCGGCTGGAGCGACTGTGGACGCCGTATCGGATGACCTATCTGGCTGAGGCGCCGCTGAAGCGTGACGATTCCGGGTCGGCGCGATCCGCCCAGCCGTTCACCGATATCCCCACGCTCTCCGATGAGGACGGGCTGGTGGTGGCGCGCGGTGAGCACGTCTACGCGGTGCTCAACCTCTACCCGTACAACCCGGGCCATCTGATGGTGGTGCCCTACCGGCGGTTCTCGGAGTTCGAAGACCTCACCGACGACGAGGGCAGCGAGCTGATGGCGTTCATCCAGAAGGCGATCCGCGTCATCAAGGCCGTGTCGCGCCCGCACGGATTCAATGTCGGGATGAACCTCGGCGAGTCGGCCGGCGGGTCGCTGGCCGAGCACCTGCACGTGCACGTGGTGCCGCGCTGGGGCGGTGACGCGAACTTCATCACGATCGTCGGCGGCTCCAAAGTGATCCCGCAACTGCTGCGCGACACCCGCCGGCTGCTCGCCGACGAGTGGGCGAAACAGCAATGAGCAGACTGCCGTTCCTGTCGCGGGCGACGTTCGCCGGCATCACCACGCCGGTGGCGCGCGTCCTGTTACGAGCCGGACTCACCGCCGACATCGTCACGATGGTCGGCACGGCCGGCGCGGTGCTGGCGGCGCTGACACTGTTCCCGACGGGTCAGCTGTTCGCCGGCACCCTGATCGTCTGGTTCTTCGTGCATTTCGACATGGTCGACGGGGCGATGGCCCGGCAGAGCGGCGGTGGAAGCGCGTTCGGCGCTGTCCTGGATGCGACCTGCGACCGGATCAGTGACGGCGCGGTGTTCTGCGGGCTGGCCTGGTGGGCGGCGTTCGGTCTGGACGACCCTCCCCTGGTGGTGGCCACCCTGATCTGCCTGGTCACCTCGCAGGTGATCTCCTATATCAAGGCTCGCGCGGAGGCCAGCGGACTGCGCGGCGACGGCGGCTACATCGAACGGCCCGAACGGCTGATCATCGTGTTGGTGGGCGCCGGACTGTCCGGCCTGCCGGTCTTCCCGCTGCCGTGGGCGTTGCCGGTGGCGATGTGGCTGCTGGCGGTGGCCAGCTTGATCACCTGTGCCCAGCGGCTGCACACGGTGCGGACCTCGCCGGGTGCGGTGGAGCCGTTGCCGCAGATGTCCGAAGGCTCCGACGGCGAGGAAACCACGGGACCGTGACATTCATCCCGATCGGCTTGCGAGTTCCCGGGCTCAGTCAGCTGGATGCCTGGGCCACCGACGCCGGGTTCGCGGCGGGCTGGATGCTGGTGCGGGCGATGCCGGAATTCGTCGCCCGCAACGCGTTCGACGCAGGTGCTCTGGTCGCCTCGCGTGGCGGGGGACCCGAGCAGCTGCGCAGGAACCTGGCCCGCGTCGTGGGGGTGGCGCCGCAGGAAGTGTCGGCGGAGCTGATGCGGGCCTCGCTGACGTCCTATGCCCGATACTGGCGTGAGGCGTTCCGCCTGCCCGCCATGGACCACGCGGCGCTGGCGGCGCAGCTGCACGAAACGGTGCGGGGCCGCGACCACGTCACCGCGGCGTTGGCGGCCGGCCGCGGGGCGGTGCTGGCATTGCCGCACAGTGGCAACTGGGACATGGCCGGGGTATGGCTGGCCCAGACCTATGGCGGATTCACCACGGTCGCCGAGCGTCTCAAACCCGAATCGCTCTACCGGCGGTTCCTCGCGTTCCGGGAGAGCCTGGGGTTCGAGGTGCTGCCGTTGTCCGGTGGTGCCCGGCCGCCGTTCGAGGTCCTCGCCGAGCGACTGTCCGGCAACGGCCTGGTGTGTCTGATGGCCGACCGCGACCTGACCCGCAACGGGGTGGCGGTCGACTTCTTCGGCGACGTCACGCGGATGCCGGCCGGTTCGGCGAGACTCGCGATCGAGACCGGTGCACCGCTGCTACCGGTGCACTGCTGGTTCGACGGTGCGGGCTGGGGCATCGACATCCAAGCCCCGCTGGACTGCAGCAGCGGCGATGTCGGGCTGATCACCCAGGCGCTGGCCGACAAGTTCGCCGTGGGCATCGCGGCGTACCCGCAGGACTGGCACATGATGCAGCCGCAGTGGATCGCCGACCTTCCCGAATCGCGACGGGCGCGCCTGGGGGAGACCTGATGCGGATCGGCATGGTCTGCCCCTACTCATTCGATGTACCGGGCGGTGTGCAGGCTCATGTGCTGCAGCTGGCGGAGGTGCTGCGCGCCCGCGGACATCACGTCAGCGTGCTGGCACCGGCGTCACCGGATGTCGTGCTGCCCGACTACGTAGTGTCGGCCGGCAAGGCCGTCGCGATCCCCTACAACGGCTCGGTGGCCCGACTGCAGTTCAGCCCCGCGGCGCACCGCAAAGTCAAGAAGTGGTTGGCCAAGGGAGACTTTGATGTGCTGCACCTGCACGAGCCGAACGCACCCAGTCTGTCGATGCTGGCGCTGAACGTGGCCGAGGGCCCGATCGTGGCGACGTTTCACACCTCGACGACCAAATCGCTGACGCTGAGTGTGGTGCAGGGTCTGCTGCGGCCGATGCACGAGAAGATCATCGGCCGCATCGCGGTGTCCGACCTGGCCCGGCGTTGGCAGATGGAGGCCCTGGGCTCTGACGCAGTGGAGATTCCCAACGGGGTCGACGTGGCTGCGTTCGCCACGGCGCAGCCCCTGCCGGGTTATCCGCGAGCCGGGCGCACGGTGCTGTTTCTCGGCCGCTACGACGAACCGCGCAAGGGGATGGCGGTGCTGCTGGGGGCACTGCCGGCGCTGGTCGAACGGCACGCCGACGTGCAGGTGTTGATCGTCGGACGAGGCGAAGAGGATGAATTGCGCCGCAGCGCAGGAAAATTGGCGAACCATCTGCGTTTCTTGGGCCAGGTCGACGACGCCGAGAAGGCCTCGGCCCTGCGCAGCGCCGATGTGTACTGCGCTCCCAACACCGGCGGGGAGAGTTTCGGGATCGTGCTGGCCGAGGCGATGGCCGCCGGAACCGCGGTGGTCGCCAGCGACCTGGACGCCTTTCGCCGGGTGCTGGGCGACGGGGAAGCCGGCCGGCTGGTTCCGGTCGACGACCCCGCGGCACTGGCCGCCGCCCTGATCGAAGTGCTCGACGATGATGCGCTGCGGGCGTCGTATGTGGCGGCAGGCGCGGAGGCGGTACGCCGCTTCGACTGGCCGGTGGTCGCCGACCAGATCATCCGGGTCTATGAGACGGTCGCCGGGGTCGGCAGCAAGGTGACGGTGGGCGACTGATGGAGCTGACCATCGTGGCGACCGTGCTGGTGCTGGTCGCGGTGGCGGTACTGGCCGCCGCGGTGGCTTGGGCATACCAGACGGCCAACCGGCTCAACCGGCTGCATGTGCGCTGTGACCTGTCCTGGCAGGCGTTGGACGGGGCGCTGGCGCGCCGCGCGGTGGTGGCCCGGGCCGTCGCGATCGATGCTTACGGGGACCAGGTGGCCGGTCGGCGACTGGCTGCCCTGGCCGATGTCGCCGAGCGGGCGCCGCGCAACACACGGGAGGCCGCCGAGAACGCGCTGTCGGCCGAGCTGGCGATGGTCGATGCCCAGTCGCTGCCGCATGTGATGGTCGCCGAGTTGGCAGACGCCGAAGCGCGAGTGCTGTTGGCCCGCCGGTTTCACAACGACGCGGTCCGCGACACCGTGGCACTGCGTGAACGGCCGTTGGTTCGCGTTCTGCATCTGGGTGGAACAGCGCCGATGCCAACGTATTTCGAGATTGTGGAGCGGGCGGGCATGGTTGCCCACGGCGGTCGCAGCGTGCTGCACCCGCGCGTCTCCGCACGGGTGGTGCTGCTCGACGAGGGCGGATCGGTGCTGTTGCTGTGCGGTCACGATCCGGCTCTTCCCGATGATGCGGCCAACCCGGCGCCACGGTGGTGGTTCACCGTCGGTGGGCAGGTGTTGCCCGACGAGCCGCTCGCCGAGGCGGCGGCCCGCGAACTGGCCGAGGAGACCGGTCTGCAGGTCGAACCCGGTGCGCTGGTCGGACCGATCTGGCGCCGCGACGCCGTGTTCGAGTTCAACGGTGAGCGCCTTGACAGCCAGGAGTTCTTCTTCGCCTACCGCACTGCGCGGTTCGAGCCATCCGGGGCCGGCCGGACCGGGCTGGAGCAGCGCTACCTGCACGGTCATCGCTGGTGCGATGCCGCAGAGATCGCGGCGCTGGCCGCCGGCGGCCAGAAGGTCTACCCGCTACAACTGGGCGATCGTCTGGCCGAGGCGGCTCGCTCGGCCGACGGCGGCGCCGGAGCTGATGGGAGTCTTCGCCGGATTTCCTGACTTGCGCGGCTTAGGCTGAACACGCCTCGGGCGAATCATCCTCGCTACCCAGGGAGCCGCCATGCCAACACATCGCGCCGTTCACGTAGCCGCTGTCGATGCGCCGCTGACTCTGGTCGATGTCGACACCTCGCAGCCGGGCCCCGGCCAGGTTCGTATCGCTGTCGCCGCCTGTGGTGTCTGCGGCACCGACCACGCTTTCGTCAGCGGTGGCTTTCCCGCCATGACCTGGCCGCTGACCCTGGGCCACGAGATCGCTGGCACGATCGTCGAACTGGGGTCGGGCGTGACGGATTGGCAGCTCGGTGAGCGGGTCGCGGTCGGCTGGTTCGGAGGACACTGCAATCACTGCATTCCTTGCCGCAAGGGCGATTTCATTCACTGTGTCAACGGTCAGGTGCCCAGCTGGCACTACCCGGGCGGCTACGCCGAATCGGTGACGGTTCCGGCCAACGCGTTGGCCCGAATCCCCGAAGAGCTGTCTTTCGTCGAAGCCGCGCCCATGGGCTGCGCTGGAGTCACCACCTACCACGCACTGCGGTCTACCCGGGCGCGACCGGGGGACCGGGTCGCGGTGCTCGGCCTGGGTGGTTTGGGGCACCTGGGCGTGCAGTTCGCCCGGGCGATGGGCTTCGAGACGATCGCGATCGCACGTGGAGCAGCCAAGGAGGCCGACGCGCTGGCGCTCGGTGCCCACCACTACATCGACTCGACCAGCGGCGACGTCGCTGCGGCGATGGCCGCGCTGGGCGGTGCGTCGGTGGTGCTGGCCACTGCGGCCAATTCGCGAGCGATGGCCGACACCCTCGGGGGGCTGGCGCCGCGGGGAGAACTGGTGGTCATCGGGGTCACCGGCGAGCCGCTGCCGATCGCCCCCGTACAGCTGATCACCCCTGGGCTCAGCGTCACCGGCCACCCATCGGGCACCGCCCGCGATATCGAGGAGACCATGGCCTTCGCGGTGCTGTCCGGGGTTCGGGCCCGTGTCGAGGAGCGTCCGCTGGCCCAGGCCGCCGAGGCCTACGCCGCCATGGAGCAGGGGCGGGCGCGCTACCGCATGGTCTTGACCGTCTGACCGACCGCCGCATGACCCCGCAACCCTGGTGACGGAGTCCCTGGTGATCGTGGCGACCGAGTTCGCCCAGGACCCACTGCTGCGGGTCATTTCCGAGCACACCGACGAGGGCAATGTCGCCGCGTTGATCGCCCGGTCGGCGACGCTGGGTGAGCTCCTGGCCGGGCTCTATGAAGCGGGATTCCGGCGGGTCGGCCCCCAACTGCGGGCCGGCCTCTATTCGCGCGACGCGGCCCCGGTTCGTGCTCTCGACCGCACTCGGGCCGTTGCTGGGTCTCATCCCCGGTGTTCAGGATGCCGACCAGGTCCGCCGCTATGTGCGGGTGTTCGTATTGCCCGCGCTGCTCGCCGATCCGCCGCCAGCGGGGCCGGTGTTCACGGTGTCGCGGTAATGAGCGGGAAAACGGCTGGCGTCGGCCCACTACACTGAGCGGGTATCGCAGGCCAGCAAGGAGAAGCATTCAGTGGACAGCGCGGCGCAGAACGGTTCGGCACCCGACGGACAAACGGGTACTGCGCGAGTAAAACGCGGCATGGCCGAGATGCTCAAGGGCGGCGTCATCATGGACGTCGTCACCCCGGACCAGGCCCGCATCGCTGAGGCCGCCGGCGCCGTCGCGGTGATGGCGCTGGAGCGGGTGCCCGCCGACATCCGTGCCCAGGGCGGGGTTTCGCGGATGAGCGACCCGGACATGATCGAGGGCATCATCGCCGCGGTCACCATCCCGGTGATGGCCAAAGTGCGAATCGGGCACTTCGTCGAGGCGCAGATCCTGCAGAGCCTCGGAGTGGACTACATCGACGAGTCCGAGGTGCTGACCCCGGCCGACTACACCCACCACATCGACAAGTGGCAATACACCGTGCCATTCGTGTGTGGGGCGACCAACCTGGGCGAGGCGCTGCGCCGGATCACCGAGGGTGCGGCCATGATTCGCTCCAAGGGTGAGGCCGGCACCGGTGACGTCTCCAACGCCACCACCCACATGCGGTCCATCGGCGGCGAGATTCGCCGGCTCACGTCGCTCTCCGAAGACGAATTATTCGTTGCCGCAAAGGAACTGCAGGCACCCTACGAGCTGGTCGCAGAGGTGGCAAAGGCTGGGAAGCTGCCGGTGACGCTGTTCACCGCGGGCGGCATCGCCACCCCGGCGGATGCCGCGATGATGATGCAGCTCGGCGCGGAGGGCGTGTTCGTCGGTTCCGGCATCTTCAAGTCCGGTGACCCCGCCGCACGTGCAGCGGCCATCGTCAAGGCCACCACCTTCTACGACGACCCCGACGTGTTGGCCCGGGTATCGCGCGGGCTGGGCGAAGCGATGGTCGGCATCAATGTGGAGGACATCGCGCAACCGCACCGGCTTGCCGAACGCGGCTGGTAGACGCCGCTCGGAGCTCCGGTGTTGGTGCCCGTAGGCGGCGTTCACAAATTGGTTGTCGAGGCGATCACGGCAGCTGGAGTCGCTGTGGCGCTCGGAGCAGGTATTGCCGAAGCCGACGACGGCGCCGACGAGATCAGCGGCTGGCTCGGCGTCGACGCGTCCAGTAGCGGCGCGGCGGCTGCCACCGGTGCCGCCTCACCCAATGACTTGCTGGTGACCGCCATCGCGAACTTCACTGAGCAGTGCAGTTTCTTGGTCAGCTGCAAACCGCCGAAGACACCGTCACCGCTCACATCGGTTCGCTGACCAGCCTGGTCGTCGGGCACGGCCACAGTCGTGACTTCTCATGCTCCGTCGGCGCTGGGCAAGTCGGCTGTGGTCACGCTCAGTTAGAGTGCTCGACGGGATCGGTCACCCGCAAACCCAGATGCTGGGCAACATCTTTCATGGTGGTGTCGTGCGTCGCCACGGTGACAACCTCGCCGATCAGTAGGGCGGTCGCCAGGTGCAGGGCGTCGAGGGTCCTGATGTGGCGTTCGATCGACTCCGCGACGGTGTGTGTCTCCCGGGTGATGTCCAGCATCCCGATGCGGTCCAGCAGCGGTGCCGCGTCGGAGAGCGGACGGTCGTCGCGGCGCAGCACGCGAACTACCTCGGTGCGAAGGAGTCTGGAGGAGAGGAACGTCGTCGCCGGAGTCTGCATCCAGGATTGGAGGTGCTCGCGTTCGGGAACGTCGAGGATGGTGCGCAGTGCCACCGAGGTGTCCAAGTAGACCAGGTGCCGCGCCACGACTCAGTGGTCCCCGCGGATCTCATCCAGTAGGGCGTCGACCTGACCATCGGTGTAGGCCGGCCCCTTCGGGGCGCTCGGCCAGGGCGCGGGTTTGACGGCAGGTGGGGTGTAGCGACCCTCGCGCTCCAGTCGCGCCAACGTGGAATCCTGAGCGCGGACAGCGCTCACCCGCCAGCGCGGCCTACCCCGCTCGGTCACCACGAGGTCATCCGCTTCTGTGACTTGATTGAGCACCGCAGCGGTCCGCTGATTGAGCTCTCGCTTGGTGACCGTGGGCATGCGCCTAGTGTACTACTTTTGTCAGACATAGCCCCCGATATTCTGGCCGAATGCTTGGCACCTCTTCCTTAGCGCCGCCTGCCGAACGCGGCTGGTAGAACTTCTTCGTGGCGATCGAAGAGATCCTCGATCTGGAACAACTCGAGGTCAACATCTACCGCGGGAGTGTGTTCAGCCCGCTCTCGGCGGACAATCAGCGCACCTTCGGCGGGCACGTCGCCGGCCAGGCATTGGTGTCGGCGGTGCGTACCGTGGATCCGCGCTACCGAGTCCACTCGCTGCACGGATACTTTCTGCGTCCCGGAGATGCCAAGGCGCCCACGGTGTTCACCGTGGAGCGCGTACGCGACGGTGGTTCGTTCTGCACGCGGCGCGTCAACGCCATCCAGCACGGCGAAACCATCTTCAACATGTCGGCGTCGTTCCAGACCGAACAGCAGGGCATTGAGCATCAAGATGTGATGCCTGAGCCACCCGACCCGAAAGACCTGCCCGACATCGCCGCGATGAAGGCCTTCGACGACGAAGGTTTCAAGGCGTTCGCCGAGTGGGATCTGCGCCGGGTGCCGCGTGAGCAGCTGCCGCACATGCCGGGCAAGGTTGCCGAGCAGCAGGTCTGGTTCCGCCATCGCGACCGGCTGCCCGACGATCCGGTGCTGCACATCTGCGCGCTGGCCTACATGAGCGACCTGACTCTGCTGGGCACCTCGTGGGCGATCCACCCAGGTGAGCGGGACGTCTTGCAGGTGGCGTCGCTCGACCACGCGATGTGGTTCATGCGCCCGTTTCGGGCCGACGAATGGCTGCTCTATGACCAGTCGTCGCCGTCGGCGGGTGCCGGCCGGGCGCTGACCCAGGGCAAGATCTACAACCGATCTGGCGACATGGTGGCGGCCGTCATGCAGGAGGGGCTGACCCGGTATCCGTCGGGCTATCGGCCGACCGACCAGTGAGCGGGGCGCACATCGGCGTCCTCGCCTTGCAGGGCGACGTCCGTGAACACCTCGCCGCCCTGAGCGCTGTCGGTGCCGATCCGGTGCCGGTACGCCGCCGCTCCGAGCTGGATGCGGTCGACGCGCTGCTGATTCCCGGCGGGGAGTCGACCACGATCAGTCATCTGCTGCGCGAGCTGGAGCTGGCCGATCCGCTGCGAGCGCGGCTGGCCGACGGGATGCCGGCGTACGGCTCCTGCGCGGGAATGATTCTGCTGGCCAGCGAGATCCTCGATGCCGGCGCGCAGGGGCGTGCCGCAATTCCGTTGTCCGGCATCGATATGGCCGTGCGGCGCAACGCTTTCGGCCGCCAGGTCGACTCTTTCGAGGGTGACGTCGCTTTCGACGGCTTGGACGAACCGGTACACGCGGTGTTCATCCGAGCACCCTGGGTCGAGCGGATCGGCCCGGGGGTTCAGGTGCTGGCCGAGGCGGCGGGTCACCCTGTCGCGGTGCGGCAAGGCCGCGTGCTGGCCACCTCGTTTCACCCGGAGGTGACCGGCGACCGCCGTATTCACCGGCTCTTCGTCGACATCGTCGCGGGGCGGGCCTGACCGTCGCGCCCGTAGCTGGCAGCCATTGGGTGACCGGGAACACCAGCGCCGGGCCCGGCCAGGCATGATGTCCGCATGGCAGATCTCGCGCGGGGCGGATTTCGTCGCGCAGTAAAACTGGCGAGCCTCCCGGCCGGAGTCGCAGGCCGCGCAGCGCTCGGTGTGGGCAAAAGGATGACCGGCAAGACCAAAGACGAGGTCAACGCCGAGCTCCTGGAGAAGGCCGCCGACGAGATGTTCAAGGTGCTCGGCGAGCTCAAGGGCGGCGCCATGAAGGTTGGCCAGGCGCTGTCGGTGATGGAGGCCGCGATTCCTCCGCAGTTCGCCGAGCCTTTCCGTGAGGCGTTGGTCAAGCTCCAAAGCGAGGCCCCGCCGCTGCCGGCCGCCAAAGTGCACCGGGTGCTCGACGCCCAGCTTGGCACCAAATGGCGGGAGCGTTTCGCGTCCTTCGACGACACCCCCGCTGCCTCGGCGAGCATCGGGCAGGTCCACCGAGCGGTCTGGAAGGACGGCCGCGAGGTCGCGGTGAAGATCCAATATCCCGGTGCCGACGAGGCGCTGCGCGCCGACCTCAAGCTGATTCAGCGGTTCAACTGGGTCGCCAAGCAGGTGGTTCCCGGCGCTGACGTGGATCGGTTGGTCACCGAGATCAACGACACCCTGGAAGCCGAACTCGAATACCGCCAGGAGGCCGACAATCAGCGGGCCTTCGCCAAAGCCTATGCCGATGACCCGAAGTTCTTCGTTCCGGCGGTGATCGCCAGCGCGCCGAAAGTCATCGTCTCGGAGTGGATCGAAGGCCGGCGGTTGTCGGCGATCATCAACAGTGGCACCAAACAGGAGCGAGACTCCGCGTGCGCGCTGCTGCTGGAGTTCACCTTGAGCTCGCCGGCGCGTGTCGGGCTGGTGCATGCCGACCCGCATCCGGGCAACTTCATGATGCTGCCCGACGGTCGGCTGGGCGTCATCGACTTCGGCGCGGTGGCCGAACATCCCGAGGGCATCCCGCCGGGGTTCGCCGAACTGCTGTGCTGGGCTCGTGACGAGCAGTGGGACGAGGCGATCCGGCTGCTCAAGCAACTCGGGTTCATGCCGGCCGACTATGACCTGAGTGCCGAGCAACTGGTGGAGTACATCCAGCCGCTGTGGCCCTACATCGACCCGCTGCGCTCGGGGGAGTTCCACTTCACCCGCAAGTGGTTCCAGAAATCTGCGTTGGTCACCACCGATCCGATGGCGGAAGGCTTCGCCGACCGATTCAAGATGGCTCGCCGGCTGACCATTCCCGCTGGTTACGTCATGTTGCTGCGCACGCTGGGCGGTCTGCTGGGCGTCGCGGTGCAGCTGGACGCGCACGTCGATTACGCCGCGCTGATCGAGCGATGGGCGCCGGGATTCTTCCCGCCCGAGCAGCCCCCGGCACGCGACCAGGACTGACACGTAGACTCGTCGCGCAAAGTTTTGACGCAACAGTGAGGTAGGGCGGGTTATGAGCGGCCATTCCAAGTGGGCGACCACGAAGCACAAGAAGGCTGTCATTGACGCTCGTCGTGGCAAGAATTTTGCGCGGCTGATCAAGAATATTGAGGTTGCGGCGCGGGTTGGCGGTGGGGATCCGTCGGGTAATCCGACGTTGTATGACGCCATTCAGAAGGCGAAGAAGAACTCGGTTCCGAACGACAATATTGAGCGGGCGCGTAAGCGTGGTGCTGGTGAGGAAGCCGGTGGGGCGGATTACCAGACGATTACCTATGAGGGTTATGGGCCTAATGGGGTGGCGGTGTTGATCGAGTGTTTGACTGACAATCGCAATCGTGCGGCCAGTGAGGTGCGGGTGGCGATGACGCGCAACGGGGGCCAGATGGCCGATCCTGGCTCGGTTGCCTATCTGTTCAGTCGCAAGGGCACGGTCACCTTGGACAAGAATGGGTTGACTGAGGATGACGTGTTGGTGGCGGTGTTGGATGCCGGCGCTGAGGATGTCAATGATTTGGGGGAGAGCTTCGAGGTGATTTCGGAGCCGGGTGATTTGGTGGCGGTGCGTAGTGCGTTGGTGGACGCCGGGATCGACTACGACTCGGCGGAGGCCAGCTTTCAGCCGTCGGTCAGTGTCCCGGTCGACGTTGAGGGGGCCCGTAAAGTGATCAAGTTGGTTGAGGCTCTTGAGGACAACGACGACGTGCAGAACGTGTGGACCAACGTCGATCTGTCCGACGAGGTGCTAGCAGCCCTCGAAGCCGAATAAGAGCCACGTCGTTGTCGACGATTCATTTCATCTCCGGTCTGCCGCGCTCAGGTTCGACCCTGCTGGCCGCGTTACTGCGGCAGAATCCGCGCTTTGAGGCCGGGATGTCGGGCCCGCTGGCGGGCTTGTTCGGCGCCTTGCTCGGTGAGATGAGCGCCCGCAACGAATTCTCGGTGTTCATCGACGACACGAAGCGGGAACGGATCCTGCACGGGCTCTTCGACAGCTTCTACGCCGAGTGCGCCGCAGAGGTGGTCTTCGACACCAACCGGGCGTGGTGCGGATGGATGCCTGCGGTCACGCGGCTGTTTCCGGACGCCAAGATGATTGCTTGCGTGCGTGAATTGCCGTGGGTGGTCGACAGCATCGAACGGTTGATCCAGCGCAACGTGTTCACCCCCTCGTCTATCTTCGGTTTCAACCCCGGCGGCACTGTGTACACCCGCGCCAACGGGATTGTGGCACAGGACGGAATGGTCGGTGCTCCGTACGACATGCTCAAGCAGGCCTGTTACGGCGCACAGCGGGACAAGCTACTGGTCGTGCAATACGAGACTCTTACCACTGACCCCGGCCGGACGATGCGCGCCATCTACGACTTCATTGGTGAGCCGATGTTCACCCACAGCTTCGACAATGTCGACTACGACGTCACTGAGTTCGACGAACGGGCCGGCACACCGGGCCTGCACACCGTGCACGGCGAGGTCCGGGCCAAGCCGCGGGAGTCGATACTGCCGCCGGACTTGTTCAACCGGTTCATTCACGACGCGTTCTGGCGCGACCCAGGCGCCGTGCCCACCGGTTTGCGGGTCATTTAGCCGAACAACGGTTCTAGACTGAGGCCGTGTCGGGGAGGGAACGCCAGGAGTACGGCAGGTCCCGGCGGAAGGTGCTTCCGCGATCCGCACTCGGGGCCTACGAGCCGTCGTCGCGACGCGCGGATCCGGTAGCGCTGCTGGAATCTCAATCCAAGTCCCGGGTTCCCGAGCTGGTGCCGATCCGCTATGCCCGGATGTTGGCGTCACCCTATGCGTTCTTCAGGGGCTCGGCGGTGATCATGGCCTCCGATCTCGCCGCCGGGCCGCACACCGGACTACAGGCACAGCTGTGCGGGGACGCGCACCTGTCCAACTTCGGGATGTTCGCCTCCCCGGAGCGGCAGCTGATGTTCGACCTCAACGATTTCGATGAGACGCTGCCCGGACCGTGGGAGTGGGACGTCAAACGGTTGGTGGCCAGCGCCGCAGTCCTCTGCCGCAGCAGGGGATTCAGCCCCGCCCGGCAGGAATCGCTCGTATCGGCCGGCGCCGAGGCGTACCGCGATCAGATGCGCGAGCTGGCCAGGCTCGGTGAGCTCGACGTGTGGTACGCGCAGTCGGTGATCGACTCCGAACTACTGGCCGCCGTAGAACCGTTCTACGCCAAGGCGATCCGGCGTACCGCGGTCGGTGCCCTGTCCCGCGGCCGGCAGCAGGCCGTCGACAAACTCACCCGGTCGCAAGACGGCCGCTTGCGCCTGATCAGCGATCCACCCCTGATCGTGCCGGCCGGCGACTTGGTCAGTGACGTTGTGGCGCAGCTCTACAACAAGTACATGCGGAAGCTGATCAAGGACTACGTCTCCAGCCTTCCCGACGACCGGAGGGTGCTCGCACGGCGCTACCGCTACGTGGAGGTGGCCCGCAAGGTGGTCGGTGTCGGCAGCGTCGGAACCCGAACCTGGATCGTGCTGTTTGAGGGCGTCGGCAGCGGAGACCCGTTGCTTATGCAGGTCAAGGAGGCTCGCCCCTCGGTGTTGGAAGCCCACCTCAAGCGCAGTCGATACGCCAACGCTGGGGAGCGCGTCGTAGCGGGGCAGCGGCTGATGCAGGCCACCAGCGACGTCCTACTGGGCTGGCTGCACGCCATCGGCCCCGACGGCCACCATGGCGACTACTACGTACGTCAGCTGTGGGACATGAAGGGATCCGCCAACGTCGAGTCGATGCGTCCCAAGGTGCTTACCGCCTACGTACAGGCGTGTGGGCATGCACTAGCCCGGGCGCACAGCCGTTCCGGCGACCGAGTCGCGATCGCGGCCTATCTCGGCAAGGGGGATAACGCCGACCGGGCGCTGACCCGGTTCGCCATGGCGTACGCCGAGCAGAACGACCGCGACTACCAGGCGCTGCGGGCTGCGGCGGAGAGTGGGCGTATCGCCACCGCGTGATGCGTGTCGCAGCCCAACGGTGTCACCGGACCCCACTAGACTGTCGAACAGTTGTTCGGTGCTGGAGAGGAATCCGATGCGGGTGATGGGCGTCGACCCTGGGCTGACGCGGTGCGGTCTGTCAGTGGTCGAAGGCGGGCAGGGGCGTCAGGTCACCGCTTTGGATGTCGATGTGGTGCGCACCGCGGCCGATCAGCCGCTGCCGCAACGGTTGCTGACCATCAGTGACACCGCTGAGTACTGGCTCGACACCCATCGTCCCGACGTCATCGCGATCGAGCGGGTGTTCGCCCAGCAGAACGTCTCCACCGTGATGGGCACCGCGCAGGCCGGGGGAGTGATTGCGCTGCAGGCTGCCCGGCGTGGCATCACCGTGCACTTCCACACCCCCAGCGAGGTCAAGGCCGCGGTGACCGGCAACGGTTCAGCCGACAAGGCGCAGGTGACGACGATGATCACCCGGATCCTCGGGCTACAGCAAAAGCCGACACCCGCGGACGCCGCGGATGCGCTGGCGCTGGCGATCTGTCACTGCTGGCGGGCCCCGATGATCGCCAGGATGGCCGCTGCCGAGGCACTGGCCGCCGAGCAGCGACGTAAGTACACCGCCAAGCTCAAGGCGGCCCGGGCATGATCGCGTCGGTACGCGGCGAAGTCATCGACATCGCGTTGGACCATGCCGTGGTCGAGGCGGCCGGGGTCGGCTACAAGCTGATGGCCACACCGGCGACCCTGTCGACACTGCGCCGCGGCAGCGAATCCCGTTTGATCACCGCGATGATCGTGCGCGAAGACTCGATGACGCTCTACGGATTCCCGGACGGTGAGGCACGCGATCTGTTCCTCACGCTGATCGGCGTCTCGGGTATCGGACCCAAGATCGCCCTGGCCACGCTGGCGGTCTATGACGCGGCCACCCTGCGCCGGGCGCTGGCCGACTCCGACGTCACCGCATTGACCCGGGTGCCCGGGATCGGCAAGCGTGGTGCCGAGCGGCTGGTGCTGGAACTGCGCGACAAGATCGGTGCGGCGGCCGCATCCGAGGGTGCCGTGTTCAGCGGGCACGCGGTGCGCGCTCCGGTGGTCGAAGCCCTGATCGGGCTCGGCTTTGCCGCCAAGCAGGCCGAAGAGACCACCGACAAGGTACTGGCCGACGCTCCCGACGCGACCACCTCCGAAGTGCTGCGCACCGCGCTGAGCCGGCTGGGGAAGACCAAGTGAGCCAATCCGGTGAGCCCGGCGATCTTGACGCACGCGAAGTGTCCCCGGCGCTGACTGTCGGCGAGGGAGACATCGACGCCGGCCTGCGTCCGCGCAGTCTGGCCGAGTTCATCGGCCAACCTCGGGTACGCGAGCAACTGCAGCTGGTGATCGAGGGCGCCAAAAACCGCGGCGGCACCCCCGATCACATCTTGTTGTCCGGCCCGCCGGGGCTGGGAAAGACGTCGCTGGCGATGATCATCGCCAGCGAACTCGGCAGTTCGTTGCGGGTGACCTCTGGACCGGCGCTGGAACGTGCCGGCGACCTCGCCGCGATGCTGTCGAACCTGGTCGAACACGACGTGCTGTTCATCGACGAGATCCACCGCATCGCCCGGCCGGCGGAGGAGATGCTCTACCTGGCGATGGAGGACTTCCGCGTCGACGTCGTCGTCGGGAAGGGTCCCGGTGCCACCTCGATTCCGCTGGAAGTGGCCCCGTTCACCCTGGTCGGGGCGACAACCAGGTCCGGTGCGCTGACCGGCCCGCTACGCGACCGGTTCGGGTTCACCGCCCACATGGATTTCTACGAACCGGCCGAACTGCAGCGGGTGCTGACACGCTCGGCGAAGATCCTTGGGATCGAATTGGGGTCCGAAGCGGCGGCCGAGGTCGCGCGGCGCTCCCGCGGCACGCCGCGGATCGCGAACCGATTGCTGCGCCGGGTGCGGGACTACGCCGAAGTGCGTGCCGACGGGGTGATCACCCGCGACGTCGCCAAAGCCGCGCTGGCGGTCTACGACGTCGATGAGCTGGGCTTGGATCGGCTTGACCGCGCGGTGCTCTCGGCACTGACCCGAAGCTTCGGCGGTGGACCGGTCGGGGTCTCCACCCTGGCGGTTGCGGTGGGGGAGGAAGCCGCCACCGTCGAAGAGGTTTGCGAGCCGTTCTTGGTACGCGCCGGGATGGTCGCGCGCACTCCACGGGGTCGCGTCGCGACTCCGGCAGCGTGGACGCACCTGGGCATGGTGCCCCCGGCAGGGGCCGGGGGACTGGGACAGCAGGGGTTGTTCGAGTAGGCAGCCAACGGTTGTGAATGAGCGACGGCACTTTGGACCGCCGCTCGGTAGGCTTTCGTCGCATGACGGAGCCGTCGGACAATCTCGAAGCCCGCGTCGACGCACTGGAATCACGGGTAGACGAACTGACCGGGCAGTTGCGGCAAGCCAAGCAGGACGCGGTTGCCGCGCGAGTGCTCGCCGGGGGAGCGGACCGCGATGTCGAGCAGCTCGGTGGTGAGATGCGTGATTTTCGCGGTGAGATGCGTGTTTTCGGTGGTGAGATGCGTGATTTTCGCCAGGCCACGGTGGCAAGCTTCAACGCCATGCGAGAAGACTTGGTCGATCTGCGGAGCCAGGTGGACGGCGGGTTCAGCCAGATGCGGTCACGGCTGGACACGACTGCGGCCGGTCTGGCGTACATCACTGACCTGCTCAACGAATTGGTCGCCGATCGCGAATCCGACTGACTCTGGCTACAGCCTGCCCAGTTCGCCGGCCAGCACGTCCAACCCCTCCGTCAGCAATGCGTCGCTGATGGTCAACGGCGGCAACAGCCGCACCACATTGCCGAACGTTCCGCAGGTCAACACGATCACGCCCGCCCGATGACACGCTGCTGCCAGTGCGGCGGTCAGGGCCGGGTCCGGTGCGTTTGTGTCCGGCTGCACCAACTCGACGGCGATCATGGCGCCGCGGCCGCGGACATCGCCGATCCGATCGTCGTCGGCCTGCAAGCGGCCCAGCCGTTCGAAGATCAGCCGCTCCATCTGCCTGGCCCGGCCGGCCAGGTCGTCAGCCTCGACGGCGGCCAACGCTCCCAACGCTGCCGCACAGGCCACCGGGTTGCCACCGAAGGTGCCGCCCAGCCCGCTCACGTGCGGGGCGTCCATGATGTCGGCACGCCCGGTGACAGCCGCCAACGGCAGGCCCCCGCCGATTCCTTTGGCGGTACAGATCAGATCGGGCGCCAGCCCTGCCGGGCCTTCATGATCACAGGCGAACATTGCTCCGGTGCGGGCGAATCCCGTCTGTACCTCGTCGGCGATGAACACCACGTCGTTCTCGCGGCACCAGGCCAGCAGCGCCGGCAGGAACCCCGGCGCCGGGACGATGAAGCCGCCCTCGCCTTGGATCGGTTCGATGACCAGCGCAGCCAGATTGTGCGCGCCGATCTGGTTCTCCAGGACGCCGATGGCCCGCTCGGCGGCCCGTTCCCCGTCGCTGCCCAGCTCTTTGTCGATCAGCCCATCACGGTAGGGATAGGACGCCGGCGCGCGGTAGATGTCGGGCGCGAACGGACCGAATCCGCTCTTGTACGGCATCGACTTGGCGGTGAGCGCCATTGTCAGGTTGGTGCGGCCGTGATAGCCGTGGTCGAATGCGGCCACCGCGGTCTTGCGGGTGTAGGACCGGGCGATCTTGACGGCGTTCTCCAACGCTTCGGCACCGGAGTTGAGTAGCACGGAACGTTTCTCGAACTCGCCCGGAGTGATCCGGTTCAGGGCTTCGGCGACAGCCACATATCCCTCGTAGGGCGTCACCATGAAACAGGTGTGGGTGAACTCGGCGACCTGCTGCTGCACCGCCTCCACCACGCGGGGCGCAGCGTTGCCCACCGTGGTCACCGCGATCCCCGAGCCCAGGTCGATCAGCCGGTTGCCGTCGACGTCTTCCACGATGCCGCCGCCGGCCCGCAGGGCGTACACCGGCAGCGTGCTGCCCACCCCGCGTGGCACGGCCATCGCTCGGCGGCGTGCCAGCTGCACCGAGCCGGGCCCTGGGATCTCGGTGGCCAGGTGACGGCTCTGCAGCAGCGGCGGCACTGACATGGGGCGGGCCTCCTTAGCGGTGCTTTCCGCGGCTCAGATCTGGCCGAGTGGCCGGCACGCGTTGCCGAAGGGCTGCCAGTATTCACCGGGCGGGCAGTCCAGCGGGGTCGGTCCCTGTCCGAGTGGCATGCAGGTGTTGGTGCTGGGCTCCCAGTACTGACCGCCCGGACAGTCCAGCGGGGTCGGTCCCTGTCCGAGTGGCATGCAGGTGTTGGTGCTGGGCTCCCAGTACTGACCGCCCGGGCAGGCCAGCGGCTCTGCCGATCCGATGGCGGGCATGGCGATCGCTGCCAGCGCCAGGGGAGCCGCTGCCAGGGCAACTGCGGTCGCCAGACCACACGCAAAGTTTTTCATCGGCCAACCTTCCCTCGAGAATCTGACCCCCCTGTCACCGACAGCCTAGGGGGTGGACGGCGGTACCGACGCGCAGTCGCCGGACACAGTGGCACACTGTTGTCATCACAGTGGCCCGCCACGCCTGCGGTGGTCCGGTGCCAAGGAATCATTCGAACAAGTCGAAAGATCGGTTGTTGTCATGGAAAACATGGTTGCCTTCCTGCCGCTGCTCCTCGTGATGGGCGCCTTTATGTTCTTCGCCTCGCGGCGGCAGAAGCGCGCGATGCAGGCCACCATCGATCTGCACGAATCGCTGCAGGTGGGCGACCGGGTGCACACGACGTCGGGGCTGCAGGGCACCATCACCCGCATTACCGACGACGACGTCGACCTGGAGATCGCACCGGGCGTGGTGACCACCTGGATGAAGCTGGCCGTGCGCGACAAGATCGAGCCGGAGGAGTTGACGACCGAGGCCGCAGTCGAAGAGGTCGTCGAGGGCGCCTAACGGCTGGCCGCTACTCGGGTGTGGCAGGTCGCCGCCATCCGGCTGGTCGGCTGACACGCCCGACGCGCGGAACGTCCGCCCAACGATCATCCCGGCCAGCCGGGCACGTACCCTTTTGCGGGTGCAGTGGTACTGATCGCTGCGGGCGGCCCGAGCATGGGCCGGCCCCGACGATCACGAGAGCGCATTGCGCAATGAGCGAAGGAGACTCAACAACGTGGCATCGCCTTCGGCGCCGGTGCACCCTGCCCGCAACCTGGCGGTGTTCCTGGCATTGCTCATCGGCGTCTACCTGCTGGTATTCCTGACCGGAAACAAGCTCGCCGAACCCAAACTCGGTATCGACCTGCAGGGCGGCACTCGTGTGACGCTCACCGCGCGCACTCCGGACGGCTCCACGCCGACCCGTGACGCGCTCAACCAGGCGCAACAGATCATCAGCGCCCGGGTCAACGGACTCGGTGTGTCGGGCTCTGAGGTCATCATTGACGGCAACAACCTGGTCATCACGGTGCCGGGCAGTGACGGCAATGAGGCCCGCACCCTCGGCCAGACGGCCCGGCTCTACATCCGTCCGGTGATCAACGGTGTCTCGGTGCAGGAAGCTCAGGCAGCCGGCCGGATGCCCGGCCTCGGCGGTGGCGGCATGCCCGGCGTCCCGGGCTTGCCGCCCGGCGCCGGTGGTGGCGTTCCCGGTCTGCCTCCGGGTCTCGGTGGTGGTGCGCCCGGTCTGCCGCCGGGCCTCGGTGGGGGTGCTCCCGGATTGCCGCCGGGCCTCGGTGGTGGCGGTGTTCCTGGATTGCCGCCGGGCCTTGGTGGTGGCGGTGTTCCCGGTCTGCCTCCGGGTGCCGGCGCGGGCGGGCAAGGCCCGTTCGGCGGGAATGGGAACGGTGCGTCGCTTCCGCAGCAGCCGCTGACGCCGCCGGCCCAGCCGCGACCCTTCCCGCAGGAGCCGACCCCGACCCCGGGGACCACCTCTTCGAGCCCCGGCTCCGAAAGCACCAGCGAGACTGACACTCCCAGCACGTCGGCCGTTCCGGCGCCTACCGCACCGGGTTCGCCCGCCGAGTCGCCGGCGGCCCCCGGTGCGCAAATGCCCGCCTTGCCGGGGCTTCCCGGGCTGCCCGGTATGCCGGGTCTGCCCGGCCAGGGTGATCAGGCGCAGGGATTGGCGGCCCGTATCGCCGCCGAGAAGCGGTTACGGCAGAGCGACAACAAGGTTGTGCAGGCTTTGGCCCTGCAGATCCAGGCCGGCCGCTGCGACAAGGAAGACATCCTGGCCGGCAACGACGACCCGGACTTGCCGTTGGTGACCTGTTCGCAGGACCACCAGACCGCCTACCTGCTGGCTCCGTCGATCATCAGCGGTGACCAGATCGCCGACGCCAGCTCCGGCATGGATCAGCGCAGCGGCGCGAACATCGTCCAGGTGCAGTTCAAGAGTGCGGCGGCCGACATCTGGGCCGACTTCACCGCGGCCCACATCGGCACCCAGACGGCATTCACCCTGGACTCGCAGGTGGTCAGCGCGCCGCAGATCCAGGAGGCCATTCCGGGCGGCCGCACCCAGATCACGGGGGGCTCGCCGGGATTCACCCAGGATGGTGCGCGTCAGCTGGCCAACGTCTTGAAGTACGGGTCGCTGCCGCTGTCGTTTGAGGCCTCGGAAGCTGAAACCGTCTCGGCCACACTGGGAATGACCTCGCTGAAGGCGGGCCTGATCGCCGGTGCCATCGGTCTGGCCCTGGTGCTGATCTACTCGCTGCTCTACTACCGCGTACTCGGCGTGCTGACCGCGCTGTCCCTGGTGGTGGCCGGAGCCATGGTGTACGCGATCCTGATACTGCTGGGCCGCTACATCAACTACACGCTTGACCTGGCCGGTATCGCCGGTCTGATCATCGGTATCGGCACCACCGCAGACTCTTTCGTGGTTTTCTTCGAGCGCATCAAGGACGAGATCCGCGAAGGTCGATCGTTCCGCTCGGCGGTGCCACGCGGTTGGACGCGCGCGCGCAAGACGATCGTGTCCGGCAACGCGGTCACCTTCCTGGCGGCGGCGGTGCTCTACTTCCTGGCGGTCGGCCAGGTGAAGGGCTTCGCGTTCACCCTGGGGCTGACCACGATCCTCGACCTGGTGGTGGTGTTCCTGGTGACCTGGCCACTGGTCTACCTGGCGTCCAAGTCCCCGACACTGGCCAAGCCGTCCTACAACGGCCTCGGCGCGGTTCAGCAGGTCGCACGGGAGCGGCGGGCGGTCGCCAAATCAGGAGGCGCAACCGGCGGCAAGTCCGGAGCCAAAGCGCGCACGCGGGTAACCGCCCAGTCGACGGAACAGGGATAGCCAGATGGCCAAACCGAGCACCAGTAGCGGCACCAAGCGCGCGACGAAGTCCGCGAAGAACGACACGGCAGCCGTCGAGGTCACCAAGAGCCGGACTGCCGTGGCGGCAAAGCCTCGTAAGACCGCTGGAACCACCAAGGCGCCGAAGCACGGTTTCCTGTCGCGGCTCTACACCGGTACCGGCGCGTTCGAGGTCATCGGTAAGCGGCGGATGTGGTACGCGATCAGCGGCGCCATGGTCGCGATCGCGATCGTCAGCATCCTGGTTCGAGGCTTCACCTTCGGCATCGACTTCGCCGGCGGCACCAAGGTGTCGTTCCCGCGCGGCGACACCAGCGTCACGCAGGTCGAAGAGGTGTTCCGCAAGAGCGTCGGCAGTAGTCCTGAGTCGGTGGTCGTGGTCGGCAACGGCAACTCGGCGACGGTGCAGATTCGCGCCGAGACGCTCACCAACGAGCAGACCGAGAAGCTGCGCGACGACCTGTTCGACGCCTTCCAGCCGGTCGGGCCCAACGGTGAGGCGAGCAAGCAGGCGATCAGTGACTCCGCGGTGTCAGAGACCTGGGGCGGGCAGATCACCAAAAAGGCCGTCATCGCCCTAGTGGTGTTCCTGCTGTTGGCGTCGCTGTACATCACCGTGCGTTACGAGTGGTTCATGACCATCTCAGCGATGATCTCGATGGTCTTCGACATTCTCGTGACCGCCGGGGTGTATTCGCTGGTCGGTTTCGAGGTCACACCGGCCACTGTCATCGGCCTGTTGACCATTCTCGGGTTCTCCATCTATGACACCGTCATCGTGTTCGACAAGGTCGAGGAGAACACCAGCGGTTTCGAGCACAAGACCCGCTACACCTACGCCGAACAAGCCAACCTGGCTATCAACCAGACGTTCATGCGATCGATCAACACCAGCCTGATCTCGGCATTGCCGATCATCTCGCTGATGGTGGTCGCCGTGTGGCTGCTGGGCGTGGGAACGCTGCAGGACCTTGCGCTGGTGCAGTTGGTCGGTGTTGTGGTCGGCACCTATTCGTCGATCTACCTGGCCACACCGCTGCTGGTCACGCTGCGGGAACGTACCCAGCTGGTGCAGAACCACACCCGCCGGGTGATGCGGCGCCGCGATGCCGCGGCCGGTTCGAAAGCGGCAGCGGCCGGCACCGAGGACTCGGGCGACGCCGAAGACACCATCGCCGACGCAGACGAGGCCACGATGGCTACGACGCCGGGCACTCCGGCGCCCGGGGCCAAGCCGGTCCGCCCCACCAGCCGGCGCAGCCAGGGTCCGACCGGCAAGCCAGGCGCTGGCCGGTAGCCGGCGATGGCGGCCCGCTGTCGGCACGCTGCGACGTGGGTGGCGGTGATCGCCACCAGCCTCGGCGTCTGGTCGGTGCCGGCGTGCACCAGCGCCACTGTCGATCAGATCGACTATGCCGTCGACGGCGGTCTGATCACCTACAACAGCACTTCCGTGGCCGGTGCGGCGTCGGCTGGACCCCAGGCGTTCTCGCGGACCCTGATCGGCTTCGGCTACCACGGGCCGGACGGCCAGATCGTCACCGATCACGACTTCGGCAGCATCTCGGTGGTGGGCCGCGCCCCGCTGGTGCTGGACTATCAGATCGCCGACGCCGCGGTGTACTCCGACGGCAAACCCATCACCTGTGACGACCTGGTGCTGGCGTGGGCGGCCCAGTCCGGCCGCTTCCCGGGCTTCGACGCCGCCAGCCGAGCCGGCTACCTCGACATCGAGAACATCGAGTGCCAGTCCGGTGCCAAGAAGGCGCGGGTGTCGTTCTTCGGCGACCGCAACATCGTCGACTACGAGGAATTGTTCACCGCGACCTCGCTGATGCCGTCGCACGTCATCAGCGAGAAGCTCGGTGTGAACATCACCGACGCCGTGCTGGGCAGACTCGGGCCCGCCGACGAGGTCATCGGCAAGATCGCGCAGGCCTGGAACACCACCTGGCAGCTCGACCACGGCGCTGACCTGCGGTACTTTCCATCATCCGGGCCCTACAAGATCGACTCGGTGCTCGAAGGCGGCGCCGTCGTGCTGGTGGCCAACGACCTGTGGTGGGGCGCCAAGCCGGTCACCAAGCGGATCACGGTGTGGCCGCAGACCGCCGACATCGCCGACCGGGTCAACAAACGCGTCATCGAAGTCGTCGACGTGGCGACCGGATCCGCCGGGTCGCTGATCACCCCCGATGACTACCAGAGCAGCGACAGCCCCTCGGGCGGCATCGAGCAGCTCATCTTCGCTCCGTCTGGCCCGCTGTCGGAGACTCCCGCACGGAGAGCGGTGGCCTTGTGCACCCCGCGCGACATCATCGCCCGCGACGCGGGTGTACCGGTGGTCAACTCGCGGCTCAACACCGCCATGGACGACGCGTTCGACCAAGCCGAGAACGTGCCCGAGGCCGAACAGTTCGCCCGGGCAAACCCCGACGCGGCCCGCGACGCGCTGGGCGGCAAACCGCTGACGGTACGCATCGGCTACCGCGGTCCCAACACCCGGCTGGCCGCGGTCATCGGGGCGATCACCAGCTCGTGTGCGCCCGCCGGCATCACCGTCACCGAGGTGGCCACCGACGCCATCGGCCCGCTGGCACTGCGGGAGGGGCAGATCGATGTGTTGCTCGCCAGCACCGGCGGATCCACCGGAAGCGGGTCGAGCGGCTCGTCAGTAGTGGACGCCTACGAGTTGTTCAGCGGCAACGGAAACAACCTGTCGGGCTACCACAACGATCAGATCGACGGCGTGGTGTCCGCGCTGGCCGTCACCGCCGATCCCGCGGAGATGGTCCGGCTGCTCGCCGAGAGCGCTCCGGTGCTGTGGGCCGACATGCCGACGCTGCCGCTGTACCGACAGCAGCGCACCCTGCTGTCGTCGAAGAAGACCTACGGTGTCGCTGCCAACCCCACCCGGTGGGGCGCGGGCTGGAACATGGACCGCTGGGAGCTGCAACAGTGAACCAGGCCGGGCCTGCGGCAGGCGCCGGTCAGATCATCGCGTCGCTGATCCGCGAGGTGGCGGACTTTCCCACCCCGGGAATCGCGTTCAAAGACCTGACCCCGGTCTTCGCCGACGCCGCCGGACTGGCCGCGGTAACCGAGGCGCTGGCTCGCGTCGCCGCCGGTGCTGATCTGGTGGCCGGCATCGACGCACGCGGGTTTCTGCTGGCCGGGGCGGTCGCCGACCGGCTCGGGGTGGGTGCGCTAGCAGTCCGCAAGGGCGGCAAGCTGCCGCCGCCGGTGCTCTCGGAGCGCTATCAGCTCGAGTACGGAACTGCCGTGCTGGAGATTCCGGCCGACGGAATCGATGTGGCCGGGCGCCGAGTGGTGATCCTCGACGACGTGCTGGCCACCGGCGGTACCCTGGCCGCAACGCAGCGATTGTTGGATAGGGCGGGAGCCGAGGTGGCTGCGGCGGCGGTGGTGCTGGAGCTGGCGGGGCTGGGTGGACGCGCCGCCGTGGCGCCGTTGCAGCTGCACAGCCTGCATCTGATTTAGTCGATATTCTCGTGGTCGGAGGTGAGCGCAGTGGGCCCTGAACAAGGCTTAGAGCAGGGCATTGACCAAGACTCCGCGCAGGGCCCCGACCGGGATCGGTACAGCGCTGACGCCGGCCAGCCGGTGGCGATGTCGGAGGCGATCGCCCAGGACTCGCCCTCCGAGCGCACCGATCTGCTGAAGGTGCCGACCAGCGCTTCCCGGCGGGTCCGGGCCCGGATTGCCCGGCGCATCACCGCCCAACGTGGTGCATTGAGCCCGGTGCTGGAGCCGCTGGTGGCGGTGCACCGGCAGTACTACCCGAAGGCCAATCTGGCGCTGCTCCAACGCGCCTACGAGGTAGCCGAGCAGCGCCACGCCACTCAGCTGCGCCATTCCGGCGACCCCTACATCACCCACCCGGTGGCCGTTGCCACAATCCTGGCCGAGCTCGGCATGGACACCACCACGTTGGTGGCCGCACTGTTGCACGACACCGTCGAGGACACCGGGTACACCCTGGCCGCGCTGGCCGCCGAATTCGGCGACGAGGTCGCTCACCTGGTCGACGGGGTGACCAAGCTGGACAAGGTGGTGCTGGGCACCGCGGCCGAGGCCGAGACCATCCGCAAGATGGTCATCGCAATGGCGCGCGACCCCCGGGTGCTGGTGATCAAGGTCGCCGACCGATTGCACAACATGCGCACCATCCGATTCCTGGCGCCCGAAAAACAGGCCCGCAAGGCACGCGAGACGCTGGAAGTCATTGCGCCGCTAGCGCATCGGCTGGGTATGGCCACCGTGAAGTGGGAGCTCGAGGATCTGTCGTTCGCGATCCTGCACCCCAAACGCTACGAGGAGATCGTGCGGCTGGTGGCCGACCGCGCCCCGTCACGCGATACCTACCTGGCCAAGGTGCGCGCCGAGATCGTCAACACCCTGGCGAAGTCGAAGATCACCGCCACCGTCGAAGGCCGACCCAAGCACTACTGGTCGATCTATCAGAAGATGATCGTGCGCGGTCGCGACTTCGACGATATCTACGACCTGGTAGGACTGCGGATTCTCTGCGACGAGATCCGGGACTGCTACGCGGCGGTCGGTGTCGTGCACTCGCTGTGGCAGCCGATGGCCGGCAGGTTCAAGGACTACATCGCTCAGCCTCGCTACGGGGTCTACCAATCGCTGCACACCACGGTGATCGGCCCAGAGGGCAAACCGCTGGAGATCCAGATCCGCACCCGGGAGATGCACCGCACCGCCGAGTACGGCATCGCCGCGCACTGGCGCTACAAAGAGGCCAAGGGCCGCAACGGTGTTCCGCACCTGGGCACCGCCGCCGAGATCGACGACATGGCCTGGATGCGCCAGCTGTTGGACTGGCAGCGGGAGGCCGCCGATCCGGGCGAATTCCTCGAGTCGCTGCGCTACGACCTGGCCGTCAAAGAGATCTTCGTGTTCACGCCCAAGGGCGACGTGATCACACTGCCTACTGGCTCCACACCCGTGGACTTCGCCTACGCCGTGCACACCGAGGTCGGGCACCGATGTATCGGTGCCCGGGTCAACGGCAGGTTGGTGGCGCTGGAGCGCAAGCTCGAAAACGGCGAAGTGGTCGAGGTTTTCACCTCGAAAGCGCAGAACGCCGGGCCGTCGCGGGACTGGCAACAGTTCGTGGTGTCGCCGCGAGCCAAGGCCAAGATCCGGCAGTGGTTCGCCAAGGAGCGCCGCGAGGAGGCCCTGGAGTCCGGCAAGGACGCGATGGCCCGCGAGGTGCGTCGGGCGGGACTGCCGCTGCAACGACTGGTCAACGGCGAGTCGATGGCGGCGGTGGCCCGTGAACTGCACTACAGCGATGTGTCCGCGCTCTACACCGCAGTCGGCGAGAACCACATCTCGGCGCATCACGTCGTGCAACGGCTGGTGGCCCAGCTCGGCGGGGTGGACCAGGCCGAGGACGACCTGGCCGAGCGCTCCACGCCGCTGACCATCCCGCGTCGCGAACGCCACACCGACGACGTCGGCGTCGCGGTTCCGGGCGCCAGCGGGGTGTTGACCAAACTGGCCAAGTGCTGCACCCCGGTGCCCGGCGACGAGATCATGGGTTTCGTCACCCGCGGCGGCGGGGTGTCGGTACATCGCACCGACTGCACCAATGCCGATGCGCTGCGCCAGCAGGACGAGCGGATCATCGAGGTCAAGTGGGCGCCGTCGCCGTCATCGGTGTTCCTGGTCGCCATTCAGGTCGAGGCGCTGGATCGCCACCGGCTGCTGTCGGACATCACCAAGGTGCTCGCCGACGAGAAGGTCAACATCTTGTCGGCTTCGGTCACCACCTCACGAGACCGGGTAGCGATCAGCCGATTCACCTTCGAGATGGGCGACCCGAAGCATCTTGGCCACCTGCTCAACGTGGTCCGCAACGTCGAGGGCGTCTACGACGTCTACCGGGTGACGTCGGCGGCTTAACGGCTCCTGTTAGTCGGCGCGCACCGACTTGACAGTCACCTTGGTGACCGGCGAGCCGTCGTCGCCGCCGCCTTGCACACCCGCCGCGGCGATCTTGTCCAGGGTGGCCAGGCCGTCGTCCTGAATCTTGCCGAACACCGTGTACTGCGGCGGCAGCATCGAATCCTTGTAGACCAGGAAGAACTGGCTGCCGTTGGTGCCGGGCCCGGCGTTGGCCATGGCCACCGTGCCGCGCGGGTAGGTGACCGGTCGCTGGGCAGCGGGGTCACCCAAGGAGTACTGGTCGGTGGGGTATTCGTTGTCGAACTCATAGCCCGGGCCGCCGGTGCCGTCGCCGGCCGGATCCCCGCATTGCAGCACGCTGAGCATCGGCGATGTGGTCAGCCGGTGGCACTGGGTGCCAGAGAAGAAGTCCTTGGCCGCCAGGCTGATGAAACTGTTGACGGTGCAAGGGGATTGGCCGTTGTTGAGCATCAACCCAATGGGGCCCTGGTCGGTCATCATCGAGACGCTGACCTCGGCCGGGTCGGTCGGGACTTTGCCGGACCGCGGCGGCTCGACGGCCTTGGTGGCCGGACGCGCCTTCGGGTACTGGCAGTCGGCGCCCAGCTGAGGCGATGCGGTGAACTTCGGCAGCTGCGCGGCGCTGGCGGCCGGTGCTCCGGCGGCGTCAGAGGAGTCCGCGGACTCCGAGGTGTTCGAAGCCGACGAACCGTTCGCGTTGACATTGCCCGGATCGTTGTCGCGCAGCACCACGAACACCACCCCGGCGATCAGCAACACCGCCGCCACGGCGCCGACGATCATCAGTGACCGGCGCTGCTTGCGGGCTGCCTCGGCACGCTGCTGCACCTGTTGGTCCAGATTGCGCTTGGCGGCGGCACGCCGCTCTGAGTTCGTGGGCACCGGCGGTAACCTCCTGGCTCGCTGACTGAGTCGGGCCTCAAGTCTGCCAGAGCGGGCCTGCGCCGCCCGCGTCACCGCCGACCCGGCGTGTAATGGGAAACTGGTCGGCGTGTTGGTCACCGGATTCCCCGCTGGAATGCTGGCGTGCAACTGTTATGTGTTGGCACAACGGCAGGGCTCGGACGCGATCGTCGTGGACCCCGGCCAGCGCGCGATGGCCCGGCTGCGGCGGGTGCTTGACGAGAATCGGCTGACGCCGTCGGCGGTGCTGCTCACGCACGGCCACATCGACCACATCTGGTCGGCGCAGAAGGTCTCCGACACCTACGGCTGTCCCACCTACATTCACCCCGAGGACCGATTCATGCTCACCGACCCGCTGCGCTCACTGGGCACCGTCCCGGGGCAGGCGTTGTTCGGGGTGTTGAGCAAGGCGATGTTCTCCGAGCCCAAGCAGCTGATCGAACTGGACCGTGACGGAGACAAGATCGGCTTGGGCGACACCACGGTCACCGTCGACCACACACCCGGCCACACCCGCGGTTCGGTGGTGTTCCGGGTCGAGGGCGACGCTGCCGAAGTCGTGTTCAGCGGGGACACCCTGTTTCAGAACTCGGTCGGCCGCACGGACCTGCCCGGGGGCAGTGGCCGGGACCTGCTGACCTCGATCGTCGACAAACTGCTCTGCCTTGACGACGGATGCGTGGTGCTACCCGGCCACGGCCCCAAGACCACCATCGGCGCCGAGCGCCGTTACAACCCGTTCCTAGAAGGGCTCAGTGCGTGAGCACGTTTGCTGCACCCAAAGGGGTGCCGGACTATGTCCCGCCGGCCTCGGCCGGCTTCGTCGCGGTCCGCGACGGGCTGCTGGCGGTCGCTCGCCGCGCCGGTTACGGCGACATCGAGCTGCCGATCTTCGAGGACACCGCACTGTTCGCGCGCGGGGTGGGGGAGTCCACCGACGTCGTCTCCAAGGAGATGTACACGTTTGCCGATCGTGGCGACCGTTCGGTCACCCTGCGCCCCGAGGGCACCGCAGGCGTGATGCGGGCGGTGATCGAGCATGGCCTGGACCGCGGTCAGTTGCCGGCCAAGCTCTGCTATTCGGGGCCGTTCTTCCGCTACGAGCGCCCGCAGGCCGGCCGTTATCGGCAGCTGCAACAGGTCGGGGTCGAGGCGATCGGGGTGGACGATCCCGCCCTGGACGCCGAGGTGATCGCGGTCGCCGATGCGGGCTTCCGCTCCCTGGGCCTGGAGGGCTTCCGGCTGGAGATCACCTCGCTGGGCGACGACACCTGCCGCCCCGCCTATCGAGAATTGCTGCAGCAGTTCCTGTTCGAGCTCGACCTCGACGAGGAGACCCGCCAGCGCGCGCAGCTCAATCCACTGCGGGTGCTCGACGACAAGCGTCCGCACGTGCGTGAGATGACCTCTGACGCCCCGGTCATGCTCGACCACCTCTCCGAAGCCGCCCGGACGCACTTCGACACCGTGCTGGCCCACCTGGACGCGCTCGGGGTGCCCTACGTGGTCAATCCGCGCATGGTGCGCGGCCTGGACTACTACACCAAGACCACCTTCGAGTTCGTCCACGACGGGCTGGGCGCGCAGTCGGGGATCGGCGGCGGGGGCCGCTACGACGGGCTGATGCGACAGCTCGGTGGCCAGGATCTGTCCGGGATCGGCTTCGGCCTCGGCGTGGACCGCACCCTGCTCGCCCTGGCCGCCGAGGGCAAGACGGTCGGGCAGACCACCCGGTGCGATGTGTTTGGGGTGGGGCTTTCCGAGGCCGCCAAATTGCGGCTCGCCGTTATCGGCGCGCAGTTGCGGGCCGCCGGGGCGCGGGTGGACCTGGCGTACGGGGACCGCGGCCTCAAGGGAGCGATGCGCGCCGCCGACCGTTCCGGAGCCGTCATCGCCCTGGTTGCCGGGGACCGCGACCTGGAGGCGGGCACCGTCGGGGTCAAGAATCTGACCACCGGGGAGCAGGTCGACGTGCCGGTCGACGACGTTGTCGCCGACGTGCGCACGCGGTTGAGCGGCATCTGATATGCGGGACCGGTGCGGTATGAGGCGCAGCCGCTGGCCCTCGTCGGAGCCGGCCCTCCGGTAGCGTGGCGCGGTATGACGATCATGCGGAACGTGACAGTCAGGTTCGGAACCGTGTTGCTGATGGCAGCCGCCGGAATGGCGGCCAGCCATGCGACGTCACTTGCGGACCCTGAGACCAGCCCAGCATCGCCAACCGAGAACCCGGCGGCATCGCCCACCGAGAATGCGGGGCCGTCGCCGTCGCCCACTCCGACAGAGAACGCGACCGAGCCGTCGGCCGACGCCCCGAAGAAGAGCGCGACCGGCGGCCACGAGGTCACCTACACCATCACCGCCACCAGTGACCTGACCGGCAACATCTCCTATATCAAGACCGACCCGCCCAGCATGGCTGCCTACAACGCCAACTCTTCGGAGTACCTCGAGACGGTTCGGGTGCCCATCGGAGGGGGACAGCCGGTGGTCTACACCACCACGCTGGCCGACCCCGGTCAGTGGGCGCTCGTCACCGCGAGCGGAGGCTTGCGGACCAACCCGGAGTTCCGCTGTGAGATCGCCGTCGACGGCGAAGTGGTGGTGTCGCAGCAGGGCGGTAGTGGAGTGTCCTGCGCCACCCGGCCCTGGTGATCGATCCGGCTCACTCGGCGAACACGTACACCCAGGCTCGCGCACCCGAGCGCAGTGGCACCGAGATCCGCCGGTAGGCGTCGACCTCGTACTCGTCAGCGGCCGCCAGCTCGGCGGCAGTGATCGCGAAAACCGTGCCGGGGACCGAGGCGTCCTGTGCATCTGACGGGCGCAGGATCGGATGACGGTCGCTGCCACTGACGGCCACCACGTGGGGATCGGTGATCGTCACGTAGTCCAGGTCATAGCCGATGATCGCGTCGGGGCGGCCGTCGGGTTCGCGTCCGAAGGTGCTGCGTTGCACCTCCGGTAGTTGCAGGGTGCCGTAGGAGAACAGCAGCTCGGTGCTCACCGTGCGCCACCTGCTTCATCGGCTGCGACGACGACGACCTCGGCGAGTTGGCCGCCCACCGAGCGGAGGCGATGGCTGATCGAGGCGTCGAAGTAGGCGCTGTCACCGGCGCCCAGCGTCAACGTCGCATCGCCGTACACCAACTCGACGGTCCCGGCGTGCACGAAGAGGAATTCCTGGCCTTGATGTACCGGGTGCAGCGGATGTTTATCACGCTCGGCGTTCCCGGTCGGACGAACCACGAACGGGGACATCGACTTTCCCAGCATGTTTGCGGCCATCGCCCGGTAGCGCTGCTGATCCTCGCTGCGGTCTGAGGCCCGGTCCACCGCGATCTTGTCTTCGTCGCCCCGCTCGGAGAACAGCTGCGCCACATCGACGTCCAGGGCCCGCGCCACCTTGATGGCCACGGCGATGGACGGCGTACTGCGACTCCGTTCGATCTTGGACAGATAGCTCTTGGTCAGCCCGGTCCGCTCGGCGAGGCCTTCGAGGGTGAGGCCTCGCTGCTTGCGGACGGCGCGCAGGAGTTCCGTCATGCGTCCATAATGACACAGCGATGACACTAGGTGTCCTATCGGTTAGAGTCGTGTCATCTACTTCAGGCATCGAGGAGCTGCCATGGGCACCACGTTCGACGATTCCAAATCCGATCTGATGCAACGCGCGGAGCACCGCTTCGCGGAGAACTTCACCGGAACCCAGTGGACCACTCGCCAGAAGTTGGCGCTGACCTGCCGGGCGCTTTCCGACCGCGGTCATGACTCCGGCCTGGCCGGACAGATCACCGCCAGGGCCGAGGCGCCGGGCACCTACTACACCCAACGGCTTGGTCTGGGATTCGACGAGATCACCGACACCAATCTGGTGCTCGTCGACGAAGACCTCAACGTCATCGAGGGCGAGGGGATGGCCAACCCCGCCAACCGATTTCACAGCTGGATCTATCGGGCCCGCCCGGATGTCCAGTGCATCGTGCACACCCACCCGTTTCACGTCGCCGCACTGTCCATGCTCGAAACCCCGCTGATCGTCTCGCACATGGACACCACGCCGCTCTACGACGACTGCGCGTTCCTGCCGCTGTGGCCGGGTGTCCCGGTCGGAAACGAGGAGGGCGAGATCATCTCCGAAGCCATCGGCGACAAGAAGGCGATACTGCTGGCGCACCACGGCCAGATCGTGGCCGGCGCCAGCGTGGAGGAGGCCTGTTCGCTGGCGGTGCTGATCGAGCGTGCCGCCGCGCTGCAGCTGGCCGCCATGGCCGCCGGGACCATCAAAGAACTTCCGGAGAAGCTGGCCCGTGAAGCCCACGACTGGACCCAGCTGCCCAACCGCAGCCAGGCCAACTTCGCCTACTACGCCCGCCGTGCCTTGGCCGGCCACCCCACTGTGATCAATCAGTAGCGGGATCGCCCGATAAGCAAGGAGTCACTCGTGGCAGCACGGTTATCTGGCGTCATCGGCTACCCGGTGACGCCGTTCCGCGACGGCGGAATCGACACCACGGTCCTGACCACCGTCATCGGCCGGCTCGTCGAGGCCGGGGTGCACGCCATCGCTCCGCTGGGCAGCACCGGTGAGCTCGCCTACCTCGGTGAAGACGAGTTCGACGCCTGCGTCGACGCCTCGATCGCCGCGGTCGCCGGACGGCTGCCGGTGCTGGTCGGGGTGTCCGACCTGACCACCGCCACCACGGTGCGTCGTGCCCGCTACGCCGAGCAGGCCGGCGCCGACGCGGTGATGGTCGCGCCGGTCACCTACTGGAAGCTCTCCGAGCGGGAGATCACCGCCCACTATCAGGCGGTATCCGACGCCGTCGACATCGACATCGTGGCCTACAACAACCCGGCCACCTCCGGGGTGGATATGAGCCCCGAACTGCTGGTCGGCATGTTCGAGAGCATCGACCACGTGACCATGGTCAAGGAGTCCACCGGGGATCTGACCCGGATGCTGCGGATCGCCACGCTGTCCGACGGGCGCCTGCCGTTCTTCAACGGCAGCAACCCGTTGGTGCTCGACGCGCTGCGCGCCGGAGCCGCCGGCTGGTGCACCGCGGCGCCCAACCTGCGGCCCGGGCCGTGCCTGGACCTCTACACCGCGGTCACCAGCGGCGATCAGGACAAGGCGCAGGCCCTCTATGACGACCTCAAGCCGCTGCTGGAGTTCATCGTCGCCGGCGGACTGGCCACCACCGTCAAGGCCGGCCTGGAGTTGCTCGGGGTGCCGGCCGGCCCGCCGCGGCCCCCGCTGTTGCCGCTGGACGACGCCGGCCGTGCCGAGTTGCGTGCGTTGCTTTCGATTTAGCCCCGGTCGGCGCGCTGTTCTAGTGTCCTGCCGGCCAGCAGACCACCGACTCCCGGTATCAGGGCAACGCGCCAGATCTGGTGTTGCCCATCGCAAATCAGGATTGCCGAGATGATGGTCGCGAGGTATGCGAGGCCATGAATGGGGCCGAGCAGCCGGGAGAACTCGGCGAGGTGAACGGTGGCGACGTTCAACATCAACAACACGAATGTACCCAGTTCGATTACGGCGATGGTCCGCAGAATGCGAGCACTCACAGGCCAACTCCCGTCGTTGAGCCTGGCCGCACGATCATGAGTACGACGACTGCGACCCAAAGGAGATTGAACATGCCGGTCTGCATCGCAAGCCGACTAGTGGCGCGATCGACACCCGCGAGAGCCAGGCGCTGTGCAGGAAGGATCAGCACGACGAGGACCGCGGCCGCAAGTGCGGTGATCGCGATCGACACCAGCAGCCACGCTTGGCCCAGCACCCCGAGGCTTGCGGCGGTTGCCAAGCCGAAAACCGGCACCACAAGGCCGATCACCGTATAGACGTAGGTAATTCGGTGAAGGAGCCGTGCGGCGGCCGTTGCCTGCTCGTCATCGTCTGTGCGGATGGCAGTCCGGGCCGCTGCGGGGAACATGCTGGTGGCTACCGCGACTGGGCCGATCGCCAGGATCGCCGCCACCACGTGAACAGATAGCAGAAATTTGCTCACGGCCGCACTCCATCGTGCAGACCTTCAATGGATTGGGGCGGGGCATGGTGATCGAGGAACGCGGCCAGGAGGCGAAGGTAAGTCTCGCGGCCCGCCAGTGAGGTGTGGATGGTGTGTGGACTTGCGGGGACGCGGTGAATCTCCACGCTCGGGTGCCGCTCGATCATCTGTCGGTCGTACCGCTGGGCAAAGGCTCCACCGACGGCTTCGTCGGCAGCGAGGATGAACGTAGGAACGTGCACCGGTGAGGTGGTATCGATACCGTCGGTCATCGTTGCGTCGATTGCTGATTCGGTGACCCCGGGGTCGAGGGCCATCAGCGATTGGGCGACCGTACGCAGGCTATCCGGGTGCGTGAGGTCGCCGAGCGTGCCGTATGGCCCGACCGCCTTGGCTTCGAGTTCGCCGGTGATCTCATCGAGGTCGGCCCTCCGGTCCTGCCAGGCCTGTCGTTGGGTGATCGTCCAGCGCAACAGCGACGTGATCGTGTCGGTGGAGTAGACGAACTCCGGGAACAGGGCGGGGTCTTCGAGAAAGGCGGCGGTCACCAGATCGGGACGCCGCTGGGCGATGGTCCATGCGATCGCCCCGCCCAGTGAGAAGCCGACCAGAACGGCGGGGCCACCTGCGACGGTCTCCAGGATCGTGATCGTGTCATTCACGTAGCGCGACAGGCTGTAACTTCCTGTCCTGTGCCCGGATTCGCCGTGACCGCGATGGTCTGGCCTGATGATCCTTCTGCCAGTGATGACCTCATCGGGCAGCCAGTCATACGTTGCCCGGCTCGACGTCACCCCGTGCAGAAACACCACGGGTGGGCCGACTGCAGGTCCGCTGATCTGGACCGCGAGTTCTACACCGTCGCCGGCAACGACTTTCACGTTGGCCCGTGATTGCCCGTTGCGATAGCGGCCCGTTGGGTCCGGAGGCGGGGTGAGTGTCTCCCAATGCTCGACAATCAATCCGGCTTCGAGGCGAAACACCTCCATCAGGGAGGTCCACTGGTCTTCCGGCTCGAACCGGCCGACGCTGGCCACATAGACGTAGTCGCCGTCGGCGAGCAGGCGGTCCAGCCGGATCTCACCCCGCGGATACGTTTGCCCGAATGTGGCGACGTATTGCTTGAGTTCCCCAAGGGTGGTGCCCGGCACGGTCGGGGCATGTTCCAGATAGTCTTGGCTATACCAGCGATCGATCTGCGTCTCGTCGCCGACGGTCAGTGCGTGATACGACGACAGGACCGTATCGAGGTTGCGATCTTCATCGGCGGACCGGGTGCGTCCAGAGGCGCGCAGCATCGAGTCGGTCAACAGTTTCATTTTGGGGTAGGCCCTTCTGAGTCTGGTCTGCATCGGAAAGCTGTTGCGGCGCAACTAGCCGCGGCGCGTGCCGGCCACCGTGGAGCGGGGCAACCGGCCGGCGCGCGAGTGACCGGCCAGTTCGTCGCCGGCGACGACCACGTCGAAATCCAGGTTGAGCCGCATCGGTCTAGTGATCGACTGCCGCCAAGTCACTCGGTCGCCGTCGACCGAAACATCCTGTAGGGCAACGGTGTCGCCCTTCAAGGTTGCGGTGCCGGCCAGGCCGGTGTCGGCCGCGGTGAAGGTGTAGGCAACAGCCAGCGAGCCGATCGGCGTCTTGATCGTTATCTCCCAGTCTCCGACTATCGTCATGTCACCACTCCAACGGTTCGCGTCCGGACGGCTTCCACACGGTGCCGCGGCGCTCGAATTCGAAAAGCTCTTCCACGGCGTGCGCGACGCGTGGTCCGTAGGAGCGCTCCAACAGGTACAGGCCCAGGTCGAGGCCGGACGTGACGCCCCCGGCGCTGATCAGCTTCCCGTCATCGACCACGCGGGCACGGACCGCGTTCACCCCGGCCGCGTCAAGAAGATCGAAGCCCATGTAATGGGTTGATGCATAGCAGTTCTCGATCATCCCGGCCATGGCCAGCAGAGCCGACCCTCCACATACGGTCGCAACGACCACATCAGGGTTCTCAAACGCCTCGTGCAGCAACGGAATCAAGGCGGTCTCGGCCACCCCGGCCAGCAATACCGGGATGGTCTCGACGCCCTCGTCGGGATCTTCCGCGATGGGCCCGCTGGCACCGGGGACGATCACGTATCCGGGCTTGGTCGGGTCGAGCGCTCCAGTGGCGGTCAGCGTCAAATCCTGGGTGCCGCTGACTACTTCGCGGCCTCCCTCGGCCGAGACCAGCTCCACCGTCATGTCACCGCCTACCGCCTGGGCGCCCGCGACGAGCACTTCGAAGGGTGCGATCACGTCGAGTGGGTCGAACTTGTCGAAGAGAACGATCTGTGTGTGCATGACTGGCAATGCTGGTGCGTTGCAGCCGCCCACACCAGTGGCTGGATGGACGTTTCACGCTGGTATATTGCCAAACGTGCATCGGGTAGCCGTGGTCGCGTTGCCCGATAGCGTCGCCTCCGACGTAGCGACACCGGTGGACGTCTTCAGCCGGGTGCGGTTGCCCAGTGGCAGAGCCGGCTACCGGGTAAAGGTGTGCGGGACCGAGCCGGAGGTCCGTGCCGGCCCGATACGCATCGCCACCGATCACGGAATCGATGAGTTGCATGACGCCGACACCATTGTCGTGCCTGGCGTTCACAACCCTCTGGCGACAGCACCGAATACACTCATCGCCGCGCTGAAAGCGGCCTATGGCAACGGGATCCGGATCGCCTCGATATGCACCGGCGCCTTCGTCCTGGCCGCCGCCGGCCTGCTCGACGGCAGGCGAGCCACGACGCACTGGTTGGGCGCCACCAATTTTCGAGCCGCCTATCCTGCCGTCGATCTCGATCCCGATGTGCTGTACGTGGACGAGGGTCAGATCCTGACATCGGCGGGAGCCTCGGCGGGGCTGGACCTGTGTCTGCACATGGTGGCGCGCGACTACGGATCGGCCGTTGCCGCAGAGTCGGCCCGGTTGGCGGTCGCGCCGCTGCACCGTGCCGGTGGCCAAGCCCAGTTCATCCTGCGCAACCGACAACCCATGAACACCGAACTCGACGAAGTACTCGCATGGATCGAAGCCCATGCGCATCAGAAGCTGACATTGCCCACGATTGCGGCCCACGCGGCGATGAGCATCCGCACCCTCAACCGCCGGTTCCAGGCTGAAACCGGACAGACGCCGATTCAATGGGTTACCGGCGTGCGGGTTCGCCACGCGCAGGAGCTGTTGGAGCGCACATCCGAGAGTATCGAAAGTATCTGCTGCCGAGTGGGTTTCGAGTCGGCCGCGAATTTCCGGGAGCAGTTCAAACGCCTCGTCGGCGTGTCGCCCCAGGCATACCGCACGACCTTCCGCGATCGGGCGGTGCGCTAGGGCACTGCAGCCGAGCGCCTACGCGCTTCATGACCTCGTGCAACGCCTGAATCGCTGGGGCCGTGCGGGCCCTGGTTCGGGAGGTCAGCTCCGGCCCCGCCAGCTCAGGGGTGCCCACGTTGAACAGGGGGCTGGGCGCGTATTCAGCTTGGAGGATCGCCTCTCGCGCTGCTTCGTCACCGTAGATGTCCTGAATCAGCCGGGATGCGATCTCGAAACTTCCTGTCGCCGGCCCTGCGGTTATGCGGTTTCGATCCTCGACAACGTTGCCCGGGCAATATGTCGCACCCACGTAGGGCAGCAAGTGGACGGCCTGAAAGTTGGTGGTAGCGCGGTAACCCTTGAACAGGCCCGCGGCGCCCAGCAGAAGCGACCCGGTGCAGGAGCCTGCAACCCACCGGGCTCGAGAGCCCCGGTCGGCGAGGAACTCAAGAGTCTGAGCGTCTTCGAAAGTCGCCCGGGCAGTTGCGCCTGCGTACAGAACCGCGAGGTCTGGAGGGCAATCGTCATAGGTGGTCGTCGGCCTCGTCGGGAAGGTGGGAAATCCCATCACCTCGTCCGTGTTCTTCCAGACGAGATGCAGCTTCACTCCCGGCATCAGACCGAACGCGGTGTGCGCGCCGATGATGTCCACCGGCCAGTAGCCGGGTGACACCAGAAGGGCGATTTCGACGCCAGGCGCATCGGCGGGGTCGGCGGCCTGTACGTCCCCGCCCGAATCGGTGTCCCCATGGGTTTCGGCCTTGTACATGGACTCGTAGCCGCTCCATCCAAGTGCCGCGACACCGGCCGCCCCGATGGCACCAGCCAGAACCGCACGTCGTTTGTGAGGCGTGGAGTCAGCGCCCCCGCTGGGGCGATCTACCGTCATGCGAATATTCAGCCACCCGACCGACGTGAGCGCGACCGCGAGTGTTGCCAATGTTCGACGGCATTTTGCCAGGCCTGTCGGGACCCGGGCCTAACCCAAGTCGGCAGCGGCGAAGGTGTCGCACTGGTTGGGGTCGCCGCTCTGATAACCGACGGTGAACCAATGCTGACGCTGTGCCGACGCACCGTGGGTCCAGGACTCCGGATTGACTCGACCGGTGGCGGCCTGCTGAATGCGGTCGTCACCCACCGACGACGCCGCGGACAACGCATCGCTGATGTCTTGGTCGGTCAGCGGCTGCAGGAACGGCACCCCCGTGCCCTGCTGCTTGGTCACCGATGCGTAGTGCGCCCAGACCCCGGCATAGCAGTCGGCCTGCAACTCGGTGCGAACCCCGGCACCGCTCGCGCCCTGCGCGCCGGTTTGAGCCCGGCCGAGCACGCCGAGCAGGTTCTGCACGTGGTGGCCGAACTCGTGAGCGACCACATACTCCTGCGCCAGGGGCCCGCTGCTGGAGCCGAACCGGTCGACGAGCACCTTGAAGAAGTCGGTGTCGAAGTAGGCGGTCTGGTCCGCGGGGCAGTAAAACGGTCCGACCGCACTGCTGGCCGCCCCACAGGCGGTGGACGTCTGTCCGCTGAACAGCTCGACGCGCGGACGCGTGTACCCACGCAGCAGGTCCGACCACACCGCGTCCACCGAGTTGGCTGTGGCGACCACCCGGCATTGCACGTATTTATTGGCGTCCTTGCCGGTTCGGCATTTGTCGAGGTCGAAGCCTGGTGACGTGTACTGGCCGCGATCCACGGGCTGCTGGCTGAGCACCTCGCCGGGGTCGGCCCCCAACAGCAGTGCCACCACCAGAATCACCAGCCCGGCAACGCCGCCGCCGATCGCAATCCCACGACCGCCCCCTCCTGAGGAGGTGGTGCTGGTATCGATCTGCATACCTTCGTTGAAGGTCATCGCACGCTCCGTGGAGTTGTCCGTAGTTAGATGGTGCCCGCCGACCGATTGGGGCACCTTAGCTTCGCATACCGGCGCTCCCCGCCAGGCCCGGTTCAGTGCGGTTGACTGCCTCCAATCCCGCGCCTTGGCTAAGTGAATAGAGCTTTGTCTGACCAGATCCCAAAGCTTTACTGAATGTTTGTCGCCGCGCTGTACCCCGTGGTCGCGCCGGTGTTACGTTCTGCATCCGGCCGCAATAGGACGCTTCCAGCGACGGCTGCCGCAGCTACCTGCCCCAGGACTCAAGAGAGGTCGTCTTCTCGGTGAACACTTCAACTCGGGCCCGCAGGGCCCCGTGGTGCGCCGGCCACGAGTTGCCGTTCGCCTCGGGCGCCCCAGCTTTATCAGACCGTTATTACAACTGTCCGCTAGAGTGACCTACGTCAAGTATTGACGCAGACTTCGAGTACCCAACACTTCCCGAGACGCTTGCACGACCCCCCCAGGAGGAACAATGTCGTTCGTAACCGCTCAGCCAGAGAATCTGACGGCGGCCGCCGGAAGCCTTTCCGGAATCGGCGACTCGATGACCGCGGGGGTCACCGCCGCTGCTGCGCCTACCACTGGTGTGACCGCGCCTGCCGCGGACTTGGTGTCGGCGATGACCGCTGCCCACTTCTCGGTCCACGGATCCCTGTTCCAGGAGGTCAGTGCGCAGGCGGCCGCGGTGCACCAGCAGATCGTGGCCACTTTGGGTAGCAACGCCAGCGCTTACGCCCTCACCGAGGCTGTCAACGCCGCGGCTGCTGGCTGAAGCGGGGCGCCTCGATGAGTTTTAGTCTCTTTCCGCCCGAGATCAACTCCGGGCTTATATATACCGGGCCCGGTTCGAGCCCGCTGCTGGAAGCCGCGGCGGCGTGGACTCAGCTGTCGAGCGAGTTGATGACCTCGGCGACAGCGACGCACTCGGTGATTGCCAATCTGGACTCCACCTGGACCGGGGCGGGATCGGCAGCTGCGACCGCCTCGACCGCGCCGTATGTGGCCTGGCTGGAGCAGGCCTCGGCGACCGCCGCCAACAACGCTGCGCTGGCCACCCAGGCGGCCGCGCTGTTCGAGGCGGCGCGGGCCGCGTCGGTGCCGCCCGCGGTGATCGCGGCGAACCGCGCGATGCTGCTGGCGTTGGTCTCGACCAACTTCTTTGGCCAGAACACCCCGCTGATCCAGGCGACTGAGCACCAGTACGAAGTGATGTGGGCGACCGACGGCGCCGCGATGGATACCTACAGCGGGTCGGCTGAGGCTAACAACAACGCGCTGCAGCAGCCGTCGACGGTGCCACAGTCCGCGCAGGCGACGACGCAGGGGACTCCGGGATCGGCCGATGGCGGTCCGGTCGTCACCCCGCCTACCACCGGGCCGTCAGGTTATGACCTGGCGACGGTCGGCGGACTGCTCGACGCGATGGGTCTCCCGACGACGATGCTCGGCGACAAGGTGGCGGCAACGTCGATCAGCTCAGTGATGGCGCCCGTCAGCTATGGATCTATGCCGCTGATGATGTTGGTGCGGTTCCTGCCGATGCTGATGCAGTTCGCTCGGATGGGCGCCGCCGGCGGCGCGACGGGCGCGCTGGCCGGGCAGACGGCCGCCGGGGGCGCCGGGACCCTGATGACACAGATCGGCGACTTCGTCAACGACAAGCTGCAGGGCGCTGTCGGCGTGCTCGCCGGCCACTTCAGCTCGGCCACTAACGCCATCTCCGCCAAGCTCGGCCAAGCCGCCTCGATGGGCGCGCTGAAGGTGCCGGGAGCCTGGGCCACGGCCGCCGACGGCATGGTCCGCGCCGCGCCGGTACTGCCTGCCACCACGGTCAGCGCCCCGATCCAGACCATGTCAGCGTCCGGACTGCCGGGCGGCCCGTTCGGCCACGCCATGATGGGCGCGATGGCCGGACGCGGAATGGGCGCGATAGCTGCCAAGGCCCCCAAGGTTATGCCCCGTTCGCCGGCCGGCGGGTAGCGGAAGGGGCCCTGAACAACACGTGTCCGCCGGGTCGGCGCCCGGCTACCACAACGAATTGAAGAGCAAGAGGGAGAAAATCATGGCAACACGTTTTATGACTGATCCGGACGCGATGCGTTCGATGGCGGGCCGTTTTGATGTGCACGCGCAGACGGTGGAGGACGAGGCTCGTCGGATGTGGGCGTCGTCGACCAATATCTCCGGTGCGGGTTGGGGTGGTCTGGCGGAGCGGACGTCGATGGACACCATGGGT
>Ga0182738_1000271_pt1 | contig 79081 bp, 56 predicted proteins | sample eDN5th30CBELigMG_FD_128876 | JGI IMG/M metagenome (GOLD analysis project Ga0182738, IMG submission 128876) | Enriched Miracle-Growth compost microbial communities from Emeryville, California, USA - eDNA 5th pass 30_C BE-Lig MG (version 2)... ... | reverse complement strand
TCCCGGAATGAGAAAGTGACTTGACCAGCCCCCCTGACCCACCCCATCTTCCCACAAATCGACGATTTCTCCTATTGACCTTTTCAGGACCACCACCCCGCATGCAAAAGCTGACCCGCACCCAGTAATGCGCTCGAGCTCAAAACGACGTTGACCTATTCGCGGGTTTCGACGATAAGACGCCCCGGACCTTGTTTCCGATCGAATTTCGTGCTGTGTCTTCCTTGGTTTGAGGGAGGAGAAACGTGCCGCGAGCACGGCAATGACCGTGCTGGGCAATGATCGTGCTGGGCAGTGACCGTGCAGGGCAACGTTTGAACATCGATCAAAACAAGCCGGACAAAACAAGATTGCCAGAACAAGCAAGATTGCCAGAACAAGATTGTCAGAACACTCGTCATCGATCACATCTCGATGATCGGGTCGGAAAATGTGAAGTGAGTGACAACGGAGCGGAATCGCGAGAAACCGACCCGAACCCCAAGCTGCGGTGCAGCACCCGTATGGCAGCAAACCTGAAATAGCGGGCCGGAGTGCCGTGTTACGCTTGGTTTCAGGACGCGTCATCACGAAACGTCCTGTGCTGTCGGATTTTGCGTCAATATCTATCCAAACTTTTAACGTTGGCCAATTTAACGTTGACAAAGCACTGAGCAATTGCTCCCAGATCGTCTATGTTTTCACTTCCTCTTCCCATTCGTCGCGTGGTTGCGTTGCTGGCGTTGTCCGCCATGGGGATGGGAATTGTCTTTGCCTGGCAGACCGCTTCCGGAGAATGGAATCGCCCTCGCCGCATTGGTACTTTTCAGATTCGTTCCGAAATCCCTTTAGGTGAAAGACACGGCCAGCAGCTTTTACGAGAGATCGCAACACTGCGGTCTGAAGTCGAATCGACACTGGACCTGCGTGGCCCGGGGCGTCCAATTCAAGTCAACCTGTTTCAATCCCGTGAAACCTATACTGCATTTTTGCAGACCAGAATTCCAGCGGCCGAAAACCGGTCCGCATTGTTTGTGGACGGTCCTGACGGCGGGCAGATTTACATTTGTTATCATCCGGATTTTGAACAGGACGTGCGGCATGAAAGCACGCATGCGGTGCTGCATGAATCGTTGCCGCGCATCCCGCTCTGGCTGGATGAAGGATTGGCGGAATACTTTGAATTGCCCGCAGCGCAGCGACGTGATGCCAATCCTTATCTGGTCGAACTGCGTGAGCAGATTGAGCTGGAATGGGCTCCGGATCTCGTGCGTCTGGAACAGCTGCAAACCGTGGATCAAGTGCGGATTCAGGATTATCGGGAATGCTGGGCATGGGCTCATTTTCTGCTGCATGGCCCCGAGATTGTGCAACAGGAGTTGCGGTCTTATCTGAAGATTCTGAATTCCGGTGAGCCTTCCGGAAAAATGAGTGATCGTTTACGTGTGTGTCTGCCGGACATGGAGGTCCAGCTCATCCATCATCTGCGAAACTGGTGATCGTTGATGTCCATGAAAGGAATCTCCTTGAAGTCGTTTCTGATGTCTGTCCCGATCGCCTTGTTGATATGCGTGCTGGGAGTCCATGCCGATCCGCCCCGTCTGCTGACACGTCATTCCGAAAAGATGTTTGACGTTTCCCTGACTTCGGATGATTCACTGGAAGGATATCTGATCGATCCTTTCGGAAAAGTACTGAAAGGCACGGGGGTGACCATCGTTCAGAATCGAAAAGTGATCTGGACAGGCAAGACCAATGCAGAGGGATATTTTCAGGTCAAGGGGCTCTCCACCGGCGTTTATGAAGTCAACAGTGACCGGCTGGCCGCCAGTTGCCGTGTCTGGTCGAAAGAGGCCGCGCCACCGCGTGCTTCCCGATCTTTACTCCTCACCCGGGATCTCGCGCCTGCAGCAGGCACACTTGGACCACGCAGTGATGATTTGACAATCCGTGTCTCCGGCTTTCCCACTTTAACTTTACCACGCATCATCACCCGGGACGTTCGTAAATTAATGAGTCCATAAAATCAGAAAATGAACCGGTGCACGTATTTCTGAAATGAAAAATGGTCCGCCGCGTGGCGGAACGCGACTCACCAAGAGATAATGGGATGAGAGCCAGTTGCTCTGACCAGAACTGAATTGGAAGCTGTCCGGTTGCAGAAAGAGTCAGGTCAGGGGCGCGGAGAAGAGGAAGCGTACACATGCAATTGATCATGCCATCTGGCATGTCGCAGCCATTGTGCTGGAGACTGGCCGTGATCTCCCTGCTGGGAGTCTGGGGAACCCCCGTATGGGCCCAGGAGACCAAAGGACCGCAGGAACATCCGCTGGTCCCCGCCGTTCAGTTGCTGCAGCAGTCGTATTCCATTGTTGAACAACTGCGAGATTATGAAGCCACGCTCATTAAGCAGGAGTTGATCAACGGACGGATCATCTCCCAGCGGATTCGGCTGCGATTGAAAGAAAAACCGTTCAGCATTTATCTGCAATACGAAGAGCCGCATGCTGGCCGCGAAGTCCTGTTTGTTCTGGGTCAGAACGATAATCAATTGCTGGTGCACGATGCAGCGGGGATCACCGCACTCGTGGGAACCATCTCGCTGGCGGTCGATAGCCCTCAGGCCATGGCCGAGAATCGACACATGATCACCGAGATGGGGATGAAAAAGATGCTGGAACTCCTCATCGCCCAATGGGAACTGGAATCCAAGTATGGAGAATGCGATGTGAAGTTTTATCCGGGCGCCAAAATGGGAAATGCGGAATGCGAAGTGATCGAGTGTTCGCATCCTCGACCACGCAAACAATTCCCCTTTCACATGACCCGGATCTTCCTGGAAAAACAGTCGAGACTTCCTATCCGTATCGAAAATTACGGCTTTCCACCGCAGCCCAACCAGCCCGCTCCACTGGTAGAAGAATATACCTATGTGAACGTCAAAACAAATCTGGGGCTGACAGCTGCCGACTTCGACCGGCGAAATCAGAGATATTCATTTCGATGATTCAGCCGGGACGATCTTCTCGAAAACAATGATGTGCTGGCGCGGAAGTTTCTCCAGCGTCTCGACCCATTTCAGATTGAGTCCCGGTTCATCGGCTTCCTTCTTCACCTGATCTTCCGTCATCTTGTGCACCTCCTTGATCGGAATGGTGGGATCTTCTTTGCGGTATTCCACGAAGACCACCCGTCCCCCCGGCTTGAGTGAGCGTGAAATCGCCTGCAGCATCTCATAGGGGAAATCAAATTCATGATACACGTCCACCATAATCGCCAGGTCGATACTGTCGTCATCCAGGTTTGGTGAACGGGTCGTCCCCAGCACCCCCTGGATATTTGGAATTCCCAGACCTTTACATTTGATTTCCAGGGCCTGCAGCATCTCCTTCTGAATATCAACAGCCATCACTTTACCGGATGGACCGATCTGTCTGGCCAGACGGACGCTGATGACTCCCGAACCCGCTCCGATGTCTGCCACCACCATGCCTGGTTGCAGCTTCAGAGACTCCACCAGCAACGTCAAACCTTCTTCCTGCTCTCGTTCTGGACGCTCCAGCCAGGAAATCCCCTGATGCCCCATGACGCGGGCAATCTCGCGACCCAGGTAGAATTTCCCAAGTCCATTGGGATCGTGATCGATTCGAAACTGATAACGACGTTTTGGTTTGGAGGCATCCGCAGCAGACTTCTCCTCCCCATCACAGTGAGGCGCCAGTAGAAACAACGCACAGACCAGCAGAGAAAACGGCTTCATTCCCATCCCCAGGTTTCGATTCAGTGTGACCGGCAGGACACTTGCCGCCGACTCAAGTCACGTTTCAAGCAAAGCTGCGCGGCAGGAACCAGTCTGCACATTACGATTCTGCATGCGACATGACCAGAGCAACTGGTCCCGGTCTGCGGGTGGGCTTCCAATTGGCCCGGTGCCACAAGATTGTTATACTTGCAGGGAGCGATCACTTCAGCACATTTGTCCCGTTGTCGTTCGGCGTCTTCAATGTCCAGGGTCAAAGTTTTCTCAGAACGCGCGGGATTTGTACAACGTGAAAAACTTTGGTTGTGGCTGAAGCAAACCGGCCATGCCGGGCGAATTTTTCGCTTTATCCTCAGGACTCCGCCATGTCATCACATCCCAAACCATCCGATTCTCCCGAGGCACCTGCAGCGATTGCGGGACCACCGATCAAAGATCGCAGCAGGCCGGAACCGGAAATTAACAAGCTGTTTCGACTGCAGATCAAGCATGGAGCCTCCGATTTGCATCTGCAGACGGATAAGCCGGCGATGTTGCGAGTGAAAGGGGAGATCCGTGAACTGAATATGCCCCCGATCACGGAAGAACAGATGTGGGCCATGTTCTACGAGGCCATGGACGATCGCAACAAGCGAATCATGGAACACGATGGAGGGGCGGACTTCGCCCATATCGTTCCGCATGAAGGACGCAACTGGCGATTCCGTGTCAATCTGTTCAAGCAACTGGGGTTGCCGGGCATGGTGGCCCGAAAGATCGAGCAGTCGATTCCCCCCTTCGAAGGACTGTATCTTCCGCCCATCATGGTGGAATTGTGCAAGTATGATCAGGGGATGGTCCTGCTGGCCGGGGTGACGGGGTCAGGGAAATCGACCACGATCGCATCGATGCTCAACTGGATCAACCAGAACTATCGCAAGCATATGCTGACAATCGAAGATCCTATCGAATTCGTCTATACGGCTGATAAGTGTCTGATCAATCAGCGTGAAATCGGGATGGACGTGGTGGACTTCCATGTGGCCATGAAACATGCTGTGCGCGAAGACCCGGATATTATCCTGGTGGGAGAAATGCGAGACCAGGAAACTTTCGAAACAGCCATCCATGCTGCGGAAACAGGCCATCTGGTATACGGAACGATTCACGCCTCCAGTGCTCCGGGCACGATTCAGCGTATTCTCGACCTTTTTCCCCAGAGTATGCACAGTGCGATTCGTGCCAGTATGGGGATGAACATGAAGGCCATCGTGGGGCAGAAGCTTCTGAAGACGGTTGTTGATAAGCCGAGTCGCGTGCCGATCGTGGAAATCATGTTGTTCAATGCCACGGTGCGCAAGCTGGTTCAGGAATGTATGGACGAAAAACTGTCCGCTGCCATCCGGATTGGTAAGGATGAAGGGATGCAGGTGTTTAATGACTCTCTGTATTCCTTCATTCAACGTGAGTTGATTGCCCGTTCGGCGGCATTCGAGATTTCCCCCAACGTGGAAGAACTGAAGATGATGCTCAAGGGCATTCAGGTGAAGGCGCCTGCGATTCTCTAGTGCATTGTGACGACTTGGTTTCAGGGGGCGTCATCGCGAAGCATCCTCCGTTGGCGGACTTTACGTTAAGGTCTATCCGAATTTTTTAGAGTTGACACGGCACTCGTCGTCCATTCAGGTTTGAAGTTCCAGCAGAAACCGGTCGGATCTCCCAATGCACTTGAATTCTTTCATATGGCGACTTCAGCCGGCATTTGCGCTGGCATTGTTGATGGGTCTGACGTCCGCCGTACTGGCTCAGACCACGCCTGCCCCCGCAGCCCCGACCGGGACGGCTACTCCGGCAGGTGGAGTGGGAACGGTGGGACGTTTTCCCATGACGATCGATCCGTTTCAGCGAGGAAACACGATTCCCTCGCGTCCGGATCATCTCAATATGCAGGTGAATGCGGTTCCAGATGCAGGGCGTTACCTGGCTGACTGGAAACTGATCCTGATGGCGGGTGTTTTCGTATTCTGGCTGCACTATTCCAACTGGGTACACGAAGACAGCCGGGGCCTGAAAGTGCGTCCGGAGTTCTGGAACGGCTGGATGCTGGCGGGAGGAGTGGTGGCCATTCTTGCGGGTCTGTTACTGCCTGGCTTTACCGTGGGAATGGGTGGACTGACGCTGGCCATGGGGTGTCCGCTGGGACTCTATATCTGGGAACGCAACCTGCATGTTCCAGAAAGTCGCCGGGTGATGACACCCGCCCATCTGGAAGGCTGGGCCCGTCGGCAACTGGCTCGCGTGGGCATCAACTTCAACCGGAAAGATCGCGTGGATCTGGCCATGGGCCCCCCGATCACATTCCTGGGGAAGTCCCGCACGGGGCAAAAAGATGTTTCCCGTTCCAAGCAAGTGGAAGCATCGAAAGGTTACATTGCCGCCAAGGAACTGGTGTACGATGCGCTGTTGCGACGCGCCACGGATATCCATCTGGAGCCCAAAGAGACGGAGATGGCTGTCCGTTTACGTATTGACGGAGTGATGTTTCCGGCAGAATCGTTTGATAAACCAACCGGCGATGCTGTCACCAACATCATCAAGGTGCTGTGTGCGATGGACATTACCGAACGCCGCCGCTCACAGGATGGAAGCTTTGCCGCGGTGCTGGATGGACGTGAGATCGACTTTCGTGTCGCTTCACAAGGGACGCGACACGGCGAAAAAGTGAGTATGCGTATCCTCGATCAGTCCAACTCCGTTAACAAACTGTCTCAGCTGGGCATGCGGAAGGCGGTTCAGGACAGACTCACGGAAGTGATCAATCAGCCGCACGGGCTCTTGCTGGTGTGCGGACCGACCGGGGCGGGGAAATCGACCACTTTATACACCGCCATTAACGAACTGGACGCATTCGAGAAGAACATCATCACTGTCGAAGATCCGGTCGAATACAAGATGCCGAATGTGACCCAGATCGAAATCAACACCAAAGGAGGGACGACCTTTGGACAATCGCTGCGGAGTATTTTGCGACAAGACCCGGACGTGGTGATGATCGGGGAAATCCGGGACGAAGAGACCGCCAAAATTGCCTGTCAGGCAGCCAATACAGGGCACATGGTGTTTTCGACCGTGCATGCCAATGATTCGATTACCGCACTGTATCGGGTGCTGGACCTGAAGGTGGAACCGTTCATGCTTTCGACCGCGGTTTCTGCCATTCTTGCCCAGCGGCTGGCGCGCCGGTTATGCACACAATGCCGTCAGGCATATGCTCCCACGGCGGAATTGCTCAAGACCGTGGGCCTGCCGCCAGGCAAAATCAAAGAGTTCTACCGGGCTCCGCCGGACGGCGAAAATCCCTGCACGAAATGTGGTGGCACCGGATATCAAGGGCGAATCGGTGTGTATGAACTGCTCTATCTGAATGATCGGATGAAGGACATGGTTCGCGAGAACGCAGCCATGTCGGCCATTCGCAACGAGGCCCGCAAGGATGGCATGTTGTACATGGCCGAAGAAGGGCTTAGACTCGTTGTACGTGGTGTGACGTCCATCGAGGAAATTCGCCGGGTGGTCAAATAATAAGAAGCGGTCTGAAATTCGACGGCGCAGCATCGGGGCTTTCAAACAGGAACGCCTCTCCTCCAATCCGGGATCATTTTCACAAGAAACTTGCTCACCCCTTTTTCAAAATGGACACTGATTTCAGAAGAGACACTGAACAAAATGCGTCGGCCAGTGTCCGGATCACAACAAATCACTTCGATGAAAAGGATCGCCAGCATGCCCTTGTTCGAAATCGAAACAACTGCGCATATCATGATTGGATGGGCTGAAAGCGGAGATCAGGCCCGCGAATTCGCCCATGAACATTATCCGGAAGAAGAAATTACCCGGGTCACCAAACGTCCCCGCGATGTCTGGGTCATTTCCAAACGATTGCTGGGACTGGAAACGGTCACCGATCCCTGCGATACCGCTCGTGACTGCCTGTCTAAAGCTTCCGGCGACAAAGTTCATGCCATCCGGCTTTATATGCACGAAACCGGCGTGGACCTGCAGGAAGCGCAAAAGACCATCGAAACCAATATGTCGTTAGGCTGGTAATGAGTCGAATTCTGGTTGTCGACGATGAGCCATCTATCTGCTGGTCATTCGAACAGGCGTTCAGCGACAGTGGTCATGTCGTCAGTTCAGCCTCGTCCGCCGAACTTGCTCTGGAAGCACTGGAATCGTTCGATCCCGAGTTGATCCTGCTCGACTTCCGCCTGCCTGGCATGGATGGGCTGGCTCTATTACGGGAGTTACGCGAAACCCATGCAGAGACTCCGGTGATCCTGATGACCGCTTTCGGCAGTCTGGATCTGGCTGTGAATGCCCTGGGGCAGGGGGTCTTTGATTATCTTCCCAAACCGTTCGACCTGGATGATGCCCTTTCTCTGGCGGGACGGGCACTCACCAATCGGAAACAGCCGGCATTACGCCCTCAATTCGATGCTGCGGCTCTGGCCGGGGAGATGATCGGAACGTCGCGGCCCATGCAGGAGGTCTTTCGACAGATCGCCCTGGTCGCGCCGCTCAATGTGCCCGTCCTGATCACCGGAGAAAGTGGGGTCGGCAAGGAACTTGTCGCCCGGGCCATTCATCGCTACAGCGGACGCAGCCTGGAAAATTTCATCCCGATCTGTGTTCCCGCACTCAGCGAAAATGTTCTGGAAAGCGAACTGTTCGGACATGTCCGGGGAGCCTTTACCGGAGCTGAACGAACCCGCCCCGGACTGTTACAGCAGGCGCATGGCGGGACCGCTTTCTTTGATGAAATCGGCGATATCCCCCTGGCACAACAGATCAAACTGCTGCGCGTCCTGGAAGACAGACAGGTTGTCCCCGTGGGGGGCGACGTGATGCAACTCTCCGAATTTCGCCTGATCGCAGCGACCCATCATTCGCTGGAATCTCGCATTCATGCCGGACAGTTCCGGCAGGATCTGTTTTATCGTTTGAATGTGTTTCGAATTCATGTCCCTCCGTTGAGGGAACGACCTGAAGAAATCCCTTTGCTGGCAGAGCGTTTCCTCACGCAAATGACCCCTCCGGGAAAAATCTCGTTCAGCAAAGAAGCATTGGCAGAACTGGCCCGCCGGCCCTGGCCTGGAAATGTGCGAGAGCTGAGAAGTGCCATCCAGCATGCTGCGGTCGTCTGTCGGGGCGATCTCATCACTCCGGAATGTCTGCCGGTGGCTTCGTCCCCATTTTCGGCAAATCAGCAAAGTGACGAAGAGGAGATCCGCACGGTTCTGCAGACCTGGGCAGAACAACAGATTCCAGACGTCAATCCGGCCGAACCGACCAGTACGCTGTACGAGCGTTTTCTTGAGGAGTTTGAACCGCCGATCCTGAAGGCCGCACTGGAAGCTGTCCGCGGAAATCGTAAATCAGCGGCGGATCTGCTGGGATTACATCGGGAAACCTTGCGTAAACGCCTGCGCAAACATGGATTCGCAGAAGGAGAAACCGGAGACTGAAGGCTGCCTTCGGCGGCATTGAACCTTCGGTGACATGATTGATGGTGACGTTGATGCAGAGTAAAAACCGAGTGCTTTGTCAGTGTTGAAAATTAGAGCAGGTCTTCACACAAAGTCCGACAACGGAGGACGTTTTGCGATCACGCATCCCAAACTCAACCCCGACAGGGGACGAGGCCGTTCGTCTGGAATTCGATCGACTTGATGTTCATTTCCGCACTCCGGACAATATCTCTTTCAAAATAATTACCTAAGGATCAGGCATGACGGAACTGAACAGCCCGGGAACCGGGGAAACCATCGATAAACTGGGACAGGCTTACCGCGAAATCCGTGAGCAGATGTCCAAAATCATCGTGGGACAATCCGAAGTGATCGATCAATTGCTGATCGCCCTCTTCAGTCGTGGTCATTGCCTGCTGGAAGGGGTTCCCGGACTGGCGAAGACGCTGATGATCAATTCGTTGGCCAAATGCCTGACGATGACCTTCAGCCGCATCCAGTTCACTCCGGACCTGATGCCGGCGGACATCACCGGAACGGACGTCCTGGCGACCAACAAAGAGACCGGAGAACGCGAGTTCAAGTTCATCAACGGACCTCTGTTCCATAATGTGGTCCTGGCAGATGAAATCAACCGGACTCCACCCAAAACGCAGTCGGCCCTGCTGGAAGCGATGCAGGAACGGCAGGTGACAGTGGGAATGACGCGACACGTGTTGCCGCATCCGTTCTTTGTCCTGGCGACTCAAAACCCGATTGAACAGGAAGGAACCTACCGACTGCCCGAAGCGCAGCAGGACCGATTCATGTTCAAAGTCTTCGTGGACTATCCCTCTTATCAGGAAGAAAAACTGATTGCCCTGCAGACCACCGGCAACCGGTCCACGGAGATCACTCCGGTCCTCAATGGCGAAGAGATTCTGAAGTTGCAGGAGCTGGTCCGCGAAGTTCCCATCACCGATCACCTGGTGGACTATGCACTGGCGCTGGTTCGCCAGACTCGCATCGGTCAGCCGGGAGTGCCTGGTTTCGTCAATGAATGGCTCAGCTGGGGGGCAGGACCGCGGGCCGTGCAATACCTGATCCTGGGAGCCAAGGCCCGCGCCTTGTTGAAGGGACGCACGTACGTTTCGACCGAAGACCTGCAGGCCGTCGCCCCTCCCGTATTGCGGCACCGCATTGTGACCAACTTTTCCGCAGAGTCCGAAGGGATCACCACCGACACGGTCATCACCAGGTTGATCGAATCCACCCCTTCAAAAGAAGGCGAGCTGACCAGCGATCCTCGCATGAAAGCCATCTTTTCCGCCCCCATGGCTCATTCCTGAGCGGCCGCGAGACTGTCTGGTTTCGTTTCGAATCTTTCCAGAAATTTACTCTGACCGCTTCTTCCGGCCGCCATGTCGAAATCCGATCTCCAACATCGTCTCTCTCCGGTGGCCCTGGCGCGGATTTCGCGGCTGGAAGTGGAAGCCCGCCATGTCGTCGAAGGGTTTATCACCGGTCTGCACCGCAGCCCCTTCTTCGGACAATCCATCGAATTCGCCCAGCATCGCGAATATGTGCCGGGTGACGACATTCGCCGAATTGACTGGAAAGTCTGGTCCAAGACCGACAAGTACTACTTGAAGTTGTATGAAGAGGAAACGAATCTGCGAACCACGCTGCTGGTGGACGGCAGCGAATCCATGCAATTCAGCTCGGGAAAGATGACCAAATACGATTACGCCTGTTCCATTGCAGCGGCCCTGGCATATTTGCTGTTGCGGCAGCAGGATGCTGTCAGTGTTTCGGTCTTTGATGAAGACTTGCGAGTCCGGGCTCCTTCTCGCAGCAATCAGAATCATCTGGGGGCGATTCTGTCTGTTCTGGCGATCGATCAGCCGCGAAGCAAGACCAACATGTATGGCATCCTGCGCAAGGTTGCGGATGAGAAGTCTCAAAAGGGGATGGTGGTGCTCATCTCCGATTTTCTGACCGATCGTGAGGAACTCTTCAAAGGTCTGAAAATGCTTCGCCAGCGAGGACATGATGTCCTGCTGTTTCACGTGCTGGATGATGAAGAACTGGACTTCACCTTTGCCGGCACCACCAGGTTCGAAGGACTCGAAGAGGCGGGGAGTATGACCTGCGATCCCAAATCGTTACGCGATGGATATCTGCAGGCGCTGCACTCTTTCCTGGAAGAACTTCGTCGACGGAGTGCTCAGAATGTCATCGACTATCAGGTGATCCGCACCAGTGCGCCGCTGGATGCCGCCCTGCGACATTACATGAACCACCGCCTGGGAATGGGCGCCAAACGCTAGAGCCGGTCAATATTGCGAGCCGAAGAGCGGCGGGGTTGAATCCCGCCGCTCTTTCTCGGAGAGAAGGGCATCGACGCCATCTGTGGACTCCTTTCCGGAACAGAAAAGAACTCCTCCGCTGCGACACCCATTCTCAGGACGGTCCTAAACGAGAGCAAGTTGCTCTGGCCTGGGCCCGCACAGCGCGCGTTTCACTTGATCAAAGACTGCTCACCGCGTGGCGGAACGCGGCCCATGCGGGAGTCATGCGCTCTAATATGAAGGACAGATTCGAGCGGACGCGCCGAGCCTTACGCGCCGATCACCTTCGTGACGAAGGCGGTATCCACGGCACTCACACCGCCAAAATATCGGGCCTTGATTCGCAGCACCACATCCCGGTCGAAAGCGGCTGTACTCTCAGCCCGCTGCAGGAATGTTTGTACCGGCCAGATCTCCGTCCAGATGAACTGCCGACGGAAATCTCCCAGATACCAGTTGGCCGCTGCAGCAGTCCCCTGTTCATCAATGAACGGAGAACTGAGCACTTCCAGCATGTCATGAACAGGATTGGCGAACCGGGTTTCGCCGTCCGTGGAATTGACCTGGACTTCTGTGGACTGCACGATGCTGCGAGCGGTGCCACGCAGTTTTTCCGCCACCAGCAATTGTCGTGCGGGGGCCACAATGGGTCGCTGCTGACCGTCCATCCGATCGTCTCTCACTTCGGTCGCCCGGTAGTGCAGCACCTCTTCAATATCGGTCCAGTCCACCAGTGGAATGGCAGTATCGAAGTCTGCTGAAGTCGTGTTTCCAGTTCCGATATAGTTTCGATTGGAACCGTTTGTCGCATACAACGATTGTCCCGTTCCAGTGGGGCGATACACGAATTGACCGGCTCCGGCATCGGCATCCGTCACCGCCCGCACGATGGTCCGTTCCCGTTCCTGGCGCAGGTAATATCCCAGTGCCATGGCCCGGCGGTTGATTTCCCCGGTCTGATCGAAGGCAATCAACTCCTCATTGATACTGAGAATGCGACCTTGCTTCGACTCCTGTGATGTCACAAACTTTTCTTCAAAAGAGGATTCTTCATACGGGTGTCCTTCGGGGACTTCCGTCGGACCGGCCAGCGCGCGAAAGCCCGCGATCCGGGTGTTTCGGTAACGGCTGGGAATCACGCTCACGAGGTGGTCACCAATGAACCCCGCATCGTCTTCGTAACCTTCAATCACCTTCCGGCCGATCAACTCTCCGGTGACCACCTGAAACAGGTGCGACTGGACGCCGGGATTGGACTCCTGCAACAACTGCGACATCGTGGCGGAAGAGGCATGGCCCCCATCAAGCAAATGCGATTCCTGCAACGAGCGCAGCCGAGGCAACACGCCACAGGCATCCGCCAGTTCGTAATAAGAGAAGTCATCCGGAGTCAGTTTCTTTTCATTCAACAGCTCAACAACCTTGTGATAAAATCCGGCTGAGCCATGAGATTCAATCAGTGTTCGTACGGAAGATCCGCGCATCGAGACCTCGATCTTAAAAATGTAAGGGAGAGAGAAAGGGGAGAGAAATCGTTCGGCAGCAGTTGCCCGGCACGAGAGTGCATTCACCCCGCATGGACCGCGTCCTGCTACGCGGCGAGTCGTCTTTCATGAGTGGGAACCGCGCGGTGCGGGACCAGAGCAACCTGCTCTAGTGCCCTGTCAGGGCTTGGATTTGGGGTACGTGATCGCGAAACGTCCTCCGTTGTCGGACTTTGCGTTAAGGCCGACCCTAAGTTTTAGAATGGACGATGCACTAAGTAGCCTCTCGCAACTCAAATTTCGGTTGGAAAAATGTGAAGCGAGCGACAACGGAGCGGAATCGCGAGAAACCATCCCGAACCCCAAGCTGCGGTGCAGCATTAGCCAACGGCGGCATTTGCATTCGCACTGCTGGTATGAAAGGCCGATGCGAAGGTGACCCGTAACGTGCTGGTCGCTGCCGTCGTGTACTCACTGGCCCGGGCCACGGCAGCCGCCGCGGCGCAGCTTTCCAGTTGCTTGTTCATCAACTTGGAACTGCTTTCGTCCGGCCCCAGCGGTGCTCCCAGCTCGAATGTGCCGGAAGCGACATCGAATTCATACACGCTGTCCGGGCTGACATCCACGGAAATGGGGCTTGTTTCCCCCAGGCCGCTGGGCTGATGTGCCACCCCGAGGAACTTGGCAGCAAAGTTCCCCTGCGTGGTGGCCAGATTTGTCGTCCAGGTGAACGCGGATGCCGGTTTGGCATCGTCCGTATCCAGCCAGACCAGGTCACCCGCTTCAATCACGGTGCCGGAATCGACCCGCACCTTCCGCAAATGAACCTGTCCGGAGCGAAAGCGAAGTTTATTCATCAGGTCTCTCTCTGTCTAAAAGGGGTTGAAATAGTGGATCGGGAAAAGTGGAAGGAGGAGAGGAAAAGCCTGCAAATCGTCGAATTTTCTGACCTCTCGCCGTCGTCGCACCGCAGGTCTGGAAATACTCTCACTCAGTAGACCTCCCTCAGTAGAACCGGTCAGCGGCGTTTCAGGACGCGGACGAATTCATCTTCCGGAGTGGTTCGTAGAGACGAAGGCAGGCTGCGCGCCTGACTGGCAGCGCGTCCCTGATCGCGATGGCCCAGGGACAGAAGTTTCATTCGGTCCTGCAACAACTGGCGCCGCTGTTCCAGCGTGGCGGCGGCCAATAATTGATTCTGAAAGCATTCACTGACTGATTCCGCCGGCAGTCCCGATTCTGCAATCAATGCCCGGACCGACTCGCGATTGGCAACGCACTTCAGTTCGTTCTGCAAACGGTGAACGTCACTTTGCAGACGATCCCGTTCGGCCTGCAAGACTTCCGATTTCTCCCGCAGCAGCAGGCAGTCCGAGCAACCATCCCGGGCACAGACCTCTGCAGCACAGACTTCGGTGGGAGTTGTTTCAACCGGGGGCAGACAGGTGGACTCCGCGAACGTGCTGGTGGTGGCAGGATTGATGACCACGTCCACCGAGATCACTTCCACAATTTTCTGTACCGTTTTGCCATCGCCGGTGCGATCGGCCAGGACCACGTGCGACATGCCGACGCCGGGCGTGTGTGACTCCACCAGTTTGAGGAATGTCTGACCCGATTCGGTTTCCAGAACGCGAATGTCTCCCCGGATTCTTCCGGAAACATAGCGCGGGTTACTGATCGCCCCCACCAGATCCCGTGTGCTGCGTTCCAGCGGTCGGAGACGTTGCGCAGCATGATCCAGAAAAACCGGTTTGTTTTCATAGAGTGCCGCAGCCGCGGCGAGGGCTTCGTGTGAATAGGAGTACCCATTACGGGACAACTGTCCAGCCAGGGCGACGTTGAGAACCAGTCGATTTTCATGGTCGACATTCAGCGCTTCATTCCAGTTTTCACAAGCCTCGTGCAGCGTCGTCTGGGACATACAATCACCCCCTTCGTGTGATGTGAAAGTGTTACAATTCAAGGGGATGCGGTTGCGCCAGCCAGTACAAAAAGTCTGGTTTTCACCCTTGTTCCAGGCTTCTTCACAGGTCGGGCCGCCTTCTCCAGACTGTGGGAACTGACACAACTTTTATGAGCGGGGAATTGCCAGAAGTGGTGGCGTCGTGTAGGGTTCCTGCAATGATTTCCGTTCCCTCGCACCGGGTCGAACAGATTCCTCCCCTGTGAGCCGTTGTCCGACGCGCAATGAACAGTGTTTTGTCAACCAGAACGCACGCTGCGCGGAGTCGGTTCCAGAACAATCTGCCTGGGCCGAGGCAACGGCAGTGGGGAATGGATTTCAGGCGGAAACTGGAGAGCAGCACGTTGCAGGTGTCAGCGGGTTGTGCGGACGGATTCCGGATCAGAACATCAATCATTCAGAATTGAAATTACTTTCAGTTAACGAGCGAGTGCATGGCGGAAGCACAGAAACCAAAGAAGTCGGATGCGGACGATCCAGCCGGAGAAAAGACTGGCTCTAAAGGCGGGTTTCCCATGGTGGCCACCCTGCTCATCCTGGCCATTGTGGTCATGCTGGGACTGCAGTGGTTGCGATCTTCCGGACGAACCAATGTGGACTATGCGTTTTTTCTGGATCAGGTCCAGATGGGAAACGTCAAGACGGCCACGTTGTATACGCTCTCGATCCGAGGAACCTGGGTTGATATCAAGAAGGCTCAGGCTGCCTGGGATCAGTACAATCTCGAAAAGAATGCCAAGCCTCTTCAAAGCCCTGAGGAGGCCGCTAAGGAGCCGAGAAAACCGGAGCCGGATGCTCCTCCCACCAAACTGGCCGATCAGTTCGAGACCGATATTCCAGCCCAGGAAGATGGTTATCTGACACGTGAACTGCAAAAGCACGGTGTGAAGTTCACAGCGGTGCATGATGACATGAGCATGCTGTTTCTGCAGGCGCTCATCTATCTGCTGCCGCTGGTCTTGCTGACGATGTTCCTGATTTTTGCGATGCGGCGTTCTTCCGATCCCATGAGTTCGGGAATGTTCGGCAACTTCGTACGAAGTCAGGCCAAGCGCTTCCGTCCCAGCGATCAATCCACCACGTTTCAGGACGTGGCCGGCATGGAACACGCCAAACGGGAACTGGAAGAAGTTGTGGAGTTCTTGAAAGAACCAGCCAAGTTTCAGCGGCTGGGTGCGGAGATTCCCAAGGGGGTCTTGCTTTCAGGTCCTCCAGGCACAGGCAAGACATTGCTTTCCCGGGCGGTGGCGGGTGAGGCCGAAGTCCCGTTTTATTCCATTAACGGTTCTGAATTTATTCAGATGTTCGTGGGGGTGGGGGCCAGCCGCGTGCGAGACATGTTCCGCACAGCCAAAGAAAACGCCCCCTGTATTCTGTTTATCGACGAAATCGACGCAGTGGGTCGCGTGCGCGGGGCCGGTGTGGGCGGGGGACACGATGAACGGGAACAGACCCTCAATCAGATCCTCAGCGAGATGGATGGATTCCAGTCCAATGAGGCTGTGATTGTGATTGCCGCCACCAATCGTCCCGATGTTCTTGACCCCGCACTATTGCGGCCCGGTCGGTTTGACCGCCACGTCTCCATTGATCGCCCCAGCCGTTCCGGACGGTTAGGCATCCTGAAAGTGCATGTGCGCAAAGTCCCGCTGGGAGACGATGTGAAGCTGGAAGAGATCGCGGGGAGCACAATCGGATTTTCGGGAGCGGATCTGAAAAATCTGGTCAACGAAGCGGCCCTTTTTGCCGCCCGTGAAGGGAAATCGCAAGTCAACACGATCGACTTCGAGACCGCCCGGGACAAGATCCTGATGGGGGTCCCGCGCGAAGAAGTTCTCACCCAGAAAGAACGACGCATGACCGCTTATCACGAAGCGGGACATGCCCTCATCGCCTGGCTGTTGCCGGAAGTGGACCCGGTTCACAAAGTCACCATTGTCCCTCGCGGACGCGCTCTGGGTGTGACTCAGTTGCTCCCGGAAGAAGAACGATTCCACATGGGTGAAAGCCGCCTGCGGTCTCAACTGGCCATGATGCTGGGGGGACGGGCAGCCGAGAAACTGGTCTTTGACGAATTCTCTGCCGGGGCCGAAGATGATCTGAAACGCGCCTCCCAGATTGCCCGCCGCATGGTGAGTGCCTGGGGCATGAGCGAAAAGATCGGCCCGGTTGCCTTCCGTGACAGCGAAGAGCATCCGTTCCTTGGAAAAGAAATGCACGAGGCCCGAAAATTCAGCGATCAGACGGCATACGTCATCGATGAAGAAATGCGGACGATCCTGCTGGCGGCCCAGACCAATGCCACAGAAATTCTGCAAGGGAATCGAGAAGACCTCGATCGAATTGCTTCCGCCCTGCTGGAACGGGAAATTGTCTCTGGCGACGAACTGATCGCACTCATCGGTCCCAAACGTGTCTCTCCAGAGAGCGAAATCGTCGAGAAGATCTCCCCCAACTGATGGGGGGCAACTTGCCCTGGAGCGCATGACTCGCGCATTGGCGGCGTTCCGTCACGCGGCGAGCAGTCTTTCATCAAGTGAAACGCGCGCTGCGCGGGCCCAGGCCAGAGCAACTTGCTCTAAATCAGCCAATCGACCAGAAGATTCAGAACGGCCAGCAACAGGGCTCCCAGAAATGCGGAGCTGAACTTCTGCACCTGTGTTCCCGGAACCAGTGCGCTGGCCAGCCACAGCATCAGGGCATTCACCACCAGGAGAAAGAGGCCGAATGTCAGAATGGTGATGGGAAGGGTCAGGACGACCATGATCGGGCGAATCACCGCATTGACCAGCCCCAGCACCAGGGCCAGCAGAATCGCCGAACCCCAGCCACGGATCTTGATCCCTTCCACAAAATTCGCCACTAGCAACAACAGGGCGGCACTGATGATCAAGTGGGCCAGAAATTCCAACATGGCTGAACTCCCTGCAAAATGACTGGGTTTGAGCTGAGAAGCTCTCACAAAATATACAGCAAACTTGCCCGAAGGATTGAAATCCCTGGTCCGGAGGGTGTTCGCGGCACTGGGAACCGCTGACAATACCGCAAAACATGCCGCTCGTGGAAGGAAAAACTTCAGCCTGAACAATCTAAACAATCTGCTCAAACATTCCGGTAGACCGGCTCTGATGCTTTCCCCTCTCCTCGTTCCACTTGTCTCCTGTCGCCATTCCGATCAGACGTGGAAGTACTGTATGATCATCCGCATCGTCGGTCCTTTCACTCTTGATTCTTCAGCCGTCTGAATTGAGCATGGCCTATACTCCAGGATTGCAGATCAAAGCCCAGGCGCGGTATCGAGCGGTGCGATCATTGCCGATCCCCGGCGAGGTGCTGGTTCATGTCGGACAGAAAGTGACTGCCCGCGACATCATGGCGCAGACGCTCCAGGCTGGCGACCTGTCTGCTCTGCATCTGGCAAACCTGCTGGGGATTTCATCCGCCGATCTGACAACAGCGATGCTGCACCGCCAGGGTGACCCGGTCAGACGGGGTGAAGTTCTGGCGATCTCCAAAGGAGTCTTCGGATATTTTCGCAAGCAGGTGGAATCTCCAGCCGATGCCACGATTGAATCAATCTCGAACGTGACCGGTCAAGTGATTCTGCGCGGTCCGCCGGTGCCGGTACAGGTGGATGCGTTCGTCGCAGGGGAGGTGGTGGAAGTCCTCCCGCAGACCGGTGCCGTGATCGAAACTAACGCCGCATTTTTGCAGGGAATTTTTGGAATCGGCGGAGAACAGCATGGAGTGTTGCGACTGGTCACCTCCACTCCGGATCAGGACCTCACACCCGAACTCATTACCGCAGAGATGCAGGGGCAGATTGTCATTGCCGGTCAGCGGATTCATGGAGCAGCCGTCCAGCGGGCCCGGGACGTCGGGGTGAAAGGACTGATCGCGGGAGGGATTGATGATCAGGATCTGAAGGAGATTCTGGGGTATGATCTGGGGGTTGCCATCACCGGGTCGGAAAATATCGGACTGACAATCATTGTCACAGAAGGTTTCGGACAGATTGCCATGGCCGGACGAACGTTCGATTTACTCGAATCGCTGTCCGGGCAACTGGCTTCCATCAACGGTGCCACGCAGATCCGTGCCGGTGTACTGCGACCCGAAATCGTTGTTCCATTGCCGGAGAGTCGTCAGCCGTTGGTGACAGCGGCTCGCATCGGGGGTGGAATCCTGCAGTTGGGAACCTCCGTACGATTGATTCGTGACCCCTGGTTTGGTGAACTGGGAACGGTCTGTGCCCTGCCGGTTGATCCTCATCAGCTGGAATCCGGCTCGCATGCCCGGGTCCTGGAAGTTCTTTGTCAGTCCGGTCGGAAAGTGATCGTTCCGCGAGCCAATGTGGAGATTGTGGACGCATGAAAACTTCGCCACTGCATCACACGTATAGACCAGGAATTCCAGGCCGTCACAAAAACCGGACACGTCCGGAAGAGTCATGCGGAGGCCGGCTATGGAGTCGAAATCTGCGAGTGGTCTGGTGTCTGGCGTTCGCGCTGCTGCCTGGAATGCTCTGCCGGTGGGTTCAAGCTGCCGACACGCCTCTGCCTCCGCAAGCTGTCTTTGTGGCGGATCACCCCCATGACAAAGGGGACTCCATCGATGTCCGGATCACGTTGCCGGAGAACCGTTCCCCCGAACCGGAGATTCCCGTCCAGTATCAGGTTCAGCGTTCTGGAGAACGCCATGGGATCTGGGAACAAGTGGCTCAAGTTGCACCGACACCCCGGGAACGCCTGACCGGGCAGTTCACTATTGTGGTGGAGAAATGTGTGCTGAATGAACCCTACTGGTTTCGAGTCGCTGCCATCGATCCCGGTCCGGATGGAAAGATGTCCAGCTTCGTCTCTCCACCGGGCAATGAACCCGTGATTCCCACCGAACAGTTTTTTGACGGCGGCCGATTCTGGTTATTGATCCTGATGCTCCTGATGTGTGGAGCGGTCTTAACTTTTGTGGTACTGGCCTGGTTGGGGATGCCTCTCAAAGTTCGCAAGATTCCGGGGCTGGAAGCGATTGAAGAAGCAGTGGGACGAGCGACAGAAATGGGACGGTCCTGCCTGTATGTTCCGGGAATTCAGGACATGAACGAAATGCAGACGATTGCCGGACTGACCATTCTCTCTCGCGTGGCGGAACGGGCTGCGGAATACGATTGCCGGCTGGAAACCCCCACCTCAAAATCTCTGGTGATGACCGCAGCCCGAGAGACCGTCGAGAATGCCTGCATCGCGGTCGGTCGACCGGATGCTTATCGGCCGGACGATATCTCCTACGTCACCGATGAGCAGTTCGCGTATGTTTCTTATCTCACCGGAAAGATGGTCCGGGAAAAACCGGCAGCCTGTTTCTATCTGGGCTCATTTTATGCGGAGTCGCTCATCCTGGCGGAGACTGGAAACTCCATTGGAGCGATTCAGATTGCAGGAACCGCTCAACCGGCTCAGCTCCCATTTTTTGTGGCGGCCTGCGACTATACATTAATTGGTGAAGAGTTCTTTGCTGCCAGTGCCTACCTGTCCAACGCACCCGATCAATTGGGAAGTCTGAAAGGACAGGACGTTGGAAAAATCCTGGCAGCTTGCCTGATCATCATGGGAGTGACTTTGACTTCGCTGGAACAAGTTTTTCCCCAGTCCCTGACAATCAGCGATGCCGCATACTACATCACCGATAATATCCTGAGATCCGGAGATTAGAGCGCATGACTCCGGCATCGATCGCGTTCCGCCACGCGGCGAGTAGGCTTTCATCAGTCGAAACGCGCGCTGCGCGAGCCCAGGCCAGAGCGACCTGCTCTTCATCATTTGAACGCGAATTGCTCTGGCCTCCCGCCGTTGCTGCACTGCGAACCTGGCAGGACAGTCAATGGGTCATCACATAAAAAATGATATTGATCCCCATGGGGTATGCCTTTTTTTCTGAATACTGGTGAAAATAGTTTTCGTCTTCACCCTCACGTTCCCAGCCATCTCCCAGATCGGTGTTATGGCAGGCCAGTGCCATCAAGCGGCCATTGTCATCAAAGAAGCCGCGATAGTGGACTTCAGCAGCATCCGGCCGTTCATAGGAAAGTCCTTGCTGGGCATAGCCGATGGAAGGAACCTGTGGTTTTTCCTGCAGATCATAAACGATATGAAAAATAGGATGCTCCAGCGGAAGGTCCTGCGGTTCCCGGTCGGGAAAGACCTTCTTGATCTCCCGATAATAGTTGTCCCATTCCATCTCACCCCAGAAATCGTCGAACATGGCAAAACCGCCATGATCCAGATACTTCCGCAAGGTGAGTGCTTCTTCCTCGGAAAAGTTCAGCCCTCCATTCCGACCATTGAAGCCTCCTCCGGGCTCACAGAAATAGATGAAAGGGTAATCGAACAGCCGGGGATCGGTCAGTTCCAGAACAAGGGGGTTGGGGTCGACTTTTAATGATGTGAGCTGCTGGAGCCGGAAGGAGAAATTCAAATCGCTATCGGGATAGTCGGTCTGCCAGGAGCCATAAAAACCGTTTCTGGGGTTGTACATGATGCGCACAAACCGAAAGACATCCGCGGGAAACTCCGGATCTTTCCCCCAGTCCGGAACGCCACGCCGGTCAATCAGAAATTGCGTTGGTTCGCGAAAAGGGTTGAAGTCCCGATTTCGCCCGTTTCGTCCCCGCTGAAACGAGAGTTGAGCAAATGCCGTGACCCCTATGGCCAGAATCATCGCGATGAGAAAACTTCGTCGCATGGCTCACCTGTCATTCAGTCGTTCCAAGTCTGCCTGGGTGGACATCAGAGGTCAGCGGACGAGGGTCAGGAAAAAACTACGAATCGTTGAGTTTTCTGACCTCTGATTCCCGACCTCTGCTTCTTAAGTTTTACCACATTTGAGTATTGAGTGCTTACCGACTGGGAAGTGTCCCAGGACCTTCGCCTTTTACAAACCAGATCAAACCCCGGGCCAGATCAAGTCCCGGGAAGGCGAAGCTTCTGCTGAGCCGCGAGCAAGATCACGCGTTCCCTGGTTTGCGGCTCAGCAGGAGTTTCGTCCCGCCCGCGCCAATGCAAAAGGGCGAAAGCCCTGGGAAGTGTTCGCCCAGGAGGTCACTGATGCGGACAAGGTCGAGGAGCTGAAGACGCAGTACGCTCAGCATCTGAGAAGACCAGTGAGCGTGAAAGCAATAGATGCATGACTTCCGCATGGACCGCGTGGCAGGACGTGGTCTATGCGGAGTTAGAGCAAGTTGCTCTGGCCTGGGCTCGCGCAGCGCGCGTCTCGACTGATGAAACGCAACTCGCCGCGTGGCGGAACGCAGCCTATACGGAAGTCATGCGCTCTAAACCAGTCCCTTCCACTTTCTGATTGTCCATTCCAGCGTCATTAGAGATGTAAACACCAGCAGCAGCGGCCAGCCGTCCCACAGATTGATGCGTCGATAGCGTTTCAGTTCCGCAGGGATTCCTTCCGCCAGAAGGTTTGTCAGGAACTTGCCGAAATCTTCTGGCGGAACCATGGTTCCACCGGTCAGGTTCGCCAGTTCCGCCATCAGGCCGGGGTCTGCTGCGGGGTTGTCCAGTTCCAGATCCCGGGCATCCACAACGAAGCGGGCCTGTGCGGAAAACCCCAGTGACTTCCCCTCTTTGGTTGCTTCCACCCGGACCCAGTAATCTCCGGGAACGCTGGACTGGGAGAATTCGGCCAATCCCCCGGTACTGAGTTGCTGGGGCAACACAGGCACTGTCTGGCCTTCCGGCGTCGTCACTTCCACTTTGAAATCGGCTCCGGAGATCGGTTGATTCTGGGCATCCTGCGCTCCAAACTCAATGGGAACTCGTGCGAAGGGGGGAAAGTTTCTGGGCTCCACGCGTGCCCAGACCGGCTGATCGGAATCAAATTCCTTACGCGCCAGCCAGAGCACCACCTGCTGCCAGAAACGTTGATGTTCCGCAGCAAAGCCTCGCAGGTGCCATCTCCAGGTTTCATCCACCCCCAGCGCCAGCACCCGGCCCTTTCCGGTATCGGCAGCAATGAGCAATGGTTCCCGCCGTTCGGACTCCGCCAGAATTTCGACAGCCCCCGACCTGGGCACCAGCCGATTGGCTCCCGACATGGAAGGCAGTTGACGCCACAGGCGGTCGTTCTCCAGCGTCGAAAGTTGCATCAGATAGCGCCGTTCCCCATCCCGCGTCGGCAGCATCTTCACTGGTAACGTAATCTGATTTCTGGCCGGACTCTCGTTCTGGCCCAATTTCTCTGCAGCTGACATCTTGACCGGCAACAACTCTGCCAGTGGAGTCGAGCCGTATCCGCCGGCACCATAATTATGCACGCCGCCCAGCATTCCCAGACCCGATCCTTCACGAACGCGTTTTGCCAGGTCGACCAGCAGATTGCGATCCTGAATCTGAAAAGCAGACGCCGGCAGATCGCCGATCAGATAGACGTCATAAGCTCCGGGGTCAAACATTTTCTGATCCAGCAACGTCTGTTTGCCACGTTGCCCGTTCAGGACGAATTGCATGTCGAGTTGGATTTTTGCGGTGTCGTTCAGGGCTCGCAGGAATTTCTGCTCGGTTCGGATGGAATCCAGATAGGCCACGCGAAGCCCACCCTTTCGAACCGTGATCAATGTCTGCAGCTGATTATTGTTGAGCTTGACTTCTCCCTCCTGCGGAATCACCTCGCCTGCAATTTTGTATTCACCGGGCTGTTCGGCAATGAATGAAAGTTCAACATTCATCACGACCGAATTCTCATTCGTCCGAATTTCTGTGAAGGGACGAGCATCTCCAGAAATGGGGATCGGCTTCAGCGTTCCGGACTCGCCGCTGGCTTTTCCGGTGCGATCTTCCATGAGCAATCGCACTTTGACCGGTTTGCCCGCAGCCCCCTGCAGTCGCAATCGGAGACGGACCGGAACATTCTTGCGTTCAAACGTCACCGGCTGATCGACCAGCATTTCATCCACCGCCAGATCGAACCCGCTGGTGGATAATTCAGACGTCCCGAACACAACAGGATGAATGGGAATCCCTTTCTCTTCCGTCAATCGACGGGCCGCCAGCAACGGGTCGACGTCGTCGTCTCCGCCAGCTCGCTGTGCGCCGTCACTGAGCAGCAGAATCCCCGCCAACCGGTCTCCGCGGGCGGAGTCGCGTAATTCATCCAGCACTTTCCCAATCGCGGTCTGACGTCCATCCGTCACATTTTCGGGAGTTTCGACCGGACTTAAATCATTGGCAAAGTCATAAAACTGCAGATCGATTTCGGCAGCCAGCTCTTTCAATTTGGGCTGATTGTCCTGAATGGTCTTCAATAACAATTGCCGGCGTGTCAATCCTCCGGGAGCATCCGGCGTAGACATACTGCCGCTGCGATCCATCAGAACTGCGATTTCCAGCTGACGACGATCTGCTTCCATCAACTGCAAAGAAGGTCGCAGCATGGCCAGCAGCAGAACCAGTGCTGTCAGGAGTCGGAGGCCGATTAATGTCCAGCGCCAGTGGCGTGGCAATCCACGGACTCGTGAGGGATAGGTCAATAAGACCAGACCTGCCATGCAGACCGTCGCCACTGCGATCCAAGGCCAGCTCCAGACTGGATCAACAATCAAATGCATGGAAACGCAATCAGACGGGGGAAATTCCAAACTGTCAACAACATCTGATGGTAGCTGTCAATGCCGCTGAGGGAAATTGAACACCTGTTCTATTGAGGAGAGATGTCAGGAGCCGGAGATCGGGAGGCAGAACACTCGATGATTTGTAGGCTTTTTGCTGACCTCCGTCCCCTGACCTCTGAGCCCTTTTCTCCACTCGAACAGACTTGAAAGTCCTGTCAGAAACTCTCACGGCTGACGTCTCGCTTCACAATGGAAGATGAGCATCCAGCACAATGGCATCGGCACTCAGGTCCCAGTGAAATTCTTTTCGGGCAGCTGGGATGACGATGGTCTGTCCCCGATTGATCTGAAACTCTCCCTGCCGGGCCCTCCCGTTGAGCATCACGAAAACATGCATCGCATTGTCGTTGGCCAGAGTCAGGCCCGCGGGTCCCCAATGGCGGTGAACAACAAAATGAGGAGATGTGACCAACTCTTCGGAATGCGGATGGCCAGGCCATTGCCGGGGTGTCATGGGAAGAACAGGTCCCCGGTCGAAACTGGTGGCGGCCATGCCGGCTTCCACATGCAGCTGACGCAACTGGCCGGTCGCGTCCAGACGCTCCCAGTCATACAGCCGATATGTCACATCTGACGGCTGCTGGATTTCTGCGATCAGTAACCCGCCCCCCAGTGAATGGACTGTTCCCGGCTCGAGATAAATACAATCTCCCGGCTGAGCCCGATAAGCATAAAGACAGTCTTCGAAATCGCCGCTTGTCAGAGCGCGACGAAATTGCTGTTCAGAGATTCCTGCCCGCAATCCCAGGTGCATCTGGCTGGACGGATCGGCAGCAACCACCACCCAGAATTCGGCCTTGCCCGTCCTCCAGACACCATCGGACATCAGCGTCGGGTCTTTGGGATGCACCTGCACAGAAAGGCGTTGTTGGGCATCCAGAAACTTCACCATGACTGGAAACCGATCTTGCGGAGCGTGTCGTCCCAGGAGATCGACCGGATATTCCTCCATCAGCTTCCGCAATGTCCAACCAGCAAACGGACCAGATGAAACAAAGCTCACATTTCCGGGAAGATCAGAAACTTCCCAGCTCTCGGCCACATCTTGTGCATTTCCGGTTTCTTTCGAAAACTCTTGTGCCAGGCGCGTTCCACCCCATAAGGCCAGCTTGATGATCGGATTGAAAAATAAGGGTTGATCAAGTTTCATGGCAGCTTTAATGGATTTCAGACTGCCCGGGCAGACTGTCGGCGATGTCAGTGAAGCACCCGCAAGGTTTTGCCCTCCTGATCCATCCCGATACATGCAAGCCAATCCTCTTGGTGTCCCACATGATCAAGGAGCTTTGAACCCCATTTCATAGCGGAACCAGACGATCGTCAAGTGTGCCAGAGCAAGTTGCTCTGGTCTGGGCCTGCGCAGCGCGAGTTTCGACTGGTGAAAGTCAACTCACCGCGTGGCGGAACGCGCTCTGGCACTGGCCTGGCAGCCTGTTGAAAAACACACAGACAGAAATGTCTGTGCCACCAGAAGCTTCTTGATCATTGAAAAAAGTGGGTCGGACATTTCTGTCTGGCCGAGATTCCATGTTTTTCAACAGGCTGCTATACGTGGTGAATTCACTCTAATTCCACCTCGACATGATGATCCTTTCGATCGTCATAAAGTGGGATGGACTTGTCCTCCATGTGAATTCCATCGACAGTGACCGATTTCACCGTACGTGCCGGAGCCGGTTGCAGGACTGTGATATGAAAGAATGTCTCCCGATATCGATAGTGAAGTTTGAACGACTTCCAGTCGGCCGGCAGACAAGGGGTCAACACAAGTTTGTCCACTTCCAGCCTCAGCCCCAGCAATGATTCCACGATCAGCCGATACATCCAGCTGGCGGAGCCGGTGTACCAGGTCCATCCTCCCCGGCCGGTATGTGGGGTCACGGCATAAACGTCGGCCGCCACGACATACGGTTCTACCTTGTATTTTGCAATCTGGGACGGTGTTGCTCCGTGATGAATGGGATTGATCAGCTGAAAGAGTTCCCACGCCCGGTGATGGTCTCCCAGTTCGGCAAAAGCCATGACGGTCCAGATGGCGGCATGCGTATACTGTCCTCCGTTTTCTCGCACTCCGGGGACGTATCCTTTGATATACCCGGGCTCTAATGACGATTTATCGAATGGCGGATCGAACAGCTGAATCAGTGCTGCATCACGCCGTACGAGTCGCCGGTCAACAGCATCCATGGCGGAGCGGGTGCGTTCAGGTTCGCCGGCTCCGGACAGAACAGACCAGCTTTGTGCGATGGAATCGATCTGGCATTCCATGTTACTGGACGCACCCAGTACGTCGCCATTATCGAAATAGGCGCGGAGATACCATTCTCCGTCCCAGCCATGTTGTTCGATATTTTTACGAAGTTGTGCAGCTTCGAATTCGCACCGATCAGCGAAATCTGTTTCTCCTCGCTGACGGGCCACCGTAGCGAACTGGTTCAGAATTTCATAGAAGAAAAACGCCAGCCAGACACTTTCTCCTTGTCCGTGCTGGCCAACCAGGTTCATGCCGTCGTTCCAATCCCCACAGCCCATCAACGGCAGACCATGCACACCAAAAGAAAAACTGCGGTGAATTGACCGGACACAATGTTCATAGAGTGTTGCCGATTCGGCCGAAGTACTGGGCAAGTCGTAATAGGCTTCTTCATGCGGCTGAAGTTCTCGCCCTTCCAGAAAGGGAACGACTTCATCCAGAACTCCCCTGTCTCCGGTGGCCAGCACGTATCGACACACAATCAGCGGCAACCAGAGTAAATCATCGGAGAAATGGGTGCGCACGCCACGGCCCTGCGGCGGGTGCCACCAGTGTTGAACGTCTCCTTCAACAAATTGATGCTGCGCACAACGCAACACGTGCTCACGGATGAGTTGCGGCTGAGCATGCAGAAGTGCAGCCACATCCTGTAACTGATCGCGAAACCCAAACGCGCCTCCAGACTGATAGAACCCGCTGCGGGCCCAATAACGGCAAGAGAGTGTCTGATAGAGCAGCCAGCCATTGGCCAGAATGTTCACCGCTGGATCGGGTGTTTCCACATGCACGGCTCCGAGTGTTCGATTCCAATATTCCCAGACTTCTTCCAGTGCCTGTCGGGCTGCGATTGGTCCACGGAAACGATGCACCAGTTCTCGAACTTCTTGAATGCTGCGGCCAACGCCCAGCGTAAAGACAATTTCACGTTCACGGCCATCGGCGAGTTCAAATGTTGTTTGCAATGCCCCGCAAGGGTCCAGCCCCGCGCCGACATTCCCGGACAAGCGGGTCCGGCCCATGGCAGCCGGTCTGGTGGTCGATCCATTACGTCCGAGGAATTCTGTCCGATCACCGGTAAACGTCCGGGCTGAATCGCTGACATCCAGAAATGCGATACGGTCTGCAAATTCAAAGCTATAAGGATTTCTGGCCAGCAGGGCCTGGGTTTCCGGATCGATTTCGGTGACGATATGCATCAGCCCTTTCGCGCGCAGCTCACCCAGCACCCATTCACAGTATGCTGTGGCGGATAATTTACGAGTTCGGCCAGAAACATTCCTGATTTTAAGCGTCGCAAATTTTACCGAAGCATCCCGAGCAACATAAATCCATAGTTCGGAAAAGATTCCAAACTCAGTGGCTTCGAAAACTGTATAACCAAATCCATGACGGCAAAGATAAGGTGCGTGCCGTTCCGTCAGTCGCGGAACAGGTGACCAGAACTGGCCCGTTTCTTCATCACGCAGATAAAACGCCTCGCCACTCCGATTACTCACCGGATCATTATCCCAGGGAGTAATGCGGAATTCATGAGCATTTTCACTCCAGCTGTAACTCTCTCCACTTTCAGAGATCACCGTCCCGAACATCGAGTTCGCGATGACATTCACCCATGGAGCCGGGGTCGCTTCGCCCGGGCCCAGTTGGATGACATATTCGTGTCCGTCTGGAGTAAAGCCTCCCAGTCCATTGAAAAACACAAGTTCCCGCTGTTGTTTCTCGTGGCGAATTCTCCGATCGCGGCGACGGGGGAGATGTGGAATCTCGGGGATTTTCGGCTTCCCACGCAGTCGCCGTTCCAGTTGTTCGGCCAGACTCCCTTCAGTGTCTGAAATCACCACTCGAGCAACCGTCTGCAGCAGGATACGGTCTTCTTCCGAAAGTTGTTCGACTCGGCGAATGAAAATCCCGCCGGGGTGATCCAGCGTTTCCGCCTCTGTTCCCGAGGAAATCAAACCGATGATCAAGTCCTGCAATGATTGGCGATATCCATCCTGTTCTTCATTCCAGATCACAAGATCGACCCCTAATCCTTTGAGTCGCCAGTAGGCATGCGCCTGGACAAGTTGCTGAAGAAGTTCGATTTTATCTGAACTGCTCAGACGTAATAGCACAATCGGCAGATCCCCCGAGATCCCATGTCCCCAGAGTCCGGATTGTCCACGCTGATTCTTGCTCAGAAGATGCGGCGAAGCACGATGAGCGGCATTCGCATAGAGAATGGAGCTCGCCAATCGCCCATAAAGTTGAGCATCTGCTTCGCTGGCATTGAGCTGTCGCAGAATCACCTGCGCATGTGTCCAGGCCATATCAAAGACACGATCCGCAAGATTACGGTCACGATATTTATCAATTAAATTAATGGCGGCATCACGAGTTTCCGTCATACCCGTGATGACATCAACGCTCACTTTCTCATCAGGTTGCAGTGTCACCTGCATACGTATCGCGACGATGGGGTCCAGTACGGAGCCACAACTGTTTGACAAGGGTGATGTCGAAGACATGGCCGCTGGTGCTGTCACCGTGCGTGATCGACCGATGAACTTCAGGCGATCTGTTTCGTAAGACGTCTCTCCGGTTTGTGCACCCACGACGGCCATTAAATGTAGCATCCAGGGAGGATGTTCATGTTCCGATCTGGGTCGGCGGGTACATAAGATTGCCTGCCGGGCTTTCAGAATTTCTGTCTGTACAAACAAATTCGAAAAGGCTGGATGTGCAGCGTCCGCAGCAGGCGATGCCAGAACCACTTCAGCATAACTGGTCAGTTCGATGGTCCGCGGCGTGCGCGATCTGTTCGTAATGGTGGTGCGACGAATTTCAATGTCGTCTTCAGGTGAAACCGCGATCTCCGTATGGATACGGATATCGCCATCCCGGCGTCGGAATTCTGCCCGCGCCTGAGAGAAAATAGCCTCGTATCTCTTTGCTGGACGACATGTCGGCTGGTACGTGGTGGACCAGAAGTCACCGCTTTGCATATCTCGAATGTAGCAGAAAGCGCCAGCCTGATCGCGCGTCGCATCCTCTCGCCAGCGGGTGACGGCGAGTCCTTTCCAGGAACTGTAACCACCGCCGGAATTCGTCACCATCACGTGATAACGACCGTTTGAAAGTAAGTGTGCTTCCGGGGACGGCGTCTGTGGTGTCTTAAAGACCCGGAGCAAAGTCTCCTGGTCGGCGGTGGATTTGCGTGCTCCGGCAACTTCGCTGGAATGAGGATAAAACGGGATGACCTTCGGAATACGTTCCTGCAGGATCAGCTCCGTGGCCTGGAATTGCGGATCGGCTTCAAAACGCCGCTGCATCGGTTTGTTCAACAATATATAGGCGAGTGAAAGAAAGCTCATTCCCTGGTGATGTGCCATATAGGATCGCACGATTGCATAGGGTTGCTCACGGACGACACGCGACCTCGTATAGTCAATGGCTTCATAAAATCCATAAATACCAGTGAAGCCTTGCTCGGCCATGAGCTGCAAGTTCGCGCAGGCCTTGTCGGGAACCACCATTAACGCCATGGCGGTGGCATAGGGAGCAATCACCAGATCGTCCACCAGTCCGCGTTTGAACCCCAGGCCAGGAACTCCAAATGCCCGATATTGATAATTTAAATGGGCATCCGTCAGATGATAACCAGACTCCGAAATCCCCCAGGGAATTCCTCGTTGTCGTCCATATTCGATCTGACGGGCCACAACGGCCTGATATGTCTGATCCAGCAGAGTCTGGGAGTAGTTCGGCATCACCAGCAAAGGCATCAGATACTCGAACATCGACCCGCTCCAGGACAGCAGGATCGGGCGACCGTTCGACGTCGTCAACAGGCGTCCCAGTGCAAACCAGTGTTCCTGTTCCAGCTTCCCCTGGGAAATTCCGACAAAACTGGCCAGCCGCGCTTCCGATGCCAGTAAATCATAACACGCTGTATCCGCCCGGCGTTCGCTGACATTATATCCAATCGTTAACAGTCGGCGGGATGAGTTATAAAGAAAATCATAATCGACTTCGACAAACTCACTGCAATCCTGCACCAGTGAGTCAATCAAAGCTAATCTCGACTGGGCGTTTCGGCTCCCCTCGTAAATGGACGCCTGCAGTTGAACGAGCCAATGAGATAATTCTGATGCTCCAGCCTGATCTGTGCTGGAAATATGCTCAATGAACGCATTCAATCCCGATAAATGCAGTTCTGCATCCGCGATCTCCTGAAGCGTGGTCATCCCATCCAGGGTGATCAAAAATTCCTTGAGCTCCCGAGTTCGTTGCTCCTGGCCGAGCAGAGGGTGCTTCCAGAGATGAAGGGGCAGCGTGGCATGCTCCAGCCAGGGGACGATGTGTGTCAAATCCTGCAGATGATCCTGTACTTGCGATCTGAGATCACGAAGGAGCGTGCGTTCTTCTAACTCCCGGTCTTCCGGTGGACCGATGGCAAGTTCCGTTAATACCAGTAATAAATTGCGCAGCTGATCTCGTGCTTCAGAAAGGCTTTCTGAAGCATAAATCCGGCTGTCTTTTTCCGGCAAATATTTCATTAATGTCTTAACGCCGGAGAGAGATGATGCCAGCATTTGATTGGTAAGACGACCCTGATTGATTGCCTCTTGAAAAATTCCACGAATCTGCGCGAAAGAATCCCAAAGCCGGGAGGAGACCAGGGGATGAAACGGCAACTCCAGCAGGCCACTTCGCAACGTCAACAGATGCCCCACGAGGTTCCCACTGTCGACAGAAGAAACATAGCGTGGAATCAGTGGCTGCAGAGTTTGTGTGTCATACCAGTTTAGGAAATGACCCCGAAATCGTTCGAGTTGTGATAATGTCGTTAAGGTGTTACTGGTCCGTTCAATCAGGCGACCCGATGAGATCAGCCCGAAGTCATAGGCAGCCAGTGAAGAGAGTAATGAGACACCGATATTTGTGGGGGAAGTACGATGCGCCACAACGGCCACCGGAACTTCCTGAAAGTTATCCGGAGGCAACCAATGATCTTCCGCTCCGACAAATGTCTCAAAAAATCGCCAGGTCTTGCGAACCATACCATATAAGAAAAGTTCCTGCTGACGAGTTAATTTGATCTCACGCTGCACAGGAGGCTGGCTGATTCTCCAGGCGATCAGCGGTGCCACCAGCCAAAACGCCAGCACAGGGGCCGCAGCAATCAGAGAGTCCTGCTGGAAAGTGAATAACAGGCCAGTGACCACCAGAGCCGATCCCGGAGCAATCCACATGGTTTGCAGGAAGCTGGCCAGGCTGTTTTTCGCAGTCCGTTCGGCATCGCTCGACGTCGTCCATTGCAGCAAGTGACGATGCGTTATCAGCATTCTGATCCATGTGCGGAAAATAGCATCCAGGCAGACATAGGTTTCATAAGGTAAAAAGCTGATTGTTAAAAGAGATTGCACGACACTCAAGCCGAGAGATTGTGCCACGCCACGTAAGTGCAGTAACCACGGAACGTCAGAGGCCTTTCGAAACGTGTTCACCAGCGAGATGCACAAGGCGGGGATGAACACGATCCCAGTGAGCACCGCCGTCCATAACCATGCTGGCGACGCTGTCAACCAGCCCGTGATTAAGAAGATCAGGAGAGCAGTGGAGGTGAGGCTTCTTCGCAGATTATCAAAGATTTTCCAGCGGGAAAGCAGGCTCAGGGGATTCCGTTGCCAGCGTCCGTCGGCTCCTTTCACGACTGGCAGGATCCAGGAGGAGATCTGCCAGTCTCCTCGCATCCAGCGATGTCTTCTGTTCACATCGGAGCTGTAACGGGCAGGATAACTTTCATAGACGGGGATATCACTCACCAGTCCCGAACGGGCATAACAGCCTTCGAGTAAATCATGGCTTAAGATCTGATTATCTAAAAAACGATGCTCCAGTGTCGCGGAGAAGGTGTCGATATCATAAATCCCTTTGCCGATAAATGCCCCTTCATGAAAGAGATCCTGATAAACATTGGAAATCGTACGAGTATAGGGATCAATACCCGATTCTCCGGAATTCAGCCGGGCGAACCAGGACTGGCCGGCAGGTTCCAGGCTGGTGGCAACGCCCGGCTGCAGAATGCCATATCCTGCGGAGACAATATTCAGTTTGGGATCGATCTCAGCCTGGTTCAACGGGTGCGCCATGGTGGCGATGAGTTGCCATGCCGTCTCACGCGGGAGCAAGGTGTCCGTGTCCAGAGTGATGACATATTTCACGTACGCGAGTCTCTCGGTTTCGCCGACAATCAGCGAAAACGCAGAACGTGCCCCACCTCGCAGAAACGTATTCAGATCGCCGAGTTTTCCCCGTTTGCGTTCCCGTCCCATCCAGGCCCCTTCTTGCGGGTTCCAGATTCGCGGACGATGGAACAGAAAAAAACGATCGCCGGCATCGTCGCCGTACATCGCATTCAGAGACTCAATGCCCCCTTGTACCTGTCGCAGGAGTGTCTGATCTTCCGGTTGGTGTTCCTGTGGGGCATCGCCAAAATCGGTCAGCAGTCCGAACCATAGATTTTCATCCCGATTGGCCAGAAATCGAACTTCCAGCCCTTCGAGTAACTCATCCACGCCTTGCAAGCTGGTCAACATCGATGGCACGATGACCAGCGAATTGAATTTCTGGGGAATCCCCCTTGAAAAATCCATCCGGGGCAGACGGTCCGGTTTGACACATAATGTGACCAGCCAGTTGACCAGGCCGACACTCAGGTGCATTGTCCCCAGGAACAGTGCAGCTCCCAGAATCCATCCGGTCCATCCCGTGCTGCCGACCTGCCAGAGCACTCCGGTCGTCACTGCTGCAGCAATGGCGAAGAGTGCGCCAAGATAAATGGTGAGTGGGATCGTGAGCGCAAATCGACCGACTCGGGCTTTGAAGTGAGGCCGCATTCCCGCTGCACTCTCCAGCAGGGAGCGTCCTTTGCCGATCAGAAAATAGCCCACGTGGGCCGCCTTACTGTCCGAACTTTCCGACTCCCGGTGCTCTGCGGCCAGGCGGATCGCCAGCTCTGCCACGGCGTGTTCTGTCAGCGAGCTGCGCAGTGCGACTTCTTCAATCACATGCCGATACTGATCGCGGGTCCCGAAGTCCATGTAATAATAAATCTGGGCAGGATCTTCGAGTAATGTCTGCTCTACGACGCTGAGCGATTCGACAAAATCGGTCCAGTCCGTGGCTTCCAGTTCCCGCAAACTGCCAATACTGTTTCCGATCGAAACCTGATCAACAGCCTGTTGCTGGCCTTCGATCTGCACCATTTGTTCAATGGTCTGCCCTTGTTCTCCCAGACGTTGTTCAATCCAGGTGATCACAATCGCCAGGGTGGGACTTTGGCCACGTAGCCGCCGGGCAATCTCCGCCACAAAAGCACTGGTGAGAACCGGTTCCGGGCGGGCCATGTCGGCCACAGCCAGAATGAGTTTGTTGGGTGTTTCTTCGGCACATTTGATGAACCGGTCCGCCCAGTGATTGGCTCTGGTTCGATCCAGCGTCCCTTTCGCGATACGTGCCGCCACACGTCGCAGATTTTCGATCAGGGCCTGCCGCATCATGATGGGCATGGCCCAGAGTTCGCCCAGCAACAATGGGCTGGACAACTGATACGCACTGACAAAACTCTTGAGCGTCTCCGTGTTGACCCGGCCATCGACGTGAGAAATCAATTCCAGCGCCAGATCGTAAATCCGCGGGTAACCGGCGGAAGGACCATTCGCCAGTCGCGGCAGGCTGCGGCTGTATGGTTTGGGAAGGTGCCGCCGAGCCGTTCGGATCTGCTCTTCGATCAGATAAAAGTTATCAATGAGCCATTCGCCCGCGGGAGTAATGCGCTGATTGCGTTCCAGCGCATCGGTGGCCACTTTATAGGCCCCCAGCAACGTTAATTCGTTTTCGGCCAGTCGAGCCAGCAGGCGATCCGGTCCGGAAGCAGGGGCAATCCGATGCCAGTCAGACAAAGCGGCCGCATGCCGTTCCAGTTGGTCCACATTGAATAATTCTGATCGCAGCGGGAGATCATCACCAAATTCCCGGAAGAGACCATCCACACCAATTCGCGAAATGAGGCGCTCAACCCCTTTGCGGAGAATTTTGCGTTGCAGCTTCAATCCATCTACCTCCAATCCATAAAACTTCAAACCCAACTGCACACTCTAGCCGATTTGTGCGAGCGGCGCAGGTCTTGGGAAATGGCATGGCTGAAAAAAGACGGGAAGCGAAGGCAGACACCTTGTAATGAGGGAATTTGTGAGGAGGGGCGATGCTCAGACAGGAGCATTCACAATCGACTTTGTTGATGTTGAGATGCGCTGCGATTCCTCTTCTATAAAACGATCGACCGCGACCGCAGGAACAGCGTCCGGGCGAGGAAAATATCTCTTCAACGAAAGGCAGGGACGTTCCAGCCAGGCCCAGCTGAGTTGAGCAGCCAGCAGTGAACCACCCACCGCACTCACGAAAATCGCCCAGCCTCGAATCGCTTCAGGAATCACCGACCAGTCCAGTTGCATCACTCCCAGATACACAAATTTATGGAAGACGTAGATCGCATAGCTGTATTTCCCGAACAGAACCAGAAATCGCGTTGAAAGAACTCGTGATAATGGATGCCGCTCCGGAAGGGTTTGAGCGGCACCAATCAGCAGAACAAACGTCGCTGCCAACAGGAGATGTCCGATGGAATAGGCTGCATAGGTCTCACTGCGCAGGATCGGCCAGAACTGATCCAGACAGGCCAGTCCTCCCGCCGCCACGACAACTCCCGGAAAGAACCATCGACTCAATCGCCGTTGCCATTCCGGATTGCGCAGGGCAATGGCCAGCAAAGCCCCGCTACACAGACCATCCAGCCGGGTAATGGTCATGACGAAGACCACCATGGGCGTGACTCCCATGTTCAACAGGCAGACACGGGCGCTCACGGAACACAGGCTCAGCCCCAGGCAGACCCAGCCCAGTTGTCGCCGGGATAAGCATGCCACCACGAGCGGCCAGACCAGATAAAACTGTTCCTCGATGGCCAGCGACCAGAAATGTTTAATGGGAATGGCCGTCGGCCAGGTCTGCTGCCAGGCGAAGAGCCAGTTCTGCACATAAAGCCAGTACCACCATTGATCCGCACGAGCGATTGCGAACGGAGTGGTCGTTGCCGGAGAAGCCCCCCACATCCACAAGGCACAGGGAATAACACAAAATAGAGCAAACAACGTTGCATAATAAAGTGGAAAGATCCGAACAGAGCGCCGCAGGAAAAAACTCTTCCAATATCCCGGACGTCCCCGTGTCTCCAGCAACACCCCGGTGATCAGATATCCGGAAAGCACGAAGAAGAGATCGACCCCCACCCAGCCACTGGCTGCCAGTCGACGAATTCCCAGCGTCAAAGGATCACCCGCTGGGGCGAGCTTCAGACAATCATAACAGAGGACCAGTAAGACCGCGATTCCCCGGACTCCGTCCAATGGCAGACAATGTCGATGCAAACGGAGCATTTCCGCAGACTCCGCCCCGAGTTCCGATGAAGTTCGGGCAGCAGCTTCACTTCGCGAGACCCGAACCATGGAATCGTTCTCCGAGAAGTAGGGATTAGGAGTTAGGGGTTAGGGGCAATACCGTTGAATTAAGAGCAAATGTTCACTGTTTTGTTGGGCAGCATTTGACGTAAGTCCTTATCTCATGGACCAACGGCATTCAATAGCAGGCTTAATTCAACGGTATTGGGGTTAGGGGTTAGTATTTATTTAGTATTTATGGTGATCTTCATTAGAGCGAGTTCACGTCGCATCGACCGCGTTCTGCCACGCAACGAGTCGTCTTTCATCCGTCGCTCTTTACATCCGTCGAAACGTGCGCTGCGCGGGCCCAGGTCAGAGCAACTTGCACTCACCATCCTGTTGGAGCAGGTGCCGGGAAACGGTCATTGCATTATTTCGAAACCAACGCAGCCCGCTGACCATGGCAGCGGCCAGGCTGCCAACCGGGCTGGTTAGATACATGCGATGACAAAAGCCGCGACGGTGCGGCCAGACCCGTTCAATAAATGAACCGGGGCTGGAACAACTGTCGATCATACGCACTTCCGGAAGTTGCAGCCCGGCGTTCATGGCCGTCTGCATCTTCAATTGAAACCCGGGGCAGCCTCGTTCACATGCTGGATTCCAGCCCAGCTTGAACGCATAGGCAGTCTCACCTGCCAGTAAGTGCGCCACACTGGCAACGGCCTCCCCATTCACCAGCAATCTGGAAAACATGACAGACTGCTGCAGGTTGAAACGGGAGATCATTTCTCTGAAGAATTTCTGATGCTCAATCTGTGATGCCAGGGCCGTTCCGCGCTCCGCTTTCCAGCCCAGACTTTCCAATCGCATGAATTCCTCTGCACACTCGGAGATCCGTTGCGGATCACGCTGAAATTCAAATTGGACTTCGCCCAGTTTTTCGAGTTCCCGCCAGCCGCGTCGCAGACTTTTCATGCGTTTGATAGTGGTCCTGGCCAAAAGAGTTTCCGGCTGACATTCACTCGTGACGAGACTGGCCCGTTCCCAGTACGTCCCTCTCAAGCAGGAGATTGCAGCGGATTGAGCGGTTTCATCAAGCGTTTGCGTGACGGGGTCACTGTCTGGAGAACGTGGAAATTCCACAGCATGCCAGTCATGCCGACCCCTCGACAAAAAATCCCAGAACACCTCGCAGGCACGTTGTGCATGACCTCTTCGTATCAGAGGAGCGTCGAGATAGGTGTGAGGGGTCTGCCAGGCACGGAGATGAGGCACCGGCAGACGACGCGAGCCGGACACACTTTCAAAAACTCCCAGCCACAGCATTTCACGCTGAGATTCCACCGTCAGAAAATAAGGTTGAGCAATTTCCGACAGGTGATGAATGGCGGGCAGAACATATTCCGGAGAACAGAATGGATTCCCGCTGAGTGAATCTTTTTCCAGATCACGCCAGGCCTGGCAGAACCGTTCATCAACATCCGCGATGGTACGGACTTGCAGCTGACATTCTGCCGTCCGTGACGGAGAGCGCAATGGAGAAAATCCGGTTCGAATCCCGGCATCGAAAAGAGAAGTGTGCATCAGTCTTCAAAAGGCTGAAAAGGATGAGTTCGTGATTGACTTTGTGATTGACACCAAAGCCTACTTCCAATTCCCTTTGGGGAGATGGAATTCACAGCGAAAACGATAAATCCGCACCGGCAAATCCTGCTGGTGCGATCTGGTGCGGTGCCATGATCTTGTTTCAGGGTGCGCCATTGCGAAACATTCTTCGTTGTCAAACTTTACGGTGAGACCGATCCTGATTTTGAAGTTGACAATGCCCGCTTCTTCATCTCCGTTGGCTGCTGCTGCGAAATAGACGTTGCGAAAAGAGACCGTTTGTCGTAGAAAAGCCGATTACAAGTGTTCCAGGATGGAATTTCAGCTTTGCAAGGATGCACCGCATGTCCTTTACAGTTCAGGACTTAGCCATCTGTGTCGACGGCACAGTGCAGGGTCCGGGGGAAACGCGTCTGGTGGACGTGGCTCCCCTGCCGACTGCGACAAGTCATCATGTGACTTATGCAGAAACTCGCAAACAACTTCCGCAGATCAGGCGCAGTCAGGCCGGCGCGCTGCTCGTCAATGCGGAATTGGCGGAACTGCTGCTGGAATCTCCGATTCCATTGATCATCGTCAAAGATCCACAATGGGCCTTTATTGCTGCCATGCTGATGTTTCGGCCGCAACGCTCACGTCCAGCGAACGAGATTTCTCCACGGGCCATCGTCGATCCCAGTGCCCGCTTGGGGGATGATTGCCATGTGGGAATCGGGACCATTATCGGTGCGGAAGTCGTGATGGGGCACCGGTGTCAAATTGGCCCCGGCGTCGTCATCGGTGACGGCTGCCAGCTGGGCGATGACTGCCGGATTGATGCTCATACGGTTTTATATCCGGATGTCATCCTGAAAAATCGGGTGATTGTGCAGGCCAACTCCGTGATTGGTGCCGATGGATTTGGTTACCGCTTTGTCAATGGGAGTTTCGACAGGATTCCGCATACCGGGACTGTCATCCTGGAAGATGATGTGGAAGTGGGCGCCAATAGCACGATCGATCGGGGCATGATTGAAGCCACGATCGTCGGTCAGGGGACCAAGATCGACAATCTGGTCATGATTGCCCACAACTGCAACGTGGGAAAGCACAATGTCTTCGCCTCGCAAGTGGGCCTGGCCGGTTCGGTCATCACCGGCGATTACGTACAGATGGGTGGACAGGTCGGCATTGCCGATCATTGCTACATCGGCACGCAGGTCAAACTGGGAGGCAAAGCCGGCGTGATGGGAGATATTCCCGATGCCGGTGTTTATCACGCCATTCCCGCCATTCCCGAAAAAGATGCCCTGAAGAATCACCTCAATATCCGCAAGGTTCCAGAAATCCGCAAGCAGGTGCAGCAACTCACCGAACAACTGGCGGAACTCCAGTCCCAACTCGCCCTCCTTTCAGAGCCTTTCCGTGGCCGCTCGGCCGCCTGAAGTCAGGTCATATGATTTTGCCATGTCGGATTCCTACCGAGAACGATTAATTCCAATTCACCCTCGCCCCGGTGACCGTGTCGGCTTGCTGGCAGGTTGGGGACGATTTCCCGTCGTCTTCGCCCAGGCTGCACAACGGATGGGCTTTTCCGTGCAATGTCAAGGCATTGAAGGAATGGCTTCGCCGGAGTTGATGGAGATCTGTGACCATTACCGGCCCATCCCCCTGGGTCGGATTGGCAAAGCCATTCGCCATTTCAAACGCCGTGATGTGCTCAACGCCGTGATGGCAGGCAAGATTGAAAAGCGGGTGCTCTTCGATCCCTTTTTGTTCTGGAAAATGCTGCCGGACTGGCGCACGTTCAACATGTGGGTGCGGTACTGCACAGAAAACAAAAAGGATGACACATTGTTGCTCGCGGTGATTCGTGAATTCGAGCGAGATGGCGTCCACTTCCGCTCTGCACTCGATTTTTGCCCGGAGATTCTTGTGAAACATGGATTTTTAACACGACGACACCCCAATGCCGCACAGTGGAAAGACATTCGTTTCGGCTGGGAGATGGCAAAAGAAATGGGACGCCTGGATATCGGTCAGACCATTGTCGTGAACGACACCGCCGTGATTGCGGTGGAGGCGATTGAAGGGACGGACGAATGTATTCGCCGGGCTGGAACGCTCTGCCGGCGTGGTGGCATGACCGTCGTCAAAGTCGCCAAACCCTCGCAGGACATGCGTTTCGACGTCCCCACCGTGGGTGTGCAGACCATCCAAACCATGCGCGAAGCAGGCGCACGCGTCCTGGCCCTCGAATCCGGGATGACGATCTTACTGGACGAAGAAGAAGTTATCCGACTCGCTGATAAAATGGGCATCTCCATTGTCTCGGTCAAAGCCGAAGAACTGCAACTGCGCTCCGCAGCATGATCCTCCTCCGTTCCCTCTCATCGATCTTTCGTCCACTCCTGCCTGGAAACACTCCTGCCTGGAAACGCTGACCGGAAGGTGTTTACCGAGATCACCCGCAATCCGATTGCATCGATAGCATCGCCCATGCTAAGGTGCTGGGACGATGTCGCTCGAATTGAAACAGATCCGAAAAAGTTATCGTGAGCCAGGCGGGGATTGCTCCCGATTCTGGATATCGCGGAGTTCTCCATTTCCCAGGGAGAACAAGCGGTGCTCCTGGGGCAAAGCGGGGGAGGAAAAACCACCCTGCTGAATGTCATCGCAGGAATTACGGCACCGGACGAAGGTCATGTTATTGTCGATGGCATCAATCTGACCCGGCTGATCGAGCCGGCCCGGGATCGCTTTCGGGCTGAACGGATTGGAATTGTCTTCCAGACGTTCCATCTCCTGCCCGCATTCACAGCCTTGGAGAACGTATTGCTGGGAATGTCCTTTTCCGGACGGCCGGACCGCGTTTTCGCCCGGCAACTTCTGGAACGAGTGGGGCTGGGAAAACGACTGCAGCACCGCCCCAGTCAACTCTCCGTGGGTGAGCAACAACGGGTTTCCGTTGCTCGGGCACTGGCCAATCGGCCCCGTCTGATGCTGGCCGATGAACCAACCGCCAGCGTCGATCTGGCCAATCAATCCAATATTCTTTCTCTGCTCCGTGAAGGCTGCCGGGAACACAATATTTCCCTGTTGCTGGTGACCCATTCCCCGGAAGTTGCTGCACAGTTTGAACGTGTTGAAAATCTTCAGGACTTCAACCGTGCGGGGGTGACTCGATGAATCTGCTCACCATCGCCTTCAAAAGCATTCAGCAGCGCTGGTTGCCCTCTTTCCTGACAGGTCTGAGCGTGGCACTGGGGATCGCCCTGATGATTGCCGTCATCATCCTGAATGGAGTGGTGACCAATATTTTCAAACAGTCCGGCAGCGGGTACGACCTCGTCGTGGGAGCCAAAGGAAGCGACCTGCAACTGGTCCTCAGTACCATTTACCACATCGACAATCCCATCGAGAATCTTCCCTGGCGGTTCTACAAGGAACTCAGCGAACTTCCGTATGTCGAGCGGGCAATTCCCGTGAATATTGGGGACACCACGGAAGTGGGCAATTTTCCGATCGTCGGGACAACACCACAGTACTTTCTGGTCGACTATGTTCCGGACAAGAGTTTTCTGATTCAGGGGGATGGGCTGCGCGGCACCTGGGATGCTGTCATCGGTTCACAGGTGGCCCGCAAAAATGGGTGGAAAGTGGGCAGCCAGTTTAAAATGGTGCATGCTGGTCAAGCAGACCATGTCCATGATGAACTCTTCACCGTGCGCGGGGTGATCGCTCCCACTGGAACTCCCAACGACCGCACTGCCTTTGTGCATATCGACGGCTTTTTCGCCCTGGCGGGCCACGACAAACCTGTGGACGAAGCCATTACCCGTGAAGCCAAGTTCTACGGAGAATCCGAAGCAGAAGTCCGCGAGTTCTACAAAAAAGATCTCGAAGAGATTGCCCGGCATCAACACGAAGAAGCAGGAGACCATGCCCATCACCACCATCATCACGATACGCCAGACATTCAAAAAGAAGTCACCAGCGTGCTGATCGTGATGAAGGGAGAAGGCTACCAGGCCGCCAATGCCACAAACCTGCTGCAGAACAAGTTGAAAGACGGGTTTCAGGCACAAGGAGCCAATACCGTGCAGGTGATGGATCGGCTGCTGACAAACCTGGTCGGGAATGTCCGCTATGCGTTTCTCTATCTCACCGCTTTGATTATCGCCGTGTCCGGGATTGGAATTTTTGTAAGTATCTATAACTCGATGTCCGACCGGAAAAAAGAAATCGCCATCATGCGAGCCCTGGGAGCACGGCGACAAACGGTACTCTCGATCATCATGCTGGAATCGATCCTGCTATGCGTTCTGGGTGGACTGGGGGGCATCCTGCTGGGGCATGGACTGGTCTATTTCGCCTCCCCCATCATCGAAGCCCGCAGCGGATTGCTGATCGATCCTATTGCCTTTGAGCCACTGGAACTGGCCGTTATTCCCGGTCTGATCCTGATGGCCATTCTGGTCGGACTCATCCCCGGCCTGACCGCATATCGCACAGACGTCGCGGAATCGCTGCAAGGCTAGAGCGCCTCACTTCCGCATGGGCCGCGTCCCGCCACGCGGCGAGTTGCATTTCATCAGTCGAAACGCGCGCTGCGCGGGCCCAGGCCAGAGCAATTTGCTCTAAATCAATCCGCAATCAATTCCTGCGTGCGCGCGGTTCTTTTCCAGGCTCCGGACTGCGTTCGGCCGGCCCAGCGATAGAACCCGACGGCCAGTGCGGCATTCATGCTCACGAACAGTGAAAAGAGTCTGAGCACTTTTGCGGAAACTCCCTGGCCTCCAGAGTAATGTCCCATGACGGCGCCCAGATAAAACAGGGTCTGACAGCCAAACAGAGCGGCATAGAGCGGCTGGGAAATCAGGGCCAGATTTGTCCCCAGCGCCACCAGCATCAGCATTGGACACAGCCAGCGCAGGACCTTATGTGACCAGAACGCAAACGCGACACTTCCATAATGCGGACTGAGTAATGGCAATAGCCAGCAGAGACTCTGGAACCCACCCGCTCCAATGCGGGCACGGCGATGAAATTCGGCCGCCATGCTGGGAGCACTTTCTTCATGAGCGATCGCAGCAGCATCAAAGACGATGCGTTGGCCTTGCTGATGAATACGCATGCCGACCAGAAAATCATCCACAATGGTCTGAGGTGGAATCGGTTGCCAGAGTTGTTTGCGAATCGCGTAAATCGCCCCGTTGAAGCCGAGTAACGCTCCCAGTCGACCTTCGCAGCGTTTCAAAAAGTTTTCATACTTCCAATACAGTCCATCCACATTGTCCCCAGTTACGGGATCAACAATGAAGAGTTGTCCGCAGACTCCACCGGTACGGGGATGACGAAAATGACTCACCAGGTGTAACAGAGCATCTCGGTTCCAGAACGTATTCGCGTCCGAAAAGGCAATCACTTCACCTCGGGCCGCCGCGACACAATCATTCAAGACAGAAGGTTTGCCACGACGTTTTTCGAACTGCAACAGCCGCACGCGCGAGTCTTGAACGGTACTGACCAGTTGGCCGGTGGCATCTTCGTTCCCGTCGCAGCCAATCAGAATCTCGATTTTGTCGGCGGGATAGTTCATCTGCAGTGCATTCTGAATGCGCTGCAGAATAACACTTTCTTCTTGATAGGCGGCGATAATCAGTGAGACAAACGGCAAGCCGGTCATCGGCTGCGAAGCGACTGACTTAGAACCCGTAACAGAACTGGCCGCGAACTTGCTCGTGAAAGGTGAATTTCTCTTGTTCGGGAGGTTTTGTTCGCGGCTTAGAACCCCTAACAAAACTTGTAGCGAACTTGCTCGCGGAAAGGGGATTTCCGCTGCCTGAGAGGTTTTGTTCGCGGCTCTTAGAAGAGTTGCCGGACGCTGAGGAAGGCAGCGCGACAACAATCCGATCAGAATCGGATAGCCGAGATAAGCATAAGCCATCAGCCCGATGGCTGCCCAGAAAGTGATTTCAATTCCAGACATGGTGGCTTTCCGGTAGATGGGGGCAGAGGGCGAGGGAAGCAGCAAGAGTCTTCTCTCCTCTCATCCTCTATCCTCTGCTCAAGACTTGCTGATGTTGATTGTCCGGCGTTCTGGCTTGGACTTCGGCCGGGTTTCGACAGACAACCCACATGTAATCCACAGCCAGTTCTTCCGGCTGATAGTCGGCAAATTCCGAATGGACAGGGAGTGCTCCAGACCGAATCAGGGTTAATGACCGCTTGTCAATGCGTTCGCGGCAGATCTCGATCGACAAGCCGGCTTCGAGAAACATTTCGCGATAGTCCCGAGAACGCAGACGGTTGTGATAGGCCAGGCCGCTTCCTCCCAGCCATTCCCATTCTTCTGACGAGTACCGGAGAAAATTGGCGTGTGTGATACGGGAATCCACGGTGGCAAAATGGTCCTGGGGATTAAAACGATGGGCAGCCAGACCTTGTGGTCGCAGGATTCTGCACGATTCACGATGGATGTCCGCTTGAAGAGCACGAGGGATATGCTCCAGCACATTCGAGCTGACAACAATGTCCACACTACCGTCCCGCAAACCGGTTTCGCGGGCGTCGCCCGGGTAGATGTAGTCAATATTCAGCGGCGTTAAGATGCTGTGGAGTGAACGGGCTGAGCGGGGGACGGATCGGTAACGATCCCAGACTTCATATTCCGGCAGTTTGCAATATGCGGCAATCTCCGGCAAAAACAGTTCCAGAGACCTCCAGGTCTCCAGTGCGTAGGACGAAGTCAACCAGGGGTTCACATCCAGCGTGATCACCCGCCGTGCCCCAGCCAGAGAGAAAACGAACGGGACGAATGGTCGCCAGCCCGTCCCCACTTCCAGACAGACTGCGTCTTCAATGGTTCCGTTCGCCTGAAAGACCAGGTCGACGAGTTCGAAAGCCCGGTCCAGATCACGACGAACATTCAGCCGATTGGTGCCCGCGCATTTCTGCAGAAGATGATACAGAGATCGCCCTGCCGGCAGTCGACTGAGCACAGCCAGAGCATTTGATTTCAATTTCCATGACATCCCGAAAGCCATAAATGATCCACGTTTTGAAGCAATCAATGATGAATCTCTAATAAAACTTGCAGCGAACTTGCTTGCGGAAAGGAAATTTCCTTTACTGAGCCGCCTGTTGAAAAACCATGGAATCCCGGCCAGACAGAAGTATCCGACCCACCTTTTTTCAATAATCCAGACGCTTTTGGTAGCACAGACATTTCTGTCTGTGAGTTCTTCGAAAGACTGTCAGCAGGTTTTGTTCGCGGCAGTTAAGGGTTTCTGCCCGATTGCCAAACTTTACGCTCTCCGCAAAGTCCTTTTGCAAAATGTCGGCAAAGATCCTCGTTTTCCCCAAAAATCACCGCATGTCGGCAGGGGTCACAACGAACTGTTGAGAAAAGGCAACGTCTTTTTCTCAAGGCTGCGAAATGAGTGCTGTACCGCAGCTTGGCCTCGGGTCGGTTTCTCGCGATTCCGCTCCCTTGTCGCTCGCGTCACAGTTTCCGACCCGAACACCAAGACACGATCGATGACGAATCGTATGCAGCCAAATGATGTCTCATCGGTAAGACTTCGACTGCCGCTGATCTGGCAGACCTGCTAACCTGTTTTGACGTTTGATTCATGTGGATTCGCTCTGAATAAAAACAAAAATTGCTCTCTGGGACGGAACATGAAACACCCGTACGGATTTCAATCTGCCTTTCGCTCTTTGCTGGTGGTTGTCGCAGTCTTTCCGGGAATCATTTTTTCGGGAGGAGTGCTTCAAGCTGGGTCATCCAACAGCTTGATGGATCTTTCCCGGGACGGGCGATGGCTGGCCTGTTCCAATCGAGACAGCGGGACCGTCACCATTGTTGAACTTCCGGGACTGACGAAAAAATTCGAAATCCCGGTCGGACTGCATCCGGAAGGGGTCACCTTTCTGGGAGATACGCACCGGCTGGCGGTCGCTGTCTATGGAGATGACCGGGTCAGTTTCATTGATGCCGAGACCGGGACTCTGCAGGGAAGTCTGGATGTGGCTGATGAGCCTTATGGCATTGTCTCCAACCCGGATGGATCGCGAATCTGGGTCACGCTGGAATATCCCGGCGAAGTCATCTGTATTGATGTTGAACAGCGGGTTGTTGTGAATTCTCGAGTCGTCGGGAAGTTTCCACGTGGATTGGCGCTCACTCCGCAGGGGACATTGCTATTCACCGAATACCTGACGGGAGTGGTGAAGGGCCTGAATATCGAAACCCTGGAAGTGACCAACGTCTGGACGGGTTCCCGGCAAGACAATCTGGCCCGGCAGATCACCACTCATCCCACCCGGGCCAAGGCATATCTTCCCATGCAACGCTCGCTCACGATGGTGTCACACGGGGCCGGTTCCATTTTTCCGTATCTGTCGATTGTCGATACGAAACCGGGCGCTGGAACTCGGCGGACCCGGGTGCAGATGGATTCGTTTCGTGGCACATATGTGGTGGCCAACCCCTGGGAAGTGGCTGTTTCGCCCGATGGGAACTGGCTGGTGATTCTCTTCAGCGGCACCAACGATCTGTTTGTCTGCCGGGTGCTGGATGATGATTATCTGGAAGTGGAATTTGCCAAACTCCTGCGGACCGGCTGGAACCCTCGAGCTGTTCGTTTTGCCGCGGATAGCGAGACGTTTTACGTCTATAATGCGCTCGACTTCACCATCCATGCGATTTCGACGAAGACGTTTCAATCGATCGGGACGGTGCAGATCACCCGCTGGAAGGGGAGTGAAGAATTGTTGCTGGGCAAGCGGCTGTTCTATACCGCAAACCCGCCCATGACTGCGCAGCGTTGGATCTCCTGTTCCAGTTGTCATCCAGACGGAGATGCCGATGGCCGGACCTGGCAGCAACCGGAAGGTTTGCGGAACACTCAGGCCCTGGCGGGACTGGCCCAGACACATCCCATCCACTGGTCGGCGGACCGGGATGAAGTGCAGGATTTCGAACTCACGATCCGCTCATCTCTCATGCAGGGAAAAGGTCTGATTCGAGGGAAAGTGAATGAGGCACTGGGCGAGAAGAATGCAGGGCTCTCAAAGGAACTGGACGCACTGGCCGCGTACGCCAACTCCCTTTCGTTCAGCCCGAGTCCTCATGCCAAAACCGGACTGAGTGCCGCAGCCAGCCGGGGTAAAGAACTGTTCTTCAGTCACGAAACTGGATGTGCGAAGTGTCATTTCGGGGCTGCATTCACGGATCGACAGGTGCACGATGTCGGTACGGGCCATGACGATCCCTCGGAGAAGATCGGTCCGAATTTCGATACGCCGACTCTGGTCGGGATTTATCGCACTGCTCCTTATCTGCATCATGGCAAAGCGGAAACGCTGCTGGGAGTTCTCACCACATTTAACCCGAAGGATCAGCACGGTCAGACGAGCCATTTGGATGCGGGTCAGCTGAACGATCTGGTGGAGTACCTCAAGGCACTGCCTTATGAAAAGACTGGCTCGTGAGGCAATTTACTCTCGTTACATCGGAAGTGTACGTCCCGATTTTTCGTCCAGCAGGTCACGAATCTGAATCAGCAGTTCCTGGTCTTTTGTTAAGACCGGTGTTGCCGCCGCGGCTTCTTCTTGCTTCTTTCGAGCTCTCAACAGCCAGCCCAGGAACTTCACGATAAAGAGAAACAGGGCCAGGGCGACAATCAGAAAATTCACCACCTCGCCCAGAAACAGCCCATAAGGAATTTCGTTACCTCGAATGACCCAATGCCAGGTGGTGTAAGACTGGTCCCCGGGAATGAGCACGGAGATGAAGGGCATGATCAGATTTTTCACCAGAGAATCGACGATCTTTCCGAACGCGGCTCCAATAATCACACCGACGGCCAGGTCGATCACGTTCCCTTTGAAGGCGAAAGCCTTGAATTCGTCCAGCAGAGTCAGGCCGGCCTGAGCAGGATTGAGTTGCTTGAGCTTCGAAATATCTGACATGATTCGTTTTCGCTTTCAGTTGCCCGCTGACCCGTTCTGATTGGAGTATATCCCCCGAATTCAAGGCGTCTATTGCTCTTTTGGGGGGAAATTCAGCGACTTATGATGAGCGCGGCGGAGTTCACCCCCGCTGCCCTGGTGGACAAACAACGTGGATTGTGGAGGAACGGGAGAATTTCCGAGCAGCGCGCGTTTCGACTGGTGAAACGTAACTCGCAGTGTGTCGAAACGCGGTCGATACGGGAGTCATGCGCTCTATCGCGCGGAGACTTTGTTTGTTGCGGATTCAATACAGAACAGCCGGTCGAACGTGCGCAGGAAGATTTCGTTGTCGAGCAAGACGGGAGTGGAAATGCAGAATTCATCTTTACCCAGAGAGTTCTGGGATTTGACATCACCGGTTTCCGCATCCAGCACAAATGCCTCGGCATCTTCACGAACGATGTACAGCAGGTTTCCTGCGAGAACAGGAGAGGAGCTATATGCATTCCGGTTCTTCGGGAGTTGCATCGACCAGATTTCCTTACCTGTCCCAGCGTCGAGGCAATCAATATTTCCTTTATCCCCGCAGACATATACTTTGCCATCGCGGGTGGCAGGTGTGGGGACGTCGGCGCCCATCGGCTTAGTCCAGAGAACCTGTGAATGGGTGACGTCCCCCTGTCCACCCATCTTAATGGCTGTGAGACTCTTTCCCCGGGCATAAGGAGCAATCACGATCTCTCCCGACATCACGGGTGAGGCGATGGATCGGAAATATTTATCTTCGTCCGGATTCAATCCTCCCACACGCCAGATTTCCTTGCCCGTTTCCGCATCGTGGCAGGTCACATGATCTGCCCCCAGCACGACGATCTGTTCTTTGCCCTGAAATGTTGTGACGACCGGGGTGGAATAGGTTTGAGCCGCTTCTTCTGGAGCCCCCAGGTTACGATCCACTTTCCAGACCTCTTTGCCGGTTTGTTTATCAAAAGCTGCCAGATAGCTGGGGCCGGTCTGCACGCAGGCGACAACAACGTATTTGGAAGTGAGGACAGGGCTGGTTCCCAGGTCCCACCAGAGAGTGTCCTCGCCATACATTTTCTGCAGGTTTTCATGCCAGAGCACCTTGCCGGTCCAGTCCAGTCCGGCGAAATCGCCGCTCTTATAATAGACGATCAGGATGTTGCCGTCGGTGACGGGGGAGGGGTTGGCTCCGCTTCCCTTTTTATGTTTTCCGGGACGTGCCGCCCCCAGCGTGACCCGCCATTTCTCAGTTCCGGAGCGATCCAGGCAGAGCACACCGTTCTGCTCGTCGATGGGCATCGTCATGACCATCAGGTCATCCCAGACAATCGGTGTCGAGCCGGATTTTCCGGGGAGTTCGGTTTTCCAGCGGATATTCTTTTCCGCATCCCATTCGTGGGGATATTGCCCAGCCTTCGCGTTCCCGTTCAATTGCGGGCCCCGCCAGTTCGGCCAGTCTTCCGCTCCGAACGAGAACTGTGCCAGCATCAATGCCGTCAGAACGAATCCAGTGACACGAGTGAACGCAAAATTCCACATGAGTGAACCCCTTCCAGCAGTGAGAGAGAACTTCAGATTATGGCCAGAAATTCCTGAGAGTGAAAGGGAGAGGATTTTTTGAAAATTCCCCGACCATCAATTTGTCTAATTCTCTAGAATATCACACAATACTTCGGGGAAATCCTGACAGAGCCAGTGAAAACATAAAGGCGGATATCACGACGATGAAGAAGAACTCTGTGAAAGCGGCACTGCGGGCAGGCAAGCCGCAAATCGGGACGTGGCTTTCCCTGGGAGATTTGAATGCGACACGCATGCTGGCCAGAACGGGACTGAATTATCTGACCGTTGATCTGGAGCATTCTCCCATCGACTGGAAACAGGCTGGGATGCTCTTTGCCGCGATTGCCGATGCGGGCTGCGTGCCGCTCGCACGTGTGCCGGAAGGGCGTCACGATCATATTAAACGTGTCCTCGACGCCGGAGCACATGGGATTATCGTTCCGATGGTCGATACCGTGGAGCAGGCCCAGGCTTGTATTGCTGCTGCCAAGTATCCTCCTCAAGGGACCCGGTCCGTGGGGGGATCATTGCACGCCATTAATTTTGATGCCACACCTGCGGACTATTATCAGCACGCCAATGAAGAGATTCTGGTGATCCTGCAGACAGAGTCTCCCCGTGGCGTCGAGAACGCGGAAGCGATTTACAGTTTGCCTGGCGTAGATGGCATTTTTGTCGGCCCCAACGACTTACGGGCACAAATGCGAACTCCGGACGGCGCCGATCCAACTCCAGAAGCCTTTGAAGCCATGTTGCAGCGTATACTCGCCGCTGGCAAGAAATGTAAAATGCCGGTCGGCATGCACCTGATGTCCATTGAAGACGTCAAGTTTCGCCTTGAACAGGGATGGCGTTTCCTGGCCATCGGCAGCGATTTGTCCATGCTGCTCACGGAGGCTCAGAGAATCACGCACGGCCTGCAACTGGGAAATAACGCGAAGCAACTCGCCAGATATTAGAGCAAGTTGCTCTGGCCTGGGCTCGCGCAGCGTGCGTTTCGACTGGTGAAAGGCAACTCGCCGCGTGGCGGAACGCGGCCCATGCGGAAGTCATGCGTTTTAGAGCAACTTGCTCTCGTCCGCATCAGCGTCGATAAGTGGCATGAGCGTGGGGGGTTTCCCACAAACTGACTTCCAGAATGGGAAGCCCCTTTTCCGCAGCATGATCATAAATCAGGCGGGCGATCGTCTCGGCAGTGGGGTTGGAATCAATCACATACAGCGGCTCTCCCAGCGCCCGCAACATCGGTAGTGCAGGATCTTCTTCGCACAAAATCATGCGATGGTCCAGGTTGTCATCGATCCAGCTGCGAACTTCCCGTTTGATGTCATTGAAATCCAGTAACATCCCGCGATGGTCCAGCTGTTCCCCCTCCAGAACAATCACCGCCAACCCGTTATGACCGTGCAGGTATCGGCACTTCCCCTGATAGTTGAGGAGCCGATGCCCATAACAGAATTCAATTTCCTGAGTCACACGGTACATGAATAGGTCAAATGAAATAGGAGTTTTGCATTGTTGCAGGCAGCACTTCCTGCCTGAAGCGATGATTGTCTGAAGACCGGTTCCCCGGCAGGAGCATCTCGCAGAGGGCAGTTGCCTGCACAGCGATCCGTTCGACAACAGCCGATCTGCCATCGCCAGTACCAATCATCCAAGAACGCCGCCCGCTGGCAAGTCTGCTGCCACTTTTGCCTGCAGCAAATATCAAGATTTTTTGCCTGCAGCAAATGTCAAGATTTTTTGCCCGCGGCAAATGCTAAGCTTTTTTGCCTGCGACAAATATTGAGATATTTTGTGTGAGTAATTGCAGCGAACGCGGGAGTTTTTCTGAAAACCCCTTGACGAAACACCGATAATGCTTCTAACGTTATTATCTGGACTCCAGATTTTTATCCGACCAGTCTCAACAAGACAACTTGTTTCCATGACACCATCCACAGCCAACATCGGTCTGCGACTTTCCCTACGAACGAAACGGAGGTCTTAGGCCGGTGCGCTGATTGGTTCTGCAATTCACACCACCCTGGGACTTCTTCGAAGCTCCAGGGTGGTGTTGTTTTATACGAACCGTACTGACATTTTCATCAACAGAACCTTTGCACGGCAACGCGCCGTCTCAATCCAAATTCAACTTTTGCATCCCAAAGCATCTATCATGGCCGACGACATCATCACAATCTTTGACACCACTCTCCGCGATGGAGAGCAATCTCCCGGTTGCAGCATGGACACCAGTGAGAAGCTGGAAGTGGCCCGCGCACTTGTCGAACTGGGAGTGGATGTGATTGAAGCGGGGTTTCCAATTGCGTCTCCGGGCGATTTTGAAGCGGTTCAGCAGATTGCCCGGACATTCGGTGATCAGAAAGTGATTTGTGGTCTGGCGCGTTGTCGAAAAGAAGATATTTCCCGCGCCTGGGACGCACTCCAGGATGCTCCTCAGTTGCGGATTCATCTGTTTCTGGCCACCAGTGCAATTCATCGCGACTTCAAACTCAAGATGGCGAAAGAAGAGATTCTCAGACTGGCGGTGGAGTCCGTCAAATTTGCATGTGACCAGATCTCTTCGCGTCAGGATATCGTCACTCCAAACGTCGAGTTTTCGCCGGAAGATGCGGCCCGGACCGAACTCGATTTTCTGTGCGAAGTGGTGGAAAAGACCATCGCTGCCGGAGCCACTACGGTGAACATTCCCGATACCGTGGGCTATGCCACGCCCAATCACTATTACAAAGTAATCAAGTATCTGAAGGACAACGTGCCCAATATCCATCGGGCGGTCATCAGTACCCATTGCCATAATGATTTGGGGCTGGCGGTTGCCAACAGCCTGTCCGCCATTGAAGCGGGAGCCCGGCAAGTGGAATGCACCATCAACGGACTGGGGGAACGGGCGGGGAACGCTGCGCTGGAAGAGATCGTCATGGCGCTTCGCACCCGGCAGGATTTTTATGGAGTGCGGACCAACATCAATACTCAACGGCTCTTTCCCACCAGTCGGCTGGTCTCCGGAATTACCGGCATGGCCGTTCAGCGGAACAAGGCGATCGTGGGGCAGAACGCCTTCGCACATGAGTCTGGAATCCATCAGCACGGCATGCTGCAGGAGCGAACGACTTATGAAATCATGCGACCGGAAGATATCGGGATCGTGGGGACCAATCTGGTCCTGGGCAAGCATAGTGGCCGTCATGCCTTGCGGGACCGGGTGAAATCACTTGGCTTCCAGTTGGACGATCAGGCTTTTCAGAAAATTTTTGATGACTTCATCGCGCTGGCGGATAAGAAAAAGGAGATTTATGATGCGGATCTCATCGCCCTGATCGATCATCGCAGTGGCGAACAGGAACAGATCTGGACGCTGAAAAGCTTTCAGGTCCTGGGGGGAACCGGCACCATCCCCACCGCCACCATTGCGCTGGTCCATCAGGATGGACACGTTGTTCAGGATGCTTCCATTGGGGACGGTCCCGTGGATGCTGCGTTTCACTGTCTGGAACGTATTGTCGGCGTGGCAGTCAAGCTGGAAGAATATACCGTCCGCGGCGTCTCTGGCGGCAAGGATGCTCTGGGTGAAGTGATTCTGGAAATCGAAGTCGAAAACCGCCGGTTCCATGGAAAAGGAGTGAGTACAGACGTCATCGAAGCCAGCGTTCAAGCCTATCTGCACGCCCTCAATAAAGCCCTGTCCAATCAACCCGGTCGCAATCTTCAGCGAGAAAAAGGAGTTTAACAGCCCGTTGAAAAGCAGCCGAATTCCGGTCAGGCAGAAATGCCTGACCCGCTTTTCCCAATGAATCCGGAGTCTCTGGTGGCACAGGCATTTCTGTCTGTGCTCTCTTCAATAGACTGTTAAGTGTCTCCTATTATGCCCGTTTATCCTTATCTTGTGCGACCTCAGGAACCGGCGGTCTTTGTCGAGCTCTATCTCCCGAAAAAGGCGGTCTTTCAGGGGATGCTCTATGACACTTTGACTTCCGGATTTCGTCTGGAAAAAGTCAAAGAGCACTTCCTGCAGGCGGATGCCGTCAAGCAACGGCAGATTCGTTCTTTATTAGGAAAAAGCTGGACGGCGGTGGACTATACGCAGGCCGATATTGAACAGTTCCGCCGCGTCTATTTCGGATATTCGCTCTATGATGTGAATGGGGTCTTTCTGAAGTCGACCGCTTCCGAGAACCATCCCACAGGAAGCCTCACGACGGCAGAACAGGATGAGCTGTATCGTGTCGCGGAAGAGACAAGTCAGGTCGTGCGCATGGTCTTTAAATATCCTTGTGCCGATGAGCCGACTGTCGCGATTGACTTTCTCATGCTGGCACTGCAGCGACCGCTGTCGGAGATGTCTCAGTTTGCGGATGTGCATCGCAACGAGATCATCGAGGCGGCCGGTCCGTCGGCAGACCGGGTTTTTGCGCTGCTGGCAGACCTGGAACGGTGGCAGATGTATGTCGGCCTATTCGTTTTTGGCTTTCTGATCCACAACATTTGCGAAGGGATTCTGAATCTGGGAGAGTCCATGAAGGTGCAGATTGATCCAGCCGACTTGCTGCAGGATGAAATCTGGGTCACCTCGTCCTGGAGCATGAGCATGAATATCGTGGACTGGGTGCATGGCTCGCGTCACGCCTGATCTTCAACTTCTGCAGGTTTGATGCTCCCGCAGGGAGCACCGGTCATAAAATTACAGAGACGGCATCGAGACATCCTGAGGAGCTGTTATGGGGGCTGAAGCACGCCTGAGCGAACTGAAACTGGAATTACCGCCACTGCCCCGGCCGGGCGGGGTCTATCAGCCGGTTCTGCAAATGGGAAATCTATTGTACTTTTCCGGGCATGGCCCGTTGCGTCCGGATCAGACATACATCACCGGCAAAGTGGGAAGCGATTTGACGCTGGAGCAGGCGAAGGCTGCCGCCCGCGTCACAGGACTCACCATTCTGGCCTCTGTGCGCGAATACCTGGGAAGTCTCGACCGTGTTGTCCGGTTGGTCAAATTACTGGGGATGGTGAATGCTGTTCCCGATTTTCAACAACATCCCAGCGTCATCAATGGTTGCAGCGAATTATTCCGCGACCTGTTTGGCGAAAACGGAGTTGGCGTACGAAGTGCTGTGGGGATGGGGTCTCTGCCGGGGAACATCGCGGTCGAAATCGAAGGAGTTTTCGAAATTCATGATTGAGTTGACGTCTGCCATCGATGGCCCTGATTTCCGGGATTGGCAATTTGTGGCGGGATCTGGCAGCATCTCTTCCGTCCTCCGGATGACTCTTTTACACTGATGAGCAGATTCACCCCGCATGGGTCGCGCTCTGCGTGGTACGTGCGGAGGCAACTCAAGGGTAACTGCCATGATTTCGTTGCTCTTGTGATTGAGTAACGCTGATTCGCGCCTGCTCCGCACCTGTTTCGAGGAACGAAATGCCAGGTGTTCATGGCTGCAGGCCAATTGCGTTGATCGTTTTTCATCGATCCAGCCGGATCGTTTTCCACAGCTACTGACAATCGGCCATCAATGTCCATTCTCGTAGATCATTCCACAAAGATCATTACTCAGGGGATTACTGGTAAAGCGGGACTGTTTCACTCGCAGAAATGCCGGGAATATGCGGCTGAGTTCCGCCCGGACGAAGATGTCCTGGTGGGGGGAGTGACTCCCGGCAAAGGGGGGGAGATCGTGGATGGCTTTCCGGTCTTCGACTCTGTTGAAGAAGCCGTCACCAAGGCCGGGGCCAATACCTCGCTGATCTTTGTGCCTCCCCCATTCTGTGCGGATGCCATTCTGGAATCTGCGGATGCGGGAATCCGTTTGATTGTGGCGATCACGGAAGGGGTTCCTGTGCTGGATATGGCGAAAGTCAAACGCTTTCTGGCGACTCGCCCCCATGTTCGGCTGATCGGTCCCAACTGCCCGGGAATTATCACGCCTGGCGTGGCTAAGATTGGCATTATGCCCGGATACATTCATAAACCGGGAACCGTCGGACTGATTTCCAAGAGCGGCACGTTGACCTATGAAGCAGCCTGGCAACTCGGAAATCAGGGACTGGGGCAGTCGACCGCAGTGGGGATCGGTGGAGACCCGATTATCGGCACTCCTTATATCGATCTACTCGAAATGTTCCAGAACGACCCGGGCACGGAATCGATTCTGCTGATCGGAGAAATCGGCGGAGATGCTGAAATCCGGGCGGCCGAATACATTCGTGACCACGTCACCAAACCTGTGGCAGCTTTCATCGCGGGAGCCACCGCCCCACCGGGGAAACGCATGGGACATGCTGGTGCGATTATCTCCGGCGGCAGCGGCACCGCAGCCGAAAAGGTGGCAGCCCTGGAAGCAGTGGGAGTCGTCGTGGCACAAAGCCCGGCCGATATGGGGCAGGCCGTCAAACGGGCGATTGAAGCCCGGAAGAAATGAACCCGCCTGTCCTCTCGGGCAGGCTTCTATTCTGGTCGTTTTTCGGGATTGTTTTTCTCTGCGGGGGGAGACGTTGCTTCAGTGGGGGCGGCATGACCGGATTCGGTTTTGACCCGGACCGGTGAAATTCCTCGGCGTAATGTGGTTCGCAGATCGTCCAGCGAGACTTGCTGCTTCGTGAAATATTTGAATTGGGCCGCTGCCTGACGAACAAACATTTCAATTCCGCTAATGCCGATGCAGTTGTGTTCCCGGGCTTCTTTCAGGAAGAGCGTACTTTCTGGATTGTAGACGGTATCGAACGCGATCATTCCGTCTCGGAACCAGAACTGCGCAAACGGGCTGACGTTCATTTCCGGAGACATTCCCAGCGGAGTGCAATTCACCACAATGTCCGCCGCCACCGCGCCCCGGTTGGCCCAGGTCACAAATTGACACTTCAGTTCTTCCGCCAGCTTCGTTCCACGATCTTTGGAACGATTGGCCAGCATGACAACGCCCCCTGCTTTGGAGACTCCCAGGCCAATGGCCCGGGCAGCCCCGCCTGCTCCCAGAATCAGTACCCGTTTGCCGGAGAGTGTGGGATCGCTCTTTTTGTCGAGTCCCAGCTGAATGCTGTCCAACGCTGCTCCGCAATCCGTATTGGCAGCACACCATTTTCCCTGAGGATCTTTATAAAGCGTATTGGCAGCACCGATCTCCCGCGCCATGTCATCGGCATGATCCGCAAACTTTAAAGCAGCCTGCTTGTGTGGAATCGTCACGCTGTAGCCCTGAAGTCCCAGATTCTCAAACGCTTTGAGCGTGACCTGAAACTCTTCTGGAGGAACTCGCAAGGGGAGGTAGACAGCATTCAGTCCCATCCGTTTGAAGGCAGCATTATAGAGCAGCGGGCTCCAGCTATGGCCGATCGGGTCACCCAGCACACCAAAAATGGCTGTTTGCTGGTTGATTTCGTCATACCGGTAGAGCTTCTTCATTTCGTCAAACGCAAGTTGTCCCGGCGCCATGACCCGTTCTTTGCTGAACGTGCAATACGTAAACGGAGCTCCAAATTTACCGCATAAAACACGGCTGATGGTCCCATATTCTCCCATGCAGAAGGCGACCGTGGGAATCTTCGCACCTTTGATCAGATTCAACACGCGCACGTTGTCCACCGGCGAATTCGCCATGGTGACGACTTTAACGACGTCCGCATCGAGCTTGCACATGCGTGCATGAATCTGTTCGAGGTCGTCCGGAGTCTTCTCGAAGTTATGGTAGCTGACAATCCGCTTGGTTTTTCCAAATCGTGGAATACTGGCTGCCAGATCTTCTTCGATATCGACATATTCCACGCCGGCCCCAATCGCCTGGCGCAAGAGAATTTGCCGGTCTGCTTCTGATCCGGGAAAGCGTCCCCCGTCAGACTCCCGGCGGCAGGTGATGATGGTGGCAGTGGGACGATTCTTGAGCAGATCACCCAGCCGGGGTGCACGCGCAATCCAGTCCAGCCGTAGTTCCACCAGTTCCGCACCACGCTGAGCAAGAGCCAGGTGCTCCGCCAGCATCATGCGATTGCGAGTCCGTCCCAATGTGACACAAATCATAGCAACTTCCGACCCGTCAAATTTCCCGCATTCCCACCATTACGGAATGTTCCGTTCACTTCTATCAATCCAGCCCGAACTTAAACATCAAAATGCAGCGGACCACGAGAGATTCCATCCTGGCATGGCCGGGAGTCGCTGCAGAGCCAAATCCTTCTTATTCGAGATTCACTTCCGTGTCGCGCAAAAACTGGGCGGCATCTTCTGGTGAGACCGGATTGATATAAAATCCGCTGCCCCATTCGAAACCGGCCACGCGACTCAAGCGAGGGAAAATTTCGATATGCCACAAATAATGTGGAAGATTCTGACTGGAGAACGGCGCGGAATGGAGCACAAAGTTATATGGAGGATCATCCAGCCCCAGTTCCAGCTTCGTCAGGACGGTTTTCATCACTCCGCCCAGGTCTTCAATCATCGGCTTGCTGATGTTCTCGTAATGACTCGAATGCTGGCGAGGCAGAATCCAGGTTTCAAATGGAAACCGGCTGGCATAGGGGCAGAACACCACAAAGTATTCCGTCTCCAGAACGATCCGCTTTTCTGAAGCCAGCTCCTGTTGAATCATATCTTCATAAATACAGCGGCCTCGATAATCGTAGAATTCCCGAGCCCCATCCAGTTCTTCCTGAATGGCAATCGGGACAATGGGAGCCACGATTAATTGCGAATGGCTATGATCCAGCGAAGCTCCCGCCCGACTCCCTTTATTTTTGAAGATCAGTCCATGCACCAGTCGGGGATCACGTTTGAGATCGACGAGACGATCCCGATAAACCCAGAGCACTTCACGAATATTGTCCACGGACAACCGCGACATATTTGTCTCGCGATGTGGACATTCCACGATGACCTCATGCGCACCAATGGCATTCATCTTGTCGTAGATGCCTTCGCCGCGCTTGTCGAGGTCTCCTTCAATCCGCACAGCTGGAAACTTGTTGGGAATAACGCGTACACGCCAACCGGGACCGTTGGGCACCCCTCCGTCACGATAAGCCAGAATTTCCGGCGTGGTTGCGTCTTCGTTCCCCGCCAGAAACGGATCGAAGTAGTCACAGGTGGCTGCATCTTCTTCATAAAGGGCCTGCGGACGGCTCAATCGATCCGGCGCAATAATGACCCAGCGGCCCACAATCGGGTCTTTACGCAATTCCTGTCTGGTACGGCCAGTTGTCATCGGCTTGCTCTGCTTGAAAGATGTTTCAATATCCGACAACTTAGGGGATTCGGGATGTTTCTCTCAAGGTGTCACCAAAAAAAGAAACGTGAGACGAACAACAGGCTCGTCCCACGTGATCATTTTGAGTACAGATAAATCTCTTTGATACGTCAATTCAGAATTTGAATCAGAATTTGAAGGTGCAAGAGACTTTATTCGGCGGCTGGTGGCAGTGTGCCAGCTTCCAGGAGCTCTTTGTAAGTCTTCCCATCGCCAGCGTCTTTCTTGCCGACCTCATCAAGAGCTTTGATGATGTCCTCTTTTTCCTTCACGTTTTTCGCACCAAGAGCTTCGGCCAGCGCCTTGCCGTAGTCGCTGACCTTCTTTTTATTCTTGCCGCTATCACCATGGCAAACACCGCACTTCAATTCACTGGCGCGTTCGGCAATCTTGGGATATTTTTCACTGAATGTCTTCAAATACAATGGGCGTGCTTCAGCTTGCTGCGGGGCGAACAGGCCCATCAGGCCACCAAACACAACCAATGTCAAAAGCAGATTCAACTTCTTCATTCAACGTCCTCCAGGCACAACGGTGATGACCTGACTCCGCCGTGCTTTGGCAGCCCACCAGGGCGTTCAAAGCGATTTTCATTCTTGGCACAGTTCGACTTCACGGCAGCGTCAGCAGAAATACGATTAGAATTCGCCCATTTCGCACTGTCAACATACAAACCGATTTGTCCCGCATGTGACAGCACTCGAAATCGAGAACGCAACTTCGATGCCATCTCTGGCAAAATCGGATTTCAAGGCACACAAGCTCCACATTAGTTACGTTTCGTCACACAGTGAACCGACTTCCTCGATCCGGAGGCGTCTGTCGTACCGTGTGACAGCTTGACTTCAGGGTACTCATCGCGAAACGTCCTCTGTTATCGGACTTTACGTTAAGATCAATCAACCCGTTGAAATTTGGGAGGGCGAGGCTTCTGCCGAGCCGAAACCGTTTCAGAACATTGTCAATTCCACATTCCCAAGCCAGACCTCTCTTGGTTTGAGGGAATTTCATTTGAGGAAATTTCAATAGTGTGCGTCGTCAGACATTAGAAAAACTGCAAATTATTGAATTTTCTAATCCCTGACCTTTCGCCCTGACGGCACTGTAAATCTGGAAGTGTTGTCAACCTGGAAGTACGATCACGGTAAGAGGGGCGTCAGCAACTCGATGGTCCGCTGGACCATCTGCTGGGTGCTATAATGCTGGCGAACCCCGCGCCAGGCTTGTTCCGCCAGAGGAAATCGACGGTCGGGATCGGCCAGTTCCGTTAGGGCATCTGCAAGTGCCTGAGGATTTCGAGGCAGGACGAGTCTCCCACCCCCTGTGGACTGAATCATTTCCGGGAACGCTCCATGGGCAGGCTGCACGACGGGAACGCCATTGGCCATGGCTTCCAGCACAGACATTCCTTTCGGTTCCAGAAAATCGGTGGGAACCGACAGGACATCCAACTGGCTAAGAAAAGCGGCCTTCTCTTCCACGGTTTGCGGGCTGCCAATATTAACGCATGATAACCCGGACTGCTTCAATCGGGTCAACATCTGCTGGGCATAATCCTGATAGGGGGGCCCCTGATACCCGCCGATTCGCAACTCAGCATGAGGGACTTGCTGCTGGAGAATTTCAAAGGCATCGATCAGATGATGCAGCCCTTTTTCGGGGGCGAATCTCGCAAAATAGCCGACCACGAACCGGTCTGCCGTTCCCTGTTTCGGTTGACCTGTGTGTTCTGTCAGATCGATCCCCAGGGGAAGAACGTGAAACTTCTCGACGGGCAACGACAGATAGTTCGCAATGTAATCGCGATAGAACGCGCTATGCGTGATGAATCCGTCGAATTCGCGGGCACACTCGGACATCAGTTTGATCACCGGCGTCCGATATCGATCGGGCAACCCATCGAGAAAGACATCGTCTCCCTGCAATGTGCAGAAGATGGGAACCGGACAAGCCTGTCGGATCTCGTGCAATGCACCCGACAACAGTGCATTGCTGAAGATGATGACGTCCGGGCGAATGGTGTTGCTGAGGAACTCTGCCAATTCACGAATGGCGGCACGATGGGGACCATGTTCACCCCGCATGAGAGAAAGAGTCAGCTCACCCAGTTCGGCGGCATCGTTGCTGATGGATCTGCTCGTGGCCAGTCGAATGAGACTGGGGCGATCCAGCCAGGAGGTGAGACTGCGAGGCAGTTTGCTCCACCAGCTCCATTTTTCATTCAGATAAACATTCACGCCCCCCAGAAAGACCCGGTTCAAACTCGTACTTTGCTCATCCAGACGCAAGGGGGTATAGGTTGGAATGAGAGAGACTTCGACCCCCTGTGCCATCAGTGCCCGGGCCCAGGTATTATCGTGCATACATGCTCCGCAGAACATGCCGGCGCCCCCTGCAGTGATGATGGCCAGATGCATTGTTGGGGGAAAAAGAGGAAAGAGAATAGAGGAAAGAGAATACGGAGAGAACAGACTGTCTGCCCCCGATCCTCCGTTTCCTCTCAGCATACCATGGGCGGCTGGCGTTTTGCGACGTCGACGGCTTAACGGGACAAATTCCCGGAATGCATCATCCGATTGAATTCTTCCGGATCGAACGCATCTGGACGACTGGATTGTCGGATGCGTTCCAGGAATTTCAGATCACTGCGAGGGGGCTGCGGACTGGCAGACGGGCTGGTCGAGGATGAAGCATTTGAAATTGGCTGTGCATGCTGCAGATCCGGCAGCATGCGTGGAGCATTGTCCGACACGGATGGCATTCCGCTGGGTGAAGCAGATTGTGTTCCGGAAACCTGCTGGATCGGTTGTCCTGGCTGAATGAGCAACGCTTGCTGGGGAGCGGCCTGAATCGGAGTCGACTTGCCTGTCGCCAGTGCCTGCATGGCCCGTTCCTGCGCCACCTGATGCACCCAGCGCTCCAGGAGTTCATATTGCGACTGCTGCCGGGGGGAGGCAAAGAGTTTTTTGTGAACGTCTGTTTCGTCGCGAGGCCGGGTCAACAGTGGGCTGCGATAAGGATGCTCATCATCGATCAAGGTGAATAGAACCGACAGATTGTGTTCGGTGGCCATCTTCAAGCCGGGGGAATTGATGCGGGCATTCATCAGCTTCATCTGGTTGTCCACCTGGGGGCCATGGCAGCCCGCATTGCCACAACTGTTGATCAGAAGTGGTTGAACTTTGCGCATATAATCCAGCTGTGTTTCCCGGGAGAGTCCGGATGGTCGATTGTCTTCCGGGTTCGCAAAGGCCGCAACATGAATCGCTGTACGGGGAGCAACCGGTGTCGAGTTCACTGGGGCGGTCATAAGTTTGCCGGGACGCAGGACAGCATCCACCTGTTTCAGGATGGCCACAGCATCCGTACGCATGGGCTCCAGACGCAATGCGGATTGAACTTCAATGTCTGCTTGTGCATACAATCCGTTGACCAGGCACCATTCCGCCAACTTTAAATGGGCATCCGCACTGGGAGTACGAATATTGTCTCGAAATGCTTCATAGGCTCCGACCAGGGTTGCCGATGTGACGCTGATCTGATTGAACGGGAGAATCGAAGACCCTCCTGAATATTGAACCCGATAGCCCCCGGGAACTTCCTGAACGGTTCCCTGGAAAACACGTCCATCATTCAACACTGCCACACCGCTGGCCGGGGGAGTCATACCGCTGGTCGGGGGAGTCACACCGCTGGTCGGGAGAGATTGAGAAAACCCTGCACCGGCCCACAGCAGTATCACTAGAAATGGACCAGATGCTGCCAGAGATCGGGAAAACACATTCATAGATCGCCAATCGCAAACTTGACTGGCCATGGGCTGCTCCAGGTACTCAGAACCCCTAACAAAACTTGCAGCGAACTTGCTCGCGGAAAGGGGATTTCCGCTGCCTGAGAGGTTTTGTTCGCGGCTCCAGGACGAAGTGCTTTCGAGCTGCGATGCTTTTGCAGGGACGAACTCCCCCCAAAGCGATGACACAGCCAGGGTGGGAAGTGTCAGACAGTTTCTTCAGATGGTCAAGATGAGACTCTCGCCGATCGGTCCGAGTGGTGAAAAGTAGAGCCAAGTTGTTAAATTGAGGGGAACGAATCGGCATGATCTGCCGCTTCACTTCCTCCCCAGAGGTTTGCAGAGGTCAGCGGGCAGTCACACCGGCACAGGCGTCTCATCACGAACTTGCTGGAGTGTCCGCCCTCACTTCGAAAGTCCATCTGTCATCTGGGGATTCCCATTTAAATTCAATAATACCTTCGTTATCGGTTTTCAATGATCGTCGTGAGTGCATGGCGTTCTTTGAGGGCAGGCAACTTGTCTGTAAAGTGACGGAGTGGATGAAGAGGACTGCGGAAAACCTTCCCGGTCGGAGCGAATGTATGCCAAAAGTTCGTTGCAGTGGTTGTGAAACCGTTCTCAATGCGCCTGACAAGGCACGGGGAAAGGTGATCGCCTGTCCCAAGTGCGGCACGAAACTCAAAGTGCCTGGTGGTGATGCAGCGGCACCTGCTCCCAGGCCCAAGGCGACCGTCAAAGCAGCCCAGAAGGACAGCGAGATGGATCTGGGCAAACTGGATCTGGATCGGCTGCAACAGGAAGCTGAGGGAGGAGGGGTCTGTCCGTATTGCGCTGCAGAACTCGATCCCGAAGATCCAGTCTGCCGTAGTTGCGGCATGAACGTCGAAAAAGGGCAGATGGACGCCCGGGAGCAACGTCGACGAACACTCAAGGGACTTGATCCGCAACTCTTCTATACCAGCGCCTGGAAGGAATCCCTGGCATTTGTAAAGGAGAACGTGGCACTGGCAGTGCGGACCGGGTGGATCTGGGCTCTCTTCGCCACGATGAACGCGACATGTGTCTACATGTCGCTGGTGTTCTGCAAGAACTGGCCGACAAAAGCGTTCTGGGGGGGACTGGCCGTTATTTCTGCTTTGGGGATTGCGGGCTGGTTTCTGTCGCTGGTGATGGGAATTATCACCGTTAGTATTGTGCGGGAACCGTTTCGCGCGGATCGATTCTATTTCGACTTCTTCAAAGCGGCCTCGGCAGGTGGTCGGGTCATCTTCTGGCCACTGGTGGTTATTGGACCATTCCTGCCGCTATTGCTGATCTTCTATCTGTGGATGCTGATCAACAACCCCACGTTGGCGACCAATCCAAAATTTTTTCTGGGCCTGGTGATCGCGGCAGAAGCATTGCCGGTTCTGGTCTTGCCGATTGCGCTGGTCCACATGGTCACCAAGCATCCCTATAAAGCATGGATTCTGTGGGAACTGCTGGTCCTGTTTTTCAAGAATGCGGGAGCCTCTCTTTATTTCCTGTTGATTTCGCTGCTCGCCTTTACCCCTGCGATTCTGGTCGCCGGGCTCGTGGTTTATCTGATTGGGGCGGCCAATCCCTTTGTCAGTCCGCTGATCGTGGGGCAAGCATTGGAAGGAGCAGCACCTGCTGCGATGGCAGGTGCTGCGGAAGGCCCCGTGGCCTGGTCACCGGGGCTCACTGGGCATGTTGCCTTATGGATTATGGGAATTGCGGATCTGGGAACGGACCAGTCTTCGTTCATGTACAGCGCCATGAAAGGAGCCTTCAATATTCTGGCCGCCAGTATCGTGATGACGCCGATTGCATTCATCGCGGCATTCCCCGCGGTGTTTGTGATGCGTATGGCGGGACTGTTTGGTCTTTATCGCACTCATACGCTGGACCTGGTACAGCGGATCATGCCGGGCACGCCTGCCACATTCTGGGTTCGATATCTGGCACATTCGGTGGATCTGGCATTTATGCCGCTGGCCGGCTTTCTCGTAACAGCCAACCCCAAAACATTGACGATTCAATGGGTCGTGACCGGATTTCTGCTGTTGATCTGGGTGTCTTCACCGGCCATGCTTCCGGTCGGTTTGCTGATTTTTTCGGTCTATACCAACTGGAATTACTGGGCCATTCAGGAATCGTCTCAGTTGAAATCGACCTTTGGTAAAGATGCATTCGGGCTGATCGTCGTCACACAGAACGACAAGGTCGTGAGCGTCAAGACTGCCACGTTGAAATGGTTCTTGCGGAACTTGTGGTATTTTTCAGGCGGCATCCCCTTCATGATGCTCGCTTTCAATTCAGAAAAACTTGCCCTGCATGATCAGATCACCCGGACCAAGGTGGTCTTTAAGGGGGACAAGTAAGAGAATGTGCGCGTGCTCGTGCAGTTGCACTCATGTATTCAGTGGCAGTCATGAATTCAGTGGCAGCCATGAATACGGTAGAGAGCGGCATCGGTGCGAATGATCAGGTCGTTTTCCAGCACGGCTGGAGAAGCCATGATGCGCTCTTCCATCCGGTTGATCTGAATAATCCTGGGTTTGACAAGTGCGGCATCAACCAGCTTCACCATTCCGTCCTCGTTGCAGAAATAGATCAGCCGGTTTGCCAGTATTGGCGAAGAGGAATAGTTGCCTCCCATCCGCAGGACTCCCTGACGCTTTCCTGTTTCCGTGTTCAGGATTGTCAGAATCCCCTTGTTGGAAAGCACATAGAGGGCATCATCCACAATCAGCGGAGAGGGCGTTTCGGAAACTTCTCCCTTGAATTTCCACTTGATGTGGGTCCTGGTCACATCACCCGATCCGCCCGGGTCGACGGCCCATAATTCAGGCTTATAAAAGCCCGTACAGAGATAGCAATACCGACCATTGTACACGGGACGTGGAACCGTGGAGAAACCGGAAAATCGAACATGCCACAACTCCTGGCCGGTTTGCGGATCATAGGCATGGCACTGCTGTGCTCCCGGGCTGATGAGCATCGACAGTCCTCGATGCTCGATGATCAGCGGAGTTGAGAAGGCCCGCATTGTGACGGGATTGACCGGATAGGGGGCCGATCTTGCCCGCGTCCAACGCATTTTTCCCGTCTCCAATTCCAGGGCCACGACACGTTGCGTGTCCATGCCATCCAGCGTGAGCAACAGCAGGCCCTTGTCAATAATGGGCGAACTCCCCGGTCCACCGTCGTGGCTGACTGGGAAGTCCGTATTTTTCCAGAGAATCCGGCCGGTTGATGTTTCGATGCAGGCCGTCCCATACGTTCCAAAATGAACATATAACCGTCCTTGATGCAGCACAGGCGTGGGAGAGGCATAGCTGTTGGAGTGATGGATCTCTTCAATCTGTGCGGGAGTGAAGATTGTCAACTGGTGAAGAATGCGTCCACTGGCAGCATCGAGAGCCATGGCACTCATGGAGGCCCCGTCTTTTTCTGCGGTGGTGAGCCAGATCACCGAACCATCATGGACTGGTGAGGAATGGCCGATCCCCGGCAGCATCGTCTTCCAGACAATCCCTTCGTTCTGATTCCACACCTTGGGGAGATCGGTCTGCTGTGTCGTCCCCTGACCGGAAGGGCCGCGAAACTGAGGCCAGGTTTCACTGCTGAAGACGGCTGTCTGCAAAAAGAGCGCAATCACAATTCCGACCAGTCCCTGGGGGACAGGTGCCTTGCTGGAGACGGTCTGCATAATGGTGATCGATCCGCCTCGCCAGCTGCGCTGACGGGACAATTCCCGTGAACGCTTTGAGAACTTCGAATTGTACGTCTATGTCCAGCTCTCTACTTCCAGAGCGCATTCACTCCGCATCGAGCGCATTCCGTCACGCGGTGAATAGACTTTCATCTCGCACTGCGCGAGCCCCGGCCAGAGCAACTTGCTCTCCGGGATTTGGTGTGCGGAAATGCCGCGTCTGCTGTGTAAAGAGAGTGTTCCAGTCGCAAGCTGTCCCGGTATGTTCGCTCGATCGGGACAGATTCGCAATGAGGAGTTGGAAAATAGGTCGTCAATCGTCCTTAAATCCAGTCGATTCAATTCAGCTTTGAAGTTCCACTATGTATGATGTCGCAAAATGGGCTGATTAGAGTGCATCCCGGTGGAGACTTCCGTGAGTTCTGAGCCAAATCTGGCAATACAAAAGCTGGAGGAAAATATTGGGAAAGTTCTCTTGGGAAAACCGGAGGTCATTCGCCTGGCCATTGTGGCGCTTCTGGCGGAAGGGCATTTACTGATTGAAGATGCGCCGGGACTTGGAAAGACGTCTCTGGCCAAGGCAATTGCCCAGAGTCTGCATTGTCAGTTCACACGACTGCAATGTACGCCGGACCTTCTGCCCAGTGATATTCTGGGGTCAAGCATCTTTTATCCGAACCGGGGAGAGTTCGAGTTTCGTAAAGGCCCGATCTTTACAAATATCTTTCTGGCGGACGAGATCAACAGGACAACGCCACGCACGCAAAGCGCCTTGCTCGAAGCCATGATGGAACAGCAGGTCTCGGCGGATGGCCAGACCTATGCCCTGGAACGCCCGTTTCTGGTTCTGGCAACGCAAAACCCTTTTGAGTTTGAAGGGACTTATCCACTTCCGGAAAATCAGATGGATCGCTTTATGATCTGCACCGAAGTCGGTTATCCCAGCCGGGCCGCAGAAAAAGCCGTTCTCAACAGCCACCGGCAGGGAGAACCGGTCAACAAACTGTCCGCTGTCATCTCTACGCCCGAACTCACACTTCTGCAGCAGCAGGTTCGCAGCGTGACCATTGATGAAGCGATTGCCGGTTACATGCTGGACCTGGTGAGTGCGACCCGAACACATAAAGAACTCTCGCTGGGAGTGAGTACACGAGGGGTGCTCTCGTTGTATCGTGCTGTCCAGAGCCTGGCCTTGATTGAAGGCCGTGTCTATGCGATTCCGGACGATGTGAAACGTCTGGCGATCCCGGTTCTCGCACATCGTGTGGTTTGTGGAGGTGTGATTCGGGAATCGCAACGCCGTCGCGCCCGCCAGGTCATTCAGCAGATCCTGGATACCATTACCGTACCGCTTTAGAGCGAATCGTTGAGAGCAAGTCACAGGACTTCCAAATCTGGAAGCTTGATGAAATCGCATTCACCCCGCATCGACCGCGTTTGACGCTGTCCGCTGGTCTTGATTCGATCAAATCCGGAACGGCTGGATCAGGGCATCTGGGCTTCGTGGCCGCCAATCACGATTTCGAATCCCAGGTCTTTGACCATTTCGAAATCTTCTTCCTTCGTCTGTCCTTTGGTCGTGAGATAATCGCTCACGAACAAGGAATTGGCGGCATACAGCCCCATCGCCTGCATGGAACGCAAATTCAATTCCCGGCCTCCCGCGATGCGGACTTCCACATCGGGATGTGCCAGCCGGAGCAGACAGAGCACTTTCAGACAGTAACGCGGGTCGAGTTCATCCTTCGCCTGCAGCGGCGTCCCATCGATGGCATGCAGAAAGTTCACGGGAATGGATTTCACATCCAGACCTCGCAATTCGAACACCGCATCCAGAATGTCGTCATGCTCTTCCCCCATGCCGACGATCAGGCCGCTGCAGAGTTCCATGCCGGCTGCATGGGCGACCTGCAACGTATCAAGCCGATCCTGATAAGTATGGGTCGTACAGATCTCTTCGTAATAGCGCCGGGAAGTATTCAGGTTGTGGTTGATCCGATCGACGCCTGCTTCCGCGAGCCGGCGAGCCTGATCCGGTTTCAGCAGGCCCAGGCAGGCACAGATGTGCATTCCCAGTTCATCTTTGATTTTGCGGACAACCTGGCAGACGTGGTCCACTTCGCGATCTGACGGTCCTCGTCCACTGGCGACAATGCAATACGTACGGGCCTGACTTTCACTGGCCGCTCGTGCCCCTTCCATCAGCACCCGTTCGTTGGCGATGGCATACCGCTCGATCGGGGCGTCCGAAATTTTAGATTGCGAGCAGTACCCGCAGTCTTCCGGGCACAAACCGCTTTTGGCATTCTTCAAGTAGTAGAGTTGAACCAGCTTGCCGAAGTGAGCCCGGCGAACCGTATAAGTTGCGGCCAGCAGTTCCAGCAGGTCGTCATCCGGGGCGAGCAGTATCTCACGCCCCTCTTCCCGGGAAATCATTTCTCCAGCCAGAACACGGCGAGCAAGTTCGTGCCAGCGTGAGGGAATTACGGAAGCTTCTGAAATGATCATTGCGGGCATTAAAACTTAAAAGTGATTCTTGAGACATGACAGGATGGAATTTCACTCAGTCGTTCCAGGCTGTTCCGAGAGAGACAACGGAAAGGAAAGGTCAGCGTGATCTCGAGCTTGCCTTTTTCGCCATCTCGAATGAAGCCGGCAAACTGGCGCGGCTGTCACTCCTTTTTCTTTTTGGTGACACGACGCCGAAGCGGGCCTTTCTCAGCAGGATCTTCCCCCTCCTCGTCTCCGTCTTCCAACGCTTTGCGGACCGATTCCAGCAAGACATCCATGGCGAATGGTTTTCGTAAATAGTCCACGGCTCCCAGCATTTCCGCATAGGCTTTGTGGCGGCCCCCTTCATTTGCAGTGATCATAATCACGCGTGGCGGGTCTTCCAGCGTGCGCAGATATTCCAGTACGGGGAAGCCTCCCATGCGGGGCATCATCATGTCTGTAATGATCAGATCGGGATTTTCCGTCTGAATCAGCCGTTGACCTTCCGCTCCGTTTGAAGCGGATGAAACACGATAACCGGCTGACTCCAGCACGGTTCGCAGTGTTGTCTGAATTTCACGATCGTCCTCAATGAGCACGATCTTGTTACCAGCCATGTCCAACTCCTGGTGCCCCGTCAGGGCTTGGTTTTGGGGTGTGTCATCGCAAATGTCCTCCGTTGTCGGACTTTGCGTTCAGACTTGCTCGAATTGTTAAAGTTGACAATGCACCAGTGCGCTGTCAGGGCTTGGCTTTGGGTTGCGTCATCGCAAATGTCCTCCGTTGTCGGACTTTGCGTTCAGACCTACCCGAAATTTTAGAGTAGACGACGCACGAGTACTCTCACGCAACTCAAATTTCGGTTAGAAAAATGTGAAGCGAGCGACAATGGAGCAGAATCGCGAGAAACCACCCCGAACCCCAAGCTGCGGTGCAGCACTAGACTCTATTTGCCTGATGAATCACCTGCATGACCTGCACTGCAGGCGATCTCATGTAATCACCTTAATGCGATAAACCGTATTTCATCGAAAAATCATACTCGCCAAGCCCCTGCCAGAGCAACTTGCTCTATTAGAATAGAATCAGTTTCGCATGATCTGTTTGAACGCATCGGAGTTGCCATTCGAATGGACGCCCCCATAGATCGATGTGTCTTGACGCACTCTCAGAATCCCTTCATCTCACAATCAGATTCCTCGCACAATTGAGCAGTCCTTCCCCTTCTGACGATCTTTCCCCCGGGCGATGGCTGTTTGTCACGGGCCGATTGGCGGAAGGTGTTGTTCGCCGGGTCGTGGATCAAGTGAGCAGCACATCCGGATTCGCTGCAGAAGTTCACGTAATGGGGATCTCTGTCGCCGCATTGATGCATGTGGACTGGCTGAAGCGCAAGCTGGTGATTGAGGGTGACTATGATCGTGTGTTCGTGCCCGGCTGGTGCCAGGGAGATTTGACCATTCTGGACGAGCATTTTGGCATCCCGTTTTTTCGCGGCCCGAAGGACATTCTGGATCTCGATACGTTCCTGGGCCAGCAGCAGCGGGAACCGATCCAACTCGATCGTTTCGATATCCAAATCATTGCGGAGATCAATCATGCCCCTCAATTTGATGTCCAGGAAATCCTCCGACAAGCCGATCTGTATCGTGCCGCCGGAGCCGATCTCATTGATCTGGGCTGCATCCCCGGCGTGACCTGGAACAAAGTGGGGGATGTTGTCCGGCAACTGCGCGATGCCGGCCATCGTCTTTCGATCGATAGTTTTGACCGCTTCGAAGTGGAAACCGCCGTCGCGGCAGGGGCGGAACTGGTCCTCAGCTGTAACAGCACCAACCTGGACTGGGCATCACAACTTGGCGCGGAACTGGTTGTCATCCCGGATGATCCCGCGCAGCTGGAATCCATGTGGAAAACGGCGGATCAATTGCAGGCACAGGGCACAGCATTTCGACTGGACCCCATTCTGGAGCCGATCGGATTCGGCTTTGCAAAATCGTTGGCACGTTATTTCGAAACCCGGAGAATGGCCCCGAAAACGCCCATCATGATGGGGATTGGCAATCTGACGGAACTGACCGAAGTGGACACCGCCGGAGTGAACTTTCTGCTCGCGGCAATTTGTCAGGAATTGCAGATTCACAGCGTACTGGCCACACAGGTGATCAATTGGGCGCAATCGGCGGTCGCAGAATTTGAACTGGCCAGACGACTGGTGAAATATGCGATCGACCATCAGACGTTGCCAAAACGGCTTGATCAGAATCTCGTCATGCTGCGCGATCCCCGCTTACGGGAACTCGGTGCAGAAGCATTAAACCAGCTGGCTGGTCAACTCAAGGACCGGAACTTCCGGATTTTTGTGGAACGGGGAGAAATCCACGTCATGAATCGAGAGGGCTACTGGCACGGTCGAGACGCTTTTGAACTGTTCGATCAGTTTTCCGCAACAGGGACCGAACTGGATGCGGCACACGCCTTTTATCTGGGATATGAACTTTCCAAAGCGGTCACCGCCTTGACGCTGGGGAAGCAGTTCCAACAGGATCAGGCCCTGCGCTGGGGAATGCTGACGGTCCCCGAGATCAGCGCACACGAACGTCGCAAAGCCGGTTCCACGACCTCGGAGAAAACATGAGTTCGCTCCCTTTTGTGCAAGAGATGTCACCCGCTCCGGATGTTGCGGACACGTTTCGAAAACTTGCGAATCGTCCGGGACTGATTCTGTTCGACAGTTCTTTAAGGCGCTCACCGCTGGGACGCTATTCCTTTCTGACCGCCGAACCCTTTCACCAGATTCAGATCCGTGAAGCCAGATATGGAACAGATCCTTTCGAAGATCTGGTGCCGCTGCTGAATCAATATCAAACCTCATCCATCCCGGATCTGCCCCCCTTTCAAGGAGGCGTCGCGGGTCTGCTCTCCTATGAACTGGGACATTGTTTCGAACGACTGCCGGTCTGTGAACGGGATGAATTTCGGATTCCGGCCGCTGTGCTGGGACTCTATAGCTGGGTGCTGGCCTGGGACCATGAGCAGCAGCGTTGCTGGTTCATCGCGCATGGTGATCCGGAACCGACAGAGAAAGCACGCCTTGATCTGGCCCGCTTTCAATGGGAATTCATTCAGCAGAGATTAGCGGAACCAGAACCGCCAGAAATGGAGAACCCGAACAGTCGAAACAGCTCTCATGAAACGGGAGTTTCGCCCTTTTCTTCTGAGAGACTTCTGGATTCTGCCTTCAAGACGCATGATCACGAACTTGCACTGTTGCCTCTTTTGCGAAGCAATTTCACCAGGCAGGAATATCTGCATGCCGTCCAGGATGTCATTGAATACATTGCTGCGGGGGATCTCTTTCAGGCCAATCTGTCTCAGCGGCTGCTCCTGCCTGCCAGGTCTTCTCCGGTCATGCAATATCTCAAATTACGCAGCCAGAATCCGGCCCCGTTTGCAGGCTATTTTGCTCATGATGACTGGGTTGTCATGTCTTCCTCACCCGAACGATTCCTGCAGTTGAACGGGCGCCGTGCCGCCACTCGACCGATCAAGGGGACTCGTCAACGGGGCTTCATTCCGGAAGCGGATCTGTATACCAGAGATGAACTTCGCGAAAGCGAAAAAGACCGCGCGGAAAACATGATGATCGTCGACCTGTTGCGAAACGATCTCTCACGTGTCTGTCTGCCGGGATCGATTCAGGTTCCGGAACTTTGCAGCGTGGAAGCTTATGAAACCGTTTCACATCTGGTCTCGGAAGTTCAGGGAACGTTACGGGCAGGAGAAACTTTCTGGAGCCTGTTGAAGGCGACATTTCCCGGTGGTTCCATTACCGGGGCTCCCAAGATTCGTGCCATGCAGGTGATCTCCGAACTGGAACAAGTGGCCCGCGGCCCTTATTGCGGCAGCCTGTTCTATCACGGGTTTGATGGCACCGCCGATAGCAATATTCTGATTCGCACCATGACGCAGCGTTTTGGCTGGCTCACGTTCTCGGCCGGCGGCGGCATCATCACTCAGTCCGACCCGGTGGCAGAATATGAAGAAACGCTGCACAAAGTTCGCGGCATGTTGAATGCGTTGGCGTGACAGTTGTTCTAGACCTGCTCCGATGGAGACAAGATCAAGCCTGGAAGGACTGTCACATCGTTTCAGGTGACAGCTGGAACAATCGCCGGGCATTGTCTGTCGTGATTTGTCCAATCTCTTCCAGCGAAAGTCCGTGCAGATCACCCAGGCATTTGGCGGTGTGCGTGACGAACGCCGGTTCATTCCGTTTGCCTCGCATCGGGACTGGTGCCAGGTAGGGCGAATCGGTCTCGACGAGGAGACGGTCCAGCGGGACCTCTTTCGCCACATCCCGCAGCGCCTGATTGCTTTTGAATGTGAGCATGCCGGCGAACGAAAGAAACATCCCCAGTTCCAGGCAGGCGCCAGCCGTCTCGGCGTTTCCACAAAAGGAGTGCATGACCCCGACCAGGGGACCGTGATTTGCTTCCTCTCGCAGCACGTCCAGCACATCCGCATCGGCATCACGGCAGTGCACGATGAATGGCTTGTCGACTTGCCGGGAGAGTGCAATATGCTGATGAAAATAGTTTCGCTGAAGTTCAATGGGGGAAGAGTCCCAGTATCGATCCAGCCCGGTTTCGCCCACCGCGACCACATGCGGATCGCTGGCGAGTCCCGCAATCAGATCGAAATCGCCCGGCGCCATCGTGGACACATAGTTGGGCTGAATCCCGACGACAGCTCGCAGTTGTGGATGCGTTTTTGCCAGATTGACCGCAGCAATACTGGACTCCCCAGTCACTCCAATGGTGAAAATGATCTCCAGACCATGCTGCTGGGCACGGAGGAGAACATCGGCCAGATCGGTTTCGAAGGACTGTTCGTCCAGATGGGCATGCGTGTCGATCAACATGCTGAGATTGTAGCGAATGAGCCGGGATCGTCATCCGAGATAGAACGCATGACTTCTGTATTATCCGTCATACATGTGAACACTCGCGGAGAGAATTCAACGATTCATCGTTTCGCTGTCGTCATGCAGCGAAACGATCAACCGGACGATGCAAAGTGAATGCGTTCCAGCCCCTGAACCTCGCCGCCGCTCAAAGAGTCGATATGATGGAGGAGAGCACATCGTCGGGGAAACAGGAAACAGGAGTGGTCAAACCACAATGGCTGAACCTTCATTGCAGCAATACCATTCGCACTCCCGTCAATACGAACAGAACAAGTTCGTCTATCCGGTGGTCTCGCGGCGCAGCCACGGAATTTCCATCGGCGTTAATTTAAATCCGGATAAAGTCTGCAATTTCGACTGCATTTACTGTCAGGTGGACCGTCGCAGTGAATCGGAAACCCGGTTTGTCGAGTTGGATCGACTGCTGGCCGAAATTGACCATATGCTGACGTTTGTCACTTCGGGAGAAATTTATCAGGACCCCAGATTCACCACTCTTCCAGAGCATCTGCGGCGATTGAATGACATCGCCTTCTCCGGGGACGGCGAACCGACAACATTCAAGAACTTCGACGAAATCATTCAACGCGTGGCAGAGTTAAAACAGCACCACAACCTGCCGGACGTCAAAATGGTGCTCATCACCAATGCCAGCATGTTTCATCGGGAAAAAGTCCAGCAGGGACTGGCGATCCTGGATCAGAACAACGGTGAAATCTGGGCCAAGCTCGATGCGGGAACGGATGCTTATTACCATCTCATCGACAGGACAAAGATCCCGTTTCAGCGGATTCTGGACAACTTGCTGGCTGCTGCGCGGGTGCGTCCTCTGGTCATCCAGAGCCTGTTCATGCGGGTGGCGGGTGAGCCTCCCACCAGTAACGAAATTGATGCCTATGTGGCGCGATTGAATGCCATTCGACAGGCCGGCGGAGAGTTGAAACTGGTACAGATTTATACAGTTGCCCGTCCCCCGGCAGAAAGTTTTGTCACTCCCCTGACCAATACCGAAGTGGACGATCTGGTGGCAAAAGTGCTTCGCGAAACAGGCATCCCCGCCGAACCCTATTATTCGTGAGCTGATTGCTCCGGGCCGGATGGAGGAAGAGGAAGGAAGAAGAGAGAGAGAGAGAAAAGGAAAGAGGACAGCATCCGGGGGCCCCTTGAACATGCAAGGAAAATTGGCGAAAGTGAGCAGAGACTGCCAGGCATTCTGGCGCAGAAGGGGATGATCGTGCCAGATGCGGAACAGAGCCTGCAAGACAACAAGACCGGCCAGCGGACGGTCCTGGGGATGTTGGCCTTCGGGGTGGTGATGGTGACGCTGTTATGGCTGTACTGGGAGATGTATACCCGACCCTTCCGCCCATTGCAGAATGCCATTGCCGCAGCATACCCACATTCTCGTCCCAGCGTGATCGGCGGGCGGCATAAAAGCCATAAGCCCGGAAGTCCGAATATTTTACGCCTGGTACTGCAGATGCCACTGAGTGATTTCAATCCGCAACTGAACGAAGGGGAGAGTCATCACAGAGCCATTGAACTGGCTCGCATGGCGGACCAGTATGTGCCGTTGACGAAGTACGATGTATTGGAGATTCATCTGGTTCAACGGCCTCCGGAACGCCCCCAGCGGCACTGGGTGGAGTCTCATCCCGTTCAGGAATGGCAGCAGGAACTGGCTCTGCCCGCGGAATAAATCGAGTTGAAAGCCTAACTGCCTGTTGAAAACCGCACAGACAGAAATGTCTGTGCCACCAGAAGTTTCTGGACCATTGAAAAAAGTGGGCCGGACATTTCTGTCTGGCCGGGATTCCATGGTTTTTCAACAGGCTGCTAAACGTCGCGAGCCCCTTCCAGATAGGTATATCCCATCAGGCTTTCTTCGTAAGATTTGACGAATTTTCCCGCCTGCACATGGTTGATACGTCCCTGCCGAACAGCGTTCTCGACATGGACCTGCACCCGATCCATCAGGTTTTTCCCCTTGTACTGAACATAGTCCAGCACTTCATAAATCGTTTCACCCTTGATAATTGTCTCGAGAATGACTTCGCCGTCCCGCAAATCGACGTGCACCGTATTGGTGTCACCAAACAGATTGTGCAGATCACCCAGAATCTCCTGATATGCACCAATCAGAAATGCTCCCAGGCAATAGGGCTCGTTGTTGTATTCGTGCAGCATCAACGTTTTCTTGACGTCACGACGATCGATAAATGTGTCGATCTTGCCATCGGAGTCACAAGTAATATCACACAACACCGCATGCCGTGTCGGCTGCTCCGTCAACCGGTGGATAGGCATCACGGGAAAGAGTTGCTTGATTGCCCAACTATCCGGCATGGACTGGAACAATGAGAAATTACAGAAGAACAGGTCCGACAACAAACGGTCCAGCCCCTGCAATTCATCCGGGATATATTCCAGTTCTTCGTTAATTTTTCTGATCTTATGGCAGATCGCGAAGAACAGATTTTCGGCAAGAACCCGTTGCTCCAACGGCAGATAGCCTGTGCTGAACAGATTCATCGTCGTGTCCAGCGCCTGCTGGGCATCGTGATAGCTTTCGAGCACATTACGGGGAGTGACTCCCTGATAGGTAAACCAGAGATCGTGTAACGGCTGTTCAAAGTCCTCGGGCATACTGGTGGGAAGTTCGGACAGTTCTCCCTGATGCGTCACCCCCAAAGTGCCAAACAATAAGACGCTGTGAAACGCGGCCACTGCGCGACCACTTTCCGAAATGATATTGGGATGAGGTACCCCCGCTTCATCGCACACGGTCAGCGTGTGATAGATGACGTCGTTGGCATATTCCTGCAGATTGTAATTCATGCTGGACTGAAAGTTGGTTTGTGAACCATCATAGTCCACCCCCAGCCCACCTCCCACATCCAGGTATTCCAACCCTGCACCACGTCGATGCAGGTCGACATAAACCCGTATGGCCTCATTGATTGCTGCTTTCACTTGCCGGATATTGGTGATCTGGCTCCCCAGATGAAAGTGAAGCAGCTTGAAGCAGTCAGTCATGCCGTATTGTTCGAGGACGTCCAGTGCTTTGAGGATTTCACTGACGGTCAACCCAAACTTGCTGCGGTATCCACCGGAAGACTGCCAACGCCCCGCCCCGCGCGCAGCGAGCTTGACCCGCATGCCAATCTGCGGACGGACGCCAAGTTTTTTGGCGAACTTCAAGATGCGTTCGAGTTCGCTGAACTTTTCCACGACGGGAATTACGGTCCGGCCAATCTGCTGGGCCATGAGTGCCATTTCAATGAATTCGTCATCCTTGAATCCATTGCAGACAATAGGCATATGTGGTTCGGTCATGGCGATGACCGCCAGCAATTCCGGCTTGCTGCCTGCTTCCAGGCCAAATCCGTATTCGCTGCCATATTCGATGATCTTCTCGACCACTTCTCGCTGCTGGTTCACTTTGATCGGATAGACGCAGGCATATTTGCCTTTGTATTCATGATCGCTGATCGCCCTGGCGAAGACATCGTGGAGTTCGCGGAGACGCTCTTTCAGAATCCCGTTGAATCTCACCAGGATCGGAAGATCCAGGCCACGGAGTTCCAGCCGATCCACCAGTTCCTTGAGATCGACCGAACTCTGGGGGTTACGGTCTGGATGGACCTGAACCTGGCCATTTTTCCCGATCGAAAAAAAACCATTCCCCCAGCGATCGATTTCGTACAGGTCGATCGAATCCGCCAGTGTCCAGGTGCTATTCGGATCCAGCATCGCAATGCCAATTCAGTCCAGAAGAAAATGAGAGAAGCCCGACCATCACAATGGCCGGGTTTCGCGGAATCGAGCATTGTTCCCGAAGTCTCAGTCAAGTGAAAGGACACAATTCCAAAAATTCATGAAATTCCAGCAACGGGAACGGCTGTGCTCTTCCAACTCAGCTTACTGGGAATTGTTCAGCATTCCTATGTCTGGGACAACGAACTTGACGAGCCAGGCACGTGTCCCATTTTCCTACTCCCCGGCACCCGTCACTCCGTCTAGAATGACAGTCAATGACGGTCGTTTGAAGTTTGACAAGCCATTGACGCGAAAGGTCAGGGATCACAAGTTAAGAGCAACTTGCTCTGGCTCACGAGTTTGATTCACGCAGAAAGGAACGTGAAATGCAGATTCCTGTCGACACTCCAACCTTATCTTCTCTCCAACTGGGCAATTCCCCGCAGCTTGGCAATTCTCTTCAAACGGGTGATAAAGGTGTCGTGGTTCTGCTGCATGGATTGGGAGCGAACAGTTGGCTGATGTCTCTTCTGGCACACCGGCTGCAAGCACATGGATATCGCGTGATCAACTGGGGGTATTGGAGCCTGTGGCAGACGCTGGAGAAGCTGATTCCGGAATTCGAACAAAAATTTCAGGATCTCAAACAGCACTTGCTCCCGGAAACTCCTGTTCAGATTGTGGCTCACAGCATGGGCTCGATTATCACCCGGGCTGCTCTGGCCAAGGTTGAAATTCCCTCTCTGCAACGGGTGGTCATGCTCTCTCCCCCCAACCGAGGCTCGTATGTGGCCAGCTGGGTTGGTCCGTATCTGCGCTGGTTGACCCCGTTGATTGACGAACTGGCAGATCGGTCCGACAGCTATGTCAATCGCATTCAGCAGACCATGCCGCCCGATGTCCAGGTGGGTGTGATCGCGGCGGAATGGGATTATGTGCTGCACGAGGGAACGACCCATCTGGATGGCGAATCGGATCACATCGTCCTGCCCAGCCGACATAGCGGACTGGTTCTACGACGGCGCGTGGCCGAACAGATTGTGTATTTTCTGGAACATGGTGAGTTTCGACGCGAAGTTGCCGCCCCCAGCGCAAGTTACTCTGGCCCGCAGAGTGCGTGACGAAACGCGCGCTGCGCGGGCACAGGCCAGAGCAACTTGCTCTAATCACTCGCGTCTGCCACGAACTCTTGCGGCTGCTCTGCCACACCGACAGCTTCCAGATCCTCCAGCGTCTGATCCAGCATCGGAACTGCTTGCTGTACGTCATGCGTCTGATTCGTCACATCAGCTGCCACGATGATCTGCCCGGCGTTCACCACAGCCAGAGCATTCCCGCACCGGCCCGGCCGGGATGAACGCTGTGGGATGCTCCGCATATTGTGGCACTTAGGTGCAATACCGTTTAACAAACCGTAACGATTGATTCTTCAAAGGTTTTCGTCAATGGTGGCGGGTGGAAGTGCTGGGGGCGTTTTTTGGCCCATTTCGATATCTTTTGTTTGATTACTCGCGGGTTGATCCGGTTGCGGCGCGGGG
>Ga0182738_1000269_pt1 | contig 79376 bp, 79 predicted proteins | sample eDN5th30CBELigMG_FD_128876 | JGI IMG/M metagenome (GOLD analysis project Ga0182738, IMG submission 128876) | Enriched Miracle-Growth compost microbial communities from Emeryville, California, USA - eDNA 5th pass 30_C BE-Lig MG (version 2)... ... | reverse complement strand
TCGTCTCCGGCTTCCTTCCCACCCCACCTCACGGCGACGCAGTTGCCATCGACTAGGAGTTAAACCACCTTCTCCTCCAGAGGACTTTCACCTCCTAGCGAATGCCCATGCTGGGCGTACACGCAAAGGGCTGCGATCCGCGTCGGATCGCAGCCCTCGGCGCAAACGCTGCCCGGCGCCTAGGCCACGTTCTCCTCGTCCTCGTCCTCGACCATGTTGCCCAGGCGTCCAAGGATGATCTCCTCGGCCTCGGACACCATCCGCGACACCAGCTCGTCGCAGGTCGGGATGTCGTTGATGAGCCCCATCGCGGTGCCCACCGTCCAGATGCCGGCGTCCACGTCGCCTTCATCGAAAACGCGGCGGCCACGCACCCCGGCCACCAGCTCTTGAACGTCGGGGAACTGGCCACCGTTCTTGAGGATCTCCACGACCTCGCGGGACACCGCGTTGCTGGCCACCCGCGCGGTGTTGTGCAGCGACCGGAAGATCAGCTCGGTGCCGCGCTCGTCGCCGGCGACGATGGCTTCCTTGACGTTCTGGTGGATGCAGGACTCCACGGTGCACATGAACCGCGAACCCATGTTGACACCGTCGGCACCCAGGGCCAGCGCCGCGACCAGACCGCGGGCGTCGGCGAAACCGCCGGAGGCGATCATCGGGATCTCGATCTGCGCCGCGGCGGCCGGGATCAGCACCAGGCCCGGGATGTCGTCCTCACCCGGGTGCCCCGCACATTCGAACCCGTCGATGCTGATGCCATCCACGCCCAGGCTCTGCGCCTTGACGGCGTGCCGCACCGAGGTGCACTTGTGCAGCACCTTGATTCCGTTGTCGTGAAACATCGGCAGGTGCGGCGCCGGGTTGGATCCGGCGGTCTCGACGATCTTGATGCCGGCATCGACGATCACCTGGCGGTACTCGTCGTAAGGCGGCGGGTTGATCGCCGGCAGGATGGTCAGGTTCACCCCGAACGGCTTGTCGGTCAGATCCCGGGTCTTGGCGATCTCGTTGGCCAGGTCGGCCGGCGTCGGCTGGGTGAGCGCGGTGAGGAAACCCAGCGCACCGGCGTTGGCAACCGCCGCCACCAGCTCCGCGCGACCCACCCACTGCATGCCGCCTTGGGCGATGGGGTGTTCGACGCCGAATGTCTCGGTGAACTTCGTTGTCAATGCCATGTGGACTCCTTAGCTGTGCTCAATGCTCTTCGCGCAAGCGCTCATCGCGGGGCCATCCGGATCGCACCGTCGAGGCGGATGACCTCGCCGTTGAGCATCGGGTTGTTGATGATGTGCTCGGCCAGCGCGCCGTACTCGTCGGGGTCACCGAGCCGCGACGGGTGCGGCACCTGCGCACCCAGCGACTTCTGCGCCTCCTCGGGCAGCGAGCCCAGCAGCGGCGTCTTGAACAGGCCCGGCGCGATGGTGCAGACCCGGATCAGATCACGGGACAGATCCCGGGCAATCGGCAGCGTCATACCGACCACGCCGCCCTTGGACGCCGAGTAGGCGGCCTGCCCGATCTGGCCCTCGAACGCCGCCACCGAGGCGGTGTTGATGATGACGCCGCGCTCGCCGTTGATCGGCTCGGTCTTGGCGATCCGCTCGGCCGAGAGCCGCAGCACGTTGAACGTGCCGATCAGGTTCACCTGGATGATCTTGGTGAAGGCATCCAGCGGGAAGGCGCCGTCCTTGCTCAGCGTCTTGATGGCGTTGCCGATTCCGGCGCAGTTGACGTTGATCCGCACCGGGCCAAGAGATTCCGCGACATCCAGGGCCGCGCCCACCGCGTCGGGGTCGGCCACGTTGGCCTGGACGAAGCGAGCCCGGTCACCGAGCTCGGCGACCACGTCCTCGCCCTTGAGGTCGATCACCACGACCTGGCCGCCCGCGTCCAGCAGGCGCTTGGCCGTCGCCAATCCCAACCCGGAGGCACCGCCGGTGACAACGGCTACCGCGTCCTTGATCTGCACTCTTGTGGCCCCTCTCAGCCCCAACCGTCTGGTTGGTCGGGACTATACCCAGTCGCTCAGGATGGAGTCGTTGTCGGCTCCCAGAACGGCAGGCGGGGTAGGGACGTCGGGAACGGTGCGGGAGAACCGCGGCGCCGGCATCGGCTGCAGGTAGCCGTTGGCTTCGTAGAAGGTGTCGCGCTCGGTGATGTGCGAGTCGACCTGCACCTCGTTGAACGCCAACACCGGCGCCACGCAGGCATCGGAGGTGGCGAACACCGTGGCCCAGTGGTCACGGTCGTGGGCGGCGAACGCCTTGGTGAACACTTCGCGCAGCTCCGGCCAGCGAGCGGTGTCGTTCTGCGCCGGCAACTCGGCGGGGTCGAGCTCCAGCTTGGCCAGCAGTTCGGCGTAGAACTGCGGCTCGATCGAGCCGACCGACACGTACTTGCCGTCGGCACACTCGTAGGTGTCGTAGTAGGGCGCACCGGTGTCGAGCATGTTGACACCACGCTCGTCGCTCCAGAGCCCCTGCGCGCGGAAGCTCCACATCATCGCCGAAAGTACGCTGGCCCCGTCGACCATCGCCGCATCGATCACCTGGCCCTTGCCGGACCGCTGCAGCTCCCACAGCGCGGCCAGGATGCCGACCAGCAGGAACATCGATCCACCGCCGAAGTCACCGGTCAGGTTCAGCGGCGGCACGGGGCGCTCCCCCTTGCGGCCGACGGAGTGCAACAGCCCGTTCAGCGAGATGTAGTTGATGTCGTGGCCGGCCTGCTGAGCGCGGGGTCCGGTCTGGCCCCAGCCGGTCATGCGGCCATAGATCAGCCGCTCGTTGACCTTGGCGCAGTCCTCCGGGCCGAGGCCGAGCCGCTCGGTAACGCCCGGCCGGAAGCCCTCGATCAGCACGTCGGCCTTGGCGACCAACTGCAGCACCAGGTCACGGCCCTCCGGCGACTTCAGGTCAGCGGTCACCGAGCGCCGGTTGCGCAGCATGGTGTCCTTGCTGGCCCCGCCACCGAATTTCGGCGGCCGCTCCACGCGGACCACATCAGCGCCCAGGTCACCGAGGATCATCGCCGCGTGCGGTCCCGGTCCGATCCCGGCCAGTTCGATGACCCGCAGCCCCGCCAGTGGTCCCGCCATATCTGCCTCCTCGTCGTGTGCCTGTGTGATCTGCATCCTAGGGTGAGGGCCATGACTGCAATCGACTCCGGCATCGACACACTGGCCCCGGTGGCGGGTGTGTCCGTCACCCTGACCGACGGGGTGCTCTCGGTGACCATCGACCGCCCCGACAGCCTCAACTCGGTAACCACCGGAGTGCTGGCCGGTATCGCCGACGCCATGGAAGCGGCCGCCCGCGACCCGCGGGTGCGTGCGGTGCGGCTCGGCGGGGCGGGGCGCGGGTTCTGTTCTGGAGCGGGGATCAGCGCCGAAGACGCCAACGATGAACTGGCCACCGAGATCATCGTCGAAGCGAACCGGGCGATCCGGGCGATGGTGGCGTTGCCGCGGCCGGTAGTGGCCGTCGTGCAGGGTCCGGCGGCCGGTATCGGCGTCTCACTGGCCCTGGCCTGCGACCTGATCGTGGCCTCCGACAAGGCTTTTTTCCTGTTGGCATTCACCAAGATTGGGCTGATGCCCGACGGTGGCGCCTCCGCATTGGTTGCCGCGGCCGTGGGCCGGACCCGCGCGATGCGGCTGGCGCTGCTGGCCGAACGGTTGTCGGCGGCCGACGCCCTGGAGTGGGGACTGATCAGCGCGGTGTATCCGGCCGAGGAGTTCGACGCCGAGGTGGACAAACTGCTGGCCGGCCTGCTGGCCGGCCCCGCCGCGGCGTTCGCCAAGACCAAGCACGCCATCAACACCGCGACCCTGACCGAGCTGGACGCCACCCTGGACCGCGAATACGTCGGGCAGTCAATCCTGTTGAACGCCCACGACTTCCGTGAAGGCACCCGCGCGTTTCAGGAGCGGCGCTCCCCCAATTTCACCGACTCGTAACGGTTGGGGACGCCTACATCCCGAAGATGGGGGGCAGCGCCAGCACCATCATCAGCCCCCAGACCAGGTGGGTCAGCACCGGCGCCAGCACTCCACCGGTGGCGCGACGCTCCATAGCGCAGACGGTACCGAGCACCAGTGCGGCCACCCCCACCATGAAGTTGCCCGCGGCCATCATCGCCGCGACGTAGAGCAGGGTGGAGAACACCAGCGGGGAGCGGCGACCGAACGCGCTGAACAGGGCGCCGCGGAAGAACAACTCCTCGGCGATGGCGTTGACCAGGGCGATCAGCACCACTATCCGCCAGGAGGCTTCGGTGGTGTAGGCCAGGATCGCCACCACCTGATCGGCCAGCGGTGGAATGTCTTGCACCGCAAGCCCGCCCAGCAGGAACACCCCACCGAGAACCAGACCGACGCCGGTGCCGGTGAACACCGGCCGCTCGTTGCGTCCGCGGAACCGCAACACTCCCAGGTGCAACGGTCCGGCCACCACCGCCCCCACCGTCCACACCGCGGCCAAGACCAAGGACAGCCAGTAGAACGCCGGGTCACCTGGAAGCTTGCTGTGCATGGCCACCAGGACCGCGGCGCCGATCAGTACCACCACCCCGACGACGGCGCGACGTCGCTGCACCACTGCCCGCGGTTCGTGATAGGGCAGGGCGACCCTGGTCATGATGTCGGTGATCTCGCGCAGCAGGCCGGGGCGGGTTGGACTGATCTGAGTCATGCAGGACGTCCCCTCAGCGGCGGGTTGAGCAACGTCCCTAAAACGTAGCGGCGAAACGGCGGCCGGTGGCCCGAATTCGTTAGTTCGCCCGATGGACTTCGATCAGCCGCCGGTATGCCGCAGCGTTGTACCGATTATTGCGGACCTCGGCCTCGCTCAGGTCTCGTCGCACCCGGCCCGGCACCCCCGACACCAGCGATCGGGGCGGCACCACCATCCCCTGCGGAATGACAGCACCCGCCGCGACCAGCGAGCCCTCCCCCACGACGGCACCATTGAGGACGATCGCTCCCATGCCGATCAGGCAGTCGTCCTCAATGGTGCATCCGTGCAGCACCGCGTTGTGCCCGACGCTGACGTGCGCCCCCACTCGACAGGGAAACTCCTTGTCGACGTGGACGGTCACGCCGTCCTGGATGTTGGTGTCGATGCCGATCTCGATCGGTTCGACCTCGGCGCGCAGCGTCGCCGAGTACCAGACGCTGGCCCGAGCGCCCAGGCTGACCTGGCCGATCAGGCTGGCGTTGGGTGCCACCCAGGCCTCCGGGTGCAGCTGCGGAGCGCGTCCGCGGATGGGGATGAGAAGCGGCTCGGGCACGCCGCTCAACGCGCCTTCCACACTGGTGCGCGCTTCTCGGCGAACGCCCGGGGTCCCTCCTTGGCGTCCTCGGATCGCAGCAGAGCGGAGAATTCCCGGCCCGTGCGAGCCCAACCGTCCACTTCGCCGGGGATGGCGCCGTCATCGACGCCGTAGGCGATCCGCTTGCTGGCCCGCACCGACAACGGCGCGTTGCCGGTGATCCGTTCGGCCAGCTCGAGGGCTGCCTCCAGCGCTCCGCCGTCCTCGACCACCCGGTTGACCAGGCCCCAGCGGGCCGCGTCCGCGGCCGAGATGGGCTCCCCGGTGTAGAGCAGTTCCAGGGCGATCTTGCGGGGCAACTGGTCGATGATGCGGAACACCCCGCCAGCACCGGCGATCAGGCCGCGCTTGACCTCGGGCAGTCCGAATTGGGCGCGCTGTTCGGCGATCACCAGGTCGCTGGCCAGCGCGATCTCGGTGCCGCCGCCGAGCGCTGTGCCGTTGACCGCCGCGATGACGGGCTTGTCGATGAAGTGCTGCACGAAGCCGGCGAAACCCCACTCCGGGTGGTCCGGGTGGTAGATGTTCTCCCGGTTGGCGATCGCCTTGAGGTCGGCTCCGGCACTGAACGACTTGTCGCCGGCTCCGGTGAGCACTACCGCGCGCACCTCGTCGTCGTCTTGAGCCTGCGCCAAGGCGTCGCCGATGCCGGCACTGACCGCGCCGTTGATCGCGTTACGGGCCTCGGGCCGGTTGATCGTGATCAGCAGTACGCCACCGCCGCGCCGCTGTACCAGAACGGCGTCGTCGCTCACAGCAGCTCCAGAATGGTGGCGTTGGCCTGGCCGCCGCCTTCACACATGGTCTGCAGGCCGTAGCGAATTCCGTTGGCGCGCATGTGGTAGAGCATGGTGGTCATGATCCGGGCGCCGGAACCACCGAGCGGGTGACCCAGCGCGATCGCCCCGCCGTTGGGGTTGAGCTTCTTCGGGTCGGCACCGAGTTCGGCGAGCCAGGCCATCGGCACCGGGGCGAACGCCTCGTTGACCTCGAACACCCCGATGTCGTCGACGCTCAGACCGGAGCGCTGCAGTGCCTTCTGAGTCGCCGGGATCGGCGCGGACAGCATCATCACCGGGTCGGCGCCGGCCAGCGTCGCGGTGTGCACCCGTGCCAGCGGGGTCAGGCCCAGTTCACGTGCTTTGGCCGCCGACATGAACAGCAGCGCCGCCGAGCCGTCGGAGATCTGGCTGGAGTTACCGGCGTGGATCACGCCGTCTTCGGCGAAAGCGGGCTTGAGCTGGGCCATCTTCTCCAGTGTGGTGCCGCGGCGGATGCCCTCGTCCTCGCTGATGACGTTGCCCTCGGCGTCCGTGATCGAGACGATCTCATCCTTGAACGCACCGGCGTCCTGTGCGGCACCAGCCTTTTCGTGCGAGGCCAGCGCAAACTCGTCGAGCGCGGTGCGGCTCAGGCCCCACTTGGTGGCCATCATCTCCGCACCGATGCCCTGGTTCGGGGTCTGGCTGTAACGCGCCTTGAAGGAATCCCCGTACGGGCGACCACCGTTGGCCAGCGAGGAACCCATCGGGGTACGCGACATCGACTCGACGCCCCCGGCGACCACCACGTCGTAGTGTCCGGCGACCACACCGGCGGCGGCGAAGTGCACCGACTGCTGGCTGGAGCCACACTGGCGGTCCACGGTCACCGCGGGCACCGTCTCCGGCCAGCCCGCACTCAGCACCGCCGTGCGGCCGATGTCCAGGGCCTGCTCACCGGCCTGCATGACACAGCCCCAGATCACGTCGTCGACCAGGGCCGGGTCCACACCGGCCCGATTGACCAGCCCATTGAGCACCTGGGCGGACAGTTCGGCCGGGTGTACCCCGGACAGTCCGCCGTTGCGCTTGCCGATCGGCGAGCGCACCGCTTCGACGATGACGGCTTCAGCCATGGGTGCTCCTTAAGTTCGTGGGTCCGTGCGGGGTCTGTTGCCTCGATTGTCGACGGGCGCGCTCGGCCGGCGTCAGCGGGGGTCACTCCGGGCTCCCGCGTACCGTCGAATCCATGGCACGCATCGTGATCATCGGCGGCCACGGCAAGATCGCCCTGCTGCTGGCCCGCGTCCTCGCCCATAGCGGCCACCAGGCCAGTTCGGTGTTCCGCAACCCCGACCACGCCGAGGAGGTCGCGGTCACCGGCGCGGTCCCGGTGGTGGCCGACATCGAGCAGCTCGACACCGACGGCCTGGCCCGGCTCGTGGCCGACCACGATGCGGCGGTGTTCTCCGCCGGCGCCGGCGGCGGCAACCCGGCACGCACCTACGCCGTCGACCGCGACGCCGCCATCCGCTGCATCGACGCCGCCGCGAAAGCCGGTGTGCGGCGCTTCGTGCTGGTGTCCTACTTCGGCGCGGGCCCCGATCACGGCGTTCCCGAAGACGATCCGTTCTATCCGTACGCGCAGGCCAAAGCCGCCGCCGACGCCTACCTGCGGGCGACGGATCTGGACTGGACGGTGCTGGGACCGAGCCGGCTCACCCTTGAGCCGGCGACCGGCCGGATCGCCGTCGGCCCCGACACCGGCAAAGGACAGGTCTCTCGCGGCAACGTCGCGTTAGCGATCGCGGCCTGCCTGGCCGACAACTCGACGATCGGCCGCACCATCGAGTTCAACGACGGCCCCACCCCGATCCCCGAGGCGCTTCGAGGCGGTTGAACAGGTAATCTCGATCACGCAACTGGTTTGCCGTTGTCGCCGCGAGGTGGCCTCGGCATCGAACGCAAAGCGGTTTACGTAGTTTTCCGTGGAGCGCAAGAGGGAACCCGGTGAGAATCCGGGACTGTCCCGCAGCGGTATGCAGGAACGACCGCCGTCACAAAGCACTGGTCACGGGTTTCGCCCATCGACTGGGAAGCGACGGCCACTAGGAGCACCTCGGTGCGCGCCTGCGAGTCCGAATACCTGCCCGTTGTGCTGGGCGCGCCGCGCCCGGCGGATCAACGCCTCGCGGAATGGGCGTCTGGTTTTGAGGGTTATAGTGCGTTATATAGCGTTATATATAGGCACGGGACCGGATCAGCTGGGCGGCTGCTGGCGTTGACCCACCCTCGTCAATTGAAGGATCAAATCGTGACCGCTCAACCCTTTACCGCCACCATTCTCGGTTCACCTCGTATCGGGCCGCGCCGCGAGCTTAAGCGTGCCACCGAAAGCTACTGGGCCGGCCGGATCGGCCAGGACGAGCTGGAGAAGGTGGCCGCCGGCCTACGCCGCGACACCTGGGCTCAGCTGGCCGCCGCCGGGCTCGACTCAGTACCGGTGAACACGTTCTCCTACTACGACCAGATGCTCGACACCGCCGTACTGCTGGGCGCGCTCCCGGCCCGGGTGGCCGGCGTCACCGACGAGCTGGACCGCTACTTCGCCGCGGCCCGCGGCAACGCCGAGATCGCTCCGCTGGAAATGACGAAGTGGTTCGACACCAACTACCACTACATCGTTCCGGAGATCGGCCCGGACACACAGTTCTCCCTTAACCCCGCCAAGGTGCTCGCCGAGCTCGCCGAGGCCAAGGAACAGGGCTTCGGCGGAAACGTGGCCCGGCCGGTGATCATCGGCCCCGTCACGTTCCTGCTGCTGTCCAAGGCCGTCGACGGCGCGGCGGCACCGATCTCGCGCCTCGATGAGCTGACCGACATCTACGCCCAGCTGCTGGGCAAGCTGGCCGACGCCGGCGCGCAGTGGGTCCAGATCGACGAGCCGGTGCTGGTGACCGACATCTCGGCGGACGCGCCGGCCCTGGCCGAGCAGGTGTACAACCGCCTCGGCCAGCTGAGCAACCGGCCGGCGATCTTCGTGGCCACCTACTTCGGCGACCCCGGCGCTGGGCTGGCGGCGCTGGCTAACACGCCGGTCGAAGCGATCGGCATCGACCTGGTCTACGGGCCCAACACCGCTATCGCATCGGTCCCCCAACTGGCCTCCAAGGTTCTGGTCGCGGGGATCGTCGACGGCCGCAATATCTGGCGCACCGACCTGCAGGCCGCACTGGCCAAGCTGGCGAGCCTGCTGGGCAGTGCGGAAGCTGTAGCTGTATCGACGTCGTGCTCGACGTTGCACGTGCCCTACTCGCTGGAGCCCGAAACCGGCCTGGATGATGCGCTGCGCAGCTGGCTGGCGTTCGGCGCCGAGAAGGTGACCGAGGTGGCCACCCTGGCCCGCGCCCTGCGTGACGGCCGGGAAGCCGTTGCCGAGGAGATCGAGGCGTCCAACGCCGCCGTCGCCTCCCGCAAGTCCGACCCGCGACTGAACAACGCGGCGCTGCGCGCACAGATCGCCAAGATCCGAGCGGCCGGCATTCAACGCGGTTCGGCCGAGGCACGCCGCGCTGCCCAGGACGAGCGGCTGCACCTGCCGCCGCTGCCGACCACCACCATCGGCTCGTTCCCGCAGACCGTGGAGATCCGCAAGGCCCGTGCGGCCCTGGTCGCCGGGGAGATTGACGAGGCGGAGTACACCAACCGGATGAAGGCGGAAGTCGCTGCCGTCATCACGTTGCAGGAGGAACTCGGCCTCGACGTGCTGGTGCACGGCGAGCCCGAGCGCAACGACATGGTGCAGTACTTCGCCGAGCAGCTGGACGGCTTCTTCGCCACCAGCAACGGCTGGGTGCAGTCCTACGGCAGCCGTTGTGTCCGCCCGCCGGTGCTGTTCGGCGACGTGACGCGGCCCAAGCCGATGACGGTGGACTGGGCCACCTACGCCCAGTCACTGACCGACAAGCCGGTCAAGGGCATGCTGACCGGTCCGGTCACCATCCTGGCCTGGTCGTTCGTCCGCGACGACCAGCCGCTGGCCGACAGCGCCTACCAGGTGGCGTTGGCGATCCGTGAGGAGACGGTGGATCTGGAAGCCGCCGGCATCGCGGTAATCCAGGTCGACGAGCCCGCCCTGCGCGAGCTGCTGCCGTTGCGCGACGCTGACAAGGCCGCCTATCTGGATTGGGCGGTCGGATCGTTCCGGATGTCCACCTCGGGCGTCTCGAATGCGACGCAGATCCACACCCACCTGTGCTACTCGGAGTTCGGCGAGGTCATCGGCGCGATCGCCGACCTGGACGCCGACGTCACCTCGATCGAGGCGGCACGCTCGCACATGGAGGTGCTCGACGACCTCAACGCGATCGGCTTCTCCAATGGAGTCGGCCCGGGTGTCTACGACATCCACTCACCGCGGGTGCCCAGCGCCGACGAGATGGCGACGTCGCTGCGTGAGGCACTGAGTGCTGTTCCGGCGCAGCGACTTTGGGTCAACCCGGACTGCGGCTTGAAGACCCGTAAGACCGACGAGGTCACCGCCTCGCTGGCCAACCTGGTCGCTGCCGCTAAGGACGCCCGCGCCAGTCTGTAACCGTCTGACATGTTGCGCCCCAGAGCTCTCTCTGGGGCGCAACATGTCCGTTCGAATGAGATACGGAGTCCCCTGGTGCCGTTGAACACCGTTGCACTGGAATTGGTCCCACCCAACACCGATCGCGGAGCCAAGCACGCCCGCGAAGAGACATACAAGGTCCTGCAGCTGTCCGAACAAGCGGGTATCGCCGGCCGGATCGGTCACGTCATGATCCCCGGATTGATCCCCGAAGATGATGATCGGCCGATCGAGATACAGCCCAAACTCGACGTCCCCGCCTTCTGGTCGATAATCCGTCCCGAACTGCCCGGCGTACACGGACTGTGCACGCAGGTAACCGCATTCCTCGACGAGGCGGCGCTGCGGACGCGACTGTCGGGGCTGCACCAGGCCGGGTTCGACGGAATCATCTTCGTCGGCGTCCCGCGCACGCTGAACGACGGTGAGGGCGGCGGCGTCGCACCCACCGATGCCCTGTCGAAGTTCGACGATCTGGTCGACAACCGGGGCGTCATCCTCATCCCGACCCGAGACGGCGAGCAGGACCGCTTCGCCTTCAAATGCGACCGGGGCGCCACCTTCGGGATGACGCAGCTGCTCTACTCCGATGCCATTGTCGGATTCCTGCGCGACTTCAAGAACGTCAGTGACCACCGGCCCGAGGTTCTGTTGTCGTTCGGCTTCGTGCCGAAGATGGAGGCCAACGTCGGACTGATCGATTGGCTGATCCAGGACCCGGGGAACGAGACCGTCGCCGCCGAACAGGCCTTCGTCCAGACCCTGGCCGCAAGCGAACCCGATGCCAAACGCCGCCAGCTGCTCGATCTGTACAAGCGGGTCATCGACGGCGTGGCCGAGTTGGGCTACCCGTTGAGCCTGCACTTCGAGGCTCCCTACGGTGTGTCGAAACCGGCATTCGATACCTTCGCCGAGATGCTCGCCTATTGGTCGCCGCACGCATAAACCGGCGGCAGCCGTGCCGGCGCCGCCAGATCTGTTGGAAATGGCAGTAATTCACCGGCATTTCAAGTAGGGTCTCGTCGGCGTTCAGCTGGCCGCTGCCTGTCGGCCCTACGTTCGGTCGCGAAGGGGAGTAGTTCCTACCCGCCACACCGGTGGTGGATGTGAATGGTCGTCAATACGGCGGTTCTACCCGCCCGGTCATTCAGCGGACCCAGGACTTTCGCGAGCGAGACCTTCGGACGATTGACCATGTCGACCGAAGGCTGCGCAGGCTTTCTTTGCAGATTCGGTCGCCGAGCGAAGGAGACCGATGCCCCCCTCGATACCTGCCCTCATCGACGATGCCGAGCCGGGCTATGACGTGGTTGCCGACCCACCGGCGGAAGCTGACCGCTCACGGCGACACCTTCGCCCGGCTCCCGAACCAGGCGACGGGTTATTGGCGGTCTCCACCGCGGCGATGGCAGGTATCAGCGCCGTCGGCTTGGGCATCGCACTGGCCGGACGTGTCCTACGCTTTCCGCGTCTGCCGGCCAGTGTCCAAGGCGCCGTGGTCGCCCTGGATCACCAGCCGCGGCTGCGCCGATTCCTCGAGGAACGAATCGGCAAGCGCGCCACCGACACTGCGATGGGGTTGGCCTCCACCGCCGCCAACGCGCTCGCCGTGGCACCGTCGATTCTGGCGGTCGACCTGGCGATCAACACCTTCAAAGCTGCCGAAGCGCGCGCCGACGCCCGGGCATGGTCCCGACGCGAACCAGAACTGGCCCGCCCCACCCCCGAATCCGAGACGCAGCCGGCCTCGCGCCCGGTGTCAGCGCCGGCCGGCAGAGTCGAACAACACCTGCAGCGCAGCACCTGGGTTCAGGCCATCGGCGCGGCCGTGGTCGGCGCGGCCAGCCGCGACCCGAACCTGGCCGGCAACGCCGCGTTGGTCGCGGTACCCAAAGCCGCCCGCTCCACTCAGGAGTCGTTCGCGGCGACACTGGGCCGCGGGCTGGCAAACAACGATGAGGCGCTGCAGATCGACCCGGACAGCCTGCGCCGGTTGGATCGGGTCGATGTGGTGATTCTCGATCCGCGGGTGCTGCGCAGCGAATCGTTGCGCTTGGTGCGGCTGCGCGGTGGCGACGAGAAGGATCTGACCACCTGGGAGCGCGCCCAGGCGATGCTGGCAGCCGGAGACCTGCAGCCTGGCTGGCACCCGGTGCCCGGTACGCGCCGCGGCAAGGGGCGCGCCGTCACCGAGGCGCTCTTCGCTCCGGCGCCGCATCCGCTGGCGGCCGCGATGCTCGCCGAGACACAGCGAGCCGACGTACAGGCCATCACCGTCGATGACTCCGTCGGTCTCGGTGAGCTGCGGCCCGCGTTCGACGAATTCGCGCCGATGACAGGCGATTCGATCGATGACGCACTCTTCGATGCGGTGCGCGACTACCAACAGGAAGGTCACACCGTGGCGGTGATCTCCTCGGCGGCCGCCCAGGCGCTGTCGGCGGCCGATCTCGGGGTGGGCATCCTGCCCGACGACAGCCACTCGCAACCGTTGGAGGCGGACCTGATCGTCGATGACCTGGCCGGGGTGTGGCGGATTCTGCATGCCCTGCCCGCGGCGAAGGCGGCCAGTCGTCGCGGTGTCGAATTGTCCGTCGGCGCTTCGGCAATGGGTTCGCTGTTGCTGATTCCGACCGTCCGGGGCCGCGGGCCCGAAGCGGTGGTGTTGGGAGCGGCGGCTGGTGTGGCGTCTGGCTACTGGTCGGCACGCAAAGTGGTCAACGCACCGCTGCCCCGGCCGGTTCCGGTCGACGAGTGGCATGCCATGTCGGTGGAGCAGGTGCGTGCTGCGCTGAAGTCGGCAGAGCCCACCTGCGCCCCGAGCGCTGCCGCGGACACCGAACGCCCAGTGATCTGGCAATTCCTCGACGCGGTGCGCGACGAACTGTCCGACCCGCTGACCCCGGTGCTGGGCCTGGGCGCCACGGCCACCGCGATACTGGGCTCCCCCATCGACGCATTGCTGGTCGGCACGGTGCTGGCCAGTAACGCCGTGCTGGCCGCCGGTCAACGGCTCAGCGCCGAGCTACGGCTGAATCGGCTACTCGCCGAACAGATCCCGCCCGCCTGGAAGGTGACGATCCGGCCCGACGGCACACGCGAACGGGTTCAGGTGCTCCCCGAGCAGTTGCAGCGTGGTGATCTGATCGAGGTGGGTCCCGACGACGTGGTGCCGGCCGATGCCCGCGTCATCGAGCAGGAGAAGTTGGAGGTCGACGAGGCATCACTGACCGGTGAGTCACTGCCGGTGGCCAAGCAGGTTGACGCCACCCCGGGCGCAGAGCTGGCCGAGCGTCGCTGCATGCTCTTCGCCGGCACCACGGTGGCGTCCGGGACCGGTCTGGCGTTGGTGACCGCGGTGGGCCCCGACACCGAAGTGCGGCGCGCCGCCGACCTGGTCACCAGTCGACACGGCGACATCGGGCTCGGCCATCAGCTCGGCCAGATCACCAACCGGACCTGGCCGCTGAGTCTGATGGCCGGCGGTCTGGTCAGCGTGCTCGGGGTGTTGCGGGCCACCCGGCTGCAGCAGGCGGTGGCCCAAGGTGTTTCGGTGGCCGTCGCCGCCGTCCCCGAAGGCATGCCGGTGGTGGCGACGCTGGCTCAGCACGCCTCGGCGCGGCGTCTCACCAAATCCGGTGTGCTGGTGCGGGTGCCACGCTCCGTGGAGGCCCTGGGCCGCGTCGACGTGGTGTGCTTCGACAAAACCGGCACGCTGAGTGAGAACCGGCTGCGGGTCACCGAGGTGCGGACGGCAGCCGATCACTCCCGTGACGAAGTGCTGCGGTGCGCGGTACGTGCGACGCCGTCGGCGAAGGGACAAAGCCATGTCGACGCCACCGACGCCGCGATCGTGGCGGCGGCTGCGTCGGTGCCCGGCGCCGTCGCATCGGGGGCACCCGTCGCCCATCTGCCGTTCCGCTCCGGGCGGCCGTTCGCGGCATCGGTGTTCGGGACCGAACTGACGATCAAGGGTGCACCCGAGGTGGTGCTCGCGGCCTGCGAGAACGTCGCGGCCGACATCGATGACGTGGTGGAGCAGCTGGCCGACGAGGGTCTGCGGGTGCTTGCGGTAGCACGGCGTGAGTTCAGTCCCGCTCAACTGCAATCGCTTTCGGCTGATCCCGACGATCCCGAAGCCCAGCTTGCGGCCATGGCCCAGCAGTGCGCCGGCGGGCTGACCCTGGTCGGATTCGTCGGCATCTCCGACACCCCGCGCGCCGGGTCGGCCGGCCTGCTGGCCGAGCTGCGCGGCCGGCGGGTGCCCATTCGGATGATCACCGGTGATCACCCGACCACCGGTCGCGCTATCGCCCGCAAGATGGGTTTGCAGCTCACCGCCGAGCAGGTCATCACCGGCTCGGAATGGGAGACGCTGTCGGGCAAGGAGCAGGAGCGCGCGGTGGCCGAGCGGGTGGTGTTCGCCCGGATGTCACCGGCGAACAAGGTGCAGGTGGTACAGGCGCTAGAACGCAGCGGCAAGGTGTCGGCGATGGTCGGCGACGGCGCCAACGACGCCGCGGCCATCCGCGCCGCCACCGTCGGGATCGGCATCGTCGCCCAGGGCAGCGACGCCGCCCACACCGCGGCCGACGTGGTGCTGCTCGACGGCCGCATCGAGACCCTGCTGGACGCCCTCAACGAGGGCAGCCAACTGTGGCAGCGGGTGCAGGCGGCGGTGGCGGTACTGCTGGGCGGCAACGCCAGCGGCGCGGTGTTCGCGATCATCGGCAGCGCGCTGACCGGTCAGGCACCGTTGAACACTCGGCAACTGCTGCTGGTCAACATCGTGACCGACGCGTTCCCGGCCACCGCGCTGGCGATCAGTCAGCCCCGTCGCCCGATGCCCTTTGGGGGACGCGGACCCGATGAGAAGGCGTTGTTGCGCGCGGTGGCGCTGCGTGGCACGACCACGGCCAGCGCCACCCTGGCGGCGTGGTTCATGGCGCGGGTCACCGGCTTTCCCCGGCGCGCCTCCACGGTGGCACTGGTCGCGCTGGTGACCACCCAGTTGGGGCAGACCCTGCTGGAGTCGCGCTCGCCGGTGCTGGTGGCTACCGCGGCCGGCTCGTTCGCGGCGATGGCACTGTTGATCAGCATCCCGGGTATCAGCCAGTTCATGGGATGCACCCCGCTGGGTCCGATCGGTTGGGCTCAGGCACTGGGATCGGCCACCGTCGCGACCACCGCGGCGGGCATCGCGCCCCGCTTCCTCTCGCGTGCCGAGGCGCAGTGACGAGGGTGATGCCGATCAGATTCGGCGGGCGCGATACTCCTGTTTCAGCTCCCAGGTGCGCCCGTCGTCGCTGCGTTCGTCGCGCCAGCGAAACGAGTCCGGCTCGATGTCGCGGAAGCTCCATCTGATGGCGGAACCGTCCGGCAACGTGCCGTCCTGCACGATCCCGTCCGCGTCGGCCCTGCCCAGTTGGTGCAGGCGAAGTCCCAGTTGTGGTTCGGTCCACTGGATGTGCCAGGCATCGATAGCCGGGTCGTAGACCCGCAGCGTCGACCCGTGAAAGAGAGTTTCGGCGTGCCAGACGTCCTGGACGGCCCGTCCGTCGAGCACCCAATCCGCGACCATCCAGCCGGAGACGTGGCGGGTGCCGTCGTCCCCGAACCAGGTGATGTCAAGATCCCAGCGGCCACCCACCAACCATCCGTAGCGGGCCATCGCCTCGCGATGTTCGGCGATTGGTCCGGCGGCGACCAATCCGTCTGCCAGTATTGACATCTCAGGCCGCCACGATGTCGAACTCGTTGCCCTCGGGGTCGGTCAAGGTGGCCCACCGGTAGCCGTCGTCGGCGTGTTCGCCCAATCGGGCGGCACCGAGTTCCACGGCCCGCTCGATCGCGGCGGCCAGGTCCGTCGCGACGAGGTCGACGTGCACCCGGTTCTTGACCTGCTTGGCTTCTGGCACCTGCACGAACGCCAGGCGTGGTGGCGTCTGCGCTGAGATGCCGATTGAGGCGAATTCGGCGGTGGCACCGTCGTCGAGCGGTCGGCCCAGCAGCTGCGACCAGAACCGCGCCAGCTTGTCGGCGTCGGCGCAGTCGAAGGTGACGGCGTGCAGCGTGATCTCCATGGGTGAACTCCTTGTCGTGTTGTCGTGGTCAGGATTTGGTACGAAAGATCGGCCAGCACACCTCGGTGCGATGCGCTGCCTCGTCGTCGCTGTCATAGCCGGACACCCGGTAGTACTCGCGAATCGGTCCGTCGACGCCCAGTTCGCGTTCGGCAACGTGGGTGCCCAACGCGGCGTAGGTGCGATCCAGCTCAGCGAACGCCCCGCGGTGCATCGCGACGGCCAGCTCCGCCGCGGGAATCTCCAGCGTTCGCACCCTGCCCCGGTCCATCGGAGCGCTCACCGGCCGGAACGCGATCACTTCTCCCCCGCCGGCTTCGAAGAACTCCGCCGAGTACAGCGCGGCGCGAACCCCCGCAGCGTCATCGGCGACCGCGGCGTCGAGCTCGGTGAACGCTTGCGTCCACCAGTCATCGATGTCTGCCATCGCCACCTGGTCGACGACCGCGGCCGCCAGGGTCGCCGGCACCGACCGGTAGACGACGTCGCAGGTGTCCCCGGAGTCTTCGAGCAGCGCCCGCAGCGACTCCACGCTGGCCTGCGTCTGCGCCAGGCGGTCTTGGAGCCGTTGCAGATGCGCCACGATGGCCCGGTTGCGGTCGGTGACCTGCTCGGCGCGGACCACTTCGGTCAGCTCGTCGAGCGGCATGCCCAGATCGCGCAGCCGGCGGATGACTTGAGCTATCGGCACCTGATCCGGGCTGTAGTAGCGGTAGCCCGAAGACGGGTCGACCTGCACGGGCGCCAGCAGGCCACGCTCGTGATAGAGCCGCAACGCCTTGACGGTCAGATAGGTCATCCGGGAGAAGTCCCCAATGGGCAACAGTGTCGGCATGCGGTCCAGTGTTGAAGCTCCCCCGGGGGCAGAGTCAATAGGCCGGTGCAACTAGCCTCGGGAAGATGGAGTTCAACACGCTGCGCCACGAGGTAGAAGACGGCATTCTCACCGTGTTCCTGGACCGACCGGACAACCTCAACGCGTTCACCGTCGAAATGGCCGAGGAACTGGAGCGCACCTTCGTCGACGTCAACGACGACGACGCCGTCCGCGCCGTCATCGTCACCGGCTCCGGCCGTGCGTTCTGCGCCGGGATGGACCTGTCCAGCTCCGGCAACGTGTTCGGGCTGGACGAGTCCAAGACGCCGTCACTGGCAGACATGGCCGATCTCGACGACCCGGAGCTGGCCCGGGTGCGCGACACCGGCGGGCGGGTGACGCTGGCGATCTATCACTGCCGCAAACCGGTGATCGCCGCGGTGAACGGCGCCGCGGTTGGCATCGGTGCCACCATGATGCTGGCGATGGATGCCCGGTTGTTCTCGACCAAGGCGCGCTTCGGACTGGTTTTCGGGAAGCTGGGCATCACCCCGGAGGCCTGTTCGACGTGGTTTCTGCCCCGGATCGTGGGCGTGCCAGCGGCGTTGGATCTGCTCTACCGCGCCGACATTCTCGACGCCGAGCACGCGCATGCCTGCGGGATCGCCCAGTCCATCCACCAACCGGAGACACTGCTGGCCGAGGCGCGGGCGCTGGCCGACGCGTGGACGAAGGGGCGTTCGCCGGTCTCGTTCGCGTTGATCCGCCAGATGCTCTACCGCAACTCCGCACAGCCCGACCCTATCGAGGCGCACCGGGTGGACTCGCTGGCGATGTTTTACACCAGCATCGGTGACGGCGCCGACGGAGTGCGCGCCTTCCTGGAGAAGCGCGACGCGCAGTTCACCTCCCGCGCGTCGGCGATGCCGCCGTTCTACGACGAGTGGGTCAAGCCCGGCACCTAGCCCGAGGGCTGCCACCCCGGGCCGCGAAACAGGTGGCCCCACACCGCACGCCAACTGCGGGCCTCGCGGATGTCGCGCCAGATCGCGACGTACTCGTGGGTGGCCACGCGCACCGGATTGAACGTGTCGATGTTCTTGGTCAAGCCGTAGACGACGCGCTCTTCCTCGGGTTGGAAGGTGCCGAACAGCCGATCCCAGACGATGAGGATTCCCCCGTAGTTCTTGTCGAGGTATTGGGCGTTCGCGCCGTGGTGCACGCGGTGGTGTGACGGGGTGTTGAAGATGAATTCGATTGGCTGCCAGAGCTTGCCGACCCGTTCCGTGTGGATGAAGAACTGGTAGAGCAGGCTGACCGACTGCTGCAGCAGGATCATCCACGGGGCGAAACCGGCGAACGCCAACAGGATCCAGAACGGCACCGAGGTGAACGGCGTCCAGGTCTGACGCAGGGCCGTGGACAGGTTGTAGTGCCGGCTGGAGTGGTGCACCACGTGACTGGCCCAGAACACCCGGATGGTGTGGTGGGTGCGGTGATACCAGTAGTAGGCGACGTCGTCGGCGACGAACAACACGATCCAGGTCAGCGGGTTGGTCGCCGGCAGGTGAACCGGCGCCAGCAGATAGACCCCGCTGAAGATCGCCAGCACCACGAGCTTCCAGCCGATGTTGATGATCACGTTGCCGATGCCCATCGAAAGGCTGGTGCCGGTATCGCGTAGTTCGTAACCGCGCTCCTCGTCGTCGGGCCGTACGGCGAACGACACTGCTTCCAGCAGCAGGCAGAGCACGAAGACCGGGATGGCGTGCGCGATGAGGTCGAACATGCGGCTATTCCTCTCCCTCGGCGCCGGCCTGGCATGCCGTGACGAACCGGGTCAGCAATTCGTCGGCGAGGCGGTACGCCGCGTCCTCGTCGGCGGCGGCGATCGCGGCGGCAAGGTCGATGTGTGAGCTGCGGTCGGCGAACTCGGCGGCCCCCAGCGCATAGATGGCCTCGCGCCCCATCTCGTCGTAGGCGGCGACCAAGGTGTTGAGCGCCAGCCGATAGGCAATATTGCCGGACCCGTCAATTACGGCGATCCAGAACGCCAGGTCGGCATCGCCGACCGCCGTGAGGTCTCCGGCGATCGGGTAGTTCGCGGCGGCCGCCGTGATCGCGGCACGCTGCTCCGGTGAGGCATTCCGCGCGCAGAGTCGGGCGGCGTCCGCGGCAATCGAGCGCCGCATCACCGCCACGTCGCCGATGATCTGGCGCGCCGGAATCGCCCCGGCGACAGCCAATCCGGTCAACGCGTCCAGGCCGGCGCTTTGGCGCCAGTCCAGCACCCGGGTCTTTCCGCCGTGGCTGATTCGGACCAAACCTGCCTGCTGCAGCCGCTTGAGCGCTTCGCGGACCGCGTGCCGGTTGACCTGCAGGGTCAACGACAATTCACGCTCTGAGGGCAGCGGTTCGCCGGCCGGCAGGCGACCGGTCAGAATCTCCTCGACCAGGCGCACAAAGATCGTGTCGGAGATCGCCGCGCGGGGAATGGGTGCCAGATCCATGGTCTACATGGTCGGGCACCCACCCCCACTGGTCAACTGGTTGGACCAGTAATCTGGATCACATCTTTTCGCCCTCGTCGACGTATATCGGCAGGTCGTCCTGCCAGGGCTGGCGCACCACCATGTCCGCCACGTTGACGTGGCCGCGTTCGAACTCGCCGGTGGCGGCGTCCACCAGCCGATATTGCTGGGTCTGTCGCTGAATCGGCTGCGCGTCCAGCATCACGATGCGCACCTCGCCAGGTTCAAACCGGCAGCGTTTCTGTAAGGCCGCGACCAGCTGCTCGTTGCTGAAATGCCCATCACCGAAATTCCATCCGAGTGCGGTGCTGCAGATTCGCTCGCCGTCGGTCAGCACGTAGTCGTCTTCGTTCTGATCGGCCATGGCGCGGTGGGCCAGGGCAAACAGCGCGCGGCCGTGAGTGTTGAAGGCGCGGAACGCGTACCCCATGTACATCGGGATCTGCGCCGCTTCTTTGCTGCCGTAGAACTTCTCCAATTGGGCGGCGGGCATACTGGCGATCGACACGATTCCCTCGGCGATCTTCGCGTCAGCTGACGGCTTGATGCACCACAGCGTGGTATCCCAGTTGCCCGCGTAGTAGCGCATGCCGGGCAGGAAGGACACCTTGCGGGGGAACAGATTCCCCAGCACGACGGTCCCCGCGACGACGACGAACAGCAGCATCGGCAGGGGTGTCGTCATATCCGTCAGCCCGACCCCGGAATGACCGACGAACAGCGCCAGCACCGAAAACATCATGAAGACGTTCCATTCCAGCGGCACGCCCATCGGAATCGCGGACAGGATGCCGAAGTGGAAGCACAGCATGACGAACGCGGCGAGCGCCGTGGGCCAGCCGCCGTGACTGAAGAACAACACCAGCGGGACCAGTCCCTCGATGACCGTACTGAAATGAGCGAGCCAGCGCGAGCGCCAGCCCGGACGGAGATCGTCTGGAAAGTGTTCGAAGAACTTGCGTTTGATGAACCGTGGTCGAAACAGCGGGTTGTTGCTCATCATCGTCGAGATGACGAATGGGAAGTGTTTGTTGAGCTTGGATGTCGCCGCACCCAACCAAATGACCAGACAGACGAGCTTGGCGCCGAGGATCAGATCGACGCCGTAGCCGGCGAACAGGAACGCGACGGTGAACGAGGCGTACACCTCACCGCGGGCAGCCAAGAACACGACCTTGTCCCGCAGACCCAGCACCGCCAGCACGATCAACACGGCCCAGATCTGCCACGCCGGCAGCACCCCGACCGTCGTTCCCAGAGCGGGCACCGGGCCGGTCCCATCGGAGAACAGCGCGATGATGAGCAGCACCAGTAGCGCGCCGTAGAGCAGCGCATCGAACGGCGTACGGCTATCGCCCTTCGTCAACGGAATGCGGCCCGGCCAAGGCGGGAGCCGAATAGTGCCGGGGCGCAGCCAGTACAGGATCGAGCCCATCGGCGGGAAGAACCGGTTGTTCAGCGGTCCGAACCCGCAGCCCAGGCCAACGACCTCGAACAACATCGTGTACAGCACGACCTTCTCGAACACGATGGGCTCGGCGTACCAGTGCGCGACATTGGTGAAGCCATCAATTCCCGTGGTGGTCAGCACCAGCAACCAGGCCGCCAGGACGTACAGCGCGATCTTGACGACGTAGAACAGGTGCAGCAAAACCGGGGTACCGAAACCGACCTCGGCCCAGTGCCGCGCCATCGGCTTGATCTTCTCGGCGCGGGTGCCCTTGCTCCATTCCTCAAAGTCGATCTGTGGGGTGTCCTGCTTGATGAATCCCATGACGGTCAGATTAGAACGCGTTCTAGAAGTTTGGGGTCGCGATTAATTTTTCGTGTCGAACGCCGGCGCGACGAAGCGCTCCAGAATCTGCCGCTCGGTCTCGGCATCCTCGACCGGCCAACACAACAGCGACAGCACCACCCGCACGACCCACTGCGCGGCCTGCCGATCGTCCGCGCTCAAGCCGCTGAGATCGCGGGCTAAACCGGCGAGCATCGGCGATGCGGCCAACCGGGTCACCTCCTGGGTGCCGCGCACCGAGCCGACCATCAGTTGGCCGAGCGGATCCGAGCGGATCCGCTGCAGCGCGGACGCGATCGCGGCCACCACCCGTTCGGCTCCGCTGCGGCCGGCTACCGCCTGGCGCACGGTGTCCACTATCCGTGCAGCAGCACGGGCCAGCACGGCATCGCGGATCTCGGTCTTGCCGCCGGCATGCCGATAGATGGTGGCCCGCGAGCAGTGCACCCGGGCGGCCAAGACGTCGATGTCGAGGGCATCCAGCCCGTCGCGAATCACCAGATCGGTCGCTGCGGCGTAGATGCGTTCGGCGCCCGCGCTACGACGGTCACCACCCACCAGCCAGTCACGGCCCGCCAATGTGGCCTCCTTCCGCCTGGAAACAGCATCTCAACCTGAGACAAAAATAGACCGAATTCTCACCAAGTTCGCAGGTCTACCGCGCGCCGTGAGACAACCGCCGACGGCCGGCTCGGGCGGCGGTTTTCAACTTCGCGCAGCGCATTGACGCAGGTAACGCGCCCTGAGCAACCTAGAGCCATGACCATAGGGACGGACCAGATCGGCCTGCGTCTGTTCGACGACGCGTGCATTCAGGACCCCTATCCGCTGTACGAAGGGATGCTGGCCGCGGGACCGGTGCACCCGATCGGCGACTCCGGCTTCTACGCGGTCTGCGGCTGGGACGCGGTCACCGAAGCCGTCGCGCGGGCGGAGGACTTCTCCTCGAACCTGACCGGGACCATGCTGTACCAGCCGAATGGCACGGTGGGCACCTTTGAGATGGACGGCCTCGGTGGGCCCACCCAGGTGCTGGCCACCGCCGACGACCCGGCGCACGCCGCGCACCGCAAGATGCTGGTGCCACAGCTGGCGGCCAAGCGCATCCGCGCCGTGGAGCCGTTCATCGCCGAGACGATGGATCGGCTGTGGCACGACGGGGTCCGCGGTGGACGCATCGAGTGGATGAGCGCCGTCGCCAATCGGCTTCCGATGATGATCGTGGCGCGGCTGATCGGTGTTCCCGACGAGGACGTCGATCAGCTGGTGGCCTGGAGCTACGCGGGCACCCAATTGCTGGAGGGGCTGGTCGACTCCGAAGACCTGGCCACCGCGGGTGTCGCCGTCGTGGAGCTCGCGGGCTACATCAGCGACCACTTCGGACGGGCCGCGCTCGATCCCCGTGACAACCTGCTCGGCGACCTGGCCGTCGCCTGCGCCTCCGGGGCCCTCGACACCGTCACCGCCCAGGTCATGATGATCACCCTGTTCAGCGCCGGCGGCGAATCGACCGCCTCGCTGATCGGTTCGGCCGCCTGCACTTTGGCGACGCACCCGGAGATTCAGCGTCGGGTTCGCGAATCGCCCGAGCTGCTGGGCCCCTTCCTCGAAGAAGTGCTGCGGTGCGAGTCGCCGTTTCGCGGTCACTACCGGCACGTCCGGCACGACACCAGTCTTGGCGGGGTCAATTTGCCGGCCGGATCACGCCTGCTGCTGCTGTGGGGTGCGGCCAACCGGGACCCGTCGAGATTCCCCGAGCCGAACGAATTCCGGCTCGACCGTGACGGATTGGGCCACCTGGCCTTCGGCAAGGGCGCGCACTTCTGCGTCGGCGCCGCGCTGGCGCGCCTCGAAGCGAAGATCGTGATCGGCCAACTGCTGACGTGCACGTCACACATCGAGGTCGCCGAGGCCGGCCGCTGGTTGCCCAGCCTGCTGGTGCGACGCCTCGAGCGTCTGGAGCTCACAGCGATCGGCTGATGATCTCCTTCATGATCTCGCTGGTACCGCCATAGATCCGGTTCACCCGCGAACCGGTGTACATGTTGGCGATCGGGTATTCGGCCATGTAGCCGTAGCCGCCGAAAATCTGCAGGCACTTGTCGACGACCTGGTCGGATTTCTCGGCGGCGAACAGTTTGGCCATCGACGCGGTCATGGGGTCGTTCTTGCCGCCGACGTACTGACTGATCGCGTAGTCGACCAAGGTCTTGATCGCGAGCGTCTCAGTCTTGCATTCGGCCAGTACGAATTTGGTGTGCTGAAAGTTGCCGATGGGCCGGCCGAACGCTTCGCGTTCCTTGGAATAGCGGATGGCCTCCAGCACGGCGGCCTCGGCCAGTGCCGCGCACAGCGTCCCGATGATCAGCCGCTCCCGGGCCAGCTGGTCCATCAGCTGGTAGAAGCCCAAGCCTTCCTTCTCCCCCAGCAGGTTGGCGACCGGCACCCGCATGTCGGTGAAGAACAGCTCCCGGGTGTCCTGGCCGTGCTGGCCGATTTTCTGCAGCACCCGACCCCGTTCGAAGCCGGCCAGCCCGTTGGTCTCGGCGACGATCAGCGACACCCCGGCCGCGCCCTGGGACGGGTCGGTCTTAGCGACGATCACCAGCAGATCGCAGTGGGTCCCGTTGGAGATGAACGTCTTCGAGCCGTTGACGACGTAGTGGTCACCGTCGCGCACCGCGGTGGTGCGCACCGATTGCAGATCCGATCCGGTGCCCGGCTCGGTCATCGCGATCGCCAGCACCGCCTCGCCGCTGATGACCTTGGGCAGCCAGCGCTTGCGTTGCTCGTCGTTGCCGTAGGCGTACAGATAGTGCGCGACGATCGGCGAATGCACCGAGAAGCCGAAGCACTGGTCGTGGGCGTAGACCAGTTCTTCCTGAACCACCGAGTGCATGGCGTAGTCGCCGCCGGCCCCGCCGAATTCCTCGGGCAGATCCAGCCCCAGCAGCCCGGCGTCACCGGCCTTGTTCCAGAACTCGCGGTCTACGCCGTGTTGGGCGACCCAGCGTTCCTGATGCGGGGTGGCCTCCTTGCGCAGGAACTCCGCGGCGTGCTTGCGCAGTTCGCGGTGCTGATCGGTCTCCCAGAGCGGGCGGTAATCGGGGAACAGTTGTGACATTCCCGGATGGTAGCTCCCGGGCGAACCTCAGACTGCGCCGACAACGCGCTGCGGACTTCCCGAATAGGCGCTCAGCGGGCGGATCAGCGCGTTGGACGCGGTCTGCTCGATGATGTGCGCGGTCCATCCGGTGATGCGGCTCATCACGAACAGCGGAGTGAACATCGGGATGTCGAAGCCCATCAGGTAGTAGGCCGGCCCGGTCGGGAAGTCCAGGTTGGGCTTGATCCCGGTGGCGGCGAACATCTCGGACTCCAGGATGCGGTAGATGTCCAACCAGCGCTGGCCGTCCCGCGCCGCCGCGACTTTCTCCAGTGCCGCTTTCATGGTCGGCACCCGGGAGTCGCCGTGCTTGTACACCCGGTGACCGAACCCCATCACCTTGTCCTTGCGAGACAGCTTGCCGTGCAGCCACTCTGCGGCCTTGGCTGGTTCACCGATCTCGATCATGTCGTGCATGACGGCCTCGTTGGCTCCGCCGTGCAGCGAGCCCTTGAGCGCGCCGATGGCCGCGGTGACCGCGCTGTAGATGTCAGACTGGGTGGAGGTGACCACCCGCGCGGCGAAGGTGGACGCGTTGAAGCTGTGCTCGGCGTAGAGCGTCATGGATTGCTCGAAGGCCTCCACGATGACCGGGTCGGGCACCTCGCCGAAGCACATCCGCAGGAAGTTCTCGGAGTAGCCAAGGTGGCTGTGCGGGGCGATCGGGTCCAGACCGCGGCGGCGGCGCATGTCGGCGGCGACGATCGTGGGCAGCACCGCGAACATCCGCAGCGCCTTGGCGAAGTTCGCGGACTCGGCTGGGTCGTCCTCGGACGGGTCCTCGGCACCCAAGTAGCTGATCACGGTACGCACCACGTCCATCGGGTGGCAGTTCTCCGGCAGCTTTTCCACCAGTGACAGCAGCGATCGATCCACCCGCCGGGCTGCCCGCTCACGCTGGCAGAACAACGCCAGCTCGGCGTCGGTTGGCAGTTCACCGTGCCAGAGCAGGTAGGCGACCTGCTCAAAGCTGCAGTGCGCCGCCAGGTCCTGCACGGGGTAGCCGCGGTAGGTCAGCGAGTTGGTCTCCGGCACCACCTTGGAGATGGCGGTGGTGTCGACGACGACGCCGGCGAGTCCCTTGTGAATGTCCGCAGTGGTCACCGTCTGCCTCCTTGAATGGTGAAGTTGAAGATGTCGTCGTCGAACTGGTTGTACTCGGCGTAGCGCAGCAGCTCGTAGAGCCGACTGCGGTGCTGCATCTGGTCCAGCAGCCCGGACTGTGTTCCGGCCGTGTCGATCTCGCGCAGCCCGACTTCGACAGCGAACATCGCCAACCGCAGCGTGGTGACCGGGTAGATCACTGCGTTGTAGCCGAGGTCGGACAGTTGCGCGGCGGTGAGCAGCTCCGATTTGCCGAACTCGGTCATGTTGGCCAACAGCGGCACATCGACCGCGGCGCGGAACGCTTCAAAATCAGCCGGCCCGCGGAGCGCTTCGGTGAAGATCAGGTCCGCTCCGGCGTCTGCGTAGGCCTTCGCGCGATCGATCGCGGCGGGCAGCCCTTCGATGCCGGCGGCGTCGGTGCGAGCGCAGATGACGAAGTTCGGGTCCCGACGCGCGGCGACCGCAGCCCGCAGCCGTTTGATCATCTCGGTCGCGGGCACCACGGCCTTGCCGTCGAGGTGTCCGCACCGCTTCGGATTGACCTGGTCTTCGAGGTGGCACCCGGCCAGCCCGCCGTCTTCGAGCACCGTGACGGTGCGGGCAGCACTCATCGGCTCACCAAAGCCGGTGTCGGCGTCGATGAAGGTGGGCAGGCTGGTGGCGGCCGCAATCTGGGCGCCGCGCCCGGCCACCTCGGTCAACGTGGTCAGCCCGATGTCCGGCAGTCCCAGGTCGGCCGAGAGCACTGCGCCGGAGACGTAGACGCCCTCGAATCCGATCTCGGCCACCAGCTTGGCGACCAGCGGCGAGAACGCCCCCGGGAACCGTTGCAGCCGAGAAGATTGCAGGCCGGCCCGAAATGCCGCCCGCTTGTCCGACGGGGCCGCGGCGGCCCCGAGCAGCCCACTCACCGGAAGATCCCGTCGGGAGTCGCCGGCGCCTGGTCCAGCACCGACTGTTCGACGACGATATTGAGACCACTGAGTTCGGAACCCGCCAACCCCGCTAGACCTTCTGCGGCAGCCAGGAACCGTTCCTGCTCGGCCGTGGTCACGATGCCCTCGGCGAGCTCGGTGAACTTGGCGATGTACTGCTTGCGCTCGAACGGCCGGGCCCCCAGCGGGTGCGCGTCGGCGATCGCGAGCTCGTCGGTGATCACTTCCCCGCTGGACAGCGTCACCTCGGCGCGAGCACCGAAGGCCTTCTCATTCGGGTCGGTCGAGTGGTAGCGCCGGGTCCACTCGGGGTCCTCGACGGTGGAGATCTTGCGCCACAACGCGATGGTGTCTGGACGGTGTGCACGCTCCGGGGAGTACGACCGCACGTGGTGCCAGCTGCCGTCCTCCAACGCGACGGCGAAGATGTACATCACCGAGTGGTCCAGGGTCTCCCGCGACGCGTCCGGGTCGAACTTCTGCGGGTCGCCCGAACCGGTGCCGATCACGTAGTGGGTGTGGTGACTGGTGTGCAGCTTGATGGTGGCCACCTGGCTCAGGTCGCCGATCCGCTCCCGGAGCCGCTTGGCCAGGTCGATCAGCGCCTGGCTCTGGTATTCGGCGGAGTACTCCTTGGTGTAGGTGTCCAGGATTGCGCGCTTGGCCTCGCCGGGGCCGGGCAGCGGCACCTGGTAGGTGTGGTCTTTGCCCGACAGCATCCAGGCGATGACGCCGTCCTCGCCCTCCCAGATCGGGGCCGGTGCGCCCTCACCGCGCATCGCCCGGTCGACAGCCTCGATGCCGACCTTGCCGGCCCAGGCCGGCGCGTAGGCCTTCCAGCTGGAGATCAGCCCCTTGCGGGACTGGCGGGTGGCGGTGGTCAGGTGCAGCGCCTGGCCGACCGCCTGGTAGATCACCTCGGGGTCCAGCCGCAGCATGGTGCCGATTCCGGCGGCCACCGACGGGCCGAGGTGCGCGACGTGGTCGATCTTGTGTTCGTGCAGGCAGATTCCCTTGACCAGGTCCACCTGAATTTCGTAGGCGGTGGCCAGGCCGCGGATCAGGTCAGCGCCGGAGAGCCCCAGCTGCTGAGCGACCGCGACCAGCGGCGGGATGTTGTCGCCGGGGTGCGAGTACTCCGCGGCCAGGAAGGTGTCGTGGAAGTCCAGTTCGCGCACCGCGGTGCCGTTGGCCCAGGCGGCCCACTCCGCGGAGTAGGTGCCCTCGATACCGAAGACCGCGGCACCTGGCTTCGACGGGTGCGCCTGAGCCTGCCTGCGAGCCACAGTCACCGGCCGGCGCAGTACCGAGGCAGCACTGACCGACGCGTTGTCGATGATCCGATTGATGACCATTGCCGCGGTGTCGTCGGGCACGGCCACCGGGTCGGCGGCAACTTGCGCGATCTTCCAGGCGAGGTGCTCGGAGCGGGGGAAGTCATCGGCGCTGCGGCGAGTCTTCACGTCATGTAGCTGCATATTCCACACCCTACGCACAACAGGTAAACCCCGGTATGCATGGGAAATGCGTATTAATGCGTCCTAGTTTGGCCTTTATTGCAAACTTTGCGAATAGTTCAAGGGGTTACGCTGCACGACATGGCACCCACCACCACCCGGACCTTCGCCGGGGCCCGGCTGCGACGCCTGCGCGAGGACCGCGGCCTGACCCAGGTGGCGCTGGCACGCGCGCTGAATCTGTCGACCAGCTACGTCAACCAGCTCGAGAACGACCAGCGGCCGATCACCGTTCCGGTGTTGCTGGCGCTCACCGACCGGTTCAGCTTGCCTGCGCAGTATTTCTCCGGGGACGCCGACGCTCGGATGGTGGCCGAGCTGCGCGACATGTTCACCGCAACCGCGGGCGAGCACGCCGCCAGCGACAGTCAGATCGAAGAACTCGTCGCGCGGATGCCCGATATCGGCAACAGCCTGCTGACCATGCATCGCCAGCTACGCGGTGCCACTGAGGAATTGGAGTCCTATCGGTCGCAGATCTCGGGCGACTCGGCCCAGTCGGTAGCTCGGCCCATGCCGTTCGAGGAGGTCCGCGACTTCTTCTACGACCGCAACAACTACATCGGTGAGCTCGACAACGCCGCCGAGCGACTTTTTGTCGAGACCGGGATGCGCTTCGGCGGCTTGGACATTCAGCTGTCGACGCTGATGGCCGAACGCTTCGACATCACCGTCGCGATCGTCGACGACCTGCCCGCGGGAACCAAACGGGTCTTCGACCCGGCCACCCGAGTGCTGCGTATCGCGCATTGGTTGCTGGCGGGTCAGCGTGCCTTCCAGATCGCCACTCAACTGGCACTGCTGACCCAACAGGAGTTGATGTCGGACATCGTGGCCCAAGATCAGTCGTTGAGCCCGGAGTCCCGCGGTGTCGCCAAAATCGGGTTGGCCAACTACTTTGCCGGCGCGTTCCTGTTGCCGTATCGGCAGTTTCAGCGTTCCGCCATGGACCTGCGTTACGACATCGACCTGCTGGGACGCCGCTTCGAGGTGGGCTTCGAAACGGTGTGCCATCGCCTGTCCACCCTGCAGCAGCCCGGACGACGCGGGGTGCCGTTCATCTTCGTGCGTACCGACAAGGCGGGAAACATCTCGAAGCGCCAGTCGGCGACGGCTTTTCATTTCAGCCGGGTGGGTGGCAGCTGTCCGTTGTGGGTGGTGCACGACGCGTTCAGCCAACCGGGCCGGATCGTCACCCAGGTCGCGCAGATGCCCGACGGCCGCAAGTACTTCTGGATCGCCACCACCACACCGCCCGAGGGGCGCGGCTATCTGGGCCAGCACAAGACCTTCGCCGTCGGCTTGGGTTGCGACCTGGCGCATGCCGACAAGCTGGTGTACTCCACCGGCGTCGCTCTGGGGGACGCGGCCACCGTGGTGCCGATCGGGGCGGGTTGCAAGATCTGCGAGCGCGAGGCGTGCCCGCAGCGGGCGTTTCCGTTTCTGGGCCGGCGGGTCGTCGTTGACGAGAACGCCGGCAGCGGGCTGCCTTACTCGCCGGTCGTGTCGGCTCCGCCCGGGCGGTAGAACAGTGCCAGCTGGCCGATGGCGCCCGCCAGCCCGAGGCCGACCGAGATCCACAGGCCCGGCCAGCCGTTCTTCCAGCAATGGCAGAAGATCTGGTGGTCCGCACTGAGGTAGCCCGGCCCGAGCATCGCCACCACCACGGCGCCGGTGGCCAGCACCAGGTTGTACTCCCAGCCATTGGTCAGCACGAAGAAGCCGTTCGTGCGGTGCACGGTCCACACCGCCACCGCCATCAGGGCCACGAATCCGGCGGCGGCGATCGGGGTCAGCAGCCCCACCGCTAGCCCCAGCCCGGCGGCAATCTCGGCGGTTGCCGCCGTCACCGCCTGGAACTTGCCGTACTTCATCCCGATGCTTTCGAACCAGCCCGCGGTGCCGGGGATTCGGCCCCCGCCGAAGAACTTGTTGAACCCGTGCGCCGCCATGGTCAGACCGAGAACCAGACGCAGGAGCAGCAATGCGACATCAGCAGCAGTGACCATCTGCTCAAACTACAACGCGGCGTCCAGCAATCGCAGATATACCTCGATATCGCTGACCGCCGACTCGGCGGCATGCACGCTGATCACCACAGTGTCGCCGATACCGTGCACGCCGTGGGTCAGTCCCATCGCCGGGGACAGCGCCGGGAACCCGGCGGTCAGCAAGACCGGCGCCGCGCCCAAACGCAGGTCTTTGGCGCCGCGGTGCACGCTGGAGACCACGGTGTTGCCGGTGACCCGCTCCGGTCGCGCATCGGAGTCGAAATTTGCTACGCCCCAGCGCAGCAGCGCCGCGGGCGTCGCGGCGAAGGCCCGATCCGCTGCGGCCGAAGCCGGGTGGCGACCTCGAAGCCGACCCCCGGCGATGTCGGCAGCGATCCGTTCGCAGCGGGCATCATGGCCCAGGTTCGGGTACAACCCGACCGGAATGTTGCCGAAGTGGTTGTGGGCTTGGCGTTGACCGGCTTTGGCCATTGGCACTTCGGCACCCAGTTCATCGCAGGGTTGGTCGAGGTACTGCGACAGCGCCGCCGACACCGCTGACAGCACTGCCACGGTCACGGTCGGCCCGCGCAGTTCTTGTCGCTGCCGCACCAGGGTGCGCACTGTCCGTCCGCCGGCCGGCCGGTTGTTGGTGGGCAACGGCGGGCGGTCGCTCACCGGGAGCGGCAAGAGTCCGGCCGCAGTGTGCTCGACCCGGATGCGGTGGGTGCGCGCCGCGGCAACCGCGCGCCACGGCAGGAAACCTCGGCCCGGTGTCGGCACCCCGGCCACCGGTGCAGCACGACCGAACAGCCAGGCGGCCAACGCCGAAGCCCGCCCGCCGTCGGCGAGGGCATGCGCCACCTGCAACACCGCCACCGTGCCCGCGCCGCGGTACCCAGGAATGTCGCGGACCGGCGCGAAGACGTGCAACCGCCAGGGCGCCACCCGGACGTCGAGCTGCTCGTCGGTCAGGTGCGCGATCGCGTCCAGGCAATCGGTCCAGCTGTCGCCGGGGGCCCGGTGCCGGATCGCAGCCACGTCCTCGCTGGGCTCGGTGAGCGGCACCCACCGCGGGTAGCGCAGCGCACCGGCGTCGGCGACCCGGATGGCCAGGTCCGGGATCATTCGGGCTCGGTCGAGCACCGCGGCGATGGCGTCGTCGAAGTCGGCCGGTACCCCGGCGAAGGCGTACAGCAGGAACTGGTCGCTGGGGATCTTCGCGGACATCCAGTAAAACTGGGCGTCGATCGCGGTCATGGGGCGTCCGCGCATCAGGTCAAACCCTGCTCATCGGGACAGGAAGGGCAGCACCCGATCGGCGATCTCGTCGGGCTGCTCGAGTTGCAGGAAGTGACCGGCGTTCTCGACGACGGCTACCTCACTGCCCGCGGGCAACGCCGGCTGCACCCAGCGCGTCAACGCCGGCGACATGCAGCCGTCGGTGCGACCGTGCAGGTACAAGCTCGGCAGCTGCGGGAGTTGCAGCCAATACCGGTGCAAGTCGGCGTAGCGGTCGGGAGCCCGCAGGCTGCGCAACGCCCGGTATGGCCCGAGCGCAGCACGCCAGCCTTCCGGGGTTCCGATGGCCGCGTCGACGTGCCGCAGATCTTCCTCGGCGGCATACCCTGGCGACCACCGCCGCCACAACAGCGGCAGCACCCAGGAGGCGGATCGGTCGGGCAGCCACGGCAGTTGGAAGTAGCTGATGTACCAGCTGCGCAGCAGTTGCGCCGGCAGGAGGCCGGCCAAGGTGAGCCGGTCTGTCCCGCGGACCGCGCGCAGCGATGCCGGCGGAGGCACCGACATGATCACCGCCTTGGCGAACGGACTGTGCGGCATCGCAGCTAGCCCGGTGGCGGCTATGGCGCCCCAGTCGTGACCGATCACCACGTCGCGACCGGTCCCGCCGACGGCGGCGTGCACCCGCAGTGCGTCGTCCATCAGTGCGCCGATGTGGTAGCTGCCGTCAGACGGAATCGACGACGGCGCGTAGCCCCGCATGAACGGCGCCACCACATGCCAGCCGGCCGCGACCAGCCGCGGCGCCACCCGGCGCCATCCGTAGGCGGTGTCGGGAAACCCGTGCAGGCACAACGCCACCGGGTCCCCCGGTGTCCCCCAACTCAATGCCTTGAGCGCGACCCCGGGCGTAGACACGTCGATCCGCCGCGGTTCACTCATCTCAGATACCCCCAGACCGGGCCGGGCAGGCGTTTCCCTCCGCCCTGTCGTTCAAACTATCTACCATCTTGAGATGCGCACAGCCCAGACCGTCCAGTACGACGGCGTCGGCGGAGTAACGCTGGTCGCCGACGAGTGGAACCGGGGCGCCGCCGAAGCCGCCGAGCATCCGACGATCGTGATGCTGCACGGTGGTGGACAGAATCGGCATTCCTGGCACAAGACCGGCCAGATCCTGGCCGACCGCGGTTATCACGTCGTCGCGCTCGACACCCGTGGCCACGGCGACAGTGACCGCGCCCCGAACGCCGACTACGCCATCGAGACGCTCACCGCCGACGCCGTCGCGGTGATCGAGGCGATCGGCCGGCCGGTGGCCCTGATCGGGGCCAGCATGGGCGGGCTGACCGGCATTTTGGTGGCCGATGAGGCCGGGCCGCAGCGGGTGACCAAGCTGGTGTTGGTGGACGTGGTGCCGCGCTACGAGAAGGACGGCAGCGCCCGGATCCGCGACTTCATGTTCAGCCACATCGACGGCTTCGACAACCTGGAGCAGGCCGCCGACGCGGTGGCCGCGTATCTGCCGCACCGGGCCAAGCCCCGCAGTCCCGAGGGGCTGAAGAAGAATCTGCGCTGGCGCGACGGCCGCTGGTACTGGCACTGGGATCCGGCGCTGATGACCAAGCCCGGCGACGATCCGGCGCTGCGCACCGAGAAGATCGAGGCCGCCGCCATAGGGCTGCAGATCCCGATCCTGCTGATCCGCGGCAAGCTATCCGACGTGGTCAGCGCCGAAGGTGTCGCGGATTTCCTGTCCAAGGTCCCCGGCGCGCGCCTCGTCGAGTTGTCCGACGCCGGGCACACCGCGGCCGGCGACGACAACGACGCCTTCAGCGCGGCCGTCGTCGAGTTCGTGTCCGGCTGAATGTTCGGGATCGGATGGCTGACGCCGACGCTGCTGGCGGCCGGTGTGCTGGCGGCGGTAGCGGTCGCCGAGGCCGTCGCCTTGGCGGTGTTGACCCGACAGCTGCGGACGACCCAATCCGAGGTCGAGGCGCTGCGCGGTCAGGTCGACACCCGCAATCTGTTGCTGGCCGGCGGACGTGAGGCCGTCAAGACCGTGTGGCAGACCGCGAACCTGGTGCGCAAACACGGGTTTGGCGCGGCCGTGCGCAGTTCGATCGAAGACCTCGCCGACTGGGCGGAGGTAGAACGACCCGATCTGGCCCGCTTGACCCCGAACGGGCATGTGGTGGTGCTGTTCACCGACATCGAGGGATCCACCGCGCTCAACGAGCGGATCGGCGATCGTGCCTGGGTGAAGCTGATCGCCCGGCACGACGAGATGGTGCAACGTCTGGTGGCGCAGCACTCCGGGCACGTGGTCAAGAGTCAGGGTGACGGCTTCATGATCGCGTTCGCGCAGCCCGAGCAGGCGGTGCGCTGCGCCATCGACATCCAGCACGCGCTGACGTCGCGACGCGGACGCAAACCGCAGCACCCGATCCGGGTCCGGATCGGCGTGCACATGGGCCGCTCGGTGCGCCGCGGTGATGACTTGTTCGGACGCAACGTGGCGATGGCGGCTCGGGTGGCCGCGGCCGCCGAGGGCGGCCAGATCCTGATCAGTGGCCCGGTGCGCGACGCCGTCAAGGAATGCGACGACATCACTGTCGGCGCCGGCCGCGACGCCGAGCTGAAGGGCTTCGCCGGCACGCACCGCCTCTATGCCGTCGACGTCACCGGTGAGTAATCCGCGCTACTCCTCGCCGCCGGCCTCGGCCAGCCGCTCGTGGAGCCGGGCGCGGATCTCCTCGGGCGTGTAGGCCCGTCGCCGGCGCTGGTCCCGCGCCACCAGCACTCCCCCGGCGGCAACCCCGACCACGCCCGCCAGGCCGATCCATTTCCAGATGCTGCGCACGCACACACTTTATGGTGCTGAGCGTGGACGAACACACTGTGACATTGGAGCGGGCGCTGGCCGAAACGCGCACCGGCGACATCTGGCTGTTCCGGGGCCGTTCCGGCCCGGACCGCGCCATCCAAACGCTGTCCAACGCCCCGGTGAACCACGTCGGGATGACGGTGGCCCTCGATGACCTGCCGCCGCTGATCTGGCATGCCGAGCTCGGCGACAAGCTGCACGATTTTTGGACCGGGACCAATCACCGCGGCGTGCAGCTCAACGATGCCCGGGCAGCCGTCGAACAGTGGATGGGCCGCTACGAGCAGCGCTGCTGGTTTCGTCAGCTCAGCGGGACCATCACCCGCAAGCAGGAGAACCACCTGTTGCAGGCGATCGCGCGGATGGACGGCACCGCGTTTCCCACCACAGCGCGCCTCACCGGCCGCTGGCTGCGGGGGCGGATGCCGACCCTGGCCGACTGGACCCGCGGCATCCCGTTTCTGGACCGCAAAGTCCACGAGATCAGCCAGCGGCGCAAGGCCCGTAACAGCAAAGTCGCGTTGCAGACCGCTTACTGCGCCGAGACGGTGGCCATCACCTACGAGGAGATGGGGCTGCTGTCGACCGACAAGAATTCGAACTGGTTCGACCCCGGGTCGTTCTGGAGCGGCGACATCTTGCCGTTAACCCCCGGCTATCAGCTCGGCCGAGAGATCGTCGTCGTGCGTTAGCTGCGATTTCGGCGCGGTTTCGCCCGCTCAGCGGGAGTTAGCGCGCCGAAATCGCTAGACCGTCAGCTCGCCCATCGCCGACCAGTCCGTGGCGTCGATCTGCTGGCTGATGATCTTCGGAGTCGACACCAGCGCCTGCGGCATGTCGGCCATGGCCTGCTTGAAATGCTCGCTGTTGACGTGCGCGCCGCCCGCGTCGCCGTCACGGAAAGCCTCGACGAGCACGTACTCGTTCGGGTCCTCCAGGCTGCGCGACCAGTCGAACCACAAGTTGCCCGGCTCGGCACGGGTGGCCGCGGTGAAGCCGGCCACCAGCTGCGGCCAGCGCTCCGCCCACTCCGGTTTGACCGCGAACTTGACCACGATGAAGATCATCGCCGCTACCCGATTTCCAGCGTGCTGCGCACCGGCGTGACGTTGGTGGTCAAATCCAATACTGGGCAGTGCTTTTCGACGACCTGGTGCAGTTCCCGGTAGCGCTCTTCGGTCTCCGGGCCGGTCACGGTGACGACCACCCGCACCTCGCTGAAGCCCGGGCGCACCGAGTCATCCAGGCCGAAGAACCCGCGCACGTCGAGGTCGCCCTCGGCGCGCCCGCTGATCTCGTCGACCGCGATACCGAGCTTCTCGGCCCAGTACCGCCACGTCACGATCTGGCAGGACAGCAGCGATCCCAGGTAGTACTCGACCGGGTTGGGGGCGGTGTTCTCACCGCCGAGCGCCGGCGGCTCATCGACTTCGACGCTGTAGCGGCCCATGGTGATGGTGCTGGCGACTGCGTCGTGCGCGACGGCCGAGGCTCGGAATACGACCTGGGAGCCGGCGGGGTCGGCGGCGGCCGGGTCACTGGTGGCGGCGACGACGGCGGCCAGGCGAGTTGTCGAAGAGGTCATGCCGGTAAGGGTAGAGACCCCCGCGACCGGGCGGTGAACGACGCGACCCCCAGGTCGCCGGATCGAATACCATTTGCCGCCGCCAGGGGCTAGCCTGAGCGACGTGGAGGTACTACGGCACGTAATAGTTCTGCTGCACATCGTCGGATTCGCCGTGACGTTCGGGGCGTTGATCGCCGAAGCCGCGGCACGGCGCTTCCAGCTCACCCCCGTGATGGACTACGGCGTGGTGCTGTCGCTGCTGACCGGACTGGCGTTGGCCGCACCGTGGCCCGCCGGTGTGGTGCTCAACTACCCCAAGATCGAGATCAAGCTGGTGATCCTGATCGCCCTCGGTGCCGTACTGGGCATCGGCCGGGCCCGTCAGCGCAAGTCCGGCGGGGAAGCCCCTCGCCCGCTGTTCTACGCCGCAGGCGCGCTGGCGCTGACGGCGGCGGGCCTCGCCGTCATCTGGTAGCCGGCCCGGTTCAGCCATTCAATCTGGCTGATCCGAACCAATGCCAACCCTCAGTGACCAGCTCGCTCCCGGGACGCTAACCGCGGCCCCCGACAATGTCATTGGCCTGGCGGATCAGGCCGGCCAGCATCGGAATCAACGCCACGACGTGGTCGTAGTGGTCGCCCCAATTCACCTGGGCAAGCCCGAGATAGTCCTGTCCGGCAAGCTCCAGCAGCGCACGATCCCGGCCTGTCAATCTCGGTGCGACACATTGCGCGGCAACATCCTTGGCGACGATCTGTCCGGTCTCGATCGTGACCAGCATGCGAGCCAAAGTCAGCAAGAAGAACCGCTCTTCGCCTGCCGGGTCGTTCATGAGCTCAGGCAGCAAGGCGAGCTGGGCGTGCCGGAGCAGCTCGGGCGGCACCGGAGCGACCAGAGCGTCGAGCGGCTGGCCACGCAACACTCGATGAGCGCCCTGGGCGGTGGCCAGCAGCACCACCACATCGGGATCGGAAACGGCAGGCGGAACGTGGCCGTCCAGCAGCTCCGCGCGCAGCCATTCGCCGAATTGAAAGTCGCGGCGGGGTGTCTGCGGCAACGGATCAACGTCGGCCACGACGAGGCTGGTCAGCTCCAACGGCCGACGGTCGGCAACCTCAGGGAATTGGCCGGTGTGCCCGCTCCATCCGGACACACCCAAGAGCATCGATACCAGCGAGACCCGCTCGGCCTCCGACAGCGGTGTGCGTGTGAGAACCAGCAGATCGACGTCGCTGTCCGGCCGCAGCCCGGCGGTGGCCGACCCGTAGAGATAGGCCCCGACCAGGTCTGCAGGCCGGTGCTCGTCCAGATAGCGCAGCACCGGCGTGAGCAGTGCCTCCATGTGCAGCAACGGGTATGGCCGACCCGCGTCATCAAGCTCGCTGCGGCCCGCGACGACGAAACCGCGCCGAAGGTAGAACTCGACCGCCTGCTCGTTCTGCTCGTTGACGTCGACCACGCGGATTCCCTGCTCGGCGATCGCGTGCTCCAGAAGTGCGCTACCGACCCCGCGGCCGCGGGCGTCGGCGTGAACAAACAACATCTCCAGCTGCTCCCCCGCCGTGCCTGCGAAACCCACCGGGACACCGTCGATCTCAGCGACAGTGAGACGAACAGCCGGGAAGTAGGCATCGGCCAGTTGACTCTCGATGTCCGCGCGGTCGGCTTCTGCCAGAAAGCCGTGGGTCGCATCGACGGCGCTACGCCAAATCTGCACCAGCCGGGGGTATTCGGCCGGGCCGGTGCGGTCTCGAATCCGCACATCGCTCATTGGCGCACTCTGGTTTGTAACCTGTGGAGATGGACGAGGGGCCATTCTTTCACGGAACCAAGGCCGCACTGGTGGTTGGGGACCTGCTCACCGCGGGCTTTCGTTCCAACTACCGGCCCGAAATCGTCATGAACCACATCTATTTCACCGCCCTGCGCGACGGCGCCGGTCTGGCGGCCGAGCTCGCTAAAGGCCAGGGGGAACCGCGTGTGTATCGCGTCGAACCGACCGGGGAATTCGAGAACGACCCCAACGTCACCGACAAGAAGTTCCCCGGCAACCCGACCCGCTCGTATCGCAGCAGTGCACCGCTTGTCGTTGCCGAAGAGATCCTTGATTGGCCGCGCCTGACGCCCGAGGCACTTCAGGAGTGGCGTGATCGGCTGGCCGCGCTGCGCGCTGACGGGCTCGACGAGATCATCAACTGAGCGACGCTCCCGAAGACGCCGCGTCCGGCAACCACCCGCCGAAGAACGGCTGCACCGCCGGCTGCCACTGCCCGGTACGGGACGATGACGTGCTCGATGGACAGCCGCACGATGTCGATCAGCCCAGCCACCTGGCGGCGCCTGACACGAAGCTTCACCAGGTAGTGGCCTCCGATGCACGCCGCAGCCACCACCACAAGAATCCAGAGCAGCGCCGCCACCAGATAGATCACCTCGACCACCGACATGAGGACGAGCCTCCCCTACCGCCGTCGCGGTGAGGTCACCGCCGAGACACACGTCGGCGACTTCTCCGGCATCAACCACTGGTTAAGACGACTTCGCAACAGTCCCTATACGTTGAACCGCAACACCACCACGTCCCGTTACCGATCAACGTCACCGACATAAACAGCCTCCGAGCCCTCGTCCACTAATGCCCAGATCGCCGCACTCTGCTCAAACGACAGAGAGAAGCAGCCGAAGCGCACGCGGTTCACCGGAAATTGGTCGCGAATGCGGCTGAGCGGCAGCGGGCTGATCTCCCGCAGGGAGGCGGCCAACCGAAAACCACCCGGAATCGCGGCGCTCGGTTCGGGAGCTTCACCGGTTATCTTTCCGACGATGGCGATCGCACGGAAGGGCTCGCCGTCAGGAAAGGCCGTCTTCGGTGAGTAGATGAAGATGCCGTCGCCGATCTTCATGCGGGCCAATGGAGCGCGCTTGCCATGGTTCGCCATGACGAACCCGTCCCGGAGCCCACGTCGTGCGTGGTCGCGGGATGCGACGATCACCCAGGTAGTTCGCTCGTCATGGCCCATAGGCAAACAGTACGAGTCGACACCGCCAGCTAGACATTAGATCTGAAGTCCGACCAGAGCATCCGTCCGCTTTTGGTCCATTGCGTGAGACGGACACGCCGGCGGACTGCACCGACTTCCTCAGCAGTTGCCTCCCGGCGAGGGCCTGCAGTTCCGTATAGGCGTACGCCGATCGCTTTGCGAAACCTGGACCGGCGCTCCTCCGCACCACATCTCGTACGAGACTCCATTGACCCGCAAGACTTTCCGTCGCCAACAGCTACGCACTCTCTAGAGGCGTAATGGCCTCGACCTGGTCCATCAGCGCACGACGCTCGGTCCGGAGTTCGTAGTGCGACTGAAGGTTCATCCAGAACTCCTCCGACGTTCCGAAGTACCGCGCCAGACGGATCGCCGTGTCGGCCGTGATTCCACGCTTGCCGTGCACGATCTCGTTGATCCGACGCGGCGGCACACCGATGGACACGGCCAGCTTGTTCTGGGTGATCCCAAAGCCCTCGATGAAGTCCTCCATCAGGATCTCTCCCGGATGGATCGGCTCGATCCGATCATTCTCAGTGGTAGTCGACGAGTTCGACATCTTCTGCACCTCCTTCTCTCCAGACGAAGCAGATCCGCCATTGGGCGTTGACGCGGATGCTGTGCTGCCCACGCCGACCACCGACCAACCGCTCCAGGCGATTGCCCGGCGGAACTCGAAGATCCTCGATGACCCTGGCCGCATGGACCAGTTCGAGCTTCCGCATCGTATAACGCATCTCGTTAATAACGCTATACGTTAAATCTGAACTCCACCACGTCCCCGTCGGCCATGACGTATTCCTTGCCCTCCATGCGCACCTTGCCGGCGGCCTTGGCCGCGGCCATCGATCCGGCCTCGACCAGGTCGTCGTAGGAGACCACTTCGGCCTTGATGAAGCCCTTCTCGAAGTCGGTGCGAATCACCCCGGCCGCCTTGGGCGCGGTGTCGCCCTGGTGGATGGTCCAGGCCCGCGCCTCCTTGGGCCCGGCGGTCAGGTAGGTCTGCAACTTCAGGGTGTGAAAACCGGCCCGCGCCAACGCATCCAGGCCGCGCTCACTCTGCCCGATCGACTCCAGTAGCTCCATCGCCGACTCGTCGTCGAGCTCGGCGAGTTCGGCTTCGATCTTGGCGTCGAGGAACACCGCGTCGGCCGGGGCCACCAGCTCCCGCAGCGCGGCAACCCGCGCGGCATCGGTGAGCACCGACTCGTCGGCGTTGAACACATACAGGAACGGCTTGGTGGTCAGCAGGTTCAGCTCGCGCAGCGGGGCGGTGTCCACGCCGGCGGCGAACAGGGTCTTGCCGGTGTCGAGGATCGCCGCGGCGGCCACCGCGGCCTCGTGCATGGGCTTGCGGTCCTTGTTGTTGCGGGCTTCCTTCTCCAGCCGCGGGACCGCCTTCTCCAGGGTCTGCATGTCGGCCAGGATCAGCTCGGTGGCGATCACCTCGATGTCGGCCTCGGGGTCCACCTTGCCGTCCACGTGCACCACGTCGTCGTCGGCGAAGACCCGCACCACCTGACAGATGGCGTCGCACTCGCGGATGTTGGCCAGGAACTTGTTGCCCAGGCCGGCCCCCTCCGAGGCGCCCTTGACGATGCCGGCGATGTCGACGAACGTCACCGGCGCCGGCAGAATCCGCTCGGAACCGAAGATCTCCGCCAGCTTGGTCAGCCGGGGGTCGGGCAGCGGCACCACGCCCTCGTTCGGCTCGATCGTCGCGAACGGGTAGTTGGCGGCCAACACATCGTTGTGCGTCAGCGCGTTGAACAGGGTCGACTTACCGACGTTGGGCAACCCCACGATTCCCAGGCTCAGGCTCACGGGAAGCCAAGTCTAGAGCCCGTGGCGTGCCGCCGTGCGCCCCAGCCGCCGCCAGCCGGTACCGTCAGTGTGTGGCAGTAGCGCGGGAGAAGTCGGCAGTGGCCGCTGACCACCGTTCGATTTTGCCGAGCGTCGCCGGTTTGCCGTGGTGGAGTGCCGTGGCGGTGGCGGTGGTCGCGACCGCGATCGGAGTGGCGTTCGACGCCGGCTCCGGAGACAAAGAACTGACCATCGTCTTCTCCGCCCTCTACGCGATGGGCTGTATCGCCGCGGTGCTCATGGTGCAGCAATCGGCGGTGTTCACCACGGTGGTCCAGCCGCCGTTGATCCTGTTCGTCAGCGTGCCCAGCGCGTACTGGCTGCTGCGCGGCGGCGGATTCCCCGGCCTCAAGGCCATCGTCATCAACTGCGGCTATCCCCTGATCGAACGATTCCCGCTGATGCTGTTCACGGCCGCAGCCGTGCTGCTGATCGGGATGGTCCGCTGGTATCTCGGGATGCTGGGCGGAACCGCGAAACGCGAGACCCGCGAGACCGAAGACGACGCCACCCCGAAGTCGGCCACACTCAGCGACCGCATCGGCGCCATGCTCACCTCTGCCCTCACCCGCAACCCCGCGCACGCCATCGAGAAGCCGGCTTCCCGCGAGGAGCGCCCGGGTCAGCGTCCCCGCCGCGCCACCGCGGAGGCCCGCCGAGCCGCGCGCCAGGGTTCTGGGTCCCGATCCCGGACCCGCTCCACCGAGCGCCGGGCCGCGGCCAACGGCTCGACGCCGACGCGTTCGCGGCACGTTCGGCCGGACATCGACGCCGCCCGCGCCGCAGACCACCCGCGCCCGCGTCGCCGTCCGGCAGCCGAGGCCCGCGACGAGCCCATGCAGCGGCGGCGACGCCCCGCTCCCGAGGCACACGACGAGCGCCAGCCCCGCCGGCGTCCGGCGCCCGACTGGCAAAACGAACCGCGGCGGCGTCCGCGTCCGCCCCAGGACCCGTCGCGCTCAGCTGACCCACTCTCGAGGACTAATCGGGATCCGCATCCCCGCAGCTACCGCCCCTCCGATGCACCCGAATCGATGCCCCGGCGCCGACCGGCTCCGGCGGGCGCCGAGGGACGCGGCAACGGAACCGACACTCGCCACCCCGTTTCCCAAGTGCGCTACCGCAGGTCAGGAGCCGACGAGGCCGACGCAGCGCCCCGCGCCCGCTCCCGTCCACCGCGCGATGAAGTCGACTCCTGGGAGTACGACGTCTAGCTGTGCCCGATGGCGCCGACCCGCTACGCCCGGCTGACGCCGCGCTTGCGATCGACGCTGGCGCCGATCCGATCTACCGGCGATCCGGCCGGATCTCGCGAGGCAAGGCGAACACCAAAGTCTCGTTGGCGGTGGCCACCGGGAACACCGTGCCGTAGCCGTACTCGGCAAGCCGCTCCAGCACCCCGCGGACCAGGATCTCCGGCACCGACGCACCCGAAGTGACGCCGATGGTCTGCACCTCGCCTGCTTCGGGAGCCAGCCACGCCGGGTCGATGTCGTCGGCGTAATCGACCAGGTGGGCAGCGGTAGCACCCGCGCCCAGCGCCACCTCGACCAGCCGGCAGGAGTTCGAGGAGTTCCGCGAGCCCACCACGATCACCAGCTCGCACTCCGGGGCCATCGCCTTGACCGCGGTCTGGCGGTTCTGGGTGGCGTAGCAGATGTCATCGCTGGGCGGGTCCTGCAGGTTCGGGAAACGTTCACGCAGCTTGACCACCGTCTGCATGGTCTCGTCGACGCTGAGCGTGGTCTGCGACAGCCACACGACCTTGTTCTCGTCGCGGACCTGCACCGAGTCCACGGCGTCCAGACCGTCGACCAGCTGCACGTCGTTGGGGGCCTCGCCGATGATCCCGACGACCTCTTCGTGGCCGGCGTGGCCGATCAACAGGATGTCGTAGCCGTCGCGAGCGAATCGCTTGGCTTCGTTGTGCACCTTGGTCACCAGCGGACAGGTCGCGTCGATCACCCGCAGACCGCGTTCGGCGGCTGTCTCGTGCACCGTCGGGGCCACGCCGTGCGCGGAGAACACCACCATGGCGCCTTCGGGCACCTGATCGGTCTCGTCCACGAAGACCGCACCCTTGTTGGTCAGGGTGTCCACCACGTGCTTGTTGTGCACGATCTCGTGCCGCACGTACACCGGGGCGCCGTGCTTCTCCAAGGCCCGCTCGACGGTCTCGACCGCCCGGTCCACGCCCGCGCAGTACCCGCGTGGCTCCGCCAGCAGCACCCGCTTGCCGGCCGGAGCGCCGCTCACCCGCGCGGCTGAACTGTAGGCGATCTCCACGTCGACGGTTTGGGGCATGGCAACCAGCGTACGGTCTGCCGACGCCAGACCGCCAGCTCGCGTCATGCCGGTCAATACTTGGAGATGACCGGCAGGTAAGGCAGGCTGGGGGCCATGGCAACTGCACCCTTTGGAGTCCGGCTTCTGGTCGGCGCGGCCACCGTCGCGGTCGAGGAGACCCTGAAGCTGCCGCAAACCATCCTGACCTACCCGATGACGCTGGCCAGCCAGGCCGCGCACGCGGTGATGCGCTGGCAGCAGGGTGTCGCCGAGCTGGTCAACAAAGGCGACACCACTCTTGAGTCGCTGTTCCCGCCCAAGGACGAACAGCCGGAGTGGGCAACCTTCGACGACGACATCGAGGACAGTTTCGACAGCGGTGCCGCGACCTTCGACGACGACCCCGCCCCGCGCACCGAGGGGCGCTTCGCCCTCTATTCGTTCAGCGAAGACGGCGCCACCCCGCCGAGCGCACCCGCCGACAACGAGGCCCCGGCCGGCCGCAACGGTGCCGCGGACCCTGCCGTGCCCACCCCCGACCTGGTCGACGAGCTCGACTACGGCTCGCTGACCCTGGCCCAGCTGCGGGCCCGGCTGGCCTCACTCAGCCTCGACGAGCTGGAGACCCTGCTCGCCTATGAAGAGGCCACCAAGGCCCGGGCACCGTTCCAGACGCTGCTGGCCAACAGGATCACCCGCACCACCGCGAAGTGACCGCCCCCGCGCCGGGCGAATCCGCCGACAACCCGTTCCCGGTCCGCGCGGTTGCCATCCGGGTCAAGGGCTGGATCGACCGGCTGGGTTCGGTGTGGGTGGAAGGGCAGCTCACCCAGATCAACCTGCGCCCGGGCGTGCGGACCGTGTTCATGGTGTTGCGCGATCCGGCCGCCGACATGTCCCTGACGGTGACGTGCAGCCCCGAAATGGTGGCGTCAGCGCCGGTCAAGCTGACCGAAGGCACCCAGGTGGTGGTCTGCGGCAAACCCAACTTCTACACCGCCCGAGGCACCTTCTCGCTGCGCCTGAGCGAGATCCGCGCCGTCGGCATCGGCGAACTGCTGGCCCGCATCGAGCGGCTGCGCCGGCTGCTGGACGCCGAGGGACTGTTCGATCCGCGCCTCAAACGGCCGCTCCCCTTCCTGCCGGGCACGATCGGCCTGATCACCGGGCGCGCCAGTGCCGCCGAGCGCGATGTCATGAGCGTGGCCGGCACCCGGTGGCCGGCGGTGCGCTTCGCGGTGCGCAACACCGCCGTGCAGGGACCGACCGCCGTCGCGCAGATCGTCGAGGCGCTGCGCGACCTGGACGCCGCCCCTGAGGTGGAGGTGATCGTGCTGGCTCGCGGCGGCGGCAGCGTGGAGGATCTGCTGCCGTTCTCCGACGAAACCCTGTGCCGGGCCATCGCGGCGTGCCGGACCCCGGTGGTCAGCGCGATCGGCCACGAACCCGACAGCCCGCTGTGCGATTTGGTCGCTGACCTGCGCGCGGCCACCCCCACCGATGCGGCGAAGCGGATCGTTCCGGACGCCGCGACCGAACAGGCCCTGGTCGATGACCTACGGCGACGCAGCGCGCAGGCCGTACGTAACTGGGTGGTGCGTGAGGACCGCGCGCTGACGCAGCTGCGCAGCCGACCGGTGCTGGCCGACCCGCTGCGCGCGCTGACCGAGCGCGGCGAGGAGGTCCAGCGCGCCCTGGCCGCGGTGCGCCGCGATGTCACCCGGTTCATCGCCGGGCAGAGCGAACGGGTGGGGCATCTGGCGGCGCGGCTGGCTACCCTGGGCCCGGCCGCGACATTGGCGCGCGGCTACGCGGTCGTCCAGACTGTCGGCGCAGCGGGGCCGCACGTACTGCGGTCGGTCGACGACGCGGCGGCTGGGACCCGGCTGCGAATCCGGGTGGCCGACGGGGCCGTCGCGGCGACGAGTGAGGGGCGACTTCTTGAAGGACCCAGCGATGGCAGCTGAGCAAGCCGATCCGGTGACACCCGTTAGTGAGCTTGGCTATGAGCAATGCCGTGACGAGCTGATCGACGTGGTGCAGCGCCTGGAACAGGGCGGAATGGATCTCGATGCGTCGCTGAGCCTGTGGGAACGGGGTGAGCAGCTGGCCAAGCGGTGTGAAGAGCACCTGGCCGGCGCCCGGCGCCGGGTGCAGGAGGCGCTGGACGCCGAACCGGCGACGACGCCCGGGCGTGACTTCCCCCACAGGAACTGAAACACGTTCAGTTATGCTCGCCCGATGGGTGATCCTGCACTGACTACTGAACTCGGCCGGGTACTGGTCACCGGGGGCTCCGGCTTCGTCGGAACCAACTTCGTCAAGACGCTGCTGGAACGCGGCTACCAGGTGCGGTCCTTCGACCGCGCGCCGTCGAGCCTCCCCGACCACCCCAACCTGGAGAAGCTCGAAGGCGACATCTGCGACCCGCAGACCGTGGCCGCGGCGGTCGCCAACATCGACACCGTGTTCCACACCGCGGCGATCATCGATCTGCAGGGCGGCGCCAAGGTCACCGACGAGATCCGCCGTCGCAGTTTCGCGGTCAACGTCGACGGCACCAAGAACCTGGTCCAGGCCGGACAGCAGGCCGGGGTGAAGCGGTTCGTCTACACCGCCTCCAACAGTGTGGTGATGGGCGGCAAAGCCATCTCGGGCGGCGACGAAACCATGGCCTACACCACCAAGTTCAACGACCTCTACACCGAGACCAAAGTGGTCGCCGAGAAGTTCGTGCTCGGCGAGAACGGTGTGGACGGCATGCTCACCTGTGCGATCCGGCCGTCGGGCATCTGGGGCGACGGCGACCAGACCATGTTCCGCAAGCTGTTTGAAAGCGTGGTCGCCGGTCACGTCAAGGTGTTGGTCGGCAGCAAGCGTGCCAAGCTCGACAACTCCTACGTACACAACTTGATTCACGGCTTCATCCTGGCCGCTCAGCACCTGGTGCCGGGCGGATCGGCCCCCGGGCAGGCCTACTTCATCAACGACGGTGAACCGATCAACATGTTCGAGTTCGCTCGACCGGTCATGGAGGCGTGCGGCGAGCACTGGCCCAAGCTGCGGGTGTCCGGCCGGATGGTGCGCGACACGATGTTCGCCTGGCAGTGGCTGCATTTCCGGTTCGGCCTGCCCGAGCCGATGTTGGAACCCGGTGCGGTGGAACGGCTTTACCTGAACAACTACTTCTCGATCGCCAAGGCCGGCCGCGATCTCGGCTACCAGCCGCTGTTCACCACCGAGCAGGCGATGGCCGATTGCATGCCGTACTACAAGGAGCTCTTCGAGCGGGTCAAGGCCGAGGCGCATCCGCACCTGGCGACGGTGGTCGCCGAGCCGCACCCGGAGTAGTCCTGGCTTCAGCCGCACTTTCACGGCAGGATCACCCTAGCTGAGGAGGTGGTCGTGGGAGCGGTGCTGGTCACCGGTGCATTCGGGCTGGTCGGTTCGGCGGTGGTGCGACAGTTGGCCGCCGATGGCCGCGCTGTTGTCGCGACCGACCTCGACACTCCGGCCAACCGCAAGGCGGTCGCCGCACTACCCGCGTCGGTGCAAGTGCGCTACGCCGATCTGACCGATCCGGTGGCGGTCGACGCCCTGGTCGACGCCGTCCGGCCGGCCGCGATCATCCACCTGGCCGCGGTGATCCCACCGTTCATCTACATGCGCCGCGACCTGGCACACCGCGTCAACGTCGAGGCCACCGGGCACCTGTTGGCCGCGGCAGCCGCCCAAACCGAACCGGGGGGGTCGCCCCGATTCGTGCTGGCCTCCAGCATCGCGGTGTACGGCTCGCGCAATCCCCACACCGTCTCGGGCGTACTGACCGCCGACACCCCAACCAATCCCGCCGACGTCTACGGCGACCAGAAAGTGCAGGCCGAGCAGCTGGTGCGCGCCTCCGCGCTGGATTGGGTCATCCTGCGGTTGGGCGGGGTGCTCACCGCGGACCCGGGCTCCTACATGAAGCTCGACAACCTGTATTTCGAGCAACTGCTCCCCACCGACGGCAGGCTTCAGACCGTCGACGTGCGCGACGTCGCCTCCGCATTCGTCGCCGCCACCACCGCACCCGTCGTCGGGGAAACCCTGCTGATCGGCGGCGATGACTCGCACCGCCAGGTCCAGGGCGACGTCGCGCCGGCGATGGCCGCCGCCATGGGACTGGTCAATGGCCTGCCCGCCGGACTGCCGGGCAATCCCGACCGCGACGAGGATTGGTTCAACACCGATTGGATGGATGCGAGCCGCGCCCAAGAGGCCCTGGGCTTTCAGCACCACTCCTGGCCGGACATGCTGGCCGAGACCGCGGCCCGAGCCGGCGCACAGCGCTACCTACTGCGGACCGTTGCTCCCCTGGCCCGCGCAATACTGCGAACCCGCTCTCCCTACTACCGCACCGGCCGGCGATTCGCCGATCCATGGCAGGCCATCACCGACAAGTGGAGTGACCCACGCCCATGAACCACGAATTCACTCCCACTCAACGACGGGCGCTGGCGGTCTTCACCGTGATCGCGCTCATGTTCGGCGCCTATTTCCTGCGCACCTACTTCGTACTGATCGTGGTGGCCGCGGTGGGCGCCTACCTGTTCACCCCGTTGTTCCGGTTGCTCAGCCGGAAGGTGTCCACCGGGCTGGCCGCCACCGGGACCCTGCTGGCAGCGCTGGTCGCCGTGATCGTCCCGGTCGGATTGTCGGGCTTTCTGGCCGTCGTCCAGATCTCCCGCACCGTCGGCGAGGTCGCCGAATGGGTGCAGGCCACCGACCCCAACGCCCTGGGCGACAAGGTGCTCAAGTTCATCAACGGCACCCTGGCCAAGCTGCCGTTCGTGCACGTCGAGCTGACCATGGAAACACTGCGCGGGGCGATGGTGAACGTGGCGCAGAAGGGCGGCGAGCTGCTGCTGCACGTGTTGCAGGGCGCCGTCGGCGGGGTGGTCGGCGCGGTCACCTCGGCGATCATCTTCTTGTACGTCTTTCTCGCGCTGCTGACCCACCGCGAGGAGCTGCACACCCTGATCCGACGGCTCAACCCGCTCGGCGCCGAGGTGACCGATCTGTATCTGGCCAAGATGGGCTCGATGGTGCGCGGCACCGTCGGCGGACAGTTCGTCATCGCGTTCTGCCAGGGCGTCGCCGGAGCCGCCTCCATCTACATCGCCGGCTTCCACCAGGCGTTCTTCATCTTCGCGATCCTGCTGACCGCGCTGTCGATCATCCCGCTCGGCGGGGGCATCGTGACCATGCCGTTCGGCATCGGCATGGCACTGTTCGGCAACGTCATCGGCGGGCTGTTCGTGTTCTTCTTCCACCTCATCGTGGTGACCAACATCGACAACTTCCTGCGCCCCGTGCTGGTGCCGCGCGACGCCCGGCTCAATTCGGCGCTAATGCTGCTGGCCGTTTTCGCCGGGATCGCCATGTTCGGCTTCTGGGGCATCGTGATCGGGCCGGTGCTGATGATCATCATCGTCACCACCATCGACGTCTACCTGGCGGCGTTCTCCAGCGAGGAGACGAGCGAAGAGCTGTTGGCCGACGGTTAGCGAGCCTCGACGGCTACCGGCTCGCCGGCAGCGGCGTCTGCGACTGCACGCCCGCCGCCATGGTCCGGAACAGCTCAGGGCCGCCCGCACCGGAGATCGCGAGCTGGGCCGCCCCGGCCTTGCCAGCCAAGCGGGTGGTCCACACCGGATCGCCGTCGCCCTGATACACAACCCAGCGGGTGCCGTCGACGTCCTCGGTCCCGGTCGGGTGGAGTCCGGGGCTGATGGAGGCGACCAGCGGGACCTCGTCGGCGTTGCTCTGCGTCAAGCTGACATACATCCCCGTCGGACTGACGTAGCCCACCCGCGAGGTGACCGCCCGCAGCCGCTGGCCTTTAGCGTCGCTGCGCCCGTCGGTGATGCTGCCGCGGGTGCCGGAGTTGGGCTGCCAGCCCTCCGGCAGCTGCGGCAGTCGAACCGGGAACCCCAGCGTCTGCGCATCGGCCTTCAGCGCGGCGACGGCGTCGTAGGACGGCACCGGTCCGGCGGTGATTCCACCCGGCCGAAACGCGCACGTCCCGGCCAGACCAGCCAGCGCGACGCAGGCCAAGACCAGCGGCACAAGCGACCAGAACATGTCGCGCCAGTCCTGCAATATGCGTGGTTTGGCAGGCTTGGGCGCCGGTTGGGGCTCTGTGGTCACGGACGCCAGTATCCCAGCTCGCTGGTGCTGATCTGGCTCTGGGAGAATCAACAGCCGTGACTGGCATGACGGGACCCACGCGACGCGAAGCCCCAGACCGCAACCTGGCCTTGGAGCTGGTGCGGGTGACCGAGGCCGGAGCCATGGCATCCGGCCGATGGGTGGGCCGCGGCGACAAGGAGGGCGGCGACGGCGCGGCCGTCGACGCGATGCGTGAGCTGGTCAACTCGGTGTCCATGCGCGGCGTGGTGGTGATCGGCGAGGGCGAGAAGGACCACGCGCCGATGCTCTACAACGGCGAAGAGGTGGGCAACGGCGACGGCCCCGACTGCGACTTCGCCGTCGACCCGGTCGACGGCACCACACTGATGAGCAAGGGCATGCCCAACGCCATCTCGGTGCTGGCGGTGGCCGAGCGCGGCGCGATGTTCGACCCGTCGGCAGTGTTCTACATGAACAAGATCGCCGTCGGCCCGGAAGCTGCTGACGTGCTGGACATCACCAAGCCGATCGCGGACAACATCGCCGCGGTCGCCAAGGTCAAGGGCCTGTCCGCCCGCGACATGACGGTCTGCATCCTGGACCGGCCCCGGCACGCCCAGCTCATCGCCGACGCACGGGCCACCGGCGCCCGCATCCGGCTGATCACCGACGGCGACGTGGCCGGCGCCATCTCGGCATGCCGGCCCGACTCGGGCACCGACATGCTCGCCGGCATCGGCGGCACCCCCGAGGGCATCATCGCCGCCGCCGCGATCCGCTGTATGGGCGGAGCGATCCAAGCCCAGTTGGCGCCCACCGATGACGCCGAGCGGCAGAAGGCCATCGACGCCGGCTACGACCTAGACGCGGTGCTGACCACCGAGGATCTGGTCTCCGGTGAGAACGTCTTCTTCTGTGCCACCGGCGTCACCGACGGCGACCTGCTCAAGGGGGTGCGCTACTACCCCGGCGGCTGCACCACCCAATCGATCGTGATGCGCTCCAAGTCCGGCACCGTCCGGATGATCGAGGCCTATCACCGGCTGTCGAAGCTCAACGAGTACTCGGCCGTCGACTTCACCGGCGACTCCCACGCCGCCTACCCCCTGCCCTGACCGTCAAGCGAGGACCGGAAAAGCTATGAGCGAGATCGAATACCGCATCGAACACGACACCATGGGCGAGGTCCGGGTGCCGGTGGCCGCGTTGTGGCGCGCCCAGACCCAACGCGCGGTGGAGAACTTCCCGATCTCCGGGCGCGGCCTGGAGCGCACCCAGATCCGGGCGCTCGGCCTGCTCAAGAGCGCGTGTGCGCAGGTGAACGCCGACCTGGGCCTGCTGGCCCCGGAGAAGGCCGCCGCCATCAAGGCCGCCGCCGCCGAGATCGCCGACGGCAAGCACGACGACCAGTTCCCCATCGACGTGTTCCAGACCGGCTCGGGCACCAGCTCGAACATGAACACCAATGAGGTGATCGCCTCGATCGCCGCCGCCAACGGCGTCACGGTGCACCCCAACGACGACGTGAACATGTCGCAGTCGTCCAACGACACGTTCCCGACCGCCACCCACATCGCGGCCACCGAAGCCGCAGTGCGCCACCTGATTCCGTCGCTGCAGGTGCTGCACGACGCGCTGGCCGCCAAGGCCGTCGAGTGGCGCACCGTAGTGAAGTCGGGCCGCACCCACCTGATGGACGCCGTCCCGGTCACCCTCGGGCAGGAGTTCTCCGGCTACGCCCGCCAGATTGCCGCCGGAATCGAGCGCGTTCAGTCGACGCTGCCCCGGCTCGGAGAGCTGGCGATCGGCGGCACCGCCGTCGGCACCGGCCTGAACGCCCCGGACGGCTTCGGCGCCAAGGTGGTTGAGGTGCTGGTCGCCGAGACCGGAATCACCGAGCTACGCACCGCCGCCAACTCGTTCGAGGCCCAAGCCGCGCGCGACGGCCTGGTCGAAGCATCGGGTGCGCTGCGCACCATCGCGGTGTCGCTGACCAAGATCGCCAACGACATCCGCTGGATGGGCTCGGGCCCGCTGACCGGCCTGGCCGAGATCCAGCTGCCGGACCTGCAGCCGGGCAGCTCGATCATGCCGGGCAAGGTGAACCCCGTTCTGCCCGAGGCGGTCACCCAGGTGGCGGCGCAGGTGATCGGCAACGACGCGGCGATCGCCTGGGGCGGCGGCAACGGCGCCTTCGAGCTCAACGTCTACATCCCGATGATGGCCCGCAACATGCTGGAGTCCTTCACGCTGCTGTCCAACGTCTCGCGGCTGTTCGCCGAGCGCTGCATCGTCGGACTGGTCGCCAACACCGAGCACCTGCGCGAGCTGGCCGAGTCCAGCCCCTCGATCGTGACGCCGCTGAACTCCGCGATCGGCTACGAAGAGGCCGCCGCGGTGGCCAAGCAGGCCCTCAAGGAGCGCAAGACCATCCGCCAGACCGTGATCGACCGCGGCCTGATCGGCGACAAGCTGTCGGAGGCCGAGCTGGACAAGCGCCTCGACGTGCTGGCGATGGCCAAGGTGAAGGATTAACCCGCAAAGCCGGAGATGAACCCAGACCCCGCCCGGGCTGCGCTGGGCCGGGCGACGCTGGCGAAAGTCTCTCGTCGGCTGATCCCGTTCCTGGCACTGCTGTTCTTCATCAATTACCTGGACCGGGTCAATATCGGCTTCGCCGGGCCCAACGGTATGAACGCCGAGCTCGGCCTGACCGCCACCACATTCGGGTTCGCGTCGGGCATCTTCTTCTTCGGCTACCTGTTGCTGGAGATACCCAGCAACATCGCGCTGCACCGGTTCGGTGGTCGTCGCTGGCTGGCCCGCATCATGTTGACCTGGGGAATCGTCAGCACCGCAATCGCTTTCGTGCCTAACGCAGCGACGCTGGTCGTGCTGCGGTTCCTGCTGGGCGTGGCCGAAGCCGGCTTCTTCCCCGGCATCATCCTCTACCTCACGTTCTGGTTCCCGGAGAAGCACCGATCCCGGGCGGTCTCGCTGTTCATGGTGTCGGTGCCGGTGTCGACGGCCATCGGCGCTACCCTGTCCGCGCTCGTCATCGATTGGGGCCACGGCATTTTCGGCCTGGCCGGGTGGCGGGTCATGTTCCTCGTCGAGGGACTGCCGGCCATTGCGTTGGCGTTCGTGTGCTGGTTCTACCTGACTGATCGCCCGGCTGCGGCCGGCTGGCTCGACACCGACGAGCGGCAATGGCTGGAAACCACCCTGACCGACGAGCGTGCCGCGGCCGAGGCCGGTCAGCACTGGCCGCTGCGTAAGGCGCTCAGTCATCCCAGGATCCTGGCCCTGGCGTTCGTCTACTTCGGGATCGTCTACGGGCTGTACGCCGTTGGGTTCTTCCTGCCAACCATCATCGCCGGATTTCAGCAGCAGTACGGCAGCCATCTGAGCATCATCGGGCGCGGCCTGCTGACCGCCATTCCCTACGCCATCGCAGCGATTGTGATGGTGCCCTGGGCTCGCCACGCCGACCGGACAGGCGAGCGGGTCTGGCATGTGGCGATTCCCGCGATAGCGGGCGGGATCAGTATTCCGGCGGCGCTGTATATGTCCAACCCGTATCTGGCGATGGTCGCGATCACCGTGACAACGTGCTCAATCATGTGCGCCATGCCAGTTTTCTGGGCGCTGCCCTCAACGTTCCTCACCGGGACCGCGGCCGCCGGGGGCATCGCCTTGATCAACTCGCTGGGCAACATCAGCGGCTTCGGGGGCCCCTACGTCACGGGTTGGCTGACGGATCTGACCGGCGACGGCAAGGCCGCACTCTGGGTGGTGGGGGCATTCTCGCTGGCCTCGGCAGCTGTTGTTCTCCGTCTCGGTTCGGCTCCAACGGCTACCAGACCAGCGGCGCCAGATACTTCTGCGCGTAGGCGCTGACCGCCTGCTCGTCAGCCGGGTCGAGCACCGACGTCGACACTTGGGCTATCGAAGCAGCCAGGCGCACATGCACTTCGGCGGCAGCCACCAAGTCGGCGTCGGGCATGGTGGCCCCGGCGGCGCGCAGCGCCTTGGCCATCGCGCTCGACGCGCTGTCCAGGAATACCTCGGCCTCCTGGTACATCCCGGCCATCATCGGCGCACCGGCATCAAGGCGCAGCAGCTTGCGCACCACCGGATCTGTGGTGAGCAGGCGCAACCCGGCACGAAACGCCGCAACCGCCGCGTTCTTCGGCCCGGAGTCCACCGCGACCGTGCGCAACTGGACCATCGCATTGTCGAAGGCCCGCCGACCGAGCTCGGTGATCAGCGCGTCCCGAGTCGGGAAGCGCCGGTACAAGGTACTGCGGCTGACTCCCGCCTGGCGGGCGATGACATCCAGGCTGGCACGGCCCACTCCGACCAGTCCGACCTCTTCGGCGGCCGCCTTGAGGATGGCCGCCTCTTGCTCGGCTGGGCTCGCGGTACTGCGTCGCGACGTCATCGGCACCAGTGTGTCATCCCATCGGGCAGCCGGACGGCGGCGCAAAGGAATCCAGCGCGACCGAGCGGTGCATCTTCACCAGCTTCTCGTACTGCAGCCGGTTGTAAGCCAACGGCACCAGCACGACGCGGTCAGGCAGAACCCGCCACGCCATCTGCAACAGCTGGGTGTAGAAGTTGAATTCGATGTCGTGGTGCGACTGCCACCGAAAGCCGGTCAGCTCGCGGACGCCCGGGTGCATGATCCCGAACGAACAGATCTTCACCACGCGGCCGGCACCCGCGCTGAGGACCGACCACAGCGGAGCTGCCGCGGTCCGCACCGGGGCGGGTAGCGCCGACGGCAGCGGCAACTTGCCCAGGCCGGCAGTGACCCGATTCAAGAACGGGTTGGCCGCCAGGTCGGTCTGCACCATCTGGTCGTAGTATTCGACGGCCTCGACGTAGGTCGCAGGGAACTTGCCGGCCTTGCCGGGCAGCTCAAGCGCACGGAATGCCTCGACCAGCTGCTGATAGGCCGCCTCCTGCTCGGCGTCGTTCCACTTGATGCCGGTGACCGGGGTGAACGAATTGAGGGTCACGAACATGCCGCTGACGGCGATCCAGTTCCACAGGCGTGGGTTCAGCGCGCTGTAGCGGACGTCGGCGAACTCCCCCTTGCCATGGCCGTGCACGTCGCGGTGCATGCGCTTAAGGCGATCGCCTTCGGCGGCGCGGTCCTCGGCGTCTCCCCAGATGGCAAGCAGCGCAGAGAATCCGCTGCGGATGGCGCGGTCGGTGAAGTTGCGTTCGAAACGCCCGGTCTTGTCCACCGCGGCGGCCACCGGTACCAACGCCACCTCGTCGAACGCCGCAGCGCCGAACAGGCCCGACAACACGCTGCCGGAGTGTCGGCGGAACTGGGCCATCACCTCGGGCCGAACGCGAGCCGCAGGGTCGATGCTGGTGACGCGATTGATCACTGCCGTCATCTCAGGCCTCCTCGGCTCGCTTGACGCAAAGAATAGTTTTCTGTGTCAAGGTGTCAATAGTCCCACACCGGCTGAACGGGCGGGCGCCGCGGCAACACGGCGAGTCTCGGCAGGCGAGAACGCGAACACCCACTAATCTGCGGTCGACCAGTCCGTCAGCGAAAGGACGCGGCCAGTGCAGGCACCCGACAGATCCCACGCGATCGACAACATCGTGGTGGTGCTGTTCGAGAACCGTTCGCTGGACAATCTGCTCGGACACCTCTACGGCCCTGACGACGGCAAAGAGTTCGACCGGGTTATCGGCAAGAACCTGAGCAACCCCATCCCGGAATGGGCGGAGCACGGCGCCGACCGCAAGGAGGTGCCCTACACGGTCGCGACCGACATGGACTCCCCGAACCCGGACTCGGGTGAGGAGTACTTCCACACCAACACCCAGCTGTTCAACGTGCTCGATACCGCGAACCGCTTCCAGGACGCCGAGGACATCACCGAACCGTGGAACAACCCGCCACCGGATGCCACGCCGACGATGGACGGGTTCGTCACCGACTACATCAGCTTTTTCACCGCCGAGATGGGTCGCCAACCGACCTACGACGAGTACGCGCAGATCATGACCGGCTACACCCCGGAGCAACTGCCCGTACTCAACGGGATCGCGCGCGAGTTCGGCGTCTTCGACCACTGGTTCTGCGAGGTGCCGTCCCAGACGCTCATGAATCGCTCCTTCTGGACGGCCGCGACGTCATCGGGGCTCGTCGTCAACAGCCCGGTCAGCAAGTGGTTCACCAAGAACGACGCGGAGACAATCTTCGAACGGCTCGAGCAGCACGGCAAAACCTGGAAGATCTATGTCGCCGAGCCCATGCGGCTCTCGTTTCACGGCGTCATCCACTACTCGCGACTGAAGGACAAGTTGGCGACGCACGTGGTGCCGTTCGCCGAGTTCGAGCGGGATGCCGCTGCCGGAACATTGCCCCACTTTGCGCTGATCGAGCCGAATATCATTGCCGGGCACGGCGACTACCATCCGGCGTTCGGTCGAGCGCTCGGTAGCGGAGTCGACGCGACCGCGCTCGATCCACCGTCCTCACTGCTCGCCGGTGAGGCTTTCCTGGAACGCATCTTCAACGCCTACCGGAGCAGTAGCTCGCCGACGGGCTCCAATGTCTGGAACACGGCACTGCTGATCGGCTGGGATGAACCGGGCGGAACCTATGATCACGTTCCCCCGGGGCCGGTACCGCCGCCAGATGCCGGAACGCCGGTCGGCGAGATGGGCTTCAGGTTCGATCGATCCGGCTACCGGGTGCCGGCAATCCTGGTGTCCCCCTGGGTCGAGCAGGGCTCGGTGTTCAACGACGAGTACCGCCATACGTCGCTGATAGCGACCTTGCGGAAAGTCTGGAACCTCGGTGCGCCCTTCACCCAACGGGACGCGCACGCACGTAGCTTCGAGGACCTGTTCACCCTGGATGCCCCGCGCGACCCGGCGAGCTGGGCGAAGATCGCAGCACATCCGGAACCCGCGTATCAACTCGATGAAGCGGCCCTCGTCAAGGGGTTGAGCGGGCTCGGTAGGGCGTTGGGCATCGGTTTCATTGCACACGCCCGCGACCACGGTCTACCGCTGCCGCCGCACCTGGCGGACCCCGCCGCAGAACCCTCGACGGCCGACATCCTCGAAGTCTTCCGCCTGGCGGCGCGCTACCTTTTTCCGCTGCTGAGCCCGGACTTCACCGCGGCCGACCCGGCCAGCATCTAGGCGTCGCCTGCGACGAGAACCCCGGGGTCACGCCCCGTTGTTGGGTCCCCCCGAATTCGCCCCGGCAATGTCGGTGATCGGGATGTTCGGCATCGGGGGCGGCGACGGCGTCGCCGGCAGTCCGGGGATGTCGGCTGGCGGGATGTCATGCAGCGCGCCAGCCGGCGGGCCGTTCTCCCGGCTTCCGTACACGCTGCCCGGTGCGCGCGGGCCGAGCAGCTGGCTGACCGTAACTACGTGGTAGCCATTGGCTTTGAGCACCGGTAGGAACTGGTAGACCAGATCAACAGTGGACGAGTAGGTGTCGTGGAACAACACCACCGATCCGGGCTTGATCTGGGTCATCAGCATGTAGCGGGTGGCGTTGGTGTCGGCGTCGTTGATCCAGTCGAACGGGATGACATCCCACAGGATCGCGGCCTGCCCGGCCTCGGCGGCTCGCGCGTTGACCGCCGCGTCGGTCAGCCCGCCGGGTGGGCGCCACAGTGTCGGCGTGACCCCGGTGGCGGCGCGGATCGCGTCGGTGGCCTTGGCGAACTGCGCGGGCACATCCGCGGCCGGGATCGTGGTCATGTTCGGGTGTTCCCAGGTATGACTGCCGATCTCCATGCCGGCGTCGGCGATCCGCTTGGCGCCCGCCGGGTCGGCTGCCACTTTGTTGCCGATCAGGAAGAAGGTGGAGCGCGCACCGGCGTCGTTCAAGGTCCCCAACAGCCGGTCGGTGTAGGGCGAGGGACCGTCGTCGAAGGTCAGCGCCACACACTTGTCCACGGCGCAGTCCACCGGCTCGGCCGACGCCTCGTGGACATGGCTGGTGCAGGCGCCGAGCACCGCAACGGCCATCGCAACAACACCGGCATGCCAAGGTTTTGCCACCCCGGCAGCCTACCGGGGGCTCAGCCCAGGTCGGGCCCGCTGATCTCTTCGAGCATCTCGGTGACCAGGGCGGCGATCGGCGAGCGTTCGCTGCGCAGCAGGGTGATGTGCGCGAACAGCGGGTGGCCCTTGAGCTTCTCGATCACCGCAGCGATGCCGTCGTGCCGGCCGACCCGCAGGTTGTCCCGCTGCGCGACATCGTGGGTGAGCACCACCCGCGAGCCGGTGCCCAGGCGCGACAGCACGGTCAGCAGCACGTTGCGCTCCAGCGATTGCGCTTCGTCGACGATCACGAACGAGTCGTGCAGCGAGCGGCCCCGGATGTGCGTCAGCGGCAGGACTTCGAGCATGCCGCGCGACAGCACCTCTTCGAGCACCGCCGGGCTGGCCAGACCCTCGAGGGTGTCGAACACCGCCTGAGCCCAGGGCCCCATCTTCTCGTTCTCACTGCCCGGCAGATAGCCCAGCTCCTGGCCGCCGACGGCGTACAGCGGGCGGAACACCACCACCTTGCGCTGGGTGCGCCGCTCCAAGACCGCTTCCAGGCCGGCGCACAGCGCCAGCGCGGACTTGCCGGTGCCGGCCTTGCCGCCGAGTGAGACGATACCCACCGATTCGTCGAGCAGCAGATCCAGCGCCACCCGCTGCTCTGCCGAACGTCCACGCAGTCCGAACGCCTCCCGGTCGCCGCGTACCAACTGCACCCGCTTGGCCGCGTTGACCCGGCCCAAGGCATGCGAGCTGCCAGCCAGAAGCCGGATTCCGGTGTGGCACGGCAGATCCCGAGCAGCGGCCAGGTCGATCTCGCCCTCGTCGAACAGCGCGTCGACGTCTTCGACAGACGCCTCGACCTCGTCCATCCCGGTCCAGCCGGAGACGATGACATCCTGGGCGTGATATTCGTCGGCAGCCAGACCGAGAGCGGAAGCCTTGACCCGCAGCGGAATATCCTTGCTCACCAACGTGACTCGGCGTCCCTCTGCCGCCAGATTGGCCGCACAGGTCAGGATCCGGGAGTCGTTGCTGTCCGTGCGGAACCCGGTCGGCAGCACCGCAGGGTCACTGTGATTGAGTTCGACGTGCAACGTACCACCCTGCGTCCCAACGGGAATGGGCTGGTCAAGCCGTCCGTGCTCTAGTCGCATGTCGTCGAAGATGCGCAGCGCCTGGCGGGCGAACCAGCCGAGCTCGTGGTGGTGGCGTTTAGCCTCCAATTCGCTGATGACCACCAGTGGGACAACAACCTCGTGTTCGGCGAACCGGGTGCAAGCCCACGGGTCCGACAGCAGTACGGAGGTGTCGAGCACGTACGTCCGGATTTCAGGCACTAAGCGCTCCAGCGGTGAGGGCACGCGCGACCCCGCGCGAACATTTCGACGGGGGGCACGGCACAGAACCGGGGCCGGTCCTGTCGTAATCACGACCGGTGGTGCCGATGAGACAGCGAAGCGTATGGCTAGCCATCGATTGCGACGGTACCCCCGTCGGCGCGTGCGCGCTGCGCAGGCGCGCCGGAGTTTTCAGCCGATGACGAACGGCTTCAGAGCGGGGTTGGCTGCCAAGCCCCAAGCGCTGATTCGGTCGGAGATGACCCGGCGCAACTGGTCGGGACCAAAGATGCCGGCCTCGGCGATTCCAGCCTGCCGTTCGGCGTAGGCGTCGATGTCGGCGCCGACGATCTTGAGCTCGGCCGCCCGGGCGGCGATCGCGGCCACCGTCTCGTCATGCACGAAGTCCAGGCAGTGCGCGACCAGGTTCGCGAAGAACTCCTCGTGACGCTCCTCGTCAACGGCGATCCGGCCGATCAGACCCTTGAGCACCGGCTCATCGGTCTTGTCGGCCAGGTTGCGGCAGAACTCGGCGCAGGCACGCTCGTAGAAGGCCATGAACACCAGCGTTTCGACCTGGCTGTAACGGTCGGCGCGGTAGCCCTTCTGCACGTGCTCCATGCGGACACGCTCGTTCTCGTCGGGGTCGATCTCCCGGGTCACGATGAGGTATTCGCGCAGTGCGATGGCGTGCAGGTGCTCTTCGGCGGTCCACCGCCCGATCCAGCGTCCCCACTTGTCCTCGAGGATGAAGTGCTCGACCAGCTCACGGTGGTAGCCGGCCAGGCTGTCCTTCTCGACGAGCAGGATCTCGCAGGCGTCGGTGATCAGCTTGGGCAGCGTGACCTGCGACGGGTCCCAGTCTTTGCCGCCGAGAAACGCGAAGTTCTGGCCCTGCTCGAACGGCACGAAGTCGTGCGCGTACCAAGGGTCCACCGTGTCGATGTGTCGGACCAAGTTCGCGTCGACCACCGGCTCCAGCTCGCGGATCAGTGCATTAGCAACGGGACGTTCAGCCATGAAAGTAACTGTAACCCGAATTCACACTATCCTGTCAACTCCGGTCCGGCGTGTCAGGGCCTTTAGGCGAGCTTCCAGTCCTCCAGGCCGTCGTACAGCGGGAAGTCCTGTGCCAGCTTGGCGACCCGGGCCCGCAACGCCGACACGTCAGCGCCCGAGCCCGCAGCCAGCGCGGTGGCGATGACATCGGCGACCTCGGTGAACTCGGCGTCGCCGAAACCACGGGCGGCCAACGCCGGGGTGCCCACCCGAAGCCCGGAGGTGACCATCGGCGGTCGCGGGTCGTTCGGGACCGCGTTGCGGTTGACGGTGATACCGACCTCGTGCAGCAGGTCCTCGGCCATCTGGCCGTCCAGCGGCGAGTCCCGCAGGTCGACGAGCACCAGGTGCACGTCGGTACCGCCACTGACCACCGAGACGCCGGCCTTGGCCACGTCGGCGGCCAGCAGCCGCTCGGCGAGGATCTTCGCGCCGGAGAGCACCCGCTGCTGACGCTCGGCGAACTCGGCCGTGCCGGCGATCTTGAGCGCGAGGCCTTGGCGGCGATCACGTGCATCAGCGGACCGCCCTGCTGGCCGGGGAAGACCGCCGAGTTGATCTGCTTGGCGAACTCTTTCTTGCCGACGATCAGACCGGACCGCGGGCCGCCGAGCGTCTTGTGCACCGTGGTCGACACCACCTGGGCGTGCGGCACCGGCGAGGGGTGCAGCCCAGCGGCCACCAGCCCGGCGAAGTGCGCCATGTCCACCCACAGCGTCGCATCGACCTCGTCGGCGATAGCGGCAAAGGCTTCGAAGTCGAGAATCCGCGGGTAGGCCGACCAGCCGGCGATGATCACCTTCGGCTTGAACTCCAGCGCCTGGGCCCGCACGACATCCATGTCGACGCGGTGGGTGACCGGGTCGACGCCGTAGAAGGCGTTCTCGTAGAGCTTGCCGGAGAAGTTCAGTCGCATGCCGTGGGTCAGGTGTCCCCCGTTGGCCAGATCCAGGCCCAACAGCCGGTCGCCGGGCTCCATCAGCGCCTGCAGCACCGCAGCATTGGCCTGCGCACCCGAGTGCGGCTGGACGTTGGCGAACTCGGCGCCAAACAGCTCCTTGGCGCGGTCGCGGGCGATGTTCTCCACCACGTCGACGTGCTCGCACCCGCCGTAGTAGCGCCGTCCCGGCAGGCCCTCGGCGTACTTGTTGGTCAGCACGCTGCCGTGCGCCTGCAGCACCGCCCGCGGCACGAAGTTCTCCGAGGCGATCATCTCCAGCGTGTCGCGCTGACGCCCCAGTTCCTTGCCGAGCAGCTCGGCGATGTCGGGGTCGAGTTCGGCCAGCGGGGTCGACATGGTGGATGCGGGGCGGGTGTTCGGTGCGGCAGTCACGCCCTCCAGTTTGGCACGCGGACCTCGACTCGATTGCCGCAGGCCAGCGATCGCCCCCGTTGCGCCGACTGTGCGGATTTATCCGCAAATCACGAGGTCCGGTGTGTAAAACCGCACACTCACCCCTGCGGGGCGTCAGTCGGCCCGCAGGGTCGACGGCGTCAGCGGTTCGTCGAGCAGCCGACGGAACCGCTCGGTGAGACTCACCCCGGGCGGCGCGGCTTCCAACCAACCGCGCAGCAGCCGATAGCCCTCCACATAGGTCGAGGTGTAGGCCCGCCACAACGGCGAGGACAGGAACCGCAGGCCCTGGCGGGCCCGGTCATCGGTGATCAGCAGCCAGCGGCGCAGGTACTCGGCCACCTCGTCGGTGTCGCGATGTTCGTCGTGCAGCATCAGCGCCGCGTCCTGCCGGACGTCGGCCAGCGCCGCGGCGGCCTCGGACACCGCTTCGGCCCGCTCACCGTCGAACTGCAGGCCCAAGTCGGCGTAGATCTCGGCGGCCCAGCCGCCCCAGCCCGGCCCGACCGCGGCATACAGCGCCAAGTCGGCCAGGCCCTCGGCCATCAGGCACTGCGGGGTGTTGACCAGGAAGATGGTCTGCTCGGCCTGGCCGAGCTTCTCGACCAGCCCGGCCTCCTTGCGGCAGTGTTCGGTGTGATGACCCGGGTAGGACTCGTGGGCTACCAGTCGCGGCAGGTTCGACATCAGCTGTTTGAGATCGGCGTTGACCGCCACCGTGGAGCGGTAGTCGCCGCGGTAGTAGTTGAATCCCGACCACGGCTTGTCGGTGACCACCTCGTACGTGATGGTTTCGGTCTCCGGCAGCGGGAAGTCGACCCGAACCCGGTCTCGCAGTGCCGAGGAGAACGCGTGGATGGCCGCTTCCAACCGCTCCGGCGGAATCTCCTCGGCCTTCCGGTGCTCAGCCATCCGCTCGGCCAGCGGACCGGTTCCGCCCAGCGCTTCGTCCAGCCGGGCGTGGGCTTGGCGATAGCGGTCGGTGTCGCCCTTGACGATGTCGACGTCGAAGTAGTCGCGTACCTCCTCGACGAAGCCGACCTGCTCCCCGGCGAACTTGCGTCCGGCGCACGCCAGCGCCCGCAGGTGCACGCGCAGGTATTCGGCACGAGCCGGATCGAGGCCGCCCGGCAGCGCCGCGACCAACTTCTCGGCCTGGCGGGCCAGGTCGGACGGGTTGGGCATCGGCTCATTGGCGACAAGCCGCTGCAGTTCAGGGTCGCCGGTGAAGGCGTCGACGTAACCCTGCTCGATGCGGTCAAAGCGCAGACCGAGCAACAGGTATTCACGGATCAATTCGGCGGGCTCCATACCCGATCAGGCTAACCGTCGCGACTACTGCAAGACTGTATGGTCATGCGGCGGCTGAGCGAGCCGACTCCCTACGTGGAGTTCGACCGACGTCAATGGCGGACACTGCGTATGTCTACGCCGATGCCGCTCACCGAAGAAGAAGTCGTCGCACTGCGCGGCCTCGGCGAGCAGGTCGACCTATTGGAGGTCGAAGAGGTCTATCTGCCGCTCGCGCGTCTGTTGCACCTGCAGGTCGCCGCCCGCCAACAGCTCTTCGCGGCCACCGCGGAATTCCTGGGTGCCGAGAACGACCAGAATCCCGATCGGCCGGTGCCCTTCGTCATCGGGGTGGCCGGCAGCGTGGCAGTCGGTAAGTCGACGACGGCCCGTGTGCTGCAGGCGCTGCTAGCCCGCTGGGACCACCACCCGCGGGTGGACCTGGTCACCACCGACGGGTTCCTCTACCCCAATCACGAGTTGCAACGCCGGAACCTGATGCACCGCAAAGGGTTCCCGGAAAGCTACAACCGTCGCGCGCTGATGCGGTTTGTCACCTCGGTCAAGTCCGGCGCGGACTACGTATGCGCGCCGGTCTACTCACACATGAGCTACGACATCGTGCCCAGCGCCAAGCAGGTGGTCCGCCACCCCGACATCTTGATCCTCGAAGGTCTCAACGTGCTGCAGACCGGGCCGACGCTGATGATCTCCGACCTGTTCGACTTCTCGCTGTACGTCGACGCGCGAGTGGAAGACATCGAGCACTGGTACGTGTCGCGCTTCCTGGCGATGCGCTCCACCTCGTTCGCCAACCCCGACTCGCACTTTCACCACTACGCGGGATTGAACGACCAGCAGGCGGTGGCCGCGGCGCGCGATATCTGGCGTTCGATCAACCGGCCCAACCTGATCGAGAACATCCTGCCCACCCGGCCGCGAGCGACCCTGGTGCTGCGCAAGGACGCCGACCACTCCATCAACAGGCTGCGGCTGCGCAAGCTCTAGCGGGTCGCCGCCATTGGCTACCGCTAGGGCTGCGTCGCGGTGCCGGGCTGCGGCTGCCCGGGCTGTCCTGGCGGGGGCACCGGCTCGGCTGGCGGCGGAGGCAGCTCCTCCGCGGATGCGGGCGCAGGCTCAGGCGGCGGCGGGAAACCCGGAGGCGGCGGGAACTCCGGCGGCGGGGGGAAACCCGGAGGCGGCGGGAAGCCCGGGGGCGGCGCGTCTGCGGGCGGCGGAACCTCAGGCCCCGGCGTCGGCTCGCCGGCACCCGGCGGCGGCACCGCCGGTGTCGGTGTCGGGTTGGCGGCGGCCGCCAAGGTGTCCGGGCACATTTCGCGCTGCGCCCCGTCGATCATGACCTTGGTGACGCCGTCGGCGACCTTGGTGCCGAACCGGTCCTTGGCCGGGCGACCCTTGCGCAGGTTCTCGCAGATGATCTTGCCGAACTGCACCGCGCCGGACGGGGTGGTCAGCCCGGGGCTGTTCTGATACTTGAAGCCGTGCGACTCAAGGTAACTGAGGTAGCTCTTCTCGTCGGCCTGCACCGGCGCCGCGGCGTAGATCAAGGTTCCGGGGATCAGCGTCATCGCCGCCAGCCGCCACTTCATGGGAGTGAACTGTAGACGGTGGCGGCCGCGGCGACACGTTGAGTGGGCTGCGTCTCAGCCCAGGCGGCGCAGCCCGCGGTACTGCATCAGGGCGAAGAACCCCGTGTACACCGCGCTCGCCAGGGTTGCCACCACGCCGATTCCGGTCAGCGGCAGCACGCCGGCCTCGACCACCCCGACGGCGGCAACGGTGCACACCACATTGGCGGCAATCACACCGATACCCGCGCGGCGCAGGTCCGGCAGCGCCGACAGGAAGTAGACCACGACGCCATAGAGGATGCAGAAGGCGGCCACGGCGTATTCGTGGGCCACGGTGAGGCCCTCCAGCGCCGCCATGGGGCGGGCGGCGAACACGCCGGCCAGGCCGATGGTTCCGGTGACGGCGGCGTCGGCGCGGAGTGCGAAGCGCAACAGTGACTCAGTCGAGTCGGACAGGACCGGGGTGGTGATGGCGGTCATGAGGAAACTCCCTTCGAGGGTGGTGCGGACACCCTCGACCTTGCGGCGCAACCGCTGCCACATCGACCCGTAGCACTGCCAAGCACTGCCACGCGCAGGTCAGAGAGCCGGCGACACCGTCATCCGGCCCCGTAGGTCCGCAGCGATCACCCGGGCCCCGGCGTTCTGCCAGTTGTGCAGCGAACGCTGCGGCACCTCGGTGACCAGCCACTGCCAGGCCTGCCGAGCGGTGGGATCCAGTCCGGCCGCGGTGGCGTTCTGCGCATAGGCACGCACGCCGACCACGTAGGGGAAGTACAAGGCGTTGTAGTGCCGCCACTGTTCGGTGGTGCCGAATTCGCCGCCGTCACGCGGCTTGAGCGCGGCGATCCGGTCGGCCAGCAGAGCTTTGAGTTCGTTGGCTCGCTCCAGCGGCGCATCGGGTGCGCCGCGGGCGGCCAATCGCTCGTCGATGACCGGTAGCGCGGTCAGCGGGCTGGCGACGAGCTTCGACAGATCCCCGTAGTGCCCCAGTGCCCGGCGGGTCAGCCGGACGAAGGTCTCCTCGTCGAGGTCGTCGAGCGGGCCGGTCGAGCGCAGGGCCAGCGCCGCCTCGGTGCCGCGCAACACGGCGCGGTCGGCACGCAACGCCGGGGAGCGCCAGAACGCCAGCCGGTCCCAGAGCCCGGCCAGCCGTTCGACGAACACCTGGACCTCGATCCCGACCGCGATCGTGGTGAACAGCAGCACTGTCAGCGCGGTCTGCGCCACCGGTTCGGGCCGGGTCAACCACAAGCCGATCAGCGCCTGCCCACCCAGCAACGCCGCCATCGCGACGCAGGCAAGAAACGACCGCAGCATGTCCAGCCGCAGCGCCTGGCCTTCGTCGAAGGCATCCCAGAGCGCCACCGCCAGGCCCAGCAGAAGCACGTCGACGCCGGTGCTGGCCAGCGCGATGCCGCTGGGCACCACGCCCAGCGGGATGATCAGGATCGCGTTAGCCAGGGCGAAGAACAGCGTCGCGACGGCGGCCACCCCAAGCACCGAACCGGGCTGCGCGGGCCGGATCAGCGCCTTGACCATCGCCGCCAACGTCGACACCGAGATCACCGCGAACAGCAGCCAGTGTCCGGCCCCCGGCGGTCCCTCGACGCTGCCGGCCCAGGTCGCTCCGACCAGTGCCGCAGCGGCAACCCCGCCGATGAACGTCACGTCGCGCGCCCGCCCGGTCCAGCGATCACACGGCCGGGCCAGCTCCAGCAGCACCGCGAACCAGGCCACCCCGGGAACCACCGCCAGGTAGATCTCCACCCGTCCGAGCAGCACCGGATGCCACACCGCACGGACCGCGTCGGCGGCCACCACGGCGGCGAAGCCGCACAACCCGACCGCGGCCAGCACCAGCACCGGTTTGCGCGGGTCGCGCGCCAACAAGTACATCCCGAGCCACCAACTCAGGGTGAAGACCAGTGCCGACAACACCACCACGGATCGCTACCGCCCGAATCTCCGGTGCCGCACGCTGTAGTCGCGCAGCGCTCGCAGGAAGTCGACCCGGCGAAACGCCGGCCAGTGCGCCTCGGTGAACCACATCTCCGAGTAGGCGCTCTGCCACAGCAGGAAACCGGACAGCCGCTGCTCCCCGGACGTGCGGATCACCAGGTCCGGGTCGGGCTGACCCGAGGTGTAGAGGTTCTCCGAGATGCCTTCGACGGTCACCGCGTCGACGAGCTCCTCGGCCGTGGCGCCGTTGGCCAGCTGCTTGCCGAGCAGGCCGCGCACAGCATCGACGATCTCCTGCCGGCCGCCGTAGCCGACTGCGACGTTGACGTGCAGGCGCGAGCTTGCGCGGTCAGGATCGGCGGTGCTTACTGTGCCTTCCGTGGCCTCACGCAGGCGACGAGCGGGTTCTTCACCCAGCAGCGCCAAATCCCCCACGGTGCGCACGCTCCACCGGTTCGCGGGCGCGCAGATCTCCTCCACCACATCGGTGATGATCTCGATAAGCGCAGCTAGTTCGGCGGGGTCACGCTGCAGGTTCTCGGTGGACAGCAGGTAGACGGTGGCCATCTCGATGCCCGCGTCGGCGCACCAACGCAGCATCTCGGCGATCTTGGCCGCACCCATGCGGTAGCCGTAGCTGACGTCGTCGTAGCCGGCATCGCGCGCCCAGCGCCGATTACCGTCGCAGAGAACGGCGATGTGGCGGGGCAGATTCGACCGCGACGCCGCCAAGCCCTGCCGGAGACGCAGCTCGTAGATCCGGTACAGCGGCTCTTTCAAGCGCGCTGGGATGATTGCCACAAAAACCCAGACTACTGTGATCTGGAAGCAATGACGGGAATCAGTCCGGGATCCGCGTGGAGTTCAGGAAGGCCCATGAGCACCCACACCGACACCATCGCCGAGCCGAATCCGAACGAGCTGCCGGCGGACATCACCGCGCCACACACCAAACCGCGGGCACGCGGGTGGATTCACCTCGTCTCGGCCATCGTTGCCGTCATCGCTGGGATCACCCTGACCGCGGTGGCCTGGTCGCTGGCCGGGCTCGAGGCCGGCCTGGCCACATTGGCCTACTCCGTCTCGGTGGTGGGCATGTTCGCGGTCAGCGCGACCTATCACCGGATCACCTGGAAGTCTGTCGCCGCCCGAATCCGCATGAAGCGGCTCGATCACGCGATGATCTTCATCTTCATCGCCGGCACCTACACCCCGTTCGCCCTGCTGGCGATGGACCACGGCGACCAGGAACGGCTGGTGATGGCGATCGTGTGGGGTGGCGCTTTGGCCGGCGTGGTGCTCAAGCTGTGCTGGCCGACCGCCCCGAAGTGGGTCGGGGTGCCGCTCTACCTGTTATTGGGCTGGGTGTCAGCCTTTTTCATCGCAACGATCATGCACAACGCCGGCGTCGCGGCGATGGTGCTGCTGGCCGTCGGTGGAGCGCTCTACAGCATCGGCGCGATCATGTACGCGCTGAGGTGGCCGGACCCGTGGCCCGAGACGTTCGGCTACCACGAGTTCTTCCACGCCTGCACGGCCGTGGCCGCGATCTGCCAGTACATCGCGATCTGGTTCGCGGTGCTGCACTGAGCGTTGACCTTTCAGTGGCTCACGCCACGCCAATGCAGCGCCTCCAAGGCGACCGCGATATGCACGCCGCCCTTCTCCAACGACTGCGGCAACAACTCATTGGCCCGGGCGATCCTACGTAACACCGTATTTCGATGCGTGTACAGCAGCTCAGCCGTTCGTGCAGCGTTGCACTGCTCGTAGATGAACGTCAGGACGGTGCGCTGGAGTTCGGCGTCAGCGGACTCGAAGTCACCGAGCGTCTGGGTGATGAAGCGGTCTGCTTCTTCAGTCTTCGCGGTGACCAGCGCGATGAGATAGATGTCGGTGAACTTGGCGAGCCGCTGGGGTGAGCCCAGACGCGCCATCATGCGCTGGGTGGTGACCGCGTCGAGGTGGCTGCTGCGAAACCCCTCGATCCCCGATGCCGTCGGCCCGATGGCCATCCGCACACCGGGCCGCTGATTGAGTTCGACGGTGACGTCGCTTAGGTCAGCGACGCCCGTCCCGGGCAGCCACAACCAGCGGGTCCGGGCGTCGGCGAGCACCGACAATGCCCGCCCCTCGGTGCTGCGGATCAACATTTCGGTGGCACTATCCAGATCGGACAGATTGGTATTAGATTCGTCGCCCCAGATCACCACCGCGGTGTGGTTCTGCCCGAGCTCGTAGCCGAGCCGATTCTCGATGTGCTTCTGACTGATCGGTGCCCCGTCGATGATCAGCGCGACGGTCTGGCGTCGTTGAGCGTGAGTTCCGCGGGTCAGCTCGTTGCGCTCGATTCGGATCTGCTCACAGACCGCACCGATCGTCGCATCGATGAAACCCGCGAGGGAGCGAGCCGACATGTCCAGTAGCTCGCGCAATTCGTCGGGGTCGGATGTCAGAGCAAACGCAATCTGCACCCAGTAGCGCCAGGCCAGGTTGTGCGCGACGCGGTAAGCGTCGACGATCGCCGCCTCATCCAGTCCGTGACGGACCACGTCGCGGGCGGCGATCAGCGATTCGTCGTCGAGATTGGCCGACACCGGCTTACCCGGGTGGGCGACGTTCGCGGCCAACCAGTGCAACAGGTTTGCTCGGTTGCTTTGACGGATCGCCTCGACGATCACCGGATCATCGGCAACGGTGCGCACATAGTCCGATGCCATTGTTGCCTTGTGAAGCTCGCGCAGCCACGGTTCGAGACTGCTGACACCCACCTGGGCGCCTTGACGCATCAGTTCGCACGCCCGATCGGATGGATGCTCTCCATTCACGGCCGAAGCATATCCACCGATGGTGCACTATGCATCAGCTATCCCGAAATATCACCGACATGTCGGGGCAACTGCCACTTGCCTGGCCGGTTTTCGCAGACAACTATTAGCCGAAATCAGCCGTTCTATCAGCACCTGGAGCAAGATGACACACGAGCAGCGCACTTCGAAAGCGAACCGTCAGTCGTCGCAAGGACGTGCTCGAGCAGCGACCGCGGCGGCAGGCGCGTTGGCGGTCGCCCTGACGACATCCCCCGCGATGGCCGCGGCACAGCCGGCGGTCGCGGCGCCAGCGATCATGTTGACGTCGGGCTCAGCGATCCCGGTCCAAGACCTGCTTGCCCAGATCGTCAACGCTCAGGCCACGGTCATTGCTACGAACAGCCAGTACCCGTTCGTCACCGACTTCGACAAGACCCTGTTGCCTGCCTATGCGCAGATGTCCGCGATGAACCAGATCATCCTGGGGCTCTCGCAGTACAACTTGGAACGTGGCTACTCGCAGAATGCGACTTCCGTGGTTCCGTACCAGTGGAATTCGTCGGCGGCCGAACCGTACAACTTCTTGAACAGTCCGAACCCGGATGAGCAGTACCACCTGTTGCCCGTCGGGGACGACACGGAGGTCGTCACCGTCCGCCCCGGTCCCGGTACCGAAGAGATCACCTTCACGATGATGACCGGCGACGGCATGACAAAGGAGACGGACTGGCACGCCGTTGTCGCGCACAACTTGGATCAGTTCACCCCCAATGCGGACGGCACTTACACCATCTATGTGGGTCCCAGCGCGCCAACTGGCGCCAACTGGATCGATACGGACGGTTACCAGACCGTTTTGGTACGTGACACCCTCGGCGACTGGGGTCTGCCGCAGGCCAGCATCTCCGCCCAGCTGGAGAATCAGCCCGCTTTCACCATTCCGGTGCTTTCGGATACCGACATCTCGTCACTGCTGGCTCAGACCGGCGACAACCTGGTGTCCAACAACGCGAGCTTCACCCTCTTCGGACTGCAGTACGTCTTCAACACGATTCCGATGAACACGGTGAAGGACTGGGCAACGACCACCTCCGCCATTCCCGGTGGCCCCCTGCTGCCTGGCCAGATAACGAGCTTCGTGCACTACTCCATCCCGAACGACGAGGCGATGGTCGTCAAGGTGCCCAACATCGACGCCACCTACACCGGCGCTCAGATCTCCAACGCATGGACGGCGACGTCTCCCTACGCAACCGTAACCGGGAGCCTCAACAACACGCAGGTGTATCAGGACTCCGACGGCTACACCTACTACGTCCTGAGCAGCCAGAACCCTGGCGTGGCCAACTGGATCAACACGTCAGGCCTGCAGGACGGCCTGTTCGCGCTGCGGATTCAGGGACTGAACGGGGACATGCCGGGCGATCCGCAGATCGTCGGAACCGTCCCCGTCGGCGAGGTCGACCAACTCCTGCCGTCCGACTATCCCACCGTCAGCGCCGCCGAATACGCCGCGGACATCCAGCAGCGGTTGCTCCAGTACGACTACGTCATGGACCAGACCCACGACCCGATCGGCTGGGTGACCACCAACCTCGAGTACGACCAGATCAAGGCCGCCGTCGGGTCCCAACAGTTCGACACGATCTTCGGCAGCCAGCAAGACGTGCCCTCCGTCCTGAACCGGATGACGGACTCGTCGCTGATGCCCAGCCTGGGCAGCGTCATCACGGCGTTCCTGGAGAATCCGGGCCACGCCACGGCAGCGATCATCGACAACTGGGCCTTGGCGGCCAAAGACATCGAATTGCCTGCCGTTCTGAACACGCTGCGGATGGAGATGATCACCGGAGACACCATCCAGGCAATCCGCGGCGACTTCTCGTCGGGCGACTTCTCGCAGGCGTGGACGGATCTCACGGGCGGTCTTCGTGACCTGGGCGGAGTCCTCGATCAGATGTGGACCGACCCGGCCACCAGCATCACCGCGGGCTTCCTCAACGCACGCGACGACCTGTCGGTCTCGATACTGAACTCGGGCAGCCATTCGCAACTGGCATTGAGCGATTTCACCTCCGCCTGGGACGAGCTGTCGGATCTTCACCAACCGGTGTTCCAGATGCTGTGGGCAGGATTCGGCTACATGTTCGACGGCGGTGCCGCATGACGGGCATGACCCGCACAGGTTACGGCTCCCTAGCCTCGGGTGGACTCAATTGGCACAGTCTGCCGTTGAAGCTCTTCGCCGGTGGCAATGCGAAGTCCTGGGATCCTGCCGACATCGACTTCTCCCGGGACCGGGAGGACTGGGAGTCGCTGTCGGAGCGTGAGCGTGACCTCGCCACCCGGCTCTGCGCGATATTCATCGCCGGCGAGGAAGCCGTTACCAGCGACATCCAGCCGTTCATGGCGGCGATGCGTGCCGAGGGCCGACTGGCCGACGAGATGTACTTGACCCAGTTCGCGTTCGAAGAGGCCAAGCACGTCCAGGTGTTCCGGTTGTGGCTCGACGCGGTCGGGATCACCGAGGATCTGCAGGGCTACTTGAACCCGATGCCGTCCTACTTGAAGATCTTCAACGAGGAGCTGCCGGAATCGTTGAACGCGCTGCTGACCGACCCCTCACCGGCGGCACAGATCCGGGCCTCGGTGACCTACAACCACGTCGTCGAAGGCACCCTGGCGCTCACCGGCTACCAGGCCTGGAAACGGGTCTGCGCCAACCGCGGCATCCTGCCCGGAATGATGGACCTGGTCGGCCATATCGGCGACGACGAACGCCGGCACATGGCGTGGGGCACCTTCACCTGCCGGCGTCACGTGGCCGCCGACGACGCCAACTGGACCGTGTTCGAAGCGCGCCTGAACGAACTCGTGCCGGTGGCGGTCAAGGTGGTCGACGAAGTCTTCTCGCTCTACGGTGACGAGGTCCCGTTCGGCCTGTCCACGGCGGAGTTCGCGGCCTACGCCATGGACAAGGGGATGCGCCGGCTCGGCACCATCGAAAGCGCCCGCGGCCGTCCGCTCGAAGAGATCGACGTGGACTACACGCCGCTGCAGCTGGAGGACCGGTTCGCCGCTGAGGACGCCAAGGTCCTGACGGCTACAGCTGAGTGATGTTCTCCGCCGACCAGTAGGCCTTCATCCCGGCGATCTTGCCGTCGCCGTCGAACACCATCACGTCGATCGGCTCGATGCGCATCCGGTGGTCACCGTTGGTGATGGTCAGCGCAAACTGGAAAGCCGCCTCGTTGCCGGCGACCCGCAGCGACACCAGCTCGGCCTTGCGGTCCAGCCCGGTGATGGCCCCGTAGAAGTTCCGGATGGCCTGGTGGCCGATGTGCACCTCGCCGCCGACCGGGTCCTCCAGGGTGGCGTCGGACGCGTAAAGCCCAACCAGCGCATCGGCGTCACCGCCGCCGACCAGCTCGATGTAGCGGTGGACGGTCTCGGTGATGGCCTGTGCCTTGTCCGGTGCGCTCGTCATGTGCCGCACGTTACACGGATGCCGGATTCGCGGGCACTTCAAGGGCGGCGGCCAGCTCGGCCGCACTGCGCACCGGCAAGTCGCACACCGGGCCCCGGCAGACGTAGGCGGCGTCGGCCCCGTTGACCCGGTTTCGCCCGGCCAGCAGCTCCGAGGAGTCGACCGCCCCGCCGACCACGATCGTCCCGCCGGGGGCCAGCCGGCGGGCCTGTTCCAACAGTGCCGAGTCCGCGCCCTCGCAGGCCACCGCGATCTGCAGCGGACCGCGCACGAAGGCCTCGGAGATGCCGAGCCAGTGCCCGACCGCACGCGGTACCCGCTCCAGCAGCGCGGCATGTGCGGCCAGCGCGTCGGTGGCCGCCTGGCGGTAGCGCTCGCTGCGGTCGGTGGAGACCAGGTGGGCCGCGGTCAGCAGCGCCTCGGTGATCAGTGCCGCGCCCGACGGGGTGGCGCCGTCCATCGGGTCGCTGGGGCGCAGCATCAGGGCTTCGGCGTCGTCGGCGCTGTCGAACCAGCGCCCGGGCGAGTCCGGATCGGCGAAGTGGGCCAGCGCGGTGTCCAGCAGGCCGGTGGCGGCATCGAGCAGACTCTGCTCGCCGCTGAGCTGATGCAGGCTGAGCAGTCCGGTGGCCAGCGCGCCGTAGTCCTCCAGGATCGCGGTGCTGTCCCCCAGCCGGCCGCCCAGGCTGGCCCGCCGCAGCCGACCGTCCACCAGGTGCAGGTCAAGCAGCTTGCCGGCGCACTCCCGCGCCGCGGCAGCCAGGCTCGGATCTCCCAGTGCCACAGCGGCTTCGGCTAGCGCGGTGATCGCCATGCCGTTCCAAGCGGTTACTACCTTGTCGTCGCGTCCGGGCTGCGGCCGCGACCTTCGCGCGACCAGCAGCCGCTGGCGCACCCGGTCGAGCCGGTCGGGATCGTCGGGATCGATCAGGAGCTGCAGCACCGACGTGCTGTGCGTATGCGGCGGTCCCAGCTTCCCCTCTCCTCCGTCGAGCCTCGCTGAACCGCCGGACTCGAACGTTCCCCCCGCCGTGACGCCGAAAACGTCTGCTGCCCAAGCCCCGTCGTCGGCACCGAGAACCTCGGTGAGCTGCTCGGGCGTCCACACATAGGTCAGCCCCTCTTGGCCGTCGGCGTCAGCATCCAGCGACGAGATGAACATTCCCCCGTCGGACAGCTCCTCCAGTAGGAAGCGGGCCGTCTGGCCGGTCACCCGGGTGGCCAGCGGGTCGCCGGTGCGCCGGGCCCAGTGCGCGTAGGCCCGCAGCAGCAGGGCGTTGTCGTACAACATCTTCTCGAAATGCGGTACCACCCAGGCGTTGTCGACGCTGTACCGGGCGAATCCCCCGGCGAGCTGGTCGAAGATCCCGCCGCGGGCCATCGCTGCGCCGGCGCGTTCCACCGCCTGGCGCGCCGGGCCGCTCGCGGTCCGTTCGTGGTGCCGCAGCAACGTTTCCAGCAGCGCCGACGGCGGGAACTTCGGCGCCCCGCCGAATCCCCCGTGGACGACATCCTCGTCACGCAGCACCGCCGCCACCGCGGCGTCGCAGAGCATCGCGTCGACCGGCGGCCCCTCCCCCGGCAGTCCGGCGGCCATCGAGCGCAACTCGGTGGCAATGTTGTCCGAAGCCTCCTCGACTTCGTCCCGACGTTCGGTCCAGGTGGCGGTGATCGCCGAAAGCAGGTTCAGGAAAGCATCTTTGGGGTAGTACGTGCCGCAGTAGAACGGCCGGCCATCGGGGGTCAGGAAACAAGTCATCGGCCAGCCGCCGCGCCCGGTCAGCGCCTGGGTGGCGGTCATGTAGATCGCGTCGATGTCCGGGCGCTCCTCCCGGTCCACCTTGATACACACGAAGTCCGCGTTCATCGCCGCGGCGACTTCGGCGTCTTCGAACGAGCCGTGCGCCATCACGTGACACCAATGGCAGGCCGCGTAGCCGACCGACAGCAGGATCGGCACGTCGCGCTCGGCGGCCTCGGCCAGGGCCTCGGGTGTCCACTCCCACCAGTGCACCGGATTGTCGGCGTGTTGACGCAGATAGGGGCTGGCGGACGTTGCGAGACGGTTGGCCATCCATCCACGCTAATCCTGTGGCACTCGGCACGCCGACAGACCCGTATGCAGACGCTGCCCGCCCGGCTGATGACCAGATCGAAAACGGTTGCTGAACTCTTGAATCCCCCTGCGAAGTAACAATGTTGCGGGTAAACGCCATTGCTATCATTCGCCGATGAGACGACCCGAGGGATGTGATTGACATCAATCGACGTGCCGTACCGAGCCTGCTGGCCGTGGGCGCTGTGCTGCTGTCCGGATGCGGCGGGGGCCACGGCGAGACAGCCCGGAGCCACGCGGCACATGCTCCGGCGTCGGGGGTGGATTGTGGCGGAGACCCGAGCCTGAAGGCCAGCGGATCCACCGCTCAGACCAACGCGATGACGCGGTTCGTCGCGACGTTCAGCAAAGCCTGCCCCGGCCAGACCCTGACGTACCAGCCGAACGGTTCCGGCGCGGGCATCGACGAGTTCATGTCCGAACAAACGGATTTCGGTGGGTCCGACTCGCCGCTGAGCAAGGGTGAATATGACCGCGCCCAGCAGCGCTGCGGCGCGCCGGTGTGGAATCTACCGATGGTCTTCGGGCCTATCGCCATCGGGTTCCGCCTGGGCGGCGTGACATCGCTGAACCTGGACGGCCCCACCGCCGCCAACATCTTCAACGGCACCATCACCAAGTGGAACGATCCCGCGATCGCCGCACTCAACACCGGCAGCGCCCTGCCCGCCCTGCCCGCCCTGCCGATTCGGGTGATCTCGCGCAGCGACGCGTCCGGCACCACCGACAACTTCCAGCGCTACCTGGACACCGCATCCGCGGGCACCTGGGGCAAGAGCGCCGGGCGAACCTTCAACGGCGCCGCCGGTCAGAGCGCCCACGGCAACGAGGGCGTCGCCGCGGCCGCGGCCGACCTCGAGGGGTCGATCACCTACACGGAGTGGTCATTCGCCCAGAGCCATCACCTGGGCATGGCCAACGTCATCACCTCGGCCGGGCCCGGATCCGGTGTCGAACAGTGTGGAATCCGTCGGCAAGACCATCCTGTCGGCCTGGTTCATCCGCGAAGGCAACGACCTGGCCCTGGACACCATCTCCTTCTATCGGCCCAACCAGCCCGGTGCCTACCCGATCGTGTTGGCCACCTACGAGATCGTCTGCTCGGAGTACCCCGATCCGCAGGTCGGAACCACGGTACGCGCGTTCCTGCAGAGCGCGATCGGCGACGGCCAGAGCCAGCTGGCCGACCACGGCTACGTTCCCATCCCCGATGCGTTCAAGTCGCGCCTCTCGACCGCCATCAGAGCAATCGCCTAAATGAACCGGCACCGCTGCCGGTCATGCAGTCCGTAACCGCTCCCCCCGAGGTCACCTCCGCGCTGGTCCACAACGGACCCGCCGCGAGGTCCCTCATCGAGGCGTCGGGCGCGTGCCGACAGCTTGGCACCTACCTGGATGAGTACGCCGACGGCTATGTCGCCGCCCTGTCGTCATTGGTAGATCAGTGGCGCGGCCGCTCCGCGGCGGCGATGGTGCAGTCCGCCGAGCCCTACCTGGTGTGGCTGCGTACCACGGCACAGCAGTGCCGGCGCACCGCCGCCTCGATGCAACAAGCCGCTGCGGCTTTCGAGACGGTCCGCACGGCGGTGGCCCCGACTGCAACGATCAAGGCCAATCGCACCCGCCGAGTGCAGCTGCTGGCGTCCAATCGATTCGGGACGCCGTTGACCGCTCCGCCCGCCGCGGCGGGATTCCTGGCCGCGACACAGGCGCCGGTGCAGCTGGCGTCGTCGGCGGCACCGCTTCCGGCAAGCCAGTCCACGACGTTCGCCGGCGTCCCGCCGATCATGCCGCCGATGGTGCCGCCATCGAATTCCGCGGGCAGTGGCTGGCGCAAGCGCAAACAGCAGAAGTACGAGGACCTCGCAGTCGGGTTGGAGCTGCGGGGCCCGGTCATGCCCAAGCCGCCATCTGCGGGCTGAGCAAAACTAGCCGTGATGCCGCGGGCAGAACGCGCTGACGCTGACCCCGACGAAGAAGCCGGCGTGATAGCCGTCGAGCTGGCTACTCTGCATCACTTCGGACACCACGTCGTTCTTCTGCCGACCACTGTCGAGCTCGTCGCAGACCTCATGACCGACGATGACCGCCGACTGGCCGTTGGCGAAGTCGATGCCCTTGGCGTTCAGGGCGCCCAGGAAGGTGGTGTCGACCGCGTCGGCGTGCACCGTCGGAACCCTGATGAGGCCGACCAGTAGCACCATCAAGATGATCGGCGATACCGCCAACCCGGGTGAGCGATCTGCGAGCATGGCCAACCCTTCCCCCAAGCCGCGGGCAGGGCAATCATCTCACGCGGCACTAGGGTCGGCGATAGCCGCGATAGTGACGAAACCCGAAGGGACAAAGGTTAATCCGGCAGTCACATACGCGAAGCCCGGCGTTGGGAGCTGTCAGCGCGGCGGCGATCCCGGCTCGTCGTCGCCCGGGAGATCGCCGGGCGAGGCGGACCCGACAGTCCCCTCGTCCGCGGCTTGGTCGGCGTCCGGGTGCTCGGGGTCGAACGATTCCGGCAACTTCTTGAGCTGTCGGTTCATCGACCACACCAGCGCGAACGTGCCGAGCATCAGCAGCACGATGACCAACAGCCCGAACGGGCTGGCCTTGCCGAAATCCGGCCCGGTGTCGCGCGGCACGCCGTCCGCCAAGAAGTCGTCTGCCGCCATCCACAGCACGGTCAGCACAGCATGGTTCATCCGTTGTCCTCGATCCCGGCGAACAGGTCAGTCTCCGGCAGAGTAACCGGCACCCGGGACCGAGCCAGCTCGAACTCCTCGGTCGGCCAGAGCCGCTGCTGCCACTCGATCGGTGCGGCGAAGAAGTCGCCGTTGGGATCGATCTGCGTGGCGTGCGCACGCAGCGCGTCGTCACGCTGGCTGAAATAGTCGGCGCATTCGACACGGGTGGTCACCCGGTCGGCGAACACGTCGTGGTCGGGTTGCCAGTGCTCGAGCCATTTGGCGAACGGGCCGACTTCGCCATTGCGGGCGAATTCGTCCTGCAACAGCTGCATTCGTTGCCGCAGGAACCCGTGGTTGTAGTAGAGCTTGGAGACACTCCAGGGCTCACCGGCCTGCGGGTAGCGGCGGTAGTCGCCGGCGGCCTCGAACGCGGCCACCGATACCTGATGGCAACGGATGTGGTCGGGGTGCGGATAGCCGCCGTTCTCGTCGTACGTGGTCATCACATGCGGACGGAACTGACGCACGGCCCGCACCAGGGCTTCGGTGGACACCTCCAGCGGCACTAGCGCAAAGCAGTCCTCGGGCAGCGGCGGCAATGGGTCACCTTTGGGCAGGCCGGAGTCGACAAAGCCCAGCCAGTGGTGCTCGACCCCGAGGATCTCGGCGGCCTTCGCCATCTCGTCGCGCCGGACCGCGGCGATGTTTCCGTGCACATCGGGCAGGTCCATCGCGGGGTTGAGAATGTCGCCGCGCTCGCCACCGGTCAGGGTCACCACCATCACCCGGTGCCCCGCGGCGGTGTAGCGGGCCACCGTGGCCGCGCCCTTGCTGGACTCGTCGTCGGGGTGGGCGTGCACCGCCATCAGTCGCAGTCCACTCATGCGCACATTCCCCGTTCCCTCCAGGTTCCTCCTGCCGGAACCCCGGACCGGACGCCTATAGTTCCAGATGGTTTCCGGCCCCCATCGTTACACCACCTGCGGCGGGCGCGGTAATCGCTCCCGAATCCACCGTTGACCATGGGACACACCTCACGATGACCGACTCCAAGCCGGCCCGATACGGGGATACCCAGGGCAGTGCCCTGCCCCGTCGGTTGCTGGCGATCGTCCTGGGTGCACTGGCGATCGCCACTGTCGCCGCCATCGCGGTAGTGGGCTACCAGCGCTTCGCAACCGCCGAGGTCAAGGGCGAGTTGTACGGCTATGAGGTGCTCGACGCCCAGACGGTCTCGGTTAAGTTCAGCGTGACTCGATCAGACCCGTCGACTCCGGCGGCCTGCATCGTGCGGGTCCGATCCAGCGACGGCAGCGAGACGGGTCGCCGCGAAGTGCTGATTCCGCCGTCGGAGTCGGCCACGGTTCAGGTGACCACGACCGTGAAATCCTCCCAGCAACCTGTCATGGGCGACGTCTACGGTTGCGGCAACGACGTCCCCGATTATTTGCGATCGCCATGATGCCGCGGTGGTACCCTGTACGGATACACGGTTCCAGCTGGGACCGTGTATTGCTGCATTAGAACCACGTCGCCCCGCTGCCCGATGGCGCCGGATCCGACGACACAAGGAGCACAGTGAGATGACGGACACCCAGGTGACCTGGTTGACGCAGGAGTCACACGACCGGCTCAAGGCGGAGCTCGACCAATTGATCGCGAACCGTCCGGTGATCGCCGCGGAGATCAACGACCGCCGCGAAGAAGGCGACCTGCGCGAGAACGGCGGCTACCACGCCGCACGTGAGGAGCAAGGCCAGCAGGAGGCCCGCATCCGGCAGCTGCAGGAGTTGCTCAACAACGCCAAGGTCGGTGAGGCTCCGACGCAGTCCGGCGTGGCATTGCCGGGCTCGGTGGTCAAGGTCTTCTACGACGGCGACAAGGCCGACACCGAGACCTTCCTGATCGCCACCCGCCAGGAGG